>Ga0247843_1001360_pt1 | contig 50325 bp, 49 predicted proteins | sample LaCruzMarch2017__FD_192420 | JGI IMG/M metagenome (GOLD analysis project Ga0247843, IMG submission 192420) | Freshwater microbial communities from meromictic Lake La Cruz, Castile-La Mancha, Spain - LaCruzMarch2017_8m | ecosystem: Environmental > Aquatic > Freshwater > Lake | place: Spain...
GGCTGGCACGCAGCCGACCCAAGGCGCTGCTGACGGCGGGCTGGCTCATTCCCAGCACCGTGGCCACGTTGGACACGCGCTTTTCGCGCAGCAGGTGGTGAAACACCAGCAGTAAGTTCAGGTCGAGTCGGGCAAGTTCCATGGAGGATTTTAGTAATATTTGAAATTCAAATAATGATTATCTTTGAATTTCGATTTACCGAATTCAATGTTTTGCGCATGATGCGAGTCAAGAATTTGCAGGAGACCCCATGACCGAACACCCCATCCACTGGGAAACGGAAGGCACCAGCCGCGTCCCGTTTGCCGTGTACACCGACGAAGGCCGGCACAAGAAGGAGCTGGAGCGCTTCTTCTACAAGAACCACTGGAGCTATGTGGGCTTAGAGACGGAGATCCCGAACGTGGGCGATTTCAAACGCACCGTGGTGGGCGAGCGCTCGGTCATCATGACGCGTGCAACTGACGGCCAGATCCATGTGGTCGAGAACGTCTGCGCCCACCGGGGCATGCAGTTTTGCCGCGAGCGCCACGGCAACAAAAAAGAGTTTGTCTGCCCTTACCACCAGTGGAGCTACACCCTCCAGGGCGATTTGCAGGGCGTGCCGTTTCGGCGTGGTGTGCGGCAAGACGGCAAAGTCAACGGCGGCATGCCCGCCGACTTTGACCCCAAAGACCACGGCCTCACGCCCCTGAAAGTGGCCGCGCGTGGCGGTGTGGTCTTCGCGTCGTTTGACCACAACGTGGAGTCGCTCGAAGACTTCATGGGCCCGACCATCCTCAAGTACTTTGACCGCCTGTTCAACGGCCGCAAGTTGGTGGTGCTGGGCTACAACCGACAGCGCATCCCAGGCAACTGGAAGCTGATGCAAGAGAACATCAAAGACCCCTACCACCCTGGTCTGTTGCACACCTGGTTTGTGACCTTTGGCCTTTGGCGCGCCGACAACAAGAGCGAGCTGCGCATGGACGCGCACCACCGCCACGCCGCCATGATCTCGACCCGGGGCAGCGCGGGCCAGGCCACGGGCGCGGCCTCGCAAGTCACGCAGGTGAGCAGCTTCAAGGACAGCATGCAGCTCAACGACCCGAGCTTTCTGGACATCGTGCCCGAGGGTTGGTGGCAGATGGAAGAGCAAATGCCCACGGCCGTGATGATGACGCTGTTCCCTAGCGTGATTTTTCAGCAGCAGGTCAACAGCGTGTCCACCCGGCACATCCAGCCCGACGGGCATGGTGCGTTTGACTTTGTCTGGACGCACTTCGGCTTTGAAGACGACACGCCCGAGATGACCGAACGCCGCCTGCGCCAGTCCAATTTGTTTGGCCCTGCCGGTTTTGTGAGCGCGGATGACGGCGAGGTGATCGAGTTCTCGCAGCAAGCCTTTGAGACCAAACCCGAGCACCGCATGTTGGTGGAGCTGGGCGGGCGCGAGGTGGGCGAGACGGACCACATGGTGACCGAAACGCTGATTCGGGGCATGTACGCCTATTGGCGCAAAGTGATGGAGGCTTGAAAAAGATGACCATGGTGAACTTTGAAACCCACATGGCCCTGACCCGCCTGTATGCCGATTACGCCTTGGCCGTGGACAGCGGCCAATGGGATTTGTGGCCCGAGTTTTTTACCGAGCAATGCGTGTACAAACTCATTCCGCGTGAAAACCATGAGCGTGGCTTTCCGCTGTGCACGCTGTCGTTCACCAGCAAAGGGATGTTGAAAGACCGTGTGTATGGCATCCAGGAAACGCTGTACCACGACCCTTATTACCAGCGCCATGTGGTGGGCGCGCCGGTGGTGCGCCGTGTGGAGGGCGAGCGCATCCATGCCGAGGCCAACTATGCGGTGTTCCGCACCAAGCTGGACAAAGCCAGCACGGTGTTCAATGTGGGCCGCTACATCGACACCATCGTGCCCACCCCTGAGGGCCTGAAGTTCGCTGAGCGCCTGTGCGTGTTCGACAGCGAAATGATCCCCAACGCCATCATTTACCCAATTTGACTATGAGCAACTGGACCGACGTGGCCGCCGAGGCTGATTTGTTTGAAGGCGCAGGCATCGCCGTCGCCCCTGAGGGGCAAGACATTGCCCTGTTCAACGTGGACGGTGAGGTGTTTGCCATCAACAACCAGTGCACCCACGGCAGCGCCAAGCTGTGCGATGGCTTCGTCGAAGGTGACCATGTGGAATGCCCCTTCCACCAGGCCCAGTTCAGCCTGCGTGATGGCTCGGTGGCCTGTGGTCCAGCGACCGAGTCTGCAAAGACCTGGCCAGTCAAGGTAGAAGGTGGGCGGGTTTTCCTCCAATTGACGGCTTGAAGCGGGCTGGTTGTAATGGTTCTGGCGCCGAGCCCTTAAAGGGAAGACACGTCTGAAAAGTAACAATATTCAGGAGATATGTATGAGCGACACTTATGTTTTGGTTCACGGTGCCTGGCACACAGGCACCTTGATGGAGCCTACGGCCGAACACATCCGCCATCAGGGCCATACCGTCCATTGCCCCACGCTCAAAGGCAATCGGCCCGGCGATGACCGCAGCCAGATCGGTTTGGAAGACGCAGCGCAATCGGTGTGCGATTATTTGCGTGAACATGATCTGAAAAACGTGCGCTTGGTCGGACACAGCTATGGCGGCATGATCATCTCGCGCGTGGCCGATGTGATGCCTGAGCGCATTGCACGCTTGGTCTACGTGAACGCCTTTGTGCCCAACCCGGGTGAGTGCCTCAACGACATGGTGCCGCCCCACTACAAAGAGCTGTTTGACGCGGTGGCCGCCGCCAGCAACAACGCGGTGATGCTGCCTTTCCCGATCTGGCGCGAAGCCTTCATCAACGATGCCGACTTGGCCTTGGCCCAATCGGCCTTTGACCAGCTCAATATGCAGCCTTACAAGACTTTCACCGATCCGATCTCGCTCAAAGCGCCGCTGGCTGCACTGGAAATTGGCAAGTCCTATGTGAACTGCCAGCAGGACGCGGCCATGCCGCACAGCATGCCTTGGCACCCACGCCTGTCAGAGCGTCTGGGCCTCTTCCGACTGGTCGAATGTCAGGGTAGCCACGAAATCTGGTTCACCGACCCGGCCACCATCGCCGATGCGGTCATCCGCGCAGGGCGCGATTGAGCAGCATCGAATCGCCATAACTGAAGAACCGGTACCGCTGCGTGATTGCGTGGCGGTACAGACCCATGATGTGTTCGTAACCCGCGAAGGCGCTGACCAACATCATCAGCGTGCTTTTGGGCAAGTGGAAGTTGGTGACCAGCCGGTCCACCACCTGGAACTCAAATCCCGGCGTGATGAAAATCTGAGTGTCACCGCTGGCCTGATTGAATTTGGCCCACGACTCCAGTGTGCGCACGGTGGTCGTGCCCACCGCCACCACTTGGCCTCCTCTGGCTTTGCAGGCGGCAATGGCCTGCTGCGTGGCTTCGGGCACTTCGTACCACTCGCTGTGCATGGTGTGCTCGGCGATGTTTTCGGTTTTGACAGGTTGGAAAGTGCCCGCACCCACATGCAGGGTCACGCTGGCGGTGTGCACTCCCCGCGCCGCCAAGGCCGCCAACACCCCTTCGTCAAAGTGCAATGCTGCCGTGGGCGCAGCCACCGCACCGGGTGCCCGCGCAAACACGGTTTGGTAGCGTCTGGCGTCTTCTGCGGTGTCCGCGTGATCGGCCGTGCCCGCAGGGCGTTCAATGTAGGGGGGCAGTGGCATCACGCCGTGCTTTTCCATCAGCGCATGCGGCTCGTCACTCAGCTGCAGGTGAAATAACTGGCCGTTTTCATCGGGCCAGCGCCCGAGTAGCACCGCATCAAAACCACCTTGGCGGGCGCCACCGGCCAGGTACATCCGGCCGCCCAGCAGCGGCTTTTTGCTCACCTTCATGTGCGCCACCACCTGGTGGCCATGCAGCACGCGCTCGATCAGCAATTCGAGCTTGCCACCCGAGGCCTTCTCCCCAAAGATGCGCGCCTTGACCACCTTGGTGTCATTGAACACCAGCAGGTCGCCAGCGTTCAGCAGGCCGGGCAGTTCGTGAAAGATGCGGTCGACCACTTGGGGGACTGAGCCATCCAGCAACCGCGAACCGCTGCGCTGGGCAATGGGGTGCTGGGCAATCAGTTCGGGGGGAAGCTCAAAGTCGAAATCGCTGAGCGTGAAATCCCGACCCGCAAGCTGTGAGAAAGGTGTCAAAGTGGTCATGCTTCAGGGCCGAACAGGCCCGTACAAAGTGGAAAAAATGGCTATGTCCGAGTGGCTCGGCATGGTCTGCTAAAACCTCAGCGCAAAGTCGTGAAAGGTCACAACCTGCTGGCTGAAGATGAGGTCTGAGCACTCAAATGTCGATGTTCCCCGCCCGCAGGGCGTTGCTCTCGATGAAGTGGCGGCGTGGCTCGACCTCGTCGCCCATGAGCATGGTGAACACGCGGTCGGCTTCGATGGCGTCGTCGATCTGCACGCGCAGCAGGCGGCGCACGGTGGGGTCCATGGTGGTTTCCCACAGTTGGGCGGGGTTCATTTCGCCCAAGCCCTTGTAGCGCTGGCGGCTGGTGGTGCGTTCGGCTTCGCTGATGAGCCAATGCATGGCTTGGCGGAAGTCGCCCACTTTTTCTTCTTTCTGGCGCTCGCCTTCGCCGCGCAGGGCTTTGGCGCCTTCGCTCAGCAAGCCCCGGAAAGTCTCGGCGGCTTCGGCCAGCGCGCCATAGTCTGCACCGTGCACAAAGTCTTGCGTGATGATGCTGCTTTTGATGTTGCCGTGGTGGCGGCGGCTGATGCGCAGAACAGGTTTGTCGGTGCGCACGTCAAACTCGGCGCTCACTTCGGCGGGGATGCCGGTGGTGTTGAGTTCGCGCAGTTTGGCTTGCAGCGCTGGGGCGCACTCGGCGGCTTGATCCAGCGTGTCGAGGTTCAGCGACACGCCGTCTGCCATGGCGCGCAAAGCTTCGGCGTCCATGAAGTTCGACAAGCGGGTAATGACGTTTTCAGCCACTTGGTGTTTGCGGGCCAAGGCTTCGAGGGTTTCGCCTGTGAGCACTTGGGGCGCAGCGCCGCCGGTGGTGATGCTGGCGTCTTTGAGTGCGATGCGCAGCAAGAAGCCATCGAGCGCGGGGCCGTCTTTCAGGTACAGCTCTTCTTTGCCCGCTTTGACTTTGTAGAGCGGTGGCTGGGCAATGTAGATGTGACCGCGCTCGACCAAGTCGGGCATCTGGCGATAGAAGAACGTGAGCAAAAGGGTGCGGATGTGCGCGCCGTCCACGTCGGCGTCGGTCATGATGATGATGCGGTGGTAGCGCAGTTTGTCGACGTTGAAGTCGTCGGTGCCGCTCTTGCCGGAGTCGGCTGACACTTTGCCGATGCCGGTGCCCAAAGCGGTGATGAGCGTGATGATTTCGTTGCTGGTGAGCAGTTTTTCGTAGCGGGCTTTTTCGACGTTCAGGATCTTGCCGCGCAAGGGCAGGATGGCCTGGAATTTACGGTCGCGGCCTTGCTTGGCTGAGCCACCAGCGGAGTCGCCCTCGACGATGTAGATTTCGCACAGGGCCGGGTCTTTTTCTTGGCAGTCGGCCAATTTGCCGGGCAGGCCCATGCCGTCGAGCACGCCTTTGCGGCGCGTCATTTCGCGGGCTTTGCGGGCGGCTTCGCGGGCGCGGGCGGCCTCCACAATCTTGCCGCAGATGATCTTGGCGTCGTTGGGGCGCTCTTCGAGGTAGTCGTTCAGGGCTTTGGCCACGATGTCTTCCACCGGGGCGCGCACTTCGCTGGACACCAGCTTATCTTTGGTCTGGCTAGAGAACTTGGGTTCGGGTACTTTGACGCTCAGCACGCAGCACAGGCCTTCGCGCAAGTCGTCGCCGCTGACTTCGACTTTTTGCTTTTTGGCGATCTCGTTTTTCTCAATGTACTTGCCGATCACGCGGGTCATGGCTGCGCGCAGGCCCGTGAGGTGGGTGCCGCCGTCTCGCTGCGGAATGTTGTTGGTGAAGCACAGCACGGACTCGTTGTAGCCGTCGTTCCACTGCATGGCGACTTCCACACCGATGCTGGTGCCGGGGATGCCGCCGTAACTGTCGGCCGGGCGCTCGCCGTTGGCGTGGAAAGCGTTGGGGTGCAACACTTTTTTGTTGGCGTTGATGAAGTCGACAAAGCCCTTGACGCCACCGGCGCCGGAAAAGTCGTCTTCTTTGCCGGTGCGCTCGTCTTTCAGGCGAATGCGCACACCGTTGTTCAGGAAGGACAACTCGCGCAAACGCTTGGCCAAAATTTCGTAATGGAAATCGGTGTTTTGCGTGAAGATTTCCACGTCGGGCAAAAAGTGCACTTCAGTGCCGCGCTTGTCGGTGGCACCGGTGACGCGCATGGGCGAAATTTCGATGCCGTCCACAGTATCGAGCAAACGGTTTTGCACAAAGCCCTTGGCAAAGTCGATCTGGTGCACTTTGCCTTCGCGGCGCACCGTCAGGCGCAACCATTTGCTCAGGGCGTTCACGCAAGACACGCCCACGCCGTGCAGGCCACCCGAGACCTTGTAGCTGTTCTGGTTGAATTTGCCGCCTGCGTGCAGTTCGGTCAGCGCGATCTCTGAGGCACTGCGCTTGGGCTCGTGCTTGTCGTCCATCTTGACGCCAGTGGGGATGCCGCGGCCGTTGTCGGTCACGCTGATGGAATTGTCGGAGTGGATGGTGACGACGATGTCGTCACAGTGGCCCGCCAGCGCTTCGTCAATCGAGTTATCGACCACTTCGAACACCAAATGGTGCAAACCGGTGCCGTCCGAGGTGTCACCGATGTACATGCCGGGGCGTTTGCGCACGGCCTCCAGGCCTTCCAGGATCTGGATGGAGCCTTCGCCGTAGCCTTCGGATGCGCCCGCTTGGTGGGCGTCGATCTTGGGTTGTGCGGTGGTGAAAGCTTCTTCGCTGGGCTGAATGTCGTCGGTCATTTGAATTTTTCTCTATCGCTTGAATGGCCGAAACCCGCGAGGGGTCGCGGGTTTCTATAAGGTCTATTGCCGTATGGCGCGGGCCTTAAATGCGCATGGGCATCACCACATATTTGAAGTTGTCGTTCTCGGGGATCGTGATCAGCGCCGAGCTGTTGCCATCGGCCAAATCTATGCGTACCATATCCTGGCCCATGTTGGACAAGACGTCGATGATGTAGGTGACGTTGAAGCCGATCTCAATGGCGTCACCGCCGTAATCGATGTCGAGCTCGTCGACGGCTTCTTCCTGCTCGGCGTTGGTGGAAGCGACGCGCAGACTGCCGGGATCCAGGTTCAGGCGCACGCCCTTAAACTTGTCGCTGGTCAGGATGGCGGTGCGTTGCAAGCACGACAGCAGCGCCTGGCGGCCCAAGGTCAGGTTGTTGCGGTGGCCTTTGGGGATGACGCGGTTGTAGTCGGGGAACTTGCCCTCGACCAGCTTGGTCACGAACTCCATGCCGTCAAAACTGAACTTGGCCTGGTTGTTGGCGAACTGCATGTCGATCGCGCCTTCGGCGTCCGACAGCAAACGCTGAAGCTCAAGCACGGTCTTGCGCGGCAAGATGACTTCTTGTTTGGTGGGCACTTCCACGTCGAGCGTGGCGGCGGTGAAAGCCAAGCGGTGGCCATCGGTGGCGACCAGGCTCAGTCGGTTGCCTTCGGCCACAAACAGGATGCCATTAAGGTAGTAACGGATGTCGTGCACGGCCATCGCAAACGACACCTGACCGAGCAAAGCCTTGAGGGTTTTTTGCGGCACGCTGAACACGGGACCAAAGCTGGCCGCTTCTTGAACCAGCGGAAAGTCTTCTGCGGGCAAGGTCTGCAAGGTGAACTTGGACTTGCCGCCTTTCAAAATCAGCTTGGCTTGTGAAGACTCCAGGCTCACGGTCTGGTCAGCAGGCATGGTGCGCAAGATGTCAATGAGTTTGCGCGCGCCCACGGTGGTGGTGAAGTCACCCGAGTCGCCTTCCATCTCGGCCGTGGTGCGGATCTGGATCTCGAGGTCGCTGGTGGTCAGTTGCAGTGCGTGGCCTGTTTTGCGGATCAGCACATTGGCCAGCACGGGCAGGGTGTGGCGGCGCTCCACAATGCCGGACACGGATTGCAGGACCGACAGCAATTTGTCTTGGGTGGCCTTCAGGACGATCATGGGTCTACCTTTGGTGGTTTTTATCGCTGCAGCTCAAAATTGGGCGAATTTTTCACAACAGCATGCATTTTCGCTGTTTTTTGGACTTAAAACGGGCTGCATGCGGCTCAAATCAGCTAAAAGCGGAGGCGGCTGTTCGGGTGCAAGTGTTCTCAGCCCTTAAGGGACTGTTCCAGCACGTGCAGTTGCTGGTTCAGCTCTGTCAGTTGCTGGCGTTCGGCGTTGATCTTGCGCACGGCGTGCAGCACAGTGGTGTGGTCACGCCCGCCAAACAGCTCTCCGATCTCGGGCAGGCTTTTTTGGGTCATTTCCTTGGCCAGGTACATGGCAATCTGCCGCGGGCGGGCAATGCTGGCCGGGCGCTTCTTGCTGTACATGTCCGCCACTTTAATCTTGTAGTAATCGGCAACGGTTTTTTGGATGTTTTCGACACTGATCTGGCGATTCTGGATGGACAGCAAATCACGCAAGGCGTCGCGGGCCAGCTGGATGGAGATGTCTTTCTGGTTGAAACGCGAGTAAGCCAGGATTTTGCGCAGCGCCCCTTCGAGCTCACGCACGTTCGAGCGCACGTTCTTGGCCACGAAAAACGCCACGTCCTCCGGCATTTCGCTGCCTTCGCTGATGGCCTTGTTGATCAAAATGGCCACCCGCATCTCGAGTTCGGGTGGCTCCATGGCCACCGTCAGGCCCGAATCAAAGCGCGAAACCAAGCGCTCGTGGATGTCAGCCAGGCCCTTGGGGTAGGTGTCGCTGGTCATCACGATGTGCGACTTTTTGGCCAGCAGGGCCTCGAAGGCATTGAAGAATTCTTCTTGTGTGCGGTCCTTGTTGGCAAAGAACTGCACATCGTCAATCAGCAGCAAATCGAGCGAGTGGTAGTGGTGTTTGAACTCGTCAAAAGTCTTGCGTTGGTAGGCTTTAACCACATCCGACACAAACTGTTCAGCATGGATGTACAAAACTTTAGCTTCAGGCCTATCGGCCAGCAGCTTGTTGCCGATGGCGTGCATCAGGTGGGTCTTGCCCAAACCCACACCGCCGTAGATGAACAAGGGGTTGTAAAGCTGTCCCGGCGAGCCCGAGACGTGCATGGCCGCCGCACGCGCCATGCGGTTGGCGGTGCCCTCGACCAGGTTGTCAAAATTCAGCGCGCTGTTGAGGCGGTTGCGAAAGGTGTTGGCCACCGCTTCTTCGGGCGCGGGTGAGGCCTCGATCGCAGCTTCCATGGACGAAGGAGTGGAGGCTTTTGCAGGCCTGATGCCGCCTTCGCGAGGAGTGATCGCTAACTCAATCTTGACTGGATGGCCTTGCAGATTTTCCAGCAAAGCGGCCAGACGGCTGGCGTATTGGGCGCGCACCCAGTCGAGTTTGAAGCGGTTGCCGACAAACAAAGTGACGCTCAGCTGGTCTTCTGAAACCTGTGCGCTGAGCGGTTTGATCCAGGTGTTGAACTGCTGTTCGGGCAATTCTCGGGCAAGCTCTTCGACGCAAGCTTGCCACAGCGTTTGACCTGCATCCATCTGAAATTCTGGGGTGATTCCCTCGGACATGTAGTGCTTTTTATTGTGGACAGTGAGGGTCTGGGGTGGCGAAATGGGCAACTTTATCAAGAGCTTATCCACATACCGATTCAAGTCGGGAGAGCGATCATAAACCACATCGATCCGATTGAACCCCGGGCTCACCCTGATGGGATAAAATACAGTTAATTTGCCGAGGTGGCGAAAGTTTGCGATAATCTTGGGTTTCGCCCAAAGCTAGTTAATGCCCCTGGGCACAAAGGAAGAATTATGAAACGCACCTATCAACCCTCCAAGACACGTCGCGCCCGTACCCACGGCTTTCTGGTTCGCATGAAGACCCGTGGCGGTCGCGCCGTGATCAATGCACGCCGCGCCAAGGGCCGCAAGCGTTTGGCTGTCTAATGCCTTTTCGACCGTGTGGCCGTGGCCTGTCGCCACGGCAGCCGGTTGATCTCAGGGATTGGCCATCGTGCAGCGTTTGAAAACACGCCCACAGTTTCAGGCCGCCCTGGCGGGTGGAACAGTCTCGCGCACAACGCACTTTGCGTTGCATCGCCTGGCACTGACCCAACCCGCAGACACCCCCTCGGCACCTGCTGAACACATTGGGCCTGCACCCTCACCGGAGCAGGCCCTTTTTGGCTTGTTTGACGTTTGGCTCGGTGCCATGGTGCCCAAACGCTGGGCGCGTCGGGCTGTGACCCGCAACGCCATCAAACGCCAGATCTACAACGTGAGCGAGCACTTTGGTGATCGCCTGCCTGTGGCGGCCCATGTGGTTCGTTTGCGCACCACATTTGACCGCAAGCAATTCATCAGCGCCACATCTGATCCCTTGAAGCTGGCCGTGAGGCAAGAGCTTGAGCAATTGTTCGAGCGCGCCGTTCGGCCACAAACCGCCGAGGCTCGCGCATGATCGTTCAGCGTTTATTGATGGGTGTGGTGCGCGGCTACCGCTTGCTGTTGAGCCCTTGGCTGGGGTCGTCCTGCCGGTTTGAGCCCACTTGTTCGGCTTACGCCTTGCAAGCGTTGGCGCAGCATGGCGCCGCTCAAGGCGCTTATTTGACGGTTCACCGTATGGTTCGTTGCGGCCCTTGGTGTACCGGTGGTCACGACCCTGTTCCCTCGCAAGCGCCTCGCTTGTTCTCTGCTTTGTTTTCTCCTCGTTCGTCAAAGAAGACCCCATGACTGATATCCGCCGTACCATCCTTTGGGTGATTTTTGGTTTTTCCATGGTCTTGCTGTGGGACCAGTGGCAGCTCTATAACGGTAAAAAAGCCACGTTTTTCCCCAAGCCCGAAGTGGCCGCCACTGTATCGGCTCCTTCGTCTGCGTCTGTATCTGCGCCTACGCCAGCAGCGGCTGCCAAAGCCAATGCTGTGCCTACAACATCTGCCGCAGTGACAGCGACGCCGGGTCAGGTGCCCAGCTCTGCGCCTGTGGCTTCGGCTGCTCCGCGCGAGAAGATTGAGGTGGAAACCGATATGCTCAAGCTCAGCTTTGACTCAGAAGGCGGCTCGCTGGTGCGTTCTGAATTCACCCAGCACAGCGACCTGGTTGACCCGAAAAAGAAGATGGTCTTGCTGGACCAGAGCACCAGCCGTGTGTATTTGGCACAGACCGGCCTGATCGGGGGTGATTTTCCGACCCACAAAGCACCCATGGCCTTCAGCGGCGAGCGCAGCCTCAAAGCGGGTCAAAAAGAACTGATTTTGCGATTCGAATCGGCTGAAATGAATGGCGTCAAGCTCGTCAAGACCTACACCCTCAAGCGCGGCAGCTACGTGATCGATGTCAAGCACGAGGTGGTGAACAACGGTCAGGCTAGCGTGTCGCCGCTGCTGTACATGCAGCTGGTGCGTGACGGCAACAAGCCTGAAGGCGAATCGTCTTTCTATTTCACGTTCACCGGACCGGCCATCTACACCGATTCCAAAAAATACCAAAAATTCGAGTTCAGTGACATCGAAAAGAACAAGGCCGAAGTCGACAAGACATCCACCAACGGCTATGTGGCCATGGTTCAACACTACTTTGCCAGTGCTTGGTTGTTGCCCGATGGCATAGCGCGTGAAAATTTTGTGCGCAAGGTCGACACCAACCTCTATGCCGTGGGCATGATCACGCCCTTTGCCGATCTGGCGCCTGGCCAGTCCAAATCTCTGAGCAACCAGCTCTACAGTGGGCCTCAAGAAGAAAAAGTGCTGGAAGCCCTGTCTCCGGGCCTTGACTTGGTGAAGGACTACGGATGGCTGGCCATGCTGTCCAAGCCGTTGTATTGGCTGCTGGACCAACTGCACAGCGTGCTCAACAACTGGGGTTGGTCCATCGTCGCCTTGGTGCTGCTGATCAAAATTGCGTTCTACTGGCTCAATGCCAAGGCCTATTCCAGCATGGCCAAAATGAAAGCCATCAACCCCAAGATCATGGAAATGCGTGAACGCCTGAAAAACGATCCGCAAAAAATGCAGCAGGAGATGATGAAGATCTACCGCGAGGAAAAGGTCAACCCCATGGGCGGCTGCTTCCCGATCATGGTTCAGATCCCGGTGTTCATTGCCCTGTATTGGGTGTTGCTGTCCAGCGTCGAGATGCGCAATGCGCCTTGGATTGGCTGGATTCATGACTTGTCAGCGCCCGATCCGTTCTTCCTCTTGCCGGTGGTCATGACCTTGACCACTTTGCTGCAAACCGCGCTCAACCCCGCACCACCTGATCCAATGCAAGCCAAGTTGATGTGGTTTATGCCGCTGATCTTCTCGGTGATGTTCTTCTTCTTTCCTGCGGGCCTGGTGCTGTACTGGATCACGAACAACATCTTGTCGATTGCCCAGCAGTGGATGATCAACACGCGCATGGGCGTACCGCCGCAGTTCAACCTGCCCTCGTTCAAGTAAACCAGAAGGGCCGCGCAAGCGGCCTTTTTTTGCTTCATCTCGCCGACATCGCCCATGCTCGCCAGACACCAAGAACCCATCGTCGCCATCGCCACCGCACCCGGACGCGGCGCGGTGGGCATCGTGCGGGTTTCCGGTAAAAACCTGTCTTCGCTCATTCAGGCCTTGTGCGGCCGCAGCCTGAAAGCCCGTGAAGCCACCTACCTACCCTTTGCCGACGCTGATGGCAGCCCGATCGACCACGGCTTGGCGCTGCACTTTGTGGCTCCGCACTCGTTCACGGGTGAAGACGTGCTGGAATTGCAAGCACACGGCGGACCGGTGGTGTTGCAGTTGCTGGTGGCGCGCTGCCTGCAAGCGGCGGCCGAAGTCGACCCGGCCACGGGCCAACAGAGTCTGGCAGGTTTGCGGGTGGCGCAGCCGGGTGAGTTTTCGGAACGCGCGTTCCTGAACGACAAGATCGATTTGGCACAGGCTGAAGCAATTGCCGACCTGATCGACGCCAGTACAGAAGCCGCTGCGCGCAGTGCCAGCCGGTCTTTGGCGGGCGATTTCTCCAAAGAGATCCATGTGCTGCGTGATGCCCTGATCCACCTGCGCATGTTGGTCGAGGCCACGCTGGACTTTCCGGAAGAAGAAATCGACTTCTTGCAAAAGGCCGATGCACAAGGCCAACTGACGCGCCTTCAAACTGCACTGCAAAGGGTTTTGGGCCGGGCCAAACAAGGCGCCTTGCTGCGCGAGGGCATCAAGGTGGTGATTGCGGGCCAGCCCAATGCGGGCAAGAGTTCACTGCTCAACGCGCTTGCGGGTGCCGAGCTGGCGATCGTGACGCCGATTGCGGGCACCACCCGCGATGTGGTGCAGCAAACCATTCAGATCGAAGGTGTGCCGCTGCATGTGATCGACACTGCCGGTCTGCGCGAAGGCGAAGGTGTGGACGAGGTGGAGCAAATTGGCATTGCCCGCGCTTGGGGCCAGATTGAAAACGCTGACGCGGTGCTGTTCTTGCACGACCTGACGCGTGCAGGTCAGGCCGATTACGATAGCGCTGATGCCGACATCGCGATGGCTTTGAAAGCCCGCGTGCCCGCCAGCGTGAGCGTGATCGATGTGTGGAACAAAGCCGATGCTGCACAGTCATCGGGCGAGCGCAGCGGCCTGACCCTGTCTGCACGCACGGGCGAAGGTCTGCAAGCCCTGCGCCAGCAACTGCTGCAACAAGCCGGTTGGCAACAAGCCAGCGAAGGCCTGTTCATCGCCCGCGAGCGCCATGTGCAAGCGCTGCGCCGCGTGCGCGAACACCTGGAAGTGGCCGATGCGCATTTGGCCGCTCAAGCGCAAAACCTCGACCTGCTGGCCGAAGAACTGCGGCTGGGCCAAAACGCCCTCAATGAGATCACAGGCGAGTTCAGTGCCGACGATTTGCTGGGCGTGATTTTTTCGAGTTTTTGTATCGGCAAGTGAGCTGGTTGCACGCGCAGGCGCTCAGGGAAAGCCCCGAAAAGGTCACCCCTGTGACTATCAGGCAGAGGACTAAGGCACAAGATAGAACTTTTGCCGACCCCCCTTGCCATGACCACCGACACCCAGCCCAGCCTGAGCCCCGAACAAGACGCTTATTTGCGCGAACGTTCTGACTGGATGGGCGCTTATTTGGTGTTGCACGCGTGGGGCTTGATCGCATTGGCCATGGCATTCTTCATCGTTTGGCCCAACCCCTTGAGCTTCATCGTCGCCGTGGTCATCATTGGCGGGCGTCAACTGGGCCTGGCGATATTGATGCACGATGCAGCGCACCGTGCCTTGTTCAAAAACACCCGGCTCAATGACACGCTGGGCGCGTTTTTGTGCGGCTGGCCTGTGGGCGCAAGCCTCACGCTGTACCGCCCCTATCACCTGAGTCACCACCGCCACACCCAGCAAGCCGAAGACCCCGACCTGATGTTGTCGGCCCCGTTTCCCATCAGCCAAAGCAGCTTTTGGCGCAAGATGCGGCGAGATATTCTGGGCGTGACAGGCTACCAACGCCGCATGGAATCTTTCCGCATGGAAATGGGCGACAGCCCAAGCCGCTGGCAACGTCTGAAGAACCTGTACGCCGCAGAAAAATATTTCTTGCTCAGCAACCTGGCCATTTTTGCCGTCACGGCCGCAGCGGGTGTGTGGTGGGCTTTCTTTGCCTTGTGGCTGCTGCCTTTGTTGACGTGGTACCAGGTCATCAGCCGCGTCCGCAACATTGCCGAGCATGCGGTGGTGGGCGACAACGACGACCGCTTGCGCAACACCCGCACCACGCTCACGAATTGGGGCATGCGCATGGTGCTGGCGCCCTACTGGGTCAATTACCACCTGGAACACCACCTGTTTGTGTTCACCCCCTGCTGGAAGCTGCCTGCGGCGCACCGCATGCTGATCGCGCAAGGCTTTGGCCCGCGCATGGAACTGGCCCCGGGTTATCTGGCCGTGCTGCGCAAAGCGGTGTCCAACCCGCACGACGACCCCGATCACGGTAAGCCAGGCGATCAACGCAAACGCGCTGCACTCATCTGACCCCTTCAAAACAAGGACTGAACATGGCACACCGACTTGACCAACAAGTGGCCATCGTGACCGGGGCCAGCCGAGGCATCGGCCGCGCGATCGCCGAGGCTTATGCCGCTGAAGGCGCCAGCCTGTGCCTGATTGCCACCGACACGTCGCGCCTGCAGGAGGTCAAGGACAGCCTGGGCTTACCCGCCGAGCGCATCATGACTTTGGGCCTGAACGTGACTGAGCGTGACGCCTGCTTTGCGGCCGTGGCGCAAGTCGAAGATCGCTTTGGGCGTGTCGATGTGCTGGTCAACAACGCTGGGGTGTACCGGGCCAAGCCTTTCCTCGACTTCGCGCCGCAAGATTTTCAGGACATGCTCGATGTGAACCTGTTTGGCGTGCTGCACTTCATGCAGGCGTGCCTGCCGGGCATGCAGGCACGGCGGCACGGGCGCATCGTCAACATCGCCTCCACGGCTGGCAAATGGGGCTCGCGCAACCAGTCGGCCTACAACGTGAGCAAGCACGCGGTGGTGGGCCTGACGCGCTGCGTAGCCCTCGAGGCCAGCCCGCACGCGGTCACGGTGAATGCGATCTGCCCCGGCTTTGTGCAGACCGACATGGTGGAAACGCTGAAAGCCCAGGTGGCCCAAAGCTCCGGCATGAGTGGCGACGACATGGTCAAGGCCGCACTGGCGCGGGTGCCGCTGGGGCGGGTGCTGAACCCCGACGAAATCGCTGCCTTGGCGGTCTACCTCGGCTCTCACGAGTCACGCGGCATGACAGGGCAGTCTATCTTGCTCGATGGCGGCATGGTCCTGGTCTAGTGGACGGATCGCATCGCACCGCACGCATACTTGCCCCATTCACATGAACATCGCTCTCTGGTTGGCGCGCACCGCCGAACGTTACCCGCAGCAAGCGGCCATCGCGCACGGCACCGATGTCTGGTGCGATTACGCCGAATTCGCCCACCGCGCTGCCCGCACGGCCAGCTGGCTGCATGCCCAAGGTGTGCAGCCCGGCGACCGCGTGATGCTGTTCCTGTACAACACGCCCGAATATTTGCCCCTCATGTGGGGCATCTGGTGGGCTGGTGCGGTGGCGGTGCCCGTCAACGCCAAGCTGCACGAACGCGAAGCGGCATGGATCGCTCAGCACAGCGAGGCGCGCATCGCTTTTTGCGACAACGAACGGAAACACACTTTCACACAAGCACTGCGCGACTTGGGCGTTGTTACAGCCGTTAAGGCTGACAGCTCATTCATGTTGCAAGTCGAAGGCCCAGAACTGCCACTGCAAGCCCGCGAGGACGATGACCCGGCTTGGTTGTTTTACACCAGCGGCACCACCGGCAGGCCTAAGGGCGTGGTGCTGTGTGCCCGCCAATTGCGCGGCTGCACGTTGGCGTATTTCGGCTCGGTGCAATCGGTGGAACGTGGCGACACCATGCTGCACCCCGCGCCGCTGTCGCACGGTGGCGGCATGTACCACTTGCCTTATGTGCTGAACGCCGGGCTGAACGTGGTGCCGCGCTCAGACGGCTTTGACCCGCACGAAGCCTTATTATTGGCCGCGCACTGGCAGCGGGCCTCGTTTTTTGCAGCGCCCACCATGGTGCGGCGGCTGGTGGATGCGGCGCGCAACTTGCCTGAGCGGCCGCAGGGTCTGGCCACCATCGTCTATGGCGGCGGCCCCATGTACCTGGCCGACATCGAAGAGGCATTGCAGGTCATCGGCCCGCACTTTGCGCAGATTTATGGCCAAGGTGAATGCCCAATGACCATCAGCGTGCTGCCCAAGAGCGATGTGCTGGACACCACCCACCCGCGTTACCGGGAACGGCTGGCTTCGGTCGGGCATTCACAGGCCATGGTCGAGCTGAAGATTGGCGACGAGTCAGGGGCGGGCTTGCTGGTGGGTGAAGTGGGTGAAATTTGCGTCCGCAGCGAGCTGGTCATGGCGGGCTATTGGCGCGATCCTGAGGCCACTGCCAAAGCCATTCGCGGCGGCTGGTTGCAAACCGGTGATGTGGGGCGGCTGGATGCCGATGGCTACCTGACTTTGCTGGACCGATCGAAGGACCTGGTGATCAGCGGCGGCACCAACATTTACCCCCGCGAAGTCGAAGAAGCCTTGCTCACGCACCCACAAGTGGCCGAGGTGTCGGTGATTGGCCGACCCGACCCGGAGTGGGGCGAGGTGGTGGTGGCGTTTGTGGTGTGCCGCCAGCCCTTGACCATGGCCGATTTGGACGCGCACTGCCTGGACCAGGTGGCGCGTTTCAAGCGGCCCAAGCACTACCACTTTGTCAATGCCTTGCCCAAAAACAATTACGGCAAGGTGCTGAAAACCGAGTTGCGCGCCATCGACGCGCAAGGACTGGAAACGCGTCGGACTTGAGTCGGTATGGGTCTGAATTCTTTGTCCCTACCCAGGTAACGCCGTCAGCTTGCAAGCAGCACAGATTTGGCCTAGCCCTATGGCAGCCGCTGAAATGGGAAATGCTCGCGATTTGTAGACACCAACGAGACAAACCACGGGATAACCATGAAGCAAAAAGTGACGCTCCAGTCTCACAATGGCCCACTTTGTACAGTTTGAAACATACGCCGAAAGAAACTGAGCCCTCCAGATGTCCAGCAACACCATCCTTGAAACCCGGAATCTCATCAAAGAGTTCAAGGGCTTTGTCGCCGTCAATGACGTGAACCTGAGCGTGCAGCGCGGCCAGATTCACGCGTTGATCGGCCCCAATGGCGCAGGCAAGACCACGGTCTTCAACCTGCTGACCAAATTCCTGATTCCGACCAAGGGGCAGATCCTGTTCAATGGCCACGACATCACCGGCGAAAAACCCTCCCAGGTGGCGCGCCGGGGCATCGTGCGCTCGTTCCAGATTTCGGCCACCTTCCCCAACCTCACGGTGATGGAAAACGTGCGCATTGGTTTGCAGCGCGCCACGGGCATATCGCTGCATTTCTGGCGTTCCGAACGCAGCCTGAATCAGCTCAACGACAAGGCCATGGCGCTGCTCGACCAGGTCGATTTGGGCAGCATGGCCGACCTGACCGCCGTGGAATTGCCCTACGGCCGCAAGCGCGCCCTGGAGATCGCCACCACGCTGGCCATGGAGCCCGAACTGATGCTGCTGGACGAGCCCACCCAAGGCATGGGCCACGAAGACGTGGACCGTGTGACGCAGCTGATCAAAAAAGTCGGCGCCAACCGCACCATCCTGATGGTGGAACACAACATGAGCGTGGTGTCCAAGATTGCCGACACCATCAGCGTTTTGCAACGTGGACAAGTGATTGCCGAAGGACCTTACGAAGTGGTTTCGAAAAATCCCCAAGTGCTGGAAGCCTATATGGGCACCGCCGACAACCAACTGGAGGGTGCCCATGGCTGATTCCAAAGAATTCCTGCGCATCAGCAACCTGCAGTCCTGGTACGGCGAGTCTCACATCCTGCATGGGGTGGACATGACCGTCAACGAAGGCGAAGTGGTCACGCTGCTGGGGCGCAACGGCGCTGGGCGCACCACCACCGTCAAATCCATCCTGGGCCTGGTCGGTCGGCGCACTGGCTCCATCACCATCAGGGGCCAAGAGACCGTGAACTGGGCGCCGCACCAGATCGCCAAGCTCGGCATTGGTTATTGCCCCGAAGAACGCGGCATTTTCTCGGCCCTGACCTGCGAAGAAAACCTGATGCTGCCGCCCGTGATTGCCCCCAACGGCATGTCGGTCGAAGAAATCTACGACATGTTTCCCAACCTGCTGGAGCGCCGCAACAGCCCCGGCACCCGCCTGTCAGGTGGCGAGCAACAAATGCTGGCGGTGGGCCGCATCCTGCGCACGGGTGCGCGGTTTTTGCTTCTCGACGAAATTTCCGAAGGCTTGGCCCCGGTCATTGTTCAAGCCTTGGCCCGCATGATCAAGGCCCTCAAGGCCAAGGGCTTCACGATCATCATGGTGGAACAGAACTTCCGGTTTGCCGCGCCCTTGGCGGATCGGTTTTACGTGATGGAGCATGGCCAGATGGTGGAGACCTTCAGCTCGCAAGAGCTGTCCGCCAAAATGGGCATGCTGCATGAGTACTTGGGTGTGTGATTTTTTTCTAACTGGAGATAACACGATGAAACGCAAACTTCTTTCCCTCGCTGCCTTGGCCGCTTGCGCCTTTGCAGGTTCAGCCCAAGCACAGATCTCTGACGGCATCGTCAAGATCGGCGTGATGAACGACATGTCTGGCCTGTATTCGGACATCACCGGCCCCGGCTCGGTGACTGCGGCCCGCATGGCCGTCGAGGACTACATCAAGGCGACCAAGAGCACGCTCAAAGTCGAAATCGTCAGCGCTGACCACCAAAACAAACCCGATGTGGGCTCTAACGTGGCTCGCCAGTGGTTTGACACCGACAAAGTAGACATGATCGCCGACGTGCCCACATCTTCGGTGGGTCTGGCTGTGGCCAAAATTGCCAGCGACAAGGGCAAGCTGCACGTCAACTCCGGCTCGGCCACGGCCGATCTGTCGGGCAAGGCCTGTAACGCCAACACCATCCACTGGGCTTATGACACCTGGATGCTGGCCAACGGCACAGGCAAAGCCATTGTGAAAAGTGGTGGTGACACCTGGTTCTTCCTGACAGCTGACTACGCTTTCGGCCACGCCCTGGAGCGCGACACCGAAGCTGTGGTGAACAAGAACGGCGGCAAGGTGGTCGGCAAAGTCCGCACACCCTTCCCAACACAAGACTTCTCTTCTTTCTTGCTGCAAGCCCAAGCCTCCAAAGCCAAGATCATTGGCCTGGCCAACGCGGGTGGTGACACCACCAACTCCATCAAGCAAGCGGCCGAGTTCGGCATCACCAAAGGCGGTCAAAACCTGGCCGGCATGCTGGTGTTCTTGCCTGACGTGCACTCGTTGGGTCTGAACATCGCGCAAGGCCTGATGCTGACCGAAACCTTCTACTGGGATCTGAACGACAACACCCGCGCTTTCAGCAAGCGTTTCGCAGCAATCCAGGGTGGCAAATACCCATCGATGGTGCAAGCCGGTGTTTACTCCAGCGTGATCCACTACCTGAAGGCTGTGGATGCTGCCAAGACCGATGACGGCGGCAAAGTTGCCGCCAAGATGAAAGAACTGCCCACCGACGATCCTTTGTTCGGCAAAGGCACTGTGCGCGCTGACGGTCGCAAGATTCACCCGGCCTACCTGTTCCAGGTCAAGAAGCCTGCCGAATCCAAAGGCCCATACGACTACTACAAGCTGGTGGCCACCATTCCTGCCAACGAGGCTTTCCGCCCCCTGGCTGAGAGCGAGTGCCCGTTGGTCAAGAAGTAATTTCAACCCTTTGTTCAAGCAAGTCGATACATCACCATGGAAATCTTTGGCATACCCTCGCAAGCCCTGTTCGGGCAATTGCTGATCGGGCTGATCAACGGCTCTTTTTACGCATTGCTCTCGCTGGGCCTGGCCGTGATTTTCGGCTTGTTGAACATCATCAACTTCACCCACGGCGCCCAGTACATGCTGGGCGCCTTTGTGGCCTATTTGTCGCTGACAAAGCTGGGCATCAACTACTGGGTGTCGCTCATCCTGACTCCCATCCTGGTGGGCGCGACAGGCATGCTCATTGAGCGCACCATGCTCAAGCAGCTGTACAAGCTGGACCACCTGTATGGCCTGCTGCTCACCTTCGGTTTGGCCTTGATCATTCAGGGTTTGTTCCGTCACGAATTCGGCTCTTCGGGCATGCCTTATCCGGTGCCCGAGGTCTTCAAGGGTGCCTACAACACCGGCTTCATGTTCCTGCCCAAGTACCGCGCTTGGGTCATCGTGGCTTCGTTGGTCGTGTGCTTGTCCACCTGGTACGTGATCGAGCGGACCAAGCTGGGCGCCTATTTGCGCGCCGCCACTGAAAACCCCAGCCTGGTGCAGGCTTTTGGCGTCAACGTGCCCCGCATGATCACCCTGACTTATGGCTTCGGCGTGGGCTTGGCGGCTTTTGCCGGCGTGATGGCCGCGCCCATTTACCAGGTCAACCCGACCATGGGCGCCGACATCATCATCGTGGTGTTTGCGGTGGTTGTGATCGGCGGCATGGGCTCCATCATGGGGGCGATCCTCACCGGTTTTGGCTTGGGCCTGATCGAAGGCTTGACCAAAGTGTTCTACCCGGAAGCCTCCAGCACGGTGATTTTCATCATCATGACCATCGTTCTTTTGATCAAGCCTGCAGGCCTGTTCGGCACCCAGAAGTAAGACCATGACCACTGTCTCGACCCCCTCACTCAAGACCCAGTCGTTCACGCACCAGTGGGTGGCCTTTGCCATCATGGTGATGGTGCTGGTCATCGCCCCGATCTGGGTGTACCCCATCTTCCTGATGAAGGTCATGTGCTTTGCCTTGTTTGCATGCGCCTTCAACCTGCTCATTGGTTTTGGTGGCCTGCTGTCGTTTGGCCACGCCATGTTTTTGGGCACCGCTGGTTATGCCGCAGCCCACGCGGCCAAAGTCTGGGGCTGGAACCCCGAGCTGGCGGTGCTGTTTGCCACCGCTTGCTCTGGCTTGCTGGCGCTGGTGACAGGCATGCTGGCCATTCGCCGGCAAGGCATTTATTTTGCGATGATCACTTTGGCGTTTTCGCAGATGGTGTTTTTCTTTTATCTGCAAACGCCATTCACAGGCGGCGAAGACGGCATCCAGTCGGTGCCACGCGGCAAGCTGTTTGGCGTGTTCGATTTGGCTGAAAACTCGGCCATGTACATGTTTGTGCTGGCGATTTTCCTGGCCGGTTTTGCCCTGATTTGGCGCATCATTTATTCTCCCTTCGGCCAGATCCTCAAAGCCATCCGCGAAAACCAGGACCGAGCCATTTCGCTGGGTTACGACACCGACATGTTCAAGCTGATTGCTTTTGTGATCTCGGGCGCTTTGGCGGGTACCGCCGGGGCCACCAAGTCGCTGGTGTTCCAGTTGGCCTCGCTGACCGACGTGCATTGGTCCATGTCGGGTGAGGTGGTCTTGATGACCCTGCTGGGCGGCATGGGCACTTTGTTTGGCCCTGTGGCTGGCGCTGCGGTCATCGTCAGCATGCAAAACTATTTTGCCCAATTTGGTGCCTGGGTCACCATCATGCAAGGCGTGATCTTTGTGGTCTGTGTGCTGGCTTTCCGCCGGGGCATCATTGGCGAGATTGCCAACTGGATCAAGAAGCCGCTGTGATGCAGCGTCACTGAGCTGCGGCTCAACAACAAAAAACCGCTCCTTGGGGCGGTTTTTTTGTTGGAAGAAAAGCCGCTCAGCGCATGAAGCTTTTGACGTAATCCGCACCCAAACCCACGGCCTCAAAGTGGGTGCGGTACTTCTCGATGCGGGTGAACACATCGTCATAGCCGGTGGCGTTGCCTTGCGTGTCCACGTACATCAAGGCACCATGCACGGTGAACATCGTCACCATGTCTTGGCAGTCGTCGGGCACCACCAGGGTGTGGGTCTCACCTGGGGGCTCGAACACATAACTGCCTTCTTCGGCCACCCAATCGTGTTCCAGGTACAGCCATTTGCCGCGCAGCACATGGGCATGCACCTGGCCCGAATGGCGGTGGCGCTGCAACAGGCCTGAGCGTTTGACCTTGAGCAGGTGCACGTAAAAGCCACCCGTCACGTTCAGGTGCAGCGGGCGTGACCAAATGCCCGGGGCCACCGGGGCCCACAAGCGTTCGTCTTCGGTTTGCACATCGTGCACCACCATGTCGGGGGCCATGCCCCAAGGTTGGGGCTTGGCGTAAGGCACGCGGTCGTCGGCGACCGCTGCTGGGGTGTGGGGTGCGTTCATGACAATGAGTGCGAAGAGTTGAAGTGCCAAGCTTAAAACGGGCCGCCTGCCCTGTCTGCGTCCTGCGCGACACCTGCCAGAGCTTTTAATGTCCTTCGAACGACACCAGTGTGAACAGATTCAAGCCGCTGTCCCGGATTCGCTGCGAGCCTCCCAGCTCGGGCAAGTCCACGACGGCCGCCCCTTCGATCACCGCAGCGCCGAGTTTTTCAAGCAGCTTTTTGCCCGCCAGCATGGTGCCACCCGTGGCGATCAGGTCGTCGATCAGCAGCACCCGCTGATCCGGCTTGACCGCATCGGTGTGCAGCTCGACCGTGGCGCTGCCGTATTCCAGCTCGTAGGTTTCTTCCACCGTGGTGAAAGGCAGCTTGCCTTTTTTACGGATGGGCACAAAACCCAGGCCCAGTTCATAAGCCACCACCGAGCCCAAAATAAAGCCCCGCGCATCCAGACCCGCCACCACATCAGGGCGCAAGGCTGGGTGCATGTAGCGGTGCACAAAGGCGTCGATCAGCACCCGGAACACGCGTGGGTCTTGCAGCAGCGGTGTGATGTCACGAAACTGCACGCCTGGCGCAGGCCAGTCGGGTACGGTGCGGATGTGGCTTTTCAGATAATCGTTGACGCTCAGATCGTCCATGTCTTCAGCCTTGCAGGAGTTTTTCTTCGGCCACCGCCAGTGTTTGGAATTTGCCCGACAGCACCAGCGTGTCGCCCGCGTACAACTCGGTGTCTTCGCTCACGTTTTCGGGTTGGCCATTGGCGCGGCGCAGGTTGACCACGCGCACCCCCATGGCATGAAAAGCCAGGTCTTTCACCTGCTTGCCCAACCAAGGCGAGGCCATGGGCAGACCCACCGTGGTCAGGCGTTCGTGGTCGATCTCGTCCAGCGTGTCGTCGTCGGCCCCATGAAAGTAACCGCGCAACAGGTTGTAGCGGGCGTCGCGCTGGTCTTGCACGATGCGGATCACGCGGCGCATCGGCACGCCCACCAACGCCAGCGCATGGCTGGCCAGCATGAGGGAGCCCTCGATCGCCTCCGGCACCACTTCAGTGGCACCAGCGGCCAGCAATTTTTCCAAGTCCAGGTCGTCTTGCGTGCGCACAATCACCGGCACCTGGGGGGCGTGGCTGTGGGTGTGGTCCAGCACCTTCATGGCAGCGGGCACATCCAGATACGTGATCACCACCGCGCTGGCGCGGGCCAGGCCTGCGGCCATGAGCGATTGCAGACGCCCGGCATCGCCAAACACCACCGAATCTCCGGCAGCAGCGGCCTGACGCACCCGGTCAGGGTCCAGATCGAGCGCCATGTAAGGAATTTTTTCTTTGTCGAGCATGCGTGCCAGGTTCTGGCCGCAACGCCCGTAGCCGCAAATGATGACGTGCTTGCTGGTGCTGATCGACTTGCGGGCAATGGTGGTCATTTGCAGGGATTGCTGCAGCCACTCGCCGGCCACCACCTTGAGCACGATGCGTTCGCTGTGCATGATGATGAAGGGCGTGGCCATCATGGACAGCACCATGCTGGCCAGCACCGGGTTGAGCAAGGCAGGCGGAATGATGTTGCTTTGCGCCCCGAGTGTGAGCAACACAAAACCGAACTCACCCGCCTGCGCCAGATACAAACCGGTGCGCAGCGCCACCCCATTGGGGGCACCCGTGAACTTGGCCAATGCGGTCACCAAAACCAGCTTGAAAATCACCGGCAAGGTGGTCAGCACCAGCACCAAGGGCCAGCGCTCGACCACGATGTGCCAGTCCAGCATCATGCCGATGGTGATGAAAAACAGACCCAACAACACATCGTGGAAGGGCCGGATGTCCAGCTCCACTTGGTGCTTGTATTCGGTCTCTGAAATCAGCATGCCCGCAATGAAAGCCCCCAGTGCCAAGCTCAGACCTGCTATTTCGGTGATCCAGGCCAGGCCCAGCGTGACCAACAACAGGTTCAGCACAAACAGCTCTTCGCTCTTGCGCCGCGCCACCAGGGTCAGCCACCAGCGCATCACGCGCTGCCCGCCCGTCATGAGCAAGGTGATCAAGACGGTGGCTTTGAGTGCGGCCATCAGCAAGGCGGTGAGCATTTCGTCAGCGGGGGCGCTCAGGGCCGGAATCATCACGATCAGCGGCACCACTGCCAAATCCTGAAACAGCAGCACACCCACCACGCGTTTGCCGTGTTCAGACTCCAGCTCCAGCCGGTCGGCCACCAACTTGACCACGATCGCTGTACTGCTCATGGCCATCGCGCTCGACAGGGCCAGCGCGGTTTGCCACTCCATTTTCCAAAGGGTGGGCGCCATCGTGGCCACGAACAAGGAAAACACCGTCACGATCACCAGCGTCAGCAGCACCTGCAGCAGGCCCAGGCCAAACACATGTTTGCGCATGGAGCGCAACTTGGGCAGGTTGAACTCCAGCCCGATGACAAACATCAAAAACACCACGCCGAACTCGGCCAGGTGTTTGACGCCCTCGGAGTTTTGCGCCAGTGCCAGCGCGTTGGGGCCAATCAGCACCCCCACCGCCAGATAGCCCAGCATGGGCGGCAGCTTGAGCATGCGGCAGCCCACCACACCCAGCACGGCGGCCAGCAAATACAACAGGGTCAACTCCAAAGCGCTCATGCGTCCATGTTAACAAGCGCGCATGGCCCCGTATTCAGCAACCGCGCCATTTCAAGGGCCATGTGCTGCGCCCGATAAAATGCAAAACATGCTTGCCCATTCCGCCCACACCCTGCAACTCGCCCGCGAGACCCTCGACATCGAGGCCGCCGCTTTGCTCCAATTGAAAGACCGGTTGGACGAACGCTTTGTCCAAGCCGTGAACTTGGTGCTGGGCGTGCAAGGCCGCGTGGTCGTCACTGGCATGGGCAAGAGCGGCCACATTGGCCGCAAGATTGCCGCCACCTTGGCATCGACCGGCACCCCGGCCATGTTTGTTCACCCAGGCGAGGCCAGTCATGGCGACCTGGGCATGATCAAAACCGTGGATGTGGTGCTGGCCATCTCCAACAGCGGCGAGAGCGACGAGCTGGTGGCCATCCTGCCGGTGCTCAAACGCCAGGGCGTGCCCCTGATCGCGCTGACCGGCGGCCTGCAGTCATTTCTGGCCCGCCACGCCGACGTGGTGCTTGACTGCTCCGTCGACAAAGAGGCCTGCCCTTTGAACCTGGCCCCCACCGCCAGCACCACCGCCCAGCTGGCCATGGGCGATGCGCTTGCCGTGGCCCTGCTGGATGCCCGCGGCTTTAAGCCCGAAGACTTTGCACGCTCGCACCCGGGGGGGGCGCTGGGCCGCAAGCTGCTCACGCATGTGGGCGATGTGATGCGCAAAGGCACCGATGTGCCGCAAGTCGGGCCGGATGCCGAATTCACGGCCCTCATGCGCGAGATGAGCAGCAAGGGCTTGGGTGCCACTTCGGTCACCGATGCCGATGGCCGCGTGCTGGGCGTGTTCACCGATGGCGATTTGCGCCGTTTGATTGAAAAAGGCGTGGACCTGCGCAGCCTGCGCGCCCGTGACGTCATGCACCCCAATCCGCGCACCATCCGCCATGATGCGCTGGCCGTCGAAGCCGCCGAGATGATGGAACTGCACCGCGTCACCAGCATTTTGGTGGTGGACGCGCAGGGCTTATTGTGCGGCGCCATCAACTCCAACGACCTGATGCGGGCCAAGGTGATTTGACATGCAAGCCTTCAAAGCGCTCACCCCTGTCTTGAATTACCCGCCCGAGTTGTTGCTGCAAGCGCAAGGCATTCGCGTGGCCTTTTTCGACATCGACGGCGTGCTGACCGATGGCGGGCTGTATTTTTCTGAAAGCGGTGAGACCCTCAAGCGCTTCAACACACTCGACGGCCAGGGCCTGAAACTGCTGCAAAAGGCCGGCATCACGCCCGTGGTGATTACCGGCCGTGACTCGGCCCCGCTGCGCTTGCGCCTGAAGGCGTTGGGCATCACCCACGCACGCTTTGGCACCGAAGACAAGCGCCCGGCAGCCGATGCCTTTTTGAGCGAACTGAACCTGAGCTGGGCGCAAGCGGCCGCCATGGGCGACGACTGGCCCGATTTGCCCGTGATGCAAAGCGCCGCTTTTGCTTGTGCCCCGGCCAATGCCCATGCCCAGGCCAAAGCGCTGGCCCACCACATCACCGCCGAGCGCGGCGGCGAAGGCGCGGCCCGCGCCTTTTGTGACCTGCTGCTGGTGGCGGGCGGGCACTACGCCGCCTTACTCGCGCAAGTGGGGGTGCATGACCACCCGGGCGCATCGGCATGAACTTGCTCACGCGGCTGCGCCGCACCCTTGACCGGTTGACGATTTACCTGCCCTTGTTTCTGTTTGCCATTTTGGCTTTGGGCAGCTGGTGGTTGGTTCGCAGCGTGCCCGAGTTGATGCCGCCCGGCATTGACCCCCAGCTGCGTCAGGACCCAGATTTCCGCCTCGATCAATTCACGGTCAAATCCTTTGACGCCACAGGCCGACTGACTCGCGAAGTCAGCGGGCAAAGCGCCACCCACTTTCCGGCCACGCAAAGCCTGCACATCGAGGGCGTGCGCATTCTGGCCGAAAACGAGGCGGGCACACGCCTGACGGCCCAAGCCCAAAAAGGTATTTCCCGTGAGGCCGATCAACAGGTGACCCTGACCGGCGAAGCGCTGGCAGTCAGACAGGCAGACGCTCAGGGCCCGCGCGTCGAGTTGCGCGGTGAAACATTCACGGCTTGGTTGGAAGAAGAGCGGCTGGTTTCGGACCAGCCGGTGCGCATCACGCGCGGCGCTGAAGCGTTCAGTGCTCAAACCATGAACTTTGATACCCGAAGCGGTCATTACGAGCTGCAAGGCCGCGTGCGCGCCGTTTTGCCCCCACGTCAGATTCCCTGAGAGAAACGCAAAGCCGGCACAAGCCCGGTTCAAGTCCTTTTGCAAGCCATGTTGCAAGCTCAGTGAATGGGGCCAAATTCTTTCGCCTGATCGCGCCACACCCAGAACCAAAAACGCCAAAGCCCTGCGATGCAGGGCTTTGGCCATGTTGGGGCTGACGGCTCAGCCTCAGCGCAGGATCAGTAACCGTTGCCGTAGTCGTCGCCACCGTTTTCACGACCACCATCGCGACCACCTTCACGCCGGCCGCCGCCACGCGGACCCGCACCGTAGGGGCTGCGGAATCCGCCGCCCTCGCTACGACCGCCGCCCTCGCCGCGGCCGCCTTCACGGCCACCGCCATAACCGCCGCCGCCTTCACGAGCGCCGCCATAACCACCGCCCCCTTCGCGAGCGCCGCCATAACCACCGCCGCCTTCGCGAGCGCCGCCGTAACCACCGCCGCCTTCACGAGCGCCGCCATATCCGCCACCGCCTTCGCGGCCGCCGCCATAGCCGCCACCACCGCCGTAACCTCCGCCGCCGCCGTAACCGCCGCCACCGCCGCCTTCACGGCGAGGGCCGCCAAAGCCACCGCCGCCTGACCGTGGAGGGCGTGCTTCCATCGGGCGTGCTTCGTTCACGACCACATTGCGGCCGCCCAAAGGCTGGCCATTCATGCCGTTGATCGCGGCTTGGGCTTCGTTATCGTTGCCCATTTCCACAAAGCCGAAGCCTTTGGAGCGGCCCGTATCGCGTTCCATCATGACTTTGGCGCTGGTCACAGCACCGAATTCACCGAAGGCTTGTTCCAGATCACCGTCTCGCACCGAATAAGCCAGGTTGCCGACGTAAAGTTTGTTGCCCATGAAAGGGACTCCTCAAAACACAGAGATAAAAGCGATGGAGTTCCGAAAGCGCATTCAACAAACCTGAAAACATCGGAAGGAAAGCGAAACTGACCTGTTCACCGCAAACTGGACTTCAGTGGAAATGCCGCTAAAGCCTGTCCACTATCTTCGAGAAAACAAAAATAAATGCAAGATATTTTCTTTAAATACCTTGCAAAGCGTGTGATGCAGCACGCATTTGTTGTTTTACCAACTCACTTCCCGCTCTGGCGAGGCGCTGATTTTGTGAATCGTCAGATCGGCCCCGTCATATTCTTCTTCGGGGCTGAGTTTCAATCCGAGGGAGATTTTCAATAGGCCGTAAATCGCCACACCGGCGAACAGGGCCCATGCCACACCGAGGCTGGTGCCAATTAACTGCGCGCTCAGGTTGACGCCACCCAACCCGCCCAAGCTGCTGGCCCCAAAAATGCCCGCCGCAATACCGCCCCAGGCACCGCAAATGCCATGCAAGGGCCACACGCCCAGCACATCGTCGATTTTCCATTTGTTCTGTGTCAGGGTGAACATCACCACAAACAAGGCGCCGGCCACAGCACCTGTGACCATTGCACCAAAAGGGTGCATTAAATCAGAGCCTGCACAGACCGCCACCAAACCGGCCAAGGGACCGTTGTGCACAAAGCCGGGGTCGTTTTTGCCCAAAACCAAAGCCGCCAATGTGCCACCCACCATGGCCATCAAAGAATTGACCGCCACGAGGCCCGAAATTTTGTCCAAGGTCTGGGCGCTCATCACGTTGAAGCCAAACCAGCCCACGATCAGGATCCACGAGCCCAAGGCCAAAAACGGAATGCTCGAAGGGGGATGTGCCGAAACTTCGCCGTTTTTACGGTAACGGTTGTAACGCGCACCCAGCAAAACGACCGCGGGCAAAGCGATCCAGCCGCCCATGGCGTGGACCACCACCGAGCCCGCAAAGTCATGGAACTCATCGCCCGTGAGCGCCTTGATCCAGGCCTGCACGCCAAAGTGCTGGTTCCAGACAATGCCCTCAAAGAAGGGGTAGACAAAGCCCACGATCACTGCTGTGGCGATCAACTGTGGCCAGAACTTGGCCCGCTCGGCAATGCCCCCCGAAATGATGGCGGGTATGGCGGCGGCAAAGGTCAGTAAAAAGAAGAACTTGACCAGGTCATAGCCGTTCTTGGCGGCCAGTTGTTCCGCCCCCACAAAGAAGGTGGTGCCATAAGCCACGCTGTAACCGACCACAAAATAAACCACCGTGGACACTGAAAAATCCACCAGGATTTTGACCAGCGCATTGACCTGGTTTTTTTTGCGGACCGTGCCCAGCTCCAGAAAAGCAAAACCGGCATGCATGGCCAACACCATGATGCCGCCCAACAATATAAAAAGCGCATCTGCGCCCTGTTTTAGTGCTTCCACGATTGTCCTTTGAGGATTTTTGAATTGATTTGGTGCATTTTGGGGGTGGTCTGCCCCCGCGCACCAAAGAAAAGCAAGAAACGCACCCAAAGTAACTCGCTGGTGCTGATCTCCACGTCATGCCCCCAAACCGGTGCACAGGGCCCTCACGTAAGATGCCCACCTCTTAGCAATTCAGTGTTCAGGCTGACGCCCGCACTCCCCCATGGAAGCATTTTTCGTCTCTACCGGTATCGTGGCTTTGGCCGAAATGGGTGACAAAACCCAGCTTTTGTCACTCGTGCTGGCCGCCCGTTTTCGCAAGCCCTGGCCCATCGTGTTGGGCATTTTGGTGGCCACCTTGGCTAACCATGGCTTAGCTGGTGCCGTGGGCAGCTGGGTCACCACCGTGATGGGGCCCGATGTGCTGCGCTGGGTGCTGGGCGCGTCTTTCATCGCCATGGCAGTGTGGATGCTGATTCCCGATAAATTGGACGATGAAGACGGCGACAGCGCCCCGCGCATGGGGGTGTTCTTGACCACGGTGGTAGCCTTCTTCTTGGCCGAGATGGGCGACAAAACCCAAATCGCTACCGTGATGCTGGCGGCGCAATACAACGCCTGGTTTGCCGTGGTGGCGGGCACCACGTTGGGCATGATGCTGGCTAACGCCCCCGTGGTGTGGCTGGGCGACGCCATCACCCAGCGCGTCCCGCTGCGTCTGGTGCACCTGATCTCGGCAGGCATTTTTGCCGTGCTGGGCGTGATCGCGTTGTCGGGTTGGGGCAGCTGAGCAGTCTTCTGACCCTGATGCTGGTGTTATGACGCTTGCCCAGCCATGTGGTTCATCGCCCTTATACTCGCCTCATGCGCCGATTTGAACCCGATTGCGGGCGCCGGAACCCTACTGGTTTCGAAATTCAGCTAAATGGCGTGTGTTTCATCTCACAGAAACCCGGCCCAGCTGACTGCGAAGCCGGGTTTTGTTTTTTTGCACACCAGAACACATTCGATGCTGATCGCCGAATCCCAAAGCATGCTGTTTGAAGCCCCTTTGCCTTTGCAAAGCGGTGCTTCCATCCGTGACTACTCACTGAGCTACGAAACCTACGGCACGCTCAACGCCGACAAATCCAACGCGGTGCTGATCTGCCACGCGCTCAATGCCTCGCACCATGTGGCGGGCGTATACGCCGATCAGCCCAAAAACCTGGGTTGGTGGGACAACATGATCGGCCCCGGCAAGTCGCTCGACACCGACCGCTTTTTTGTGATCGGCGTGAACAACCTGGGTTCGTGCTTTGGCTCGACCGGCCCCATGCACATCAACCCCGACACCGGGCGCGTCTATGGCGCCGACTTCCCGGTGGTGACGGTGGAAGACTGGGTCAACGCCCAGGCCCTTTTACTCGACGCCTTGGGCATCGAACAATTGGCTGCCGTGATGGGCGGCAGTTTGGGCGGCATGCAGGCGCTGAGTTGGACGCTGCAATACCCCGAGCGCGTGAAACACGCGGTGGTGGTGGCCAGTGCCCCCAATTTGAATGCCGAAAACATCGCCTTCAACGAAGTGGCCCGCCGCGCCATCGTGACCGACCCGGACTTTCACAACGGCCACTTTGTCGCACAAGGCGTGGTGCCCAAACGCGGCCTGCGCATCGCCCGCATGATCGGCCACATCACGTATTTGAGCGACGACGTGATGAACGAAAAATTTGGCCGTGAGCTGCGCGAAGCCGTGACGCACAACGCCACTGGCTACAAATATTCCACGCAAGAAGTCGAGTTCCAGATCGAAAGCTACCTGCGCTACCAAGGCGACAAGTTCAGCGAATACTTTGACGCCAACACCTATTTGTTGATCACACGTGCGCTCGATTATTTTGACCCGGCACGCGCTTACGGCGGCGACCTGTCCAAGGCGCTGGCCCGCGCGACTTGCAAGTTCTTGCTGGTCAGCTTCTCCACCGATTGGCGCTTCTCGCCCGCCCGCAGCCGCGAGATGGTCAAGGCCCTGCTGGACAACCGCCGCGACGTGAGCTATGCCGAAATTGATGCACCGCACGGTCATGACGCCTTCTTGCTGGAAGACCCCCGCTACATGAACGTGGTGCGCTCTTACTTTGACAACATGGCGAAGACTTTGAACGAAGGAGGTGCCGCATGAGCGACCCCCTGATCATGCAAGCCATTGCTCGCCTCGTGCCGCAAGGCGCCCGCGTGCTCGATTTGGGCTGTGGCGATGGGGCCTTGTTGGCCTATCTGCAACAACACAAGGGCTGTACCGGCTACGGCGTGGAGCTGGACGACGCCAATGTGCACGCCTGCGTGCAGCGCGGTGTGAACGTGATCCAGCTGAACCTGGACGAGGGCCTGAGTTTGTTTGGCGATCAGTCGTTTGACGTGGTGCTGCAAATCGACACGCTACAGCACTTGCGCAACGCCGAGACCATGTTGCGGGAGACGGTGCGCGTGGGCCGTGTGGGCATCGTGGCCTTCCCCAATTTTGCGCATTGGTTCAACCGCCTGAGCGTGTTGCAAGGCCGCATGCCGGTGACCAAGCGACTGCCCTACCAGTGGTACGACACACCCAACATCCGAGTGGGCACCTATGCCGACTTTGGCGACCTGGCGCGCAAAAACCAGCTGCGCGTGGTGGATGCCTTTGGCCTGCAAAACGGTCAAGAAGTGCGTCTGTGTCCCAACCTGATGGCGGGCACGGCGGTTTTCAAGTTGCAGCGCAGCTGACATGGCCAGCGCGCCTGGGACACAGGATACGGCCGCCCACAGCCCCTGGCTCATCGCCAACGTGTTGGCACAAATCGCCTTTGGCCTGCTGGCCATGACGCTTTGCCTGCCCTCCATGCAAGAGTGGGGCGTGATTTTTGACACCCACCAAACCGATGTGCAGCTGACCTTCAGCGGCTACGTGGTGGCCTACGGGGCTTTGCAACTGGTGTACGGCCCCTTGTCGGATCGGTATGGGCGCAAGCCCATCCTGATGCTGGGGCTGGTGGTCGCGGGGCTGGCCTCGGTCATGGCCGCGCTGGCCACCGACATCACCACACTGATTGCCGCCCGTGTGCTGCAAGGCGCGGGCTGCGCCGCCAGCATGGTGGTCAGCCGCTCCATGGTGCAAGACCTGTTTGCCGGACCACAACGCACACGCGTCATGGCCTACATCGGCATGGCGATGGGCATGTGCCCGCCGCTGGCTACGCTGATCGGCGGGCAGATGCATGTGCGCTTTGGCTGGCAAACCAACTTTGTGTTGCTGGCTGTTTTGGCCGTGCTGCTCTTGGTGGCAGCGTGGCTGGGCTTGCCGCGTGGGGCCCAAAGCGCGCCTGCAACGGGCCACTGGCTGCGCGCCATGCTCAGCGCTTACGCCCGCCTGCTGCGCGAGCCGCGCTTTTTGCTCTACGTCGCCATCCTGGCGGCCTCCACCGCCACGTTTTACGCTTTCCTGGCAGGCGCACCCATCGTGCTCAAGGGCTATGGCATCGGTCCGGATGGTATTGGTTGGTTCATCATGGCTGTGCCTGTTTCGTACATTTTGGGCAATTTCATGACCTCTCGCCTGATCCAGCAGGCGGGCGAATCACGCGTCATGGCCTGGGGCCAGGCGCTGACGCTGGGCGGTCTGGTGGTGATGCTGGCGCTGGGCTTGGGTGGCGTGCAGACGGCGCTGGCCGTGGCTTTGCCCTTGTTGCTTTTGGGCTTGGGTCATGGCCTGCTGAACCCGCCTACGCTGGCGGGCACGGTGGGCGTGGTGCCCGCGCTGGCAGGTTCGGCCGCTGCGGTGGCGGGCCTGATGCAGCAACTCACCGGGGCCAGCGCCGGCTACCTGGTGGGTTTGGTGCCGCACGAGGGTGCGGTGAACTTGGGTTGGATGATGCTGGGCTTTGCCCTGACGGGCGCTGTGGCGCAATTTTTCCTGCGCAGGCGTTGAGTTGCCGAAATGGCTGAACGCTGGTTTTTGAGTCTTAGTGGCTGTTGAAGGCTGGTAGCGGTCCATCGCAGCGAGACCTAGACCGATGGCAGCCGACCCATCCGCGATAATCGAATAGTTCTATTTTGTCATTCTGGAAGTACCCTGAGACCGTAAACGACATCGAATGCAAGTTGTTGTTGAGTTACGTCACAACATAACATTGCACCCGCTTGATAAAACGCTACTGACTTGACAACAAGACAATGGAGGTCATTTCCATTTTGAATCTAGGGACACCTTAACTCTACGGAGCTTGAACGTTAAATCGGTGGTGGATAATCAAATGCAATCCAACCCAAATGCCATGCGTCGTTCAGCCGTTCTTCTCGTCATGCTTTTTTCCATGCTTTGGCAAGCTATGGCGTTGGCGCAACCAACTTCGACCGTGAACTTGTTGGCGGACCTCGAGCATGCCGCCATGCACTGGCATGAGGAGCCCCATCACCATCATGATGACGGCTCTTACCACCGGGACGACTCTCAAGCATCCAAGTTCCACGTTTTCAGCGACCAACTGACAGTGGCTACTGCATTGTTACCAGCCAGTTCACAGAATTTCCTCCCCATCGCCTCTGCGCGACCCTGCTGTCACCGTTTCGCCTCAGTGCCCGATCCTTTTCTAGACGTCCTGCTCAGGCCACCTCGCTTTCGCTCCTGACCCGCCCTTCACAGCGGGCGTCCTTCAATGGGCGCTCGATCTTTCTCTGCAAGGTCGTCACACACGAGCACCGGGTTGACTCCGACGCGCCCATTGCGTCCCATACTGCCCGTGCTTCCAAGCGACCAACTCGGTCTATTTCATCGTCAGGAGCATCGTGAATCATCTTCCAAGTCTTGTTGCCTGCGCGCTCGCGGGCATCTTGTTCGGCATGCCTGCATGGGCCCAGCCGGCCGCATCTACAACGGCTACACCGATGGCCACAGCAGCGGCGACATCCTCCACCATCACCTTGCGTGAGGCGCTCAATGCGGCCTGGCAGCGGGCCGTCGCAGCCCGTGAAGCAGACGGACAGCGCCTTCGTGCTGAGGCCGAACGCAGCACAATCAATAAGCTATGGGCAGCGCCCCCTTCGCTAGAAATCAGTCACCGAGCCGACCGACTACTGGGCAGCGGAGGCGGGCGCGATACCGATCTCGGTATCGCCGTACCGCTTTGGCTGCGCGGCCAAAGAGCAGCTCGCACAGCCACGGCAGACGGCGAGGTCGCTCTTGCGCAGATCGCCGACCAGGTTGCCAGGCTGAGGCTAGCGGGTGAACTTCGTGAATCTGCATGGCAATTGGCCACGCTACAGGCTGAGGTCCACCTGGCCGATGTCCAAGACATCTCGCTGAGGCAATTGGCAGGCGACGTTGAGCGTCGCGTGCGCGCAGGTGACTTGGCTCGAGCAGACAGCCTCGCGGCGCAAGCCGAACAATTAGCGGCTGCCGCGTCCCTGGCAAGCGTACGTCAGCGACTGCAGGCAGCCAAAAATCAATGGGCGTTGCTGACTGGGCTTGCGATGCAACCAAACCTGTTTGCTGCAACTGCTACCGGCGCCGCTAACGACTTGGCCATACACCCCGAGTTGCACCTCGCCAGTCAGCAGGCAGAACTTGCGCGCAAGCGCATTGACCTGATGCGTCATTCGCAGCGCAGCGCACCTGAACTGAAACTGGGCGTCCGCCAAGATGCACCTGGCCGAGGCCAGTCATCGCAAGGCAGCGTTATTGTCGGGCTGCGCCTGCCTTTTGGCACCGACGACCGTAATCGGCCGCTTGAAGCTGCAGCACTGGCAAACTTGGACATCGCACAAACCCAGGAACAGCGACTGCGCGAACGCCTCGACAGCGAACTCTTAGTAGCCCAGGATGCGGTGCGATCGGCTCAGGTCCAACTTGACGCCGAGACCGCCCGCGCCCTGCTGCTGCGCGAGCGCGCCACCCTGATCGACAAATCTTTCCGCGCTGGTGAAACGCCGCTGCCCGAGTTACTCCGTGCCCTCAATACTGCAGCACAGGCCGAAAGCGCAGTCGCCCGCCAGACCGCTGCGTTGGGCTTAGCCCGCGCTCGCCTCCAGCAATCCCTTGGAATCCTCCCATGAACCTCGCAACCCCACACATGAACACGCAGCATCTGCTTGCTACATCCGCAATGACCCTGCTGCTGATCCTGAACGCCTCGGCTTTGGCCGGACCCGGTGCACACGGGCCCAACGGCGAACACCTTGACGCACACACTTCAGCGGTCATGGCTTCGACCTTGCCGCGAATGGAGGCCAAGTCAGAGAGTTTTGAGCTAGTCGTCGAACTAAGGGCGTCTGAACTCGTCATCGTGGTGGACCGCTACGAGACCAACGAACCCGTGCTGGGCGCGAAGATCGAGGTGGAGAGCGGCGGCTTGAAGGCCATTGCCGCCTTCCGCCCTGAGCAGGGCGATTACGTTGTCACCGACGCGGCGCTACTAAAGGCGCTGAAGGCAACTGGCGAGCACGGCTTGGTCTTTACGCTGGTCGCAGGCACGGACAGCGATCTGCTCGACGGCACGCTGGTCACTGCGGCCAGCCACTCTACTTCCGGTAAAAGCGATCAAGGACATAGCCATGATGACCACGGTCACGACCATGAACTCGAGCGCGCAGCGTGGATTGGTGGCGGCGTCGCGGCCTTGGGCCTGATCGGTGGCCTCGTCTGGCGTCGCCAGCGTCGCCGCAGTGCCGGTGCCATGAAGGGGGCCCTGTGATGAAGACACATCTCAACACCATCGCGGCCGCAGCCTTGCTCGGACTTCTGTCTACGGCCTTTGCCGCACCAGGCGCGCACGGGCCTAATGGCGAACATCTTGACGCGCCCGGCGCGGCCATCAACGCTTCCGGCCTGGCCCGCCTGCCTGACGGCAGCGTCAACGTGCCCAAACTGGCGCAGCGCCGGATGGCTGTGCGCACCGTACTGGCACCCGAGTCAGAGGCCGCTGCCACTGTTGAACTACCAGGTCGGGTGGTCATGGACCCGAACGCGAGCGGTCGTGTTCAGGCCGTGCACGGCGGCCGCATTGAGCCCGGCCCGAAGGGATTGCCCGTGGCAGGCCAGGCTGTCAGGCGTGGCGACGTGTTGGCCTACGTGCGCCACCACGCTGAGCCCTTTGCGCTTGGTGCTCAGCAGGCCCAATTGGCCGAACTGAAGGCGCAGAGGCAACTGGCAGAGCAACGCTTTCAGCGCTTGGAGAGCCTGGAAGGTACGGTGCCGCGCAAGGACATCGACGCCGCACGCACTGAGGCCTCAAGCTTGGCCGAGCGCGAGCGCAGCATCGGCGCCAGCCTGGTGGCGCGTGAGACCCTCACGGCCCCTGTTAGCGGCGTCATCGCTCGTGCCGACCTGGCCGCCGGTCAGGTCATCGAGTCGCGCGACATATTGTTTGAAGTGGTCGATCCAGAGCGTATGTTGGTGGAAGCCACAACAGCCGACGCCACCTTGGCTTCTCGCGTGGCCGGCGCTTCTCTACAGGGGCTGCCCGACGTGAAACTTCGCCTGCTGGGCGCATCACGCTCGCTGCGTGATGGCGTGTTGTCAATGACCTTCTCTGTGAGCACGACCAAACCCGGCGTAGCCTTACCCGTCGCCATTGGTCAGCCGGTGACGGTGGTTGCGCAATCCAAGGAGCGCATCAAGGGCGTGGTGCTGCCTGCGCAAGCTGTGGTGCGCAACCCCTCTAACGAGCCCATTGTGTGGATCAAGTCTGGTGCGGAGCGCTTCATCCCGCAGCCGGTGCAGTTCAGGCCGCTGGACGCCAACACGGTCGTGGTGACTCAGGGCTTGAGCGCGGACAACCGCGTCGTGGTCCAAGGCGCGCCGCTGATCGCCCAGATCCGCTGAACGGGAGTCACCCTCATGTTTAACTGGATCGTTCGTTCCAGCCTGCACAACAGGCTTTTCGTGCTGGCAGTAGCGGCAATGCTGATGGTGTACGGGGCGATGACGGCTTGGCGTGCGCCTGTCGATGTCTTCCCTGATCTCAACAAACCGCTGATCACCGTGCTCACTGAGGCAGGTGGTATGGCACCGCAGGAGGTCGAGCAACTCGTGACCTTCCCGCTAGAGACCGCACTCAACGGCATGCCCGGGGTGACGCGTGTGCGCAGCACATCGGGCGTGGGCCTGTCCCTTGTCTACGCTGAATTCGACTGGGGCACCGACATCTACCGTAACCGCCAGCTGGTGGCCGAGCGCTTGGCCATCGTGCGTGCGCAGATGCCGGGCGACATAACGCCCGTGATGGGACCGGTCTCTTCCATCATGGGCGAGATCATGCTGGTGGCTTTGCCACTGGTGCCTGGGGATGGCAAGACGCCGGTAGCAACTCCTATGCAGGCGCGTGAATATGCCGATTTCGTGCTGCGCCCGCGCCTGCTGTCAATTCCCGGGGTCTCGCAGGTCATCCCGATCGGCGGCGAGGTGCGCACGCTGCGCGTCGCACCCGACACCGCACGCATGGCGCAGTTCGGCGTCTCTCTCACACAGGTCGAGCAGGCTATCAAGGGCTACGCCAGCAATGCTGGCGGCGGCTTCATCGATTTGAACAGTCGCGAGTACCTGATCCGCCACCTGGGACGCAGCAATCGCGCTGAGGATCTGGCCGGCATCGCCGTGGCCTGGAAGGATGGCCGCGCCATCTTGTTGGAGCAGGTCGCCAGTGTCTCGTTTGCGGCTGGACTCAAGCGCGGCGATGCGGGCTACAACGGCATGCCTGCAGTGGTGGTGAGCGTGCAAAAGCAGCCCGACGCGGATACGGTGAAGCTCACTGCGCAGATTGAGTCAGCGCTTTCAGAGCTGAAACAAGGCCTGCCGGTGGGCTTGGCCGCGCCGCGCGTGCTGTTCCGTCAGGCCGACTTCATCAAGGCCTCCATTGGTAACGTGGCTGAAGCCCTTCGCGACGGTGCCATCATGGTTGCCATCGTGCTGTTTGCCTTCCTGCTGTCGGTGCGCACGACCGTGATCTCTCTGGTGGCAATTCCGCTGTCTCTGGCGGTCACAGCACTGGTGTTCCAACTGCTTGGGCAATCGATCAATGTGATGACACTCGGCGGTCTGGCGATTGCCATCGGCGAGCTGGTGGACGACGCAGTCGTGGACGTCGAGAACATCCTGCGGCGGTTGAAGCAAAACCGTTTGGCGGGCAACCCGGTGCCGCTGCTGGAGGTTGTACGTCGCGCCAGCGTGGAGGTGCGGTCTGGCATCGTCTACGCCACGGTCATCGTGGTGCTGGTGTTCGTTCCGCTGTTCGCCCTGCCGGGCATAGAGGGACGTCTCTTCTCGCCGCTGGGCATTGCCTACATCGTGTCCATCGGTGCCTCCATGTTGGTCTCAATGACGGTGACGCCGGTCATGTGCTACTACATGCTGCCGACGATGAAACGCATGGATCATGGCGATAGCCCTCTGGTTTCCTGGCTCAAACGTCAGGACACGAAGCTGCTGCACTGGTCCTTCGGGCGGGCGAAACTGCTCATCGCCTTGGCGGCACTGGCGGTGGCGTTTGCGGCCGCAACGGTGCCTTTCTTTCCGCGTGCCTTCCTGCCTGCCTTTAATGAAGGCTCACTTGTGCTGGGGTTGGTGATGCAGCCCGGTACTTCACTGGCCGAGGCGAATCGCGTTGGTGCGGTGGCTGAGACGCTGATCCGTCAGGTGCCTGAGGTGACGCAGGTGGGCCGTCGCACGGGCCGCGCCGAGCTGGACGAACACGCCGAGGGTGTTCACTCGGCGGAGATCGACGTCGACCTGAAGCGATCTGACCGCGACCGCGAGGCCATCATGTCAGACATTCGCGAGAGAATGTCAACGTTACCGGCGCAAGTGGCCATCGGCCAGCCCATCAGCCACCGGTTGGACCATCTGTTGTCAGGCGTTCGCGCACAAATTGCGGTGAAGATCTTCGGTGACGACACCGACACGCTGCGCGGCTTGGCCGAGCAGTTGCGGGCCCAACTGGCCACCGTGCCCGGGCTGGTTGACCTGACCGTGGAGAAGCAGGTGTTGATCCCACAGATCACCGTGCGACTGGACCACCGTAAGGCGGCGCAGATGGGCCTGTCCCCTGGGGAGGCGATCCGTGTGCTGCAGACCTTGACCGACGGCGCCCACGGTGCCGATATCGTTGACGGCCCGCGCCGTTACGAGTTGGTGTTGCGCCTGCCCGACCAGCAGCGCAGCCCGCAGGACTTGGCACGCACATTGATCGACACGCCGGCCGGTCGCGTGCCCGTCTCGAGCATTGCCAGCGTGGAAGAAACAGACGGCCCGAACCAGATTGGTCGTGAGAACGGCCGCCGCCGGATCATCGTCTACGCCAACACCGATGGCGGTGACATGGGGCGCGTGATCGCTGACATCCGCCGAATCATCGATGCAACCGCTCTGCCAAACGGCAATTTCATAAGCTTAGAGGGCCAGTTCCAGGCCCAGGAACAGGCCATAAGGCTGATCGCTGGCTTGTCGTTGGTGTCTTTGGCAATGATCTTTTTGGTGCTTTACAGCCGCTACCAGTCTGTGGTGCTGGCCTCGATCATCATGGCCAACATCCCACTGGCGCTGATCGGCTCGGTGCTGGCGATGTGGATCGCTGGGGTGCAGCTGTCGGTGGCGTCGATGGTGGGCTTCATCACGCTGGCTGGCATTGCCACGCGCAACGGCATTCTGAAGATCAGTCATTACATTAACTTGTGCAAGTTTGAGGGAGAGAGCTTCGGCCAGACCATGATCGTTCGTGGTTCCCTAGAGCGGCTGACGCCGGTGCTGATGACGGCGCTGGTGGCCGCTTTTGCATTGACGCCCCTGCTGCTGGCCGCCGATGCACCGGGCAAGGAGATCCTGCACCCGGTGGCAGTAGTGATTTTCGGCGGACTCGTCAGTTCGACGCTGCTCGATACCTTGCTGACGCCAGTGCTCTTCTGGCTGTTTGGTGAAAAGGCTACCGAGCGCTTGCTTGAACCTGACCCAGATACGCCACAAGGCGCGACCGGAACCCAGGAAGCCTATTGACTTGAAATCAGGCCTTACGGCGCCGCCTGTTTCAGTGCGCCGCACCCCAAAGGAGTTCATAGAGATGAATAAAAAACTTTTCGCAGCCGTCATCGTTGGGCTGTCAGCCCTATCGTTTAACGACGCCATGGCCCACGGCGGAGCCAAGGCTAAACATGGCGGTGTAGTAACCGTGGCCAGCGACCTGGGCTTTGAGTTGGTCGGTACACCTGCTGGCGCCGCGATCTACATCGAAGATCACGGTAAGCCAATGGCCCCTACTGGCATGAGCGGCAAGTTGACCGTGCTCAACGGTGCAGAGAAGTCAGAGGCTGAACTGGTTGTGGTCGGCGACAAGCTGGAAGCCAAGGGTGTGAAGCTCGCACCTGGTGCCAAGGTCGTCGCTGCACTCACAACCTCGGCCAAGAAGGCCATCACGGTGCGGTTCACGGTGAAGTAATTGCGACATCCATTGACTTCTTTGTTTGCGCTGCCCGCCCTGAGAGGCGGGCTACTGGCCTTACTGGCTGCAGCGCTCTTCGGCATCAGTACGCCTTTGGTCCAGCGGTTCGGTGCCGGGTTGGGGGCCTTCAGCACAGCGGCACTGCTGTATGCGGGCGCAGCGGCGATTGGCTTGCTGTCCCGACAACGCATTGAGCGCGAGGCGCGGCTGGAGCGCGGCGACTTGCCGCGCTTGCTGGCGATGGCGGCCTTCGGGGCCGTCATAGGGCCGGTGGCGTTGGCCTGGGGCCTGCAGAACACCAGCGGCACCAGTGCCTCGCTGATGCTGACCTTGGAAGCACTGTTCACTGCGGTGCTGGCCTGGCGCCTTTACCGGGAGACCATGGACGGCCGCGTCTGGACGGCGATGGCCCTGCTGCTGGCCGGCGGCATGGTGCTGGTGCTCGACCAAGGACGCACCGGTGGCGCACAGTTGTGGGGTCTGCTGGCCGTATTACTCGCCACTGCAGCCTGGGGTGTGGACAACACACTGTCGCGCGCACTGGCCGAGCGAGATCCCGGCCAAGTTGTGATGGTCAAGGCGCTGTTGGGGGTCATGACCACATCTTTGCTGGCGGTAGCTTTTGGTGAGAGTCTGCCCTCTGTCGGTGCGGCACTTGTACTGTTCGTCGTGGGTGCCACCGGTTATGGCTTGAGCCTGCGCTTTTACCTGCTGGCCCAGCGCGCCTTCGGCGCAGCCCGCACGGGTTCGGTGTTTGCGTTTGCTCCCTTCATTGGCGCAGCACTGGCGGTCCTTCTGGGTGACCGTTCGGCCAGCAGCCTAATGCTGTTGGGCAGTGTCCTCATGCTGGCTGGAGTGATGCTGCACCTGGCTGAATCACACGAGCACGAACACGAACATGAGGCACTGGATCATGAACATGCGCACCGCCACGACGACGGGCACCACGGGCACCTGCACGATCCCATGCCTGTAGGCGAACACAGCCACCGGCATCGTCACGAACTGCAGGAGCACGCACATGCTCATGTACCGGATGTTCACCATACGCATTGGCATTGAGATCAACGCAGTCAAGACAATTGAAACTGCGCCGCTGGCGTTTAGATCTAACGGCAACCGGCCGAGCGTCGGCTTTCAGAGACAAGGCGGAATATCAACCTCTGGCTAGCATCAGCTCCCCTTACTAAGAGCCAATGTCTGCTAACGCTGAAAATCAGTCGTTGGAGACCAAATAACCCAGGTCTATCTTGTCCGGAGCTAGCGCCAAAACCCGACTTGCCGGGCCATCAGGCCCAGCCCCTGGCGTCAAGCTGCTTCAGTTGTTCAACTCGGTCTCGTGCATCCAGGCCGCATGTTTGGGAGCGCGTTTGGTTTGCGCCCACTCGTTGAGCATCTCCCATTTGCACGCGTCGAGCTTGGCGTACATCTTGGGCGTGCCCACGTCGGCGGCCAGTTCCAGGCGGTGGCCGTTCGGGTCAAAGAAGTAGATGCTCTTGAAGATGGTGTGGTTGGTTGGCCCCAACACCTCCACGCCGTTGGCTTGCAGCCGGGCCTTGGCGTCTTCCAGCGCTTGAAGGCTGTCCACTTGAAAAGCAATGTGTTGCACCCAAGCTGGGGTGTTTTCGTCACGGCCCATTTCGGGTGAGTTGGGCAGTTCAAAAAAGGCCAGCACGTTGCCGCCACCCGCGTCCAGGAACACATGCATGTAAGGATCAGGGGCCTTGGTGGAGGGCACCAAGTCTTCGGCGATGGCCAGCACGAAATCCATGTTCAGGTTTTTGGCGTACCACTCGACGGTGGCTTTGGCGTCTTTGCAGCGGTAGGCGGCGTGGTGGATGCGGTTGATTTTCATGGCGGTCTCCGGTGTTCAGTGCGGCTTGTCAGTGGGCTCAGTCGTTGGGCTCAGTCGGTTTGGCGGGCGGCTTGCAAGGCCTCGCGCAGCACGCGCAAGTCGCCAATGTGGTTGGCCAGCAGCAAAATCAGGCGGGCGTTGAGTGCTTCGCTTTGTTCGTCGCTCAGGCCGTTGTGGGCGTCGATCAGGTGTTCATAAAACTCGTCGCCGGGGGAGAAGTCACGAAAGAAGCGGCGTCCGGCTTCGTGGAAATTGGGCGCGGTGTTGAGGGCTGTGGGGGTGTTGGTGGGCATGTCTGTTCTCTCTTCCATTCAAGCCTGTGCACCCACTTGCCCCAAGGCACGGGCCATGGCCGCTTGCAGCCGGTCGGTGTCCAGGGTGCGCCAGCGGGCGAGCACATGCTGGTCGGGGCGCAGCAAATAGGTGGTGCCAGGTTGCGCGTCATAGCGCTTGGCCACTAGGCCTTGGGTGTCGACGATGACGTTCATGCCGGGGATGTTCAAGGGGCTTGGGACGACGATGAGCAGAGTTGGCTTAATGGGAGAAGCAATCGCGCGCAGGGGCGTGCTCCCACCATGCAAGGAGACATTTGCAAGTTGCGCCAGCACATCGGGCGAGAGCGGCGCATCCACAAACAACATGACCTGAAAACCCTTGCCTACTTGGTTGAGCAACCAAGCATCTTGTCCGTTCACTTGGACGGGCGCATCGTCCATCGGCGCGCCAGGCACCATGTTGCCTTCAAACGCTTCGGCATCGGGCGTGTTGAGCACCGAGCCAGTCAAGAAAGAGGGCACCGACAAGCGCCCCGAGTTGACCAGCTTGCGCGCAAACGGGTGGTGCTTGGCCAGCGCCAGCACCTGGTTGCGAAACGTCTTGCTGGTGCGGCTCTTGGGCGTGATGAAGTCGGTCGAGCGCGTCGAGTTCATGATGTTCTCGTCGGCCGCAAACTGGCGGTCCATGGCGTAGGAATCGAGCAATTTCTCGCTGGCTTGGCCCTTGATGACCAAGCCGAGTTTCCACATCAAATCGTCCGCGTCCTGAAAGCCCGAGTTGGCCCCGCGTGCGCCAAAGGGCGAGACCTGGTGCGCCGCGTCGCCTGCGAACAGCACACGGCCATGGCGAAAGTCGGTCATGCGGCGGCATTGAAAGGTGTAGATGCTGACCCACTCCAGCTCAAACGGCCGCTCGTCGCCCAGCATGGCTTTGAGGCGTGGGATGACTTTTTCGGGCTTCTTTTCTTCTTCGGGGTCGGCGTCCCAGCCCAGCTGAAAATCGATGCGCCAGACGTTGTTGCTTTGCTTGTGCAGCAGCACGCTTTGGTTGGGGTGAAACGGCGGGTCAAACCAGAACCAGCGCTCGGCAGGGTAGTCGGCTTTCATGATCACGTCGGCAATCAAGAATCGGTCCTGGAACACCCGGCCTTCAATGTCCAGCCCCAAATGGCGGCGGATCGGGCTGCGTGCGCCGTCGGCCACTACCAGCCAGTCGGCCTTGATGTCAAACGTGCCTTCGGGCGTTTCGACCGTCAGGGTGGCGTGCGCGTCGTGGGGCGTGACGGCCGTGACTTTGTGCTGCCAGCGGATGTCGGCACCCAGCTCCAGCGCTCGGGCGATCAGCATTTCCTCCACATGGTATTGCTGTAGGTTGATCATGCCGGGGCGCTTGTGGCCAGCGTCGGGCACCAGGTTGAACTGGTAGACCTCGTCTTCTTCCAGGAAGGTGCGGCCAATGTTCCAGCTCACGCCCAGGCCACAAGCCTCGTCGGCAATGCCCAGACGGTCCAGAATTTCGAGCGAGCGCTTGGCATAGCACACCGCCCGCGAGCCGACCGACACGGTCTTGTCGTCGTCCAGCACCAGCACCTCAAGCCCCTGCAATCGGGCATCAATGGCCGCGGCCAAGCCCACAGGCCCCGCGCCAATGACGATCAAGGGTTTGCGCTGCGGCGGCGTGGCCATCAGGTCGGCAGGCGACTTGTACGGATAAATCGGGTTGACGTAAGCACCCATGTGCGAGCTCCAGAATGGTCAAAAAGCACCCTGCGGTGCCCAGGCCGTAATTTACCATTGATAAATCGGTTTACCTAAACGTAATTCTATGGCGTTGAGCTTTGAGGGTTAAGCGTTAAGCGTGGTTGGTTAACGCCAACCCCCAACGCCCAACGACACCTCTTTGACAGCACCCCGCCGCACGGCCCGTTATGCTTAGGCTTGTTTTTTGTATGACAACTCCATGAGCCCGCACTTCACCCCCGTTTCCAGTGGCGCACGCCTGTCCGACCAGGTGGCCGAGCAACTGAGCGCTGAGATCAAGCAGGGCCGTCTGGCGCCGGGCGACAAACTGCCCACCGAGGCGCGCTTGGTCGAGCAGTTCCAAGTCAGCCGCACCGTCGTGCGCGAGGCGGTGTCGCGCCTCAAATCGGTGGGTCTGGTGGATTCGCGCCAGGGCAGCGGGGTGTTTGTCAGGCAGCAACTGCCCATTGCGCCGCTGCAGTTCGAAGCCCGGCAAGCCGCTTCGCAAGAGGCCGTGATTCAGATGGTGGAGGTACGCCGCGCCTTGGAGGCCGAGGCGGCGGCGTTGGCGGCCGAGCGGCGCAGTGCCAGCGACCTGCTGGCCATCGAACAATCGGTGCAGGCGCTGGAACAGGCCGTCCAGTCGGGCGGCGATGGTGTGGCACAAGACGTGCATTTCCACCGGGCGATTGCCGAGGCCACACACAACCCTTTTTTGATTCAGACCTTGGGCTACCTCAGTCAGTTCCTGCACGGGGCCACCCAGGTCACGCGGGCCAACGAGGCCCGGCGTGGCGACTTTGCCGCCGCCGTGCGCAGTGAACACCAGGCCATTTTGCAGGCCGTGCGGGCCGGTGATCCTGTGCAGGCCCGGCAAGCTGCCGCCGCGCACATGGGCAACGCCATCGGCCGTATCCGCAAAGCCGACCCAGCCTTTTGGGTGCAAGAAGGCGAGCGGCTGGCGCAGCCCCTGGTCAAAGGGCTGCAGGGCTGAATCACTCGGCTTTGATGCCCGCCGCTTTGACCACGGCCGCGTAGCGCGACAGGTCACGCGCCATGTCGCGGCCAAAGCGCTCAGGGCCGCCAGGGCTGGCGGTGATGCCCAGGGTGTTCAGGCGCTCGCGCACAGCCGGGTCGTTCAGCACCGCGTTCAGTTCGGTGTTGAGCTTGTCCACAATCGCTTGGGGCGTTTTGGCTGGGGCCAACAGGCCCACCCAGGAGTTGATGTCGAAATCGGCCACGCCCGATTCGATGAAGGTGGGCACATCGGGCAGGGACGGGGCGCGCTGCGCGCTGGACACCGCCACCGCATGCAACTTGCCTGATTTGACGTGCGAAATGGCACCCGCCACGGCGGTGTAAACCAGCGGGATGTTGCCGCCCAGCAAGTCGATCATGGCCTGGCCGCCGCCTTTGTAGGGGATGTGCGTCAGGTTGGCGCCGGTGCGCTGCTTGAGCAATTCGCCGGCGATGTGCGGCGTGCCGCCCGTGCCCGAAGAGCCATACGACAAGCCGCCCGGCTGGGTTTTGGACAAGGCGATCACTTGTTGCAGTGACTTGGCGGGCACGCCTGGGTGCGACACCAAAATCAAAATTGCGTCGCCGATCTTGCCGATCGGGGCAAAGTCTTTGACGGTGTCAAAACCCACTTTGGGCGCCGAATGCGGGTAGATCACCAAGGTCCCGTCAAAGCCCAGCAGCAGGGTGTAGCCGTCGGGCGCGGCCGCGGCCACCATTTGCGTGCCGATGCTGCCGGATGCGCCGGGCTTGTTGTCCACGATCACCTGTTGGCCCAAGCGCTTGGACAGTTGCTCGGCGATCAGGCGCCCGCTGGTGTCGGTCACCCCACCCGTGGCAAAGGGCACCACCAGGCGGATCGGTTTGGCGGGGTAGGCGGCTTGCGCAGCAGCCGTGCTGGCACTCAATGCCAGACCGCCGAAAGCCGCCGCCATCACCGCTGCGTTCAAAGTGGTTCTGAGCCATTCGCGGCGGGGGGGTGGGGTCTTCTTGATCATCTTTGTCTCCTGGTGGTTTGTGGTGTAAATCAATCGGTCTCGGCGTAGCGCTTTTCAAAAGCCCACACGTCTTCAAAACCCATGAGTTGGGTCAGGTCGGCGAAGTCGTACAAAGGCGTGTCGCCCTTGGCCGACGAGCCCGTGTCCTTGAACTGTTGGTACACCTGCGTCATGGCCTGCACGCCCGCCAGCAAGGCGGTGACCGGGAAGATGGCGATCTTGTAGCCCAGCGCTTCGAGCTCGGGGCGGGTCAGCACCGGGGTGCGGCCTTTCTCGACCATGTTGGCCACCAGCGGCAGGTCAAAGCTTTGGCCAATGCGGCGCATTTCTTCTTCGGTCTCGGGCGACTCGACAAACAAAATGTCCGCCCCAGCCTTGGCATAGGCCTCAGCCCGGCGCAGCGCTTCATCCAGGCCCAGCGTAGTGCGGGCATCGGTGCGGGCGATGATCAAAAAGTCTTTGGACGCGCGCGAATCGACGGCCACCTGGATTTTGCGCACCATGTCGGCCGTGGGGATGACGCGCCGGCCCGGGGTGTGGCCGCATTTTTTGGGGAACTCCTGGTCTTCAAGCTGAATAGCGCAAGCGCCTGCGGCTTCGTAACCCCGGATGGTGTGGCGCATGTTGAGCAAGCCGCCGTAGCCGGTGTCGGCATCGGCAATCAGCGGTGTGCGGGCCATGCCCGCCATGGTGGTGACGCGGCCCACCATGTCGCTGTAAGTGGCCAGGCCCGCATCGGGCAGGCCCATGTGCGAGGCCACGGTGCCGTAGCCGGTCATGTACAGCGCATCAAAGCCAAAGCTGTCGGCCAGGCGCAGCGACACCATGTCGAATACACCGGGCGCGACCACCAGGCCAGGCTGGTTCAAACGCGCACGCAGGGCAGAGGTTTTTGAGTTCATGGGGCAAAGAAAAAAGAAGGGTGTTTAAATCACGACATTCAAATTGTCATTTCATCAGAAGAGTCCCCCATGAATCTGCACCTAAGCGACAAGCATGTTTTGATCACCGGCGGCAGCAAAGGCATTGGCCTGGCTTGCGCTCACGCCTTTCTGGCAGAAGGCGCGAGGGTCACGCTGGTCTCGCGTGACGCGGCCAACCTGAACAATGCCCTGCAAAAGCTGCACGTCCACTTTCCGGCCGAGCGCATCCACACGGTGGCGGCCAATTTGCGCGATGCGGCGCATGCCCTGACGGCGCTGAACTCGGCCGAAGCCGCGTTCGGCCCGGTTGATGTTTTGGTCAACTCGGCTGGCGCGGCCAAGCGCACGCCCGCACCCGAGCTCACACCTGAGGCCTTTGCCGATGCGATGCAGGCCAAATACTTCACCACCATCCACATGCTCACCCCCACCATCCAGCGCATGGCCGCCCGCGGCCAGGGCACGGTGGTGAATATCGTGGGCAATGGCGGCAAAGTGGCCAGCCCCATCCACCTGCCTGGTGGCGCGGCCAACGCGGCCTTGATGCTGGTGAGCGCCGGTATGGCCGCGGCTTACGGTCCACAGGGCATTCGGGTGAATGCGGTGAACCCCGGCCTGACCCTGACCGATCGCCTGCAAGAAGGCATGGTGGCCGATGCGCGGATCAAAGGGGTCGACACCCACGAAGCCATGGCGCAAGCGGTCGCCAAAATTCCCTTGGGCCGCATGGCCGAGCCCCAAGAAATAGCCCACGTCGTGCTGTTTTTGGCCTCGCCCAAAGCCAGTTACGTCACCGGCATTTGCATGAGCATGGACGGCGCGATGAACCCGATCGTGGTGTAACAGACAGACCTGGTGCAGGCGCTGTGGCCAGCTCGCCGCGGCGACCAAGACGCCCTCCGATACACCCTCCGATACCGCGCCTGCAGGACACCAGCATGAACCCCACCCTCAACCCTGCAACCCGACCGGTGAACGCGCCACGCCGATGGGCCGTCCCAGCCGTTCTTGGCGCTTTGTCCCGCACGGCTGCAGGATGGCTGGCCCTAGCCCTGATCGCCTTCACGGCCTTCGCTCCAGCGCATGCCGAGCCTGCGCCTTTGCAAACCGTGCCCTCGGTGGATGTGCCGCGCTACATGGGCACCTGGCACGAGATTGCCAAATACCCGAACTGGTTTCAGAGGAAATGCGCCAGCAGCACGCAGGCCACCTACACGCTGCAAGCAGATGGCCGGGTGCAGGTGCTCAACCGCTGCAAAACCGACAAAGGCGAATGGACCGAAGCATTGGGTGCGGCACGCCAAATCGGCGGGCCAAACTCTCCACGGCTCAAGGTGCGCTTTGCCCCCGAATGGTTGTCCTTCATTCCGATGGTCTGGGGCGATTACTGGATCATCGACCTGGACCCGGACTACCAATGGGTGGTGGTGAGCGAGCCGAAACGCGAGTATTTGTGGATCTTGTCACGCACACCGCAAATGCCTGCGGCCATTTACCAAGAGCTGTTGGGCAAACTGCACGACCGTGGCTTTGACCTGAAACGGATCGAACCCAGTCGGCCTTGAGCTCAGGGATTCGAGCAGGGCCACCGCGTGCAGGTGCAGCAAACAAGGTCATTGCCCTTGGCCCTGCAAGACTGCGTCGGCTGAACCACACTGGGGGTTTTTTCAAACCTGCAGGCCATGGCCAGTTTTTCATTTTTCCAATCCCCTTGGCGCACACAGCTGCAAACGCACCTGGAATCGCAGATCAAGGACCAACTGGGCCAGCGCGTGCGGGCCATGACCGGCGCCACAGGCGATGCACGCGACTTTTTGCAGCCCGCAGGCGACCCTGGCCTGTTCGGCCCCGACTCGGCCGCCTGGCAGGTACACGCCCACTTTGTAGCCATGATGACCGGGGGCTTGTCGTCACTCATGCTGCAGGCCCTGCACCCCCGGGCGCTGGCCGCCGTATGGGACCACTCCAGCTTTC
>Ga0247843_1001364_pt1 | contig 50212 bp, 63 predicted proteins | sample LaCruzMarch2017__FD_192420 | JGI IMG/M metagenome (GOLD analysis project Ga0247843, IMG submission 192420) | Freshwater microbial communities from meromictic Lake La Cruz, Castile-La Mancha, Spain - LaCruzMarch2017_8m | ecosystem: Environmental > Aquatic > Freshwater > Lake | place: Spain...
GCACCCCCACCCTGAGCGAGCTGGCGGTGGCGGTGGAACTGCCCGAAGAGGAAGTGAAGGATCTGCTCTGCCGCGCCCGCCAGCCGGTGAGCCTCGAAACAAAGGTGGGCGATGGCGAGGACACCGAGCTGCTGGATCTGCTCTCCGGCGACGACCTGCTGCCGGCCGAGCTGGTGGATGGCGAGTGCCTCAAGGGGGACCTGCGGGCCCTGCTCGAGCAGCTGCCTGACCTGCAGGGCCGCGTGCTGAAGATGCGCTACGGCATCGACGGCGAAGAACCGATGAGCCTCACCGGCATCGCCCGCAGCCTGGGCATGAGCCGGGACAAGACCCGCAACCTGGAGCGACGTGCCCTGGAAGGCATCCGCCACCACTCCCGCTCCCTCGAGGCCTACCTGGTGGCCTGAGCCAGCACGGCCCAGCAAAAAAGCCCCCGTTTCCGGGGGCCTTGCACCTGCAGAAGAGGCCTGCCATCAGTAACGGGGACGGCCGCCACCGGCGCCACCGCCGCCACCACCACCGGTGCGGGGCTGGGCCTTGTTGACCCGGATCATCCGACCCATCCACTCGACATCCTGAAGGTCGTCGATGGCCTTGGTTTCGTCGGCCTCATTGGCCATCTCAACGAAGGCGAAGCCGCGCTTGCGGCCGGTTTCCCGGTCGAGGGGCAGGCTGCAGTTACGCAGCGCTCCATACTGCGCAAACAGATGGTTGAGATCCTCCACCTCCGCATCGAAGGAGAGGTTTCCAACGTAAATCGTCATGAACAGAGAAACAATTATGAACCGATTCGTCGATAGCCCTATCCGGACGTTGTCACTCGCCGAAGAGAAATCTTTGAATCAGTAGAAGCGTACAGCCTGGTTGGACTGGCAGGCTGGGGCCCTTGGGCAAGGCGAACGATGAAGGAGCAAGCAACGGCCATCGCCCTGGTGGCGCTCTGGGTGCTCGGCTGGGGGGTGGGCGGCTCGCTGATCGATGCCGGTCTCATCGGCGTCAGGGTCTACGACCTGGAAGGGGGCCAGGTGGGAACCCTGATCACCTTCCTTGTCTGGAGCCTGCTGTGGGGAGGCGTCGGCCTGAAGCTGTGGCGCCGAAGGGGCGCCGGCGGCTCCGATGCTGGGCGCGAGGAAGAGGGGAACAACGGAACCGGAGCTCCCTGAGCTTCTCGGCTTACTTGCGGATGCCGAGCAGCTGGGCGCCGTAATGCTCGCTGAATTCGGCCTGGTGCTGCCAGGCCGACAGGAGGGTCTTGGCGACCGTGCGCAGTTCCTCAATGTCATTGCAGCTGTCGATGGCACGGGAGTGAACGGCGATCGAAAACTGGCGGTTGATGGAGAGAGAGGCTTCCATGACCCTGGGGCGATATTTCATTACGTTACGAGGTCTTGCCGGTGGGCGGGTGACGGCAACCCGCACAGGGGGATCAGAAGAACTGGTCGAAGTTATCGAAGTCGACCGCCCGGAAGGTGCCCTCCTGCACCTGGGCCATCAGCCGCTCCAGCTGCACCCACAGGGCACCACCGGTGAGCAGCGACAGCACGAAGGCCACCAGCAGGGCCGCTCCGGCGGCAAAGCCGAACACCTGCAGGCTGGCGCCGATGAACAGCGTCACACCGATCACCAGACCTGCGTAGGGCAGGGTCGTCTCCAGGTTGGAGATCGGCAGCAGGGCCAGCCTGTCCTGCTTCCAGCCCTCCAGCCGGTTCTGGATCATCTTGGCGAAGGTGAGCCCGCAGAGCACGGCCATGGCGAGGCCGATGCCGGCCAACATGTAGGGCGGGTAGGTGAGCGGGGCGTACTCCAGCAGGATCTCCAGGGCATCCAGATCGCCGAAATCACCGCTGGCCTGGTCCAGCCCGGCCTGCTGCAGGGTCACCGGAGCAGTCGAGAGGGCGGCCAGCAGCTGGGTCACGGAAGGAATCAGGAGGCGATCGCGCCCGACCCTAGGCGCCGGTGCCGCCCCGTCAGCTGAATCGGCTCCCCAGGCGGTGAACGATGGCGTTCAGGGCCAGCAGCAGCAGGCCCACGCCGATGAACACCAGACCCCGCAGACCCAGGTCCGCCTGGGCCATGTCGATGGCCAGCAACCGCAGCAGGCAGGCCCCAAGGCCCAGCAGGGCCACCAGCCGGAACTGGGGCTCCCGCAGCACCACCCCGAGCACGTAGACGGCGAAGGCTTCGCCGGTCCACAGGAGCGTCAGCAGGGCGCGGTCGTAGCCGCTGGCCAGCACGAGGGCCACGGCCACGAACAGGGGGTAGTACAGCCAAAGGTTGCGGCGCTGGGCCACAGGCGCTCCGATCCAGACCAGAACCGGCCATCCACCCGGCTGGGCCAGCCGTTCGAGGTCGAGCCAGCGGTGGGAGGCCACGACGAAGGCCGTCTGCAGGGCGATCGCCACCACACCGGCGGCCTGGGCGGTGCCACTGACCGGGGGGAAGGGGGACAGGCCACCACCAAGGGTGTGCACCAGCGCCAGCACCGACAGCCAGTAGGCCACCACGCCGTAGACCTGCAGGCGGATGGCGAACAGCCGCACCAGCGCCGGGCAGACCAGCACCAGGGCCAGCAGCGACCAGGCGACGGGTCGCCAGGGGGCACTGATCTCCCCAAGCAGCGTCAGCCCCACGCCCAGCAGGGCACCCTCGAGGAAGCAGGGCTGCACCCGTTGCCAGATCTGCAGCCGCGCCAGGTCGGCTCCCGCCCGGAAGAACCAGCCGTGCAGACACACGGCGATCGCCAGCAGCTCGACCAGCCAGCGGCCCCGCAGTTGCAGGGCCCCGAGCGTGACCAGCTCCTGGCTCGGTCCGATCACCAACAGAAAGGTGACGCCGAAACCGGCCAGATACACCAGGGACAGCACCAGGCCGGCCCGCACGGCCGCCCCCCGCAGCCGGTGGGTGGCCGCCAGGGTGCCGGCGGCCAGCAGCAGCCAGGCCACGCCCGGCAGCAGGGGCGAGACCGGCTCCAGCCACCACAGGGCCCCCAGCCCCGCATCGATGCCCAGCAGACCAAGGCCGAGGCACTGCTGGCGGCTGCCGCCGCCCGAGCGCATCAACAGCAGGGCCAGCAGCGCCAGGGGCAGCAGGCGAGCGAGCAGGGCCATCGCCGGCCAGGGGGCCTGGGCCAGCAGCGCCAGCCAGCCGAAGCCATGGGCCGCCGCGATGGCAACGCTGACGCCCAGCAGCAGGCCCGGGGGGCGCCAGCGCCTGGCCGCCACCAGGAAGGCCCCCATCACCACCAGGCTCAGGGGGGAGCGCCAGTCCTCCGGCACCACCAGCCCCGTCCCCACGGCGAGCAGGCCGCCGGCCAGCCAGCCCAGCAGGGGCGGCAGGGGCAGCGGCACGCCACGGCGCTGCAGCAGCACCTGCATGCCGGCCGTCAGGGCGGCCCCGCCGGTGAGCACGGCTCCGGCCTGGAGCTGGGCCACCGGATCGCGGCTCAGCAGCGCCGCCACCAGGCCCGTGATCGCCAGCAGCAGGCTCGCCGCCACGCTCAGCCACCAGCCGATGCGGCGCAGGGGCTCGGCGTCCTCCCGCACCGCCAGGCCGAGGAACAGCAGGCATTCCAGCAACACCACACCGGCCAGCAACGGCCCATCCGCGATCAGGGGCGCCAGGCTCAGCAGGGCGGCCAGCACCAGGGTCTGCGCCACCAGCCCATCGCCCAGGGCCAGCCAGCGCGGGCCGCGCCGCCGGGCGTTCCGCCCCAGCCACAGGGCCACGGCGGCACTGAGCGCCAGGGCCACGGCCCTGGCGGCCGCCTCACGGGGATAGAGCAGCAGGGCGAGGCCGAGGCCGCCCCAGAGGCTCAGCAGCAGGGCCACGGGCAGGGCCTGCAGCCGCGGTGGCGCGGCCCCCGGCCGGTGCAGCCGCAGCAATCCCAGGCCGAACACCAGCACCGCCGCCAGGGCGGCGCCGGTTGACAGGGCGCTGGAGACGGCCAGCGCCGGGCCATTGGCCAGAAACCAGCCGACCTGAAACAGGCCATAGACCCAGCTCACCACCAACCGGTGCCGCTGCCAGCGATGCCGCAGGGGCAGCTCGGAGCCCACCAGGGCGATGGCGGTGGCGATCGCCAGGGCCGGGCCTCCCTGGGGGGCGATCGCCAGGGGCACCAGGCTCACGGCCACGTGCAGGGAGGCGATCGTGGCGGTGCGGGCGATGGCGGCCAGGCCGAGGTTGACGGCAACGCCCCCGGCCAGCAGGGCCAGGGCCTGGGCTGGAACCTCCACCCACTGCAGACCGAGCTGGGGCAACCCGCCGGCGGCGGCGCAGGCGAACAGGACCAGGGCGCCGCCACCGCTGCGCAGGCCATCGGTGAGATCGCGCCAGCGCTCCCGCCGGCCCCACAGCAGCGACGGCAATACCAGGAGCCCTCCCACCAGCAGGGTGACCAGGAACCGTTCCCTGGCCTCCAGCCGCAACCCCGCATGGATCGTGATGAAGGTGACTCCGGCCACCACCACGAGCACGCCGAGCAGGCCGCTCCAGTTCTCCACCAGCAGGCGCTCGATCCGCTTCCAGGGTCGGGTCGCGCCCCTGGCCGGCCGCAGCGGTGCCAAGGGCACCGGCGCGGGCGCAGGCTCCACAGCGGCGTCCAGGGCCCGGGCTGGGGCTGGGGCCAACGCCGCGGGTTCCTCCGCCGGGGCGATTCCCGACTGGCCGGGCCAGGGTTCACCGGCCAGTCGCTTCTCAAGAGCCTCGCTCCAGAGCGAGAGGGCGAAGAAACGCTGGCTGAGGGAGGCGCTGTGCCGCTCAAGGCGCCTGAGGCGCCGCTCCATCGAGAGGGTCTGCAGAATCCACCCGGCCAGGAGCAGCAGGAGGGCGATGAGCAGCAGAGCCTCGGTCAAGGGGCCGCAGAAGGCAGGGTCGCGATCCAGCTTCGCCTGACCCGGCGCTCAGCGCACCCGTGGGGCCTCAGGCGGCGAGCGGATTCAGGCGGGCCAGCAGGCCAGAGGCCAGCTTTCGGGCCGAGAAGGTGCGGCCCATGAGACCCAGCAGCGCCTTGAGATCGTCGGTGTGCAGCCGGTCGTGGCTCACCAGGCTCAGCAGCAGCCGCTGGCGCAGGCTGGTGCCCTCCTTGCCCAGCAGCAGCCGCAGGCCGTCGCGCGCCACGGGCAGGAGATCGGTGGAGGTGGTGCCGTTTTCCACCACCGCCAGCAGGTTTTCCAGTCGCTCGACCCGCAGGCGGCCGTCCTTGTCGAAGATCACCTCCAGCAGTTTCTCGCGCATCTCGGCGGTGTCGCCGGCCAGCAGGCGCCTGGCCACGTAGGGATAGGCCACCCGGATGATGCGGAAGTCCGGGTCGAGCCGCATCGCCAGCCCCTCCTGGCTCACCACCGCCCGGATGATCAGGGCGAAGCGGGCCGGCACCCGGAACGGGTAGTCGTACATCAGCTCCGAGAAGCGATCGGTGATCGCCTTGAAGTTGAAGCTGCCCACGTTCTCCCCCAGGGCACCACCGAGCACCTCTTCCAGGGCCGGCACGATCGGCCCCAGGGGGGTGCTGGGGTTGAGGAAGCCCAGGGCCACAAAATCCCTGGCGAGGGCGACGAAATCCCGGTTGATCAGATGCACCACCGCCCCGGTGAGCGTGAGGCGGTCGGAGTCGCTGAGCGAATCCATCATGCCGAAGTCGACATAGGCCACATGGCCCAGGCCGTTGGTCTTGCCCTGCAGGGCGAACAGGTTGCCCGGATGGGGATCGGCGTGGAAGTAGCCGAACTCGAGCAACTGCTGCAGGCCGGCGATCACCCCGGTGCGGATCAGGGCCGCCGGATCCAGATGGTGGGCCTCCAGTTCGCGGCGGCTCTGCAGCTTGGTGCCGTTGATCCAGCTGGTGGTCAGCACCCGGCGGCTGCTCAGGGGCCGCACCACCGCCGGAACGGTCACCTCGGGGTGGTCCAGAAAGAGGGTGGCGAAGCGTTCGGCGTTGTCGGCCTCGCGCCGGTAGTCGATCTCCTCAAACAGGGTGGAGCCGAACTCATCGATGATCGCCCCGAGGCCGAAGCCCAGATTCAGGGGCAGGAACGGGGCCCCCAGCACCGCCAGCGAGCGGATGATGACCAGGTCGCGGCGCAGGATGAAGGGCAGGTCGGGCCGCTGCACCTTCACGGCCACCCAGTGGCCGTCCGCCAGGCGGGCCCGGTAGACCTGCCCCAGGCTGGCCGCCGCCATCGGGTAATCGGGGAACTCCTCGTACAGCTGGTGGGCGGGGGCCCCCAGCTCCTCCTCGATCAGCGCCAGGGCGACCGCGTGGGAGAAGGGGGGCAGATCGTCCTGCAGACGGGCCAGTTCCTCCAGCCAGTCGCGCCGCACCAGGTCGGGGCGGGTGGAGAGGGCCTGTCCCACCTTGATGAAGCAGGGCCCCAGGTCGTTGAGGGTCTCGAGGATGGCGCGGGCCAGCCGTTGCTGCACCCGGGCATCGGTGCTGCTCGACTGAACCGCCAGCCGCAGGGTCAGCCCGGCCAGCCGCCAGAGCACCACGGTCAGCCGAGCCACCAGAACCCAGGGCCGCAGCAGCAGCCAGCGCAGATCGCCGTTGGGGTCGTAGGTGGGCGTGGGGGTGACGACCTCTGACAGGGTCCTGCCGCAGTGATGGCCAGACTCTAGGAACTGCGTTCCGTGCTCCATGGGCCCGTTCTGGCGGCCAGGGCCGCTGGCCCTGCACTTACCGGCCCATGGCCGGGGCCGGGCCCTGGCCCCGGCCCTGCGCCGACTGCTGCGTCAGCCTCCGGGGAGCTGGGATCTGCCGGAACTGCCCGGCTTCGGCGGGCCCCTCGAACCGGAGGGAACCGTGGCCGAGGCCCAGCAACGGGCGGCGGCCCTGCTGGGGGCGGAGCGCTGCTGGTTCGGGGTGAACGGGGCCTCGGGGCTGCTGCAGGCGGCCCTGCTCGCCCTCTGCCCACCGGGGTCGAGGGTGCTGCTGCCCCGCAACCTGCATCGCTGCCTGCTGCACGGCTGCGTGCTGGGCGGCATCGAGCCGCTCCTGTACGACCTGCCAAGCGATCCCGTCACCGGCCTGTGGCAACCGCCGGAGCCCCGGCGGCTGGAGCGGGTGCTGGCGGCGGCCGCCGCGGATGGCGGCAGCCCCCCGGCGGCCCTGGTGCTGGTGGATCCCACCTACCAGGGGCTGGCGGCCGATCTGCCGGCCCTGGTGGCCCTGGCCCACCGGGCCAGCCTGCCGGTGCTGGTGGACCAGGCCCACGGCGGCGGCGAAGCCCTGGCCGCCGGCGCCGATCTGGTGGTGCTCTCCGTGCAGAAGAGCGGCACCGGCCTGGCCCAGAGCGCCGCCCTGCTGGCCCAGGGCGAACGGGTGCCACCGGCCGCCATCGCGCGGACCCTGCTGTGGCTGCAGACCTCCAGCCCCAGCGCCCTGCTGCTGGCCTCGACGGCCGCGGCCCTTGAGCATGGCGCCAGCGCCGCCGGCAGGCGTCAGCGCCAGCGGGCCGTGGCCCGGGCCGGACGACTGCGCCAGCGCCTGGAAGGCCTGGGCCTGCCGCTGGTGGCCAACGGCGATCCCCTGCGCCTGGTGCTGGCCACCGCCCCCCTGGGGATCAACGGCCTGGAGGCCGACACCTGGCTGCTGGAGCGGGGGGTGATCGCGGAGCTGCCGGAACCCGGCGCCCTCACCTTCTGCCTGGGACTGAACCCGCCCCGGGGGGTTGTGCGGCGTCTGCCGCGCCAGCTGCAGGAGCTGCGCCGGGCCCTCGGCGGGCCGCCCCTGCCCCCCTTCACGCCGCCCCCCCTGCCGCTGCTGGCGGCGCCGGAACTGCCGATCGGCGTGGCCTGGCGGAGCCCGGCGGAGGCCGTACCCCTGGAGGAGGCCGCCGGCCGGGTGGCGGCGGCACTGATCTGCCCCTACCCGCCGGGGATTCCGCTGCTGGTGCCCGGCGAGCGGATCGATGCGGCCCGCGCCGACTGGCTGCTGGAGCAGCGGCGTCTCTGGCCCGGCCAGATCGCTGATACGGTGAGCGTTGTGGTCGGTTCGTGAGCCCGTTGCCGAACCCCTTCCACTGGGATTTCGTCACCCCCGGGCTGCCGGACAGCGCCTTCGAGGACGCCCCGGGCTTCAGCCCCACGCCACTGGAGCTGCGCGTGATGCTGCTGGCCCACCTGCGCCCCCGCGCCGATTCGCTGGTCTGGGACGTGGGTGGCGGCACCGGCGCCCTGGCCCTGGAAATCGCCCGGCTGATGCCTGCCGGCGCCGTGCACACCCTGGAGCGGGATCCGGAGGCGATCGACCTGCTGGAACGCAACCGGCAGCGCTTCGGCATCCACAACCTGCACATCCACGCCGGCGAGGCCCCGGAGGGCCTGGCTCTGCTGCCCCCCAACCCCGACCGGGTGCTGCTGGAGGTGGGCCGGCCCCTGGAGGACGTGCTGCGGGCCGTCTGGGGCGCCCTGCAGCCCTCCGGTCGGCTGGTGATCAGCACCGTGAACCTGGAGGGTCTGGTGAAGGCCACCGACACCCTGGCCCAGCTGGGGGCCCACGATGTGCAGGTGGTGCAGGCCACCGTGCACCGCATGCAGCGTCGCGGCAGCCAGGCCAAGCTGGCCGCCGCCGAACCGCTGTTCGTGATCGCCGCCGAGCGTTGAGTCCGAGCCCTTGCCTGCCGCCCCCCGCCCCGCCACCTCCCTGTCCCGCCTGCTGAGCGGCTGGCTGGCCGGCGGCTTCGGGCTGGTGGTGGTGGGCCTGGGCGGCTGGTGGTTCACCGTCGCCGTGGGGGTGATCGTGCACCTGGGTCTGCTGGAGTTCTTCCGCATGGCCCAGTTCAAGGGCATCCGTCCCGCCACCAAGACCACCCTGGTGGCGGTGCAGCTGCTGCTGGTCTCCACCCAGGTGGCCGCCGGCAGCCTCTGGTCGGGGGGCGGCATGGCGGGCGACGTGGCCGGAGACGTGGCGGCGGCCGTGTTGCCCGCGTCCGGGGCCGTGATCTGCGGCTGGCTGCTGCTCCAGCCGGTCACCGGCACCATCGCCGACATCGCCGCCTCGGTGTTCGGCCTCTTTTACCTGGGTTTCCTGCCCAGCCACTGGATCAAGCTGCGGGATCTCACCGACCCCGCCCTGGCCCCGGCGCTCGACGGGCTGGGCTGGCCCTGGAGCCCCGGCATGGCCCTCACCCTGCTGGCCTGCCTGATGATCGTCGCCACCGACATCGGCTCCTACGTGATCGGCCGCCGCCTGGGTCGCCACGCCCTCTCGCCGATCTCCCCGGGCAAGACAGTGGAGGGGGCCCTGGGCGGGGTGCTCTGCGCCCTGCTGGTGGGGGCCGTGGGCGGGCTGCTGCTGGGCTGGCGCTGGGGCTGGCTGATCGGGGCGGTGCTGGGGGCGGTGGTCTCCCTGTTCGCCCTGGTGGGCGATCTGACCGAATCGATGATGAAGCGGGATGCAGGCCTCAAGGACTCGGGCGATGCGATCCCCGGCCACGGCGGCATTCTTGATCGGATCGACAGCTACCTGTTCGTGCCGGCGGTGGTCTATTCCGCGGTGACCCTGGTGCTGCCCCTGCTGCAACGGGGCTGAGCGTCTGCCTGGGCCCTCAGGGGGAGACCCGGGCCTCCCCTTCCAGGTGCAGCAGGCCGGCACCGAGCTCGGCCCGGTTGATGCGGATGTTGGGATCCATCGGCAGCCGGGCATAGGGATCCCCCTCCGCGCAGCGCAGTTCGACGGTGCCGCCGTCAGCTCGCACCGCCACCTCCCGCTCCACCGGCTCCCGATCGCCGCTGGCAAACGCCCTCAGCACCAGCCGGTCCTCGCGGATGCGCAGCCCGGCCAGGGGAGTCAGACCCAGCAGGTCGTCGGCCAGGCCATCGCCGAGGCTGCGCCAGGCCGGGGTGCTGAAGGAACGGCTGAGGCCGTCGCCGCTGAAGCTCACCAACCCCTGGATGCGGAAGGGCTGCTCCAGTTGGACCGGCTGGTTTCGCACCAGGGAGCCCAGGCGCAGCTGGATGCCGTCACAGCGCAGCTCCACCTCCTCGATCTCGATCGCCCGATAGACCACCCGCCGGGCCCGCAGCCGAACCCCATCCAGACGCCCCCGCAGCAGCCGCAGCCCCGAACCCTCCAGGCGGATCTCCAGCCGATCGATGGCCTCGCACTGCTGCCGCAGCCACAACTCCAGACCCCGGGCCAGCAGGCCCATCACGGGGCCGCCAGGGGCCGCGTCGGCAGCGGATTCAGGAGCCTCGGGGGGACGGTTGCCAGCTGGTGTCTCGCTCATCCGCCAGCAGGGGGCAACAGGGGTCCCAGATTCTCATTCCTTCCGGGCCCGACGCGCCTCACGGAAGGCCTCCGCGGCCGTCACTGCCGCCAGCAACAGCAATCCCCCCAGGCCGACCAGCTGGTTGCGGGGGTCGGGGGCGGTCAGTTCCGTCGTGCTGGCCCCGGCGCCGAGCACGGCGCCCAGCAGGAACCAGCCCGTGGCCAGGGCCGTGGTGATCCAGTAGGCCCGCCAGCGGCGCTGGTAGATGTAGCCGGTGCCCAGGCCAGGCACGACATTGAGCAGAGCCCCCAGCCAGGGGGCCGACGCGGCCAGGATTGTCTTGTCTTCAGGCGTCATCGTCATCTCGGCATGGCTGGAACCTCAGCTGAGTCTGGCCAGTCGCGGCGGCCAAGCGCGCCATCGCTGGCGGTGATCGGTGCCGGGGTGGCCGGTTGTGCCCTGGCCGCCGGGCTGCGGCGCGGTGGCTGGGACGGCCCGATCGACCTGTGGGAGGCGGGTCGGGGTCCCGGCGGCCGGGCCGCCACCCGTCGCTCCCGCCAGGACGCCGGTTGGCACCTCGACCATGGAGCCCCCCTGCTCAACCTGCTGGAGGACCCCGAACCGGACCTGGTGGCGCCCCTGCTGCAGGGGGGCTGGATCGTGCCCTGGCGGGAGCCGGCGGCGGCGCTGCAGGCCGACGGGACCCTGGGTCCCGCCGAAGCCGACCCCCTGCTGGGTGGTTCCTTGTACCGGGGCCACCAGGGCATGGACGACCTCTGCCGCGGCCTGCTGGCCCTGGCCCAGGGGCCGCCAGCAAGCCTCACGGGCCACTACGGCACCCTGGTGCGGCACCTGGCGGTGCGCCCCGAAGAAGGCTGGCGGCTGGCCGACGCCAACGGGGCGGTGCTGGGCGAGGCCGACTGGCTGGTGCTCACCGGCACCCTGCTGGCCCATCCCCGCGCCATGGAGCGGTTCGGCTGGTCGGAGGTGCCGCTGCAGCGGGCGGCAGAGGGCCTGGGCGATGGAGCGCTGGAGGCGGCCCTCGCCGCCCTCGCCAGCATGGAGATGGAGACCCGCACCAACCTGATGCTCACGATCGAACCGGCCGCGGCGGCCCGGTGGCTGGCCCTGCCCTTCCGGCTGCTCAGCTTTGACGGGCAGGCCCAGCGGCGCTGGGGGCTGCGGCGGCTGTCGATCCAGCCCCTGGCCGACGGCCGCTGCGGCGTCGTGGCCCATGGGGTGACGGCCGACGAGGCCCCGGCGATGGCCGCCCTGGAGGGGGCCGTCGCCGGGGCACTGGAGCCCTGGCTCGGGGAGTGGGCCAGCGGCGGCGACGGCCTGGCAGGGGTGAGCCAGCGTCAACTGATGCACTGGGGGGCCGCCTTCCCCGTGGCCCCCGGCCTTCCCCCTGCGGCCATGGTCTGCCCCGCCAGCCGGGTGGCCTTCTGCGGCGACTTCATCGCGGGGCCGGGCTTCGGCCGCATCGAAGGGGCCCTGCGCAGTGCCCAGGCCCTGGCGGGCCGGCTGCTGGCCCTGCTGCTGCTGCTCTGCCTCAGCCTGGGGGGGCCGGCGCTGGCGACGGCGGCCGGCGCCGTCCCCTACCGCTGCGACGGCGACCTGCTGCTGGCGACCAGCGACAACGGAGCGGTGGACGCCCCGGGCATCCCCAACAGCGCCGCCGGCACGGTGCCCGGCGCCACGGTGCTGCTGGAGTGGCGGCAGCTGCGTCTGCAGCTGCCGCGCACCAACAATGCCGGCCCGCCCAGCTACACCGACGGGCTCTGGTGGTGGAGCCTGGAGGACCCGCAGCAGCCCCGCTTCCTGCACCGCCGCGGCGCCATCGAACGGTTCAGCTGCCAGGCAATTGCTGCCGCAGCGCCGCCAGCCGACGGGCGTTGACGCCCAGATCGGAATCCCCGAGCCGCGAGCTGGAGCGGGCCTGCAGCACCCCGGCGGCGGGCTGGGCCTGGAGCTCAAGGTCGTCCACGAAGCCGAACAGCCGGCTGGTGGCGGTGGCATGCAGATAGGGCCCGTCGCGCTCGACGATCCGCACCCCCTCGCTGGTTACCAGGACTGGCACCAGCGCGGCCAGGGCCGCCGCCGGATCGCTGAAGCTCCAGTCGACCCTGGCGCAGTGGGCCGGCGCCGCACAGGGGGACAGGGAGCCGCCATGCACCCCGAGCTCCTGGGGCACCGGGCCCTCCAGGTGCAGCAGCGAGGCCTGGGCCGGGCCGGGGAGGCCAAGCAGCAGCAGAAGCAGCAGGCCGACGACGAAGCGCGGCAGGGTCAGGGGAGAGGACGGTGTCATGGGTGAGTGGGGTTCGGGGCGCAGGGCGCGCCCAGCCAGGCGGACGCCACCCGCTCCGGCTGGTCGATGTGGGGCAGGTGGCCGCAGGTCGCCAGCTCGGTGATGCGGGACCCCAGCAGGGCCTGGGCGGCCCGCTTCTGCGGGGCGCGCAGGATCCGGTCGTCGGCGCCCCAGAGCACTGCCAGCGGCTGGGGGGGCAGGGGGGCGCCGCAGCCGGCGAAGCCGCCGCTGCGGGCGAAGCGGCGCAGGGCCTCGGCCCAGCCCGGCGCCCGCAGGTGCAGCGAAGCGATCTCCAGCTCCGCCGGGCCCACGTCCTGATCGGGATTGGCAAAGGCACTGCGGCAGAGGCCGCCACGGACCGACGGCAGGGCCAGGAACCGCACCCCCAGCCCATCCAGCAGCGGTGGCAGGGGCATGGGCCGGCCGGTGAGGCCCGCTGGGGCCAGCAGCAGCAGCCGCTCGAAGCGCCCGGGGTGGCGGCGGGCCAGGGCCACCGCCACCGCGCCGCCCATCGAGGCGCCGATCAGGCCCAGCGTCTGCCCACCAGCAGGCTCCTGGCGATCGAAGGCCTCCAGCAAGGCGTCCAGGTGGCGCAGCACGGCCTCGGGGGTGTAATCACGCTCGGCGGGCCTGGGGCAGAAGCCGAAGCCGTGCAGGTCGGGGATCAGCAACCGGTGGCTCCCCGCCAGCAGGGGCGCCAGGCGGCGGAACTCCAGAAAGGAACTGTCGAAGCCGTGCAGCAGCAGCAGGGGCGGGCCCTCCCCCAGCACGGCCACGGGCCAGCGCTCGGGGTGCCCAGGCAGCTCCCACCACTGCACCTGGGCAGCCAGGGCGCGGCCCTGGGGGTCGAGCAGGGAGTCGGCGGCGGCGCTGACCAGTTCGCGGCCGGTGGGCGCGCTGACGGGGCTGGCGCTCACGCCTGCTGCCGGTCGGCGGTGGCGCCCACCATGGCGGCCAGCAGGTCTTCCGGGGCCACCGCGAAGGGCAGGTGGTGCAGGTCGGAACCCTCCCGGCAGGCGAAGCGGCAGATCTGACGCAGCTCCTCCAGGGTGGCTCCGCCCAGCCCCAGGGCCTCGAGATCGGTGGGCAGCCCCAGCCGGCGGAAGAAGGGGAGCAACTGGCGACGGGCCTGGGCCGCCAGCCGGTTGCCGGCCAGCTGCTCTTCCAGCCACAGCTGCACCAGCACCCCGAATCCCACCTTCTCGCCATGGAGCTGGCCGTGGCTGGCGGCGAGCTGGGTCAGGCCGTTGTGGACGGCATGGGCGGCCACGGTGCGGCAGCGGGCGCCGCCGATGCCACCGATCAGGCCAGCCGTAAGGGCACAGCCCTCGGCCACCCGCACCCAGGCCTCGCTGTTCGGATCCGCCAGGGCGGCTTCCCCCTCCAGCAGCAGCAGATCGCGCAGCAGCCGGGCCATCTGCACCGCCTGCTGCACCAGGCCATCGCCACTGGATCCGCTGCTCACCGAAGCCTCGTACCACTTGGCCACCGCATCGGCGATGCCGCTGGCCAGAGTGCGCGCCGGCGCCTGCCGCACCAGAGCGTGGTCGAAGACGAGCAGATCCGGGCAACGCGCCAGGGCCACATCGCCCAGGAAGGCCCCCTCGGGTGTGTAGACATTGGCCAGGGCCGTCCAGCCCGCACAGGTGGCGGCGCTGGTGGGCACCGTGATGCAGGGCAGGCCGAGCCGGTGGGCCAGCAGCTTGCCCGCATCCAGCACCTTGCCGCCACCGGCGGCGATCAGGGCATCACAGCCGGCGGCGCGGGCGTGTTGGGCCAAGGGCACAAGGTCTTCGTCGCAGCAGTCGCGAAAGGGCTGACTGGCCACCGGGCGGACACCGGCCTGCTCCAGATCGACGAACAATTGCTGGCGCAGCCCATAGGTGGCGGCGCTGCGCCCCAGCAGGAGCGGATGCTGGCCCAGGGCCCCGATGCGCGGCAGGGCCTCAAGCCAAGCTCCACAACCGCGAAGCACCACAGCCGGAGCGATGGCGTGGGTCTGCAGGGAATCCGTCATGGCCGCCTTCTCATCATTGAAATGTAGAAGTCGGCCGAACGACGTCGCGACGGCTCAGGCGCTGGCGCCCGCCAGCTCCGGCAACGGAGAGGTGATCGACTGCTTGCGGATCACCACCTGCTTGTCGTCATCGACATCCACCAGACAGGCGTCGCCATCGCCGATCCGACCGGAGAGGAATTCCTCTGCCAGCGAATCCTCGAGCAGCCGCATCACGGCGCGACGCAGGGGCCGGGCGCCGTAGCTGGGGTTGTAGCCCTCCTCCACGAGGCGCTCCTTGAAGGCCTCGGTGACGGACATGCCGATCCCCTTGTCCTGCATGCGGGCGAAGACTTCCCGCAGCATGATCTCGGCGATCAACTTGACTTCGGCGCGGGTGAGCTGACGGAAGACGATGATCTCGTCGAGACGGTTGAGGAACTCGGGGCGGAAGTACTGCTTGAGCTCCTCGTTGACGAGCGAACGGATGCGGTTGTACTGGGTTTCCTCCACATCGCCGCCGCCGAACTCGAAGCCCAGGCCACCGCCACCCTTCTCAATCACCTTCGAACCGATGTTCGAGGTCATGATGATGAGGGTGTTCTTGAAGTCGACCGTCCGGCCCTTGGAGTCGGTGAGCCGGCCGTCTTCCAGCAGCTGCAGCAGCAGGTTGAACACATCCGGGTGGGCCTTCTCGATCTCGTCGAACAGCACAACGGTGTAGGGACGGCGCCGTACGGCTTCCGTCAACTGGCCGCCCTCGTTGAAGCCCACGTAGCCAGGAGGCGAACCGATCAGCTTGCTGACGGTGTGGCGCTCCATGAATTCGCTCATGTCCAGGCGGATCATGGCGTCTTCGCTGCCGAAGAAATAGGCCGCCAGGGACTTGGTGAGTTCCGTCTTGCCGACGCCGGTGGGGCCGGAGAAGATGAAACTGGCGATCGGTCGGTTGGGGTTCTTGAGGCCAACGCGGGCCCGGCGGATGGCCCGGGACACGGCCTTGACGGCCTCGTCCTGGCCGATCAGGCGCTGGTGGAGGGTCTCCTCCATGTTGAGCAGCTTCACCGACTCGCTCTCGGTCAGCTTCTGCACGGGCACACCGGTCCAGGAGGCGACGATCTGGGCGATGTCCTCCTCGGTGACCAGGGGGGCGCGGCTTTCATCAGTGCCACCGTCATCGGCGGGTGCGATGCCGGCAAAGGAGGAGCCTTGGGCTTCGGCAGTGGCAGGGCTGGCGGCGGGTTCGTCGTCGCGACGGGCCTGGAGGATCGAGCGGATCTGGTCGCGCAGTTCCACTTCCTTGTCACGCAGTTCACCGGCCTTGGTGAAGTCCTGCTGGCGGACGGCGTCCTCCTTCTCCTTCTGCACCCCACGAAGCTGCTTGTCGACTTCCTTGGCCGCCGGGGGCAGCTTGGAGTTGAGCAGCCGCACCCGGCTGCCGGCCTCGTCGATCAGGTCGATGGCCTTGTCGGGCAGGAAGCGGTCGGAGATGTAGCGATCACCCAGGGTGGCAGCGGCCACGAGGGCCTCATCACTGATCTTGAGGCGGTGGTGCTGCTCGTAGCGCTCCCGCAGACCCTTGAGGATCTCGATCGTGTCGACGACGGAGGGCTCGCCCACCATCACCGGCTGGAAGCGGCGCTCCAGGGCCGCATCACGCTCAATGTGCTTGCGGTACTCATCGAGGGTGGTGGCGCCGATGCACTGCAGCTCGCCCCTGGCCAGGGCGGGTTTGAGGATATTGGCGGCGTCGATGGCGCCCTCGGCGGCGCCGGCACCGATCAGGGTGTGCACCTCGTCGATCACCAGGATCACGTTCCCGGCGGAGCGGATCTCCTCCATGATCTTCTTGAGCCGCTCCTCGAACTCACCGCGGTACTTGGTGCCGGCCACCAGCAGGCCGATGTCGAGGGTGAGGACCCGCTTGTCCTCGAGGATGTCGGGGATCTCGCCCTGGGTGATGCGCTGGGCCAGGCCCTCGGCGATGGCTGTCTTGCCGACACCGGGCTCGCCGATCAGCACGGGGTTGTTCTTGGTGCGGCGACCCAGGATCTGGATGACCCGATCGATCTCGTTGTGGCGGCCCACGACCGGATCGAGCTTGGACTCGGCGGCCAGTTGGGTGAGGTTGCTGCCGAACTCGTCGAGGGTGGGGGTCTTGGTGGATCCTTTGCCCGAGCTGCCGGAGGCCACTTCGGCCGTCTCGCCGAGCATGCGGATCACCTGGGTGCGGACCTTGGCCAGGTCGACGCCGAGGTTCTCAAGTACGCGGGACGCGACCCCCTCACCCTCGCGAATGAGCCCGAGCAGGAGGTGCTCGGTGCCGATGTAGTTGTGGCCGAGCTGGCGCGCCTCCTCCAGGGAGAGCTCCAGAACCCGCTTGGCCCGGGGGGTGAAGGGGATCTCGACGGCGACGAAGCCGGAGCCGCGGCCGATGATCTTCTCAACCTCGACCCGGGCGTCCTTGAGGTTGACCCCCATCGACTTGAGGACCTTGGCGGCGACACCGGTGCCTTCGCCGATCAGGCCCAGCAGGATCTGCTCGGTGCCGACGAAGTTGTGGCCGAGGCGGCGGGCCTCTTCCTGGGCCAGCATGATCACCTTGATGGCCTTCTCGGTAAACCGCTCGAACATGGGGCGGGACCTGATGCAAGTGCAACCAACCTATCAGGATTGAAGGGCTGGGTGAGAGGCCGGGGACACTCTCAGGCCAAAGCGCTGCGCCGCAAGCGCTCAGGGGAAGCTGAAAACAAACAATACGTCCAGATTGATGGGATGTAGGTATAGATATCTACGGTTATCCGCACCCTTTCACCTCTTCAGGTTGAACCATTGGATCAGGGCATCCTCGCCACTGCGGTAGTAACCATGACGAATGCCGGCAGTGCGGAACCCCAGGGCCTCATACAGCCCCTTCCCGGCCCCATTCGTGGCCGCCACCTCCAGGGTGGCCCGGGTGGCGCCGCTGCGCAGCCCGGCCCGCATCAGCTCCTGAAGGATCCGGCGTCCCAGTCCCCGGCGGCGGTGCTCCGGAGCCACGGCCACCAGAGTGATGTGGAGCTCATCAACCACCAGCCAGCCGCAGGCCATGGCCAGCAGTTCCTGTCCCTGGCGCAACCCCAGGCCTGGCCGTGCCTCCTCCTCCAGCTCCCGCTGCCACTGGGCCAGGCTCCAGATGCCGCCGAGGGCAGCCCGATCCAGCTCCAGGCAGGCGCCGGCGTGCTTCGGGGCCAGCTGGATCAGCGTCGGGGCCGGCGGCGGTGACGGGGACAGCACAGCCGGCGGGCGCAGGGATCCTTACGATCAACCATCTTGATCTCTATTCCAGAACAGGCCGTCATGCTGACCAGCGCATCTCCGGCGACCGATGCGGTCGTCCCAGCCGCCGGGGAAGCAGCGGCGCCGTTCGAGCAGGGATTCGATCGCGACAGCCCCAACCGCAACCTGGCCCCGCTCACTGCCCGGCTTGATGACCTCGGCCGGCTGGAGGTGGGAGGGGTGGCCTTGGGCGAACTGGCCCAGACCTACGGCACCCCGCTGTATGTGCTCGACGAAGAGACCCTGCGGGCCACCTGCCGGGCCTACCGGCAAGCGCTGGCCGCCCACTACCCGGGCGACGCCCTGGCCCTCTATGCCTCCAAGGCCAACAGCTCCCTGGCGATCACGGCGCTGGTGGCCTCCGAGGGGCTGGGCCTCGATGCCGTCTCGGCTGGCGAGCTGCTCACGGCCCTGCAGGGCGGCATGCCGGCCGAGCGGATCGTCTTCCACGGCAACAACAAGTCGGCCGAGGAGCTCCAGCTCGCCATCGACCGCGGCGTCACCGTGGTGCTCGACAACTGGAACGACATCGACCTGCTCTCCAGCCTGACGGCCGGGCGGGCCGAGCCGGTGCGGCTGCTGGTGCGGTTCACACCGGGCATCGAATGCCATACGCACGAGTACATCCGCACCGGCCACCTCGACAGCAAGTTCGGCTTCGACCCCGACCAGCTGGAGTCGGTGCTGCGCCACCTGGCCGGCTGCCCCTGGGCCCGGGTGGATGGGCTGCACGCCCACATCGGCTCCCAGATCTTCGAACTGGAACCCCACCGCGACCTGGCCGGGGTGATGGCGGAGGCCCTGCTTCTGGCCCGTTCCCTGGGCCATCCCTGCGGCGATCTCAACGTCGGCGGCGGCCTCGGCATCCGCTATGTGGGCTCCGATGATCCCCCGAGCATCCAGGAGTGGGTGCGGGTGGTGGCGGAGGCTGTGGCCGAGGCCTGCAGCCAGCGCCAGCTGGTGCTGCCGCGGCTGCTCTGCGAACCCGGCCGCTCACTGGTGGCCACGGCCGGCCTGACCCTCTACACGGTGGGCAGCCGCAAGCAGATTCCGGGCCTGCGCACCTACCTGTCGGTGGATGGCGGCATGAGCGACAACCCCCGCCCGATCACCTACCAATCCCTATACACCGCCGTGCTGGCCGACCGCCCCCTGGCCGAGGGCACCGACCGGGTGACCGTGGCCGGCAAGCACTGCGAGTCCGGCGACGTGCTCCTGCACGATGTCCGTCTCCCGGCCACCACCCCTGGCGACGTGCTCGCCGTGTTCGCCACCGGCGCCTACAACGCGGCGATGGGGTCCAACTACAACCGCATCCCGAGGCCGGCGGCGGTGCTGGTCCACGACGGCGTGGCCGAGGTGGTGCAGCGGCGGGAGCAGCCGGAAGACCTACTGCGCTACGACGTTCTGCCCCACCGATTCCTGCCGGTATCCTGAAACCGTCAGGCGGCCCTGTGTTGAACCGGCCTGTCCCTCTTCAGTGTTGTGATCTGGCTGCGGCTCATCGATTTCCGCCTGCTGCTGGATCTTCTGTTCGCCTCCCTTCTCGGGCTGCTTCTGCTCGGGCGGGTCACCGAAGAGCGCACCCTCTGGCTGTTGCGGGGCTATCTGTTTCTGGTGGCGCTCGCCTGGTTCGTGCAGCGCTACGCCAACCTGCCGCTCACCAGCAGTCTGGTGGACGCCCTGGTGCTGGCCTGCAGCCTCGCCCTGGCCATCCTGTGGCAGGGAGAACTGCGGCGGCTGATGGAACTGCTGGGCACCGGGCGCCTCGGAGTGCTGTTTGCCGATCGCAGCCGTGACCAGCTGGCCTCGGGGTCGGTGAGCATGATCACGGAAGCCGCCGGCCGCCTCTCCCAGGCCCGCTGCGGGGCCCTGATCGTGCTCGATCTGGGCAGCGACCTGCGCCCCGAGGACTTCCTCAACCCCGGCATCCGCATCGACGCCCATCTCTCGGTCGAGCTGATGCTGAACCTCTTCGCCGTGGACACGCCCCTGCACGACGGCGCCGTGCTGGTTCAGAAGAACCGCATCGTGGCGGCCGGCGTGATTCTGCCCCTCTCCCGCCAAGGGCTGAACCGTTATGGCACCCGCCACCTGGCCGCCATGGGGCTGACCGAGCGCCACGACGGCTGTTTCTGCATCGTCGTCTCCGAGGAAACGGGCACCCTGTCGCTGGCCTCCCAGGGGCGACTGGAGCGGCCGATCACCAGTAGCCGGCTCCACGACCTGCTCACCGAGGCCCTGGCCTCAGCGCCCACGGGGCGTAGCGTGGCTGCGGACCCGCCGGAACATCGCGGATGAGTCGCGCCCTGGCGACCACTCCATCGTCCGATCACGACCAGCTGCCCGCCCAGCTGGATCCGGCTCGGCTGCCCCGTCATGTGGCGGTCATCATGGACGGCAACGGCCGTTGGGCACGGCAGCGTGGTCTGCCCAGGGCCATGGGTCACCGGGCCGGGGTGGAGACCCTCAAGCGCACCCTGCGCCACTGCAGCGACTGGGGCATCAGCGCCCTCACGGCCTACGCCTTCTCCACCGAGAACTGGACCCGACCCGGCGAGGAGGTGGCCTTCCTGATGGCCCTGTTCGAACGGGTGCTCGCCCGGGAGCTGGAAGCGCTCGAACGCCAGCAGGTGCGCATCCGCTTCCTCGGCGATCTGGAGCCCCTGCCGGAGGGCCTCAAGGAGCTGATCACCGATGCCACCGAGCGCACCGCCGCCAACACCGGCATCCACTTCAACGTCTGCACCAACTACGGCGGCCGCAGCGAGCTGGTGCGGGCGGCCCGGCGCCTGGCCGAGCGGGCGGCCCGTGGCGACCTGGATCCGGCCAGCATCAACGAGGACCTGTTCGCCGCCGAGCTGTTCACCGCCGGCGATGCCGACCCCGACCTGCTGATCCGCACCAGCGGCGAGCAGCGGATCAGCAATTTCCTGCTATGGCAGCTGGCCTACGCCGAGCTGCACATCACCGAGGTGCTCTGGCCCGACTTCGACACCGGGGCCCTGCTGGCGGCGCTGCTCGATTATCAGGGTCGCCAGCGCCGCTTTGGTGGCGTCCAGAGTGGCGTCCAGAACGGTGTGGAGAACGCCCCATGACCCTGCGCCACGACTGGTCCCGCCAGGAGATCCAGGCCCTGCTCGAGCTTCCCCTGATGGATCTGCTCTGGCAGGCACAGGGGGTCCACCGCAGCGCCAACCCCGGCTACCACGTGCAGTTGGCCTCGCTGCTGAGTGTCAAGACGGGAGGTTGCGAGGAGGACTGCGCCTACTGCCCCCAGTCGATGCACCACCCCAGCGACGTGGGCGGCGGGCCGCAGCTGGCGGTGGCCCCGGTGCTGGAGCGCGCCCGCCAGGCCCGGGACGCCGGTGCCCACCGCTTCTGCATGGGCTGGGCCTGGCGGGAGATCCGCGATGGGGCGCCGTTCGAGGCCATGCTCGCCATGGTGCGGGGGGTGCGGGAGCTGGGCCTGGAGGCCTGCGTCACCGCCGGCATGCTCACAGGCGACCAGGCGTCCCGGCTGGCGGAGGCGGGACTCACCGCCTACAACCACAACCTCGACACCAGCCCCGAGCACTACGACCGGATCATCTCCACCCGCACCTACCAGGAGCGGCTCGACACGCTGCAGCGGGTGCGCAGCGCCGGCATCGATCTCTGCTGCGGCGGCATCATCGGGCTGGGCGAGACGCCGGACGACCGGGCCGGGCTGCTGCAGGTGCTGGCCTGCCTGGATCCCCACCCCGAGAGTGTGCCGATCAACGCCCTGGTGGCGGTGGAGGGCACCCCGCTGGAGGAGCGGCCCGCGGTCGACCCCCTGGAGCTGGTGCGGATGGTGGCCACCGCCCGCATCCTCATGCCCCACAGCCGGGTGCGGCTCAGCGCCGGGCGCGAGCAGCTGGGCCGGGAGGCCCAGATCCTCTGCCTGCTGGCGGGCGCCGATTCGATCTTCTATGGCGACACCCTGCTCACCACCTCCAACCCGGCGGTGAGCAGCGACCAGGAGCTGCTGCGGGCCGCCGGGGTGCGGCTGCAGCTGGAGGGCCAGCCGCTCGCGGTCGGTGCCGGCCGCTGAGGGTGCAGGTCGCCGCCTTCTACAGGTTCGTCCCCCTGGCCAGCGAGGAATTGCCCGACTGGCAAGCCAGGCTGCTGGCGCTGGGGAGCGAGGCCGGCCTGCTGGGCACCATCCTGCTGGCCACCGAGGGCATCAACGGCACGGTCGCCGGTTCGGCCGCCAGTGTGGCCGCCCTGCTGGAGCTGCTGCAGGCCGACCCACGCCTGGCGAACCTTGCGGTGAAGCGCAGTGAGGCCGAGGGGCGAGTGTTTCACCGCTTCAAGGTGCGCCTCAAGGCGGAGATCGTGACGATGGCCGAGCCCTACGCCCAGCCGGCCCTGGGCACGGGGGTGCCGGTGCCGCCCGAGCACTGGAACGCCGTGCTGGGCGATCCCGGCACCCTGACCATCGACACCCGCAACCGCTACGAAGTGGCCCTGGGCAGCTTCGAGGGCGCCATCGACCCCGGCACCGAGACCTTCAGCGATTTTCCCGCCTGGGTGGAGCAGCGACTGCGGCCGCTGGTGGCGCAACAGCGCCCGCGGCGGCTGGCCCTGTTCTGCACCGGCGGCATCCGCTGCGAGAAAGCCACCGCCTACCTGCTGTCCCAGGGGTTCGAGGACGTCCTGCAGCTGCAGGGCGGCATCCTCAGCTACCTCGAGCAGGTGCCGGAAGTCGAGAGCCGCTGGCGGGGGGAGTGCTACGTCTTCGATCAGCGGGTGGCCCTCAACCACCAGCTGCAGCCGGGGAGCTACCACGTGTGCCACGCCTGCGGCCTGCCCCTGGCCCCGGCCGACCTGGAGCTGGAGAGCTACGTGGCCGGGGTGAGCTGCCGCCACTGCATCGATCGGTTCACCCCGGCCGACCGGGAGCGTTTCGCCGAGCGCCAGCGCCAGATGGGGCGGGCCGAGGCCAGCGGCGAGCCCCACATCGGCCGGGCCATGCCCCCCGGCGGCGCTTGATCGGATGGCGGCCGCCCTGCCGATCCTCTACAGCTTTCGCCGCTGCCCCTACGCGATCCGGGCGCGGCTGGCCCTGGCGGCGGCGGGCCTGACACCGGGGCTGGATCTGGAGCTGCGGGAGGTGCACCTGGGCCGCAAGCCCCCCGAACTGCTCGAGGCTTCCGCCGCTGGCACCGTGCCGGTGCTGGTGCTGCCACCGGACGCTGGTGGTGCTGTGGGGGCCGAGCGGGTGCTCCCCGACAGCCTGGCGGTGATGGCCTGGGCCCTGGCGCGGCACGATCCGGACGACCTGCGGCGCAGCGGCGCCAGCGACGCCGCCGCCGGGGAGCGGGCCAGGATCGCCGCGCTAATCGAGCAGAACGATGGGGCGTTCAAGCATCATCTGGATCGCTTCAAGTACGCCCACCGCCACCCCGAGGGCGACCGGGAGCAGCATCGCGGCGCGGCCCTGGAGATCCTGAGGGGCTGGAGCGCCACCCTGGGGAGCAGCGGCTGGCTGGTGGGGGGGCGGCCCTCCCTGGCCGACATGGCCCTGCTGCCCTTCGTGCGCCAGTTCCGGCTGGCGGAGGCGGAGGGCTTCGATCGCCAGAGCGATCTGGTGCCGCTGCAACGCTGGCTGCAGCAGTTCCTGGAGGGGCCCGAACTGGCGACGGTGATGGCCGGGGCCTGGGCGCCGCGGCGGCCCTGGCGCTCAGACAGTTGGATCTACCACCTGGCCCTGGCCGATGAATGGCGCCAGGCCCAGGCCGCAGGGGTCTACGAACGCTCGACCCGCGGGCAGTCATTGCAGGAGGTGGGCTTCATCCATGCCAGTGGGGCCGATCAGGTGGAGGCCACCTATGGGCGCTTTTACGCCGATGCGGGGGAGGTGCTGCTGCTGACCATCGCCCCCGATCGCCTGACGGCGCCGGTGTTGTGGGAGCCGGCTCCGGACACGGGCGAGTGCTTTCCCCACATCCACGGCCCGTTGCCCCTGGAGGCGGTGCTCGCGGCCGACTCTTTCCCGGCGCCGGAGCCCGCAACCGGCCAGCGATGCTGAGCCTGGCTGCGCTGGAGGAGCGGGCCAGGGACCATGGACTGCTGCTGCGGCTGCAGGTGAAGGGGGTGGCAGGGGTGCGGGGGCTGCGGGTGGTTCTGGCCCGGCCCCGGGCGGAGCAGCCGCCGCTGCTGCTGGGGGAGCTCAAGGGCTGGTGCCTGCCTTTGGCCGATGGCCTGCGGCTCGACACGATGCGGGTGCAGGGGGAGCGCACCGAAGCCGTGGGACCTCTGATCTGGGCCGCCACCTTCGCCTGGGCCCTGGAGGAGACGCCCTGCCGCTCGGCCCGGTTGCTGGCGATTCGCGATGGGGAGCGCCAGCACCGGCGGCTGGTGCGTTACTTCCGGCGGCTCGGCTTCAGGCCGCTGCGGGAGCTGGGCGGCGGCCCGCTGGATCTGGCCCCGCGGCTGCTGTGGGGCGGGGCGGGCCTGCTGATGCAGGGCGACTGCGACGAAGGACTGCGCCGCAGCGCCCGCTGGCTGACGTCGATCCGGTGACACCTAGCGCTGGGAACGGCTATCGAGCTAAACCATGGCCACCGCCTCCCTGACAATCAACAACCAGTCGAGAGGGAGCCTCAGTTAGTACGTCGTCGGGCCAGTCTGTCCAATAAAAGCCATCCACCTCATGCGGCGCTGGTGGCGGCGTTCGAGATCTGAGGGGCCTCGGAGGAATCCGGGCGCGCCCGGTTGCGGTTGCGCCGGCAGCGTTCGGAGCAGTAGCGCACCTCCTCCCAGACCTGCTTCCATTTCCTGCGCCACTGGAACGGTCGTCCGCAGACCGGACAGGTCTTGGTGGGGCGATCGACGTGGTGGGGCATCCGGTCACGAAGCAGAACATCCAACCTGACAAAACCAATGGCTTTGCCGTGAGACGATTTGACGATTGAGGGCCAAGATGGCCTGCAGGCCACCTTGGCTTGGGAACGCCGCTTCAGCCCTGCCTACGCTGGCCACGGCCATCAGCTCAAGAGCGCGTGTCTGTCGCCAGCTTCCATGTCATCGGCCGCGATGGCCCTGCGAAGCGCGTGGCCACGGCAGTGGAGGCCGTGACGGCGGCCGAGGCGGAAGGTTTTGCCTGGCTGCAGTACCGCGAGGCCACCAGGGAAGATCTGGCAGGCCTTGTCGGCCTGCTTGGCCTGCACTCGTTGGCCATCGAGGATTGCTTCGATGACAACCAGATCCCCAAGGTGGACGATTTTCCAGACAACACCTTCATCCTATTCAACACATTTCAGTACGATCACGGCGTCCTGGAGGTGGGTGAAATCAACCTGTTCCTCGGAAAGCGATTTCTGATCAGCATCAGTCATCTGGATTCCAGACATCGCTCCTACCTCGACGGGGTTCAACGTCTTGTCGAACGGGGCATCGACGAGGTCCGCCAGGGCCCCTCCCATCTCATGCAACTGATCCTCGACCACATCGTCGATCAGAAGTTTGTGGCCATTGAGGCCCTCGAGGATGAGCTGGATGACCTGGAGGAAGCCCTGATTGCCGATCCGGCCAGTTTCAAGCCCGGCGAACTGATCAGGTTCCGGCGCTACCTGTTGCGGTTGCGCAAGAGCCTGTTTCATGAGCGTGAGATCCTCAGCAAAATCTGTCGAGGCGATTTTCCTCTGATTTCAGAGAAGGCGATCTACCACTATCGTGACATCTATGACCATCTGGTGCGTTTCTACGAGGTCACGGAGTCCTATCGGGATATCGTCACCAGCCTGATGGAGATGTATCTGTCGATGCTCAACAACCAGATGGCCAAAGCCGCCAACGACACCAATGCCACGGTCCGGCGTTTGACCCTGATCACGACAATCTTCATGCCGCTGACCCTGCTGGCGGGCATCGGCGGCATGTCCGAGTGGACGATGATCACCGGCCCAGACAACTGGCGTGTCTCCTATCCGGCCTTCATGCTCGCCATGGTGGTGATCGGCTTTGCCAGTTATGTCTTTCTCAGCCGCCTGGACCGGTACCGAGGCCCGGCACGCCACCCAGACGGATCAGGGCACCCACCACCACGAAGGCGATCGCCACGGCGGTGATGCCACGGATGTGCCAGGCCAGGCCACTGAGGTTGGCGTCCGTGAGGTTGGGGATCAGCCGCAGCCGGGCGTGCAGGGCCAAGGCGGCGGTGGCGACAAGCAACAGCAGCTTGGTGCCCAAAAGCACACCGATCGGATTCGCTGGATCGAACAGCCCATGGAAGCCAGGCAGCAGGATCGAACCCATCCAGAGGCCGGTGATCACCTGCAGGGCAAGGGCCGTGAGGCCAAGGGGCTCGAAGACCGCCTCGAAGTCACGGATGGGTTCAGCGCTCTGCTCCCGCAGGGCCCTCGGCAGCACGCCCAGATCGAGCACCAGGTGGCCGCCGGTCCACACCGTGGCGGCCAAGGCGTGGACGATCACCAGCAGCGGGAAGGGGGACACGGCGGATCAACGGGCAGACCTGGGGCCACTGTCGCTGGCCACACCTGGATCGCCGCCCATCGCCGAGCTCAGGACACAAACCGCCCGTAGAGCCAGCGCACAAAACCTCCCACCAATGGCACCGGGGCGAAGGTGGGGCCGACGAAATCGAAGTAGTCGCGGTGCTCGACGATCTTGCCGTCGGCGCCGAAGCGGAGGCGGGTGGTGCCGGGATAAACGAATTCGATGCCTTTGATCTTCAGGCCCATCGTCCATTCGACGAAGGCCGTATCGCCGCTGAGGGCCACGGCTCCCGGCTCGAGAAACACGTCATCGCAGCGCTGCATCAGACCCTCCTGGGCCACGATGTAGGCCTCGAGGCCCTGGCGTTCCTGGGTGGGGTCGGTGAAGTGGACGTCCCCGTCGTAGAGCGCCCGCCACTGCTGCGGGGTGGGCCCGGGGGCGCCGTAGGGCTTGGTGAACATGGATCTGAGCGCGTCTTCTCCCAGCGGTGGCTGCAGCGTGGCGGTCATGGCAGTGGTGGCTTCAGGCTTCGGAGGACTGCGGACGATTCATGACCAGGGCCGCACCACCGATGCCAACCAGGCCTAGGGCTCCCGCAGCGGCCAGGAATACCAAGGTCTGAAGGGCCAGCAGGAACAGGCCCAGGGCCGAGGCCGCCTTGATCTGCACCCTGGCCTTGATCAGCAGGGTGAGCAGCAGCAGCACCGTGGCCTGCAGGCCGGCGATCCGGGCGGCCGTGAAGGGGCAGAAGAGAGGCGGGAGCAGCATCGCGAGCGGAGCGATCAGAAGCAGAAGGGCAGGAACTGGGTGCGGCAGGCGGCGTAGCCGTCGGTCAGGGCGCCGAGGCCGATCTGGTGGGCGATGCCGGAACCTGTGATGGCTTCGGTGAGCACCCCGATCACCAGGCCGAGCATGGCAGCACGGCCGTTGAAGAGTTCCACGCGCCTGAGCTGCTCCATGTGGATGGAATGCTCGTTGTCGCCCTGGAGAAAGGCGTCGTTGGCGGGGGTGTTGGTCATGGGTCGAGCAGGGGGAAAAGGGAAAAGCTGGGCATCAGACCGATCAGCCCAGGCCGATCTGGCTGAGGATCCCCTGGCCGGTGAGCAGTTCGGTGCCGAGGCCGATGACGAAGCCGAGCATGGCGAGACGGCCGTTCCAGGTTTCGGCGAAGGCGACGAAGCCGAAGCGGGCGGAGGAGTCAGTCATGGGTGTTTCAGTTTGTTTCGTGAATTGTAACAGCTTGTTAAGGATCGCGTCAAGCCTGGCCCCAGGGGAGGCCTCGGCGGCCCCACTAGCATCGATTTCCGAAGCGGTCCGGTGGATGTCGAGCGTCTCCCTGCCGGCCGAACTGGTGCGGCGCTACCGCCGGCTGTTCAGCTTCTACGACCGCGACGGCGACGGCCGCCACACCCTGGAGGGTGACTTCGAACCGGTGGCGGTGCGGATCGCGCGGCGCTGGCAGGGCCGGCCCGGCCGCTTCCCTGATCTGCTGGGGCTGCTGCTCGACACCTACCGGCATGAGAACGCTCGCCGCGACCAGAACCACGACGGCACAGTGGATGGGGAGGAGTTCCTGGCCTCCCATGGACGGGTGTTCGCCGCCTTCGGTGCCGATCCCCAGGCCGCGCGGGAGTTCATGGCCCGCTCCGCCGGCGGCTTCTTCGACGTGCTCGACCTCGATGGCGATGGCGATCTCAACCTCGACGACCTGGCCGCCTTCGCCACCGCCTACGGCCATCCCACCGCCGGCATCGCCGCCAACCTCGACCGGATGCTCGCCGCCCTGGGACTGCCCCCCGGCCGCCTGCCGCGGCAGGCCTTCCTGAAGCTGGTGGAGCAGTACTGGTTCGATCCCTCGCCCGAGGCCCCCGGTCGCCACCTTTTTGATGGGATCGGGCTGACGACGGAGACAGTCTGAGCGGCCATGCCCACTCAGAGCGACGGTGGGGGCAGCAAGGGGTCTGAAGGGCGGATGGCCGGTCGTCCCCTCGGGTCTTCCGGACTGGACGTAGGCACGCTCCGTCCCGCAAGGCACCGTGGAACTTTGGTTGGCATCGAAGGGGAACAGCTGCCAATCCTCCGTAGGCAGCACTTAACTGCAGAACCTACGGACTGGCGCCCCAGGCCTCCTTGCCATCGACGGGCGATCGATCAGCCCTGCCGTTCCCGCCAGATCTCCTGCACAAACGGATCGGTGACCCCATAGAGGCCATGGCCGACCCGCATCAGCACGTTGGCGGCCATCAATTCATTCACCACCGGCTGGATCTCCTCCACCCGCACCTCCCGGCCGATCGCCTGGCTGTAGGCCAAGGCGGCTTCGGCGGAGAACAGGCCCTTGGCGGGGCCGTCGCTCAGGGCCACCCGCTGGAAGATCACCGCGGCCAGTCCACCGATCTGCTCCACCTTCTGCAACTCCAGGTCGGCGGCGGCGCCGCGCAGGGTGGCGGCAATGACGGGCAGGAGCTGGTCCGGCTCCAGCCCGGAGCAGGTGCTGCTGCTGGTCTCCAGTTGGGCCAGGGCCCGCAGGAACTCCTCGGGCTGGTGGCCCAGGGTCTGGAAGGCGCTCCAGGCGATCGCTTCTGATGGCAGCCGCCCCGCGCCGCTGTCCCGCAGGCGCTGCAACACGTGCTGCACATAGGCCAGATCCAGCACGGGGTAGGGCAGCGAGGTGGCCCCGGTGAACGCCTGGTTGCGCCGGGCCGTAAGTTCCCCCACCAGGGCGCGATGGGAGCCGGTGCCGAGGAACAGGAAATGGCCCGGCGTGTCCGGCCTGGGGTTGATGGCGTCGCGGGCGGCCTTGAGGGCCAGCAGCATCTGGTGGCCGTCATCGGTGGTGATCGCCTGCTGCACCTCATCGACGATCAGCACCACATCGGCGCCGGCCTGATCCACCAGCTCGCTGAACGCCTGGGCCAGGGTGGCGCCGCCGTCGTGCCCCAACTGCTCGAGCTGAAAGCCGAAGCGGAAGCCCATCCCGCCCAGATCCAGCCCCCGCAGCCGCCCCAGCCGACCCAGCAGCGGTGAGGCCGGAGTGGCCAGCTCCGCCAGGGTGCGCCGCACGGCGGCATACACCAGCACGGCCGGGCTCACCTTGGTGTCGCTCCAGAGGTCGACGTAGATCACCACCGCCCCCCGGGCCTCCAGCTCGGGCACCAGATCGGTGCGCAGGAAGGTTGTCTTGCCGGTGCGCCGCAGGCCGGAGAAGAACAGTCCTGAGCGCAGCGCCTCATCGAGTACACCCGGATGCAGCAGGCGGCGGGCCAGCTCGGCGGCAAGCTGGGGACGGCGGAACACCTCGGCCAAGACTTAGGGCGCTCTATGGCTGAGCCCTAATTATGGCTGATCCATAATTGGCCCTAAGCCGGGATCGGCTCCGGTCAGAGTGAGCTGTGCCCGACCCTCCCACCGCCCTGGACCGCCCCCTGCTGCTGAGCGCCGCCGGTCTCGAGCGGCGGTTGGGGGATCGGCGGCTCTGGAGCCGGCTGGATCTCGAACTGGCCGGCGGCGAACGCCTGGGGCTGGTGGCGCCCTCCGGGGCGGGGAAAACCCTCTTGCTGCGGACCCTGGCCCTGCTCGATCCGCCGCAGGCCGGACGCTTCAGCCTGCTGGGGCGCCCTCCGGCGGCCTGGGGTCTGCCGCGTTGGCGCGCCATGGTGGCGTACCTGGCCCAGCGGCCGGTGGCCGGTGGGGGAACCGTGGAGACGAACCTGCGCGCGCCCTGGCGGTTTCAGGAGCGGCGGGGGCGAGGTGGCTGGAATTACGAGCGCATCACCGGCTGGCTGGCGGCCCTGGGGCGCGACCACTCATTCCTGAGCTACGACGCCGAACGGCTGTCCGGCGGCGAGCTGCAGCTGCTGGCGCTGCTGCGGACCCTGCAGTCCGATCCGACCGTGCTGCTGCTGGATGAACCCACCGCCTCCCTCGACGGCGCCACCACCGCCGCCGTCGAGGCCCTGCTGATCGCCTGGCTTGCCGCTGGCCCGCGTGCCGCCGTGCTCATCAGCCATGACAGCGAGCAGATCGAACGCTTCGCCACCCGCACCCTGGAGCTGCCGCGATGACCCCCTCAAGTTCCGGCGCCCTGACGATCAGTGATGGCCGCCTGGCGCTGTCCGGCCTGCTGATCCTGGTGAACGTGGGACTGTCGGCGGCGCTGCGCCTGGGTCTCAGCCGCAGCCTGCTGCTGGCCTCCGTGCGCATGGTGGTGCAGCTGCTGCTGGTGGGCTTCGTGCTCGAGTGGCTGTTCCGCCAGGACGATGCGCCCCTGATCGTGCTGGTGGGGGCGGCGATGGCGCTGATCGCCGGGGTGTCCGCCGTGCAACGCACCCGGCAGCGCTTTGCCGGCATCTACCTGAACAGCCTGCTGTCGGTGATGGCCTCCTCGGCGTTGGTCACGGGGCTGGCGGTGACAGGACTGATCCAGCCCCAGCCCTGGTACAACCCCCAGTATCTGATCCCGCTGCTGGGGATGGTGCTGGGCAACACGCTCAACGGCCTCTCCCTGGGACTCGATCGCTTCATGGAAGGTCTGCGCAGCGGGCGCGACCAGGTCGAAACGGATCTGGCCCTGGGGGCGACCCGCTGGGAGGCGTGCCGGGCGGTGGTGCGTGACGCCATCCGCGTCGCCATGATCCCGACGATCAACTCGATGATGGTGATGGGCCTGGTGAGCCTGCCGGGGATGATGACCGGGCAGATCCTCCAGGGGGCGGCGCCAGCGGCGGCGGTTCGCTACCAGATCGTGATCCTGTTCATGATCGCGTCGGCGACGGCGCTGGGGGTGTTCGCGGTTGTGGGCCTGGCCTATGGGCGGCTCACCAGCGCCGACCATCAGCTGCGGCTCGATCGACTGGTCAAGGTTGGCGGACAGGCTGAATGGCGGCCCGCTGGGGCCTTCCTGAGCTGGCGGCGGCGTGGACGGAGCCAGGAAATGGCCCTTGGGAAGAACAATGGGCAGCAGGATTAAACTGAACGTCACAAGAGATTTGATATGAAAACTTTATTGATGTCTTTTCTTTCGCTGGGCTTGCTCATGGCATCACTGTTGATTCCATCTCCAACAATGGCCCTTTCGATCCCTTTACCCCAATCCCAGTCGCTGCTCGGAGCGCAATCAGGAAAAGCTCCAGCCTCAACGCAAGATACCGACAGCAAGCTTCAATCCACCATTGGCTCTGTCACAGGTGAAGGAGGCCAGACGGAGAAGAAAGGAAACACACAAGATAGAGCTAATGATGGCGAGAAAATCGATCAGATGACACAAGGACTGATGAAGGAGAACGGGAAATAGGTGGCATCAGAAGCCCGGCACGGGTCGGGTCGGGCCTGCGCCGACTGTGTGGATCACCACGGTCCAGTCATCGGCCGACAGACGTCGTAAGGAAGGGGCCTGAAGGTTCCCTCGGGCCTCCGATTACCGGGACGACGCAGCCCTTGAGGCCCATGGCTTTCCTTCGAGAGATTTTGGCCGGCGTAGAGGCCCTTCGGGCTCGATAGCGCATGGCCTTGTCGAGCTCCGCAGCGGCCAGCAATCACTTGAGACGGTTGTTCTCCTGCTTCAACTCTTTGAGCCGTTTGGCCACCGGACAGCTGCTGCCAGCGGCGACAGTTTGTCCTTGGTTGAGCAGCTTGCGCTGCATGGGGCTTCCTCTCGCCAAATCGGTACTTGGTCGCATCATGAGCACCAGGCAAGCCCTGCAGCACCGATCAGACCAAGCCGGCACGGTTGCAGAGTCAGCCGGGCCAGGTTCGATACTGTCCCTCAGCCCACTGCAGGCAATCGCCGCCCACCAATGGTCCAGCTGATGCATCACCGTCTCGATCTGCAGACGGTCGGCTCCTTCTCCTGCCACGACATCACGACGGACCTGCAGGCTCTGATCGATCGCAGCGGGATCAGCGACGGCTTGCTGGTGGCCGTGGGTCAGCACACCACCACCGCACTTGCCCTCAACGAAAATGAGGAGCGATTGCTGGTTGACATCGAGCGTTTCTTCCTCGAGCTGGCCTCACCGGAACGCCCCTGGCTCCATAACGACCTGCATCTGCGCCCCGGCGTTCCGCCTGACGAACCCCGCAATGCCCACGCCCATCTGATTTCCCTGATGCTGGGCAATCAGCTCAGCCTGCCGGTGGTGGAGGGCCGGCTTGGCATCGGCCGTTGGCAGTCCGTGCTGTTGGTGGAGCTCGACGGCCCACGCCGCCGTGAGGTGCTGCTCACCCTGCTGGCCGCAACCGCCTGAAATGGGGCACTGGGCTACGAAGTCCCTGGCGCCTACAACGGAAAGCAGTCTCAGATCAGGGACGTCCCGTCAACCCATGATGCGGAGATCTGAGGGGCTTCTGAGCCACTGGGGCTCAACGGTGGCGCTTCTGGTCGGTGCTTTCTGATTCCTCTTGTGCCTGCAGGAAGGCCTCAAAGTGCGCGCCATAGGCCTCGGGCCTCTCGAGCCGAGCATGGTGCGCCGCTCCAGGGATGACCAGCAGGCGCTGCGTGGCGAGTTTCTGCCACCCCTGCTTCGAACGGAGAGTGACAACGTCATGTTCCGCCGCGAGCAGCAGAACGGGCGGGGGATGGCACCTGGGCTGTGGCGCGCTGAGCCAGCCGACGTTCCGCTCCCTCAGAGCGCCTGGGGAATCGTGATCCAGCAGAAGGTGATGGCCGCACCACCCAACAGCACCACCACCAGCGGCCAGGTGTCATCCAGGCGATGCAGATGCCGCAGGAGAGCCTCCCTGGCAACCGGATCCTCCATCGTTTCCATAACTCCATAGCGACGGCCAATCCAAAGCACGAGCACAAAGGCAGCCAGGGTAACAACGTAGGCCACCACATACACCTGATCCAGGAACGTGAGGAAGGGCAGATCCGGCAGTTGGTCGCGGTAGGTCTGCTGCAGAAAGACCAGGGTCAGCAACACCGTGACTGGAATGCTGGCACGGGCATCCTGTTCATCTGGACGCACCTTGAACACCAGCAACACCATCGTCATCAGCACCACAAGGGGTAACAGAAGCCTCCAGAAAGACGCCCATGAGGAGGTGCCGTAGGAGATCTCAAACAGAATCTGGCTGTATTCGTTTTCCTCAACTCCAAGCCCGAAGTTGGTGGCGTAATGGTGACGGTATTCGGCGATCGACCAGCCCATGTTGAGCCAACCGATGATATGGGCATAGAGACCCATTCCACTGTTGCGAATCTCTGGAATCAGGCGCAGGTTGCGGTAGCCAAGTTGACCATCCACGTCGTTGGCCTCAATCACCAGCGGCAGACTGATACTCATGAATGGATAATGACGGAAGCTGGCTCTGTCAACGTAATAACGCCCGACGTAGGTGAAGAGCTGGTAAAAACTACCATCCGCAAGCTTTATCGGGGCCTCTCCCACCGGATTTAGGCTGGAATCCTTGTCGGAAAGCAGGGTGTTCAAGACAATAAACAGACTGGAAATATCACCGCCGCGACTCTCCACATAGCGTTGCATGGGCTCCTCCCAGCGCAGCCACACATAGCCACTACTGGAATAGCTTGGCACCGTGAGGTCCAGCTCATAATTGCTGGTGGAGTACACCCCCACCTGCACCTTGTAAAGCGCCCGCTCCAGTTCGGTGCGATCGACCCGGTCCTCCCCGGCGCTGAGTTGATCGCCCCGCATGGCGCTCCAGACGCCGATGGGCGGTTTCTCGCCAAGGGGCAGGGTGGTGAGGGCGCGAGACGCCGAGGACAGGCGCAGGGCATCGCGGCTCTGCACCGGAATCACGTCGATGCGGCTGATCCCGAGAATGGCCAGGATGGCCGCCAGAACGACGGCCACCATCGCCAGAACGTTCCACGGTCTTTGCCTGCGCTGCCCCATGCGAACCCGCTGGTGTTCACTGAAGTTAAAGCTGAGCGGGCGTGGGCCGGTGGCGGGACTCGGCGTCCTCGGGCTCAGCCTGGCCCTGGCGGTCCCGGGCCTGGCCGCCCTAGGCGCCCCCGGCCCCACATCACCGCCAGCGGAGCTGGTGCTGGGGCAGTCGGCAGCCTTCAGCGGCCCCTCCGCCATGCTCGGGCAGGAGTACCGGGAAGGGGCCCTGGCCTACTTCGCCGAGGTGAATCGCCAGGGCGGCATCCATGGACGGCGGTTGAAGCTGCTGAGCCTCGATGACCGCTACGAGCCTCCCCTCACCCTGCGCAACACCCGACAGCTGATTGAGCGCGACAGGGTGTTCGCCCTGTTCGGCTATGTGGGAACCCCCACCGTCAAGGCGGTGCTGCCCCTGGTGGAGAGTCAACAGATCCCGCTGATCGCCCCCCTGACCGGCGCCCAGCTGCTGCGCCAACCCCATCGGCCGATGGTGTTCAACCTGCGGGCCAGCTACCACATGGAAATCGACCGGATGGTCGATGATCTGGTTCGTAGCGGTCGCCATCGCATTGCGGTGGTGATCCAGAACGACGCCTTCGGACAGGATGGGCTCAACGGCGCCCTCAAGGCCCTCAAGCGCCACGGCCTCAAGCCGGTGGCCACGGGCAGGGTGGAGCGCAACTCCACCCAGACAGGGGGGGTAGTCAGCACGGTGATGCGCGCCAACGCCAACGCCGTGGTGATCGTGGCCGCCTACCCCAGCTCAGCCGCCTTCAGCCGCGAGATGCACAGGCACGGCAGCAGGGCCCAGCTGATGAACGTGTCCTTTGTGGGCACCAGTGCCCTGCGGGCTTCCCTGCTGGGCCAGGAAGCCAGCGGCATCGGCATCACCCAGGTGGTGCCCTTCCCCTGGAATGAGCGGGTGCCGGTGGTGCGCGAATACCAGCGCCTGATGCGGCGCGGGCAGGCCAGACCGCACTTCGGCTTCTCCAGTCTGGAGGGGTTTCTGGCCGCCAAGTTGACCGTGGAGGGCCTACGCCGGGCCGGGCCCGCCCCCACCCGCCAGCGCTTTGTGACGGCCCTGGAAACCATGCGAAACGTGGACCTCGGCGGCTTCCGGGTGCATCTGAGCCCCAAGGACCACAACGGCAGCAGCTACGTGGACCTCACCATCCTGGGCTCGCAGCGCTGGGAGCCCTGAGGGCCGAGCATCGGCGTGGTGATCGGCATCAGCCGCCTGGTGTTCGGCTTCTCAGCCGGTGGCGTGTTGCGGGACTGGGATAGTGGGCTTGAACGTTCTTCAGGCCTTGGGCCGGGCCGCTGGCCGTGGCGAAAGGGCCCTCGGACCCCGCTGATACCGATCCCGGCTTGAGCATGCCGTTCCTTGAGCACTGCGCCACGGCTGGGTTCAGCGGCAGCGGCGATCGGATCGACCTGCAGCGTCTGCGCTCCTTCGTGGGTAAGTCCGCCGGTGACAGCATTGATTTGGCCGATCTACGCAGGGCGGGCCAGCGGATCTGGGATCACGGCATGGACATCATGCAGATCAGCCAGGCCAATACGGAGCGCTAGGGGCGGCTGGTCAACGTTCCAGAGGCGTTCGTGTTGCCGGGCAGCGAGATCGAGCGCAATGTCTGGTTCAAGGACACACTTTCAGCCACCGGCATTCGACCCCGGAAAGCCAGGGATTCCAGGCCGGAAGGTTGGCTGGACCGGGACCCGCAGGCTCAAAGCGGTCGACTCTTCAGGGCGTTGACTCCTCGACGATGTCGACAACGAGGGCCCGAGCCGGCTGGCTGGTTTCATTGCGCCACCAGTGGGTGACACCCGTGGTTTCAAAGGCCGCTTCCCCCGCCTTCAGCACCACTGGGCTGTAGGACGGCCCCCGACGCTCCGTCAGGCGTCCCTCCAGCAGATAGGCCACCCCAGGCCGGCTGTCATGGCGATGCAGGCCGATGTGGCCGCCGGGGGCGATGGTGATCTCCCGCAGGCGCAGCACCCGCCCCTTCAGGGCACTGAAATCTCCCCCCAGGGGCTGGCTGCCGAGGCTGCGCACCGCCAAGACGCCAGCATTGCTGGTGGGGGCGTCGACGACCCGAGTCGAAGGGCCTGTTACGCGCTCGGCCTCCGGCACCACCGCCAGGGGATGGGCCACGGCCGTGGCGACGCTGCTGGTGAAAGCCATGGCAGCCATCAGGGCCACAGGAAACCTTGTCAGGGCAACGGCAGTCAGGGGCTTTGACATGGCTGTGATCAGGCGGGGTGAACACTTGGGGGCTTGGCCAGCATCATCGGCTGGAGCCCGGCGGCACGGTCCTGCTGCTGCCATTCGGATCAGCGTCGAGGCTCAGCCGACACTCCTCCAGCAGCGACTCGCGACCATCAACGACCGCCATCAGATCCTCAGGTCGTGGCTGAAGAGGAACGCTCTCTGCCCGCGGCCGTAGAAGGCCTCCAGCTTGGTGGCCAGGAACACCGGTGCAGTCACCCTCCTGATCGAACGGCCGCTTGGCAACATCTGAAGCTGGGCGGACTCCACGGCCAGCGGATACCAGCGGTTGGAGAAGCCCAGCATCTCGCCCTGGCTTGGCATCAGGTCGAGGATCACCTCCTCGATGCGCCAGCGGCAGAGGGGTGCACCGGGCCGTGTGTCCTCCTGGAAGCCCCGTTCCCGCAGCTGCATCCCCAGTTGCTGGTAGTCGCCCTGGCGATCACGCGGCAGATCACATCCACATCCTGGGTGGGCCGGATCTACGGCCTGGCCGGATCCGTGATCAACAGGCTGGCCACCGCCCCGCCGACAAACACCAGTTGCTCGAGCAGGGCCTCTCCCAGATGCGCAGCCGCCTGTTCGAGCAAGGAGACATTGGGGTCATTGGGGTTCATGGCTGCCGCCGCGCACCGCATCAAACAGGGCCAGCAGCTCCCCCAGCGCCGGGTTACGCGCCGCCGCCTCTGGGACACTCGGGTAGAGCGGGGTGAAGGCGAGGCCACGGGTCGTGCCGTTCTTCCACGGCCAGACCGGCGGCGGATCGTTTCCCGGCCGGATCTGCGCCTTGAGGGGGGAAGCGGCGTACCCGGTTGGGGTACCACGGGTCATCCCGCCCTGGCTGGCCGGGAAGCAGTAACGGGCACCGTGCTGGAGAAACAGCCGCAGCGCCGTACGGATCACCTGTGGCTTGCCATCGCTGGTCTTGACAGCCAGCCTGGCCACCACCGCCCGATCGACAGCCGCATGGGCCTCAGAGGCCGTGATGCCCAGTTCGGCGCCGAGGGCGGCGTAGCTCGGTGCCGACTTGAACGGAAGCGCCAGCCGCAGCAGCACCACCGGATCCTGGGGGCGCAGCACGGGCTGGGGATTGGAAGGGAAGCGGGCCAACGACATGCCTCATTCGCTATTCGCGAATAGCAAATACAAGCCGCCTGGTGGCCGACGCCCTGGGCCTGGAGCACCCCGCCAGGGAGGAGGCAGCCATCCGAACGATCGAGCCACTCAGTCCCACCACCTCCACCAGCGTTTGCGGCTCGCTGATCTGGCGTGGCGGCTGCGGCCGCAGCGGCAGCGGCAGAGCTGGTGCACTCCCGCTGGCAGCTCCAGGGGAATCGGACCCGCAGAAGGCGGAGCCGATTCAGCCATGGCATTCACAGCCACAGCCGGCGTGGCAGGGCTCACCGTTGGGGTGCCCTTTGGCGCAGACCTCGCTGCAGAACAGCAGGGCGCCGTCGCGGAACGGGCTGTCCGCCTGCACCGTGCAGTGGCAGCCCGGGCAGGCGCACTGCAGCATGGCGGGTTTCTCGAGGGTCGTGGTCATGGCCTGTCCTTGCACTGTGCCGATGGGCCCAGCCTGGTGCCGCCGGCCCCGGGGAGGAACGGCTTGCCGTACTGACAAGCCGGGCGGCTGGATCGATTCGTCAATCAGAGCCTTCGACCAGGGCAGCGCGAGTCATGGCCCTGCAACCGGCCCTAGCCCTTGGCTTCCCATTGGCCCCCTTGCCCTCCAGCGTCTGGTGCTGATCGGTGCGGGTGTACACCTTCACGGTGGTGTGAATCCGGGGCGCACCCATGTCGTGCAGGACGTATGGCGGGCCTCGATGCTTGGAAGACGGGCGCCCACCTCAGACGAAGCCCCGTCGTTGAGTGGGGCTTTCGTTTTTATCAGCAGGTTCTTATCCAATGTGTCAGGAAGTCTTCGCTCAAGATGGGGTACCACCCAAGAGCGACCACCGCATCTACAGCCCCGCACAGTTGGTTAGCCACTGACGACGGCCCCGCCCCTTGGCCACCTGGTCGCAGCGCCCGTTACGCACATCCTCCAAAGCACACGATCCCGTTGACACAGCGGCCTGGGGCGTCGATCGCCGGCAGGCTCGGACAGGGCGGTTGGAGCAGCCCCGCTCCCAGTGGAGCTGGCTGAACATGTACTAGAAAGGGTATGTGAAATGCGTTTTGACGATGACAAAAGACCAACTTCAAGAATTGCTGCTCAAGCTCAAAGACGATACTGAGTTTCAGGGAAACTCAAAAGTGCCACTGATCTTGATGATGCTGTAACACTTGCCAAGGAGGCGGGATTTGATGTCTCCAAAGCCGATTGGCTGTCAAACAAGCGCCTCATCGGTGCCCATTTGCTATGGGAGTGGAGCTGGATCTGAACAGGGGGGGGCAGAGGCTGCTGCTGAACAGCATCGAGCCTCCCGGCCGATGGAACCGAAATCACCGGGACCTGGTGATGGTTGTGAGTCATGCCACCGAGATCAGCGCCGGTGAATGGGTCACGGTCTCGGGCCAGTGGGTCAACGGCCGGAACCACGGGCAGCAGTTCAAGGCCTCCAGCCAGTGCATGGCGACGCACTTTGGCGTGTCATACCCCATTCCTGTGCGTCCTCGGGGGGAAGTGGGGTGAGGTCTTGGGACGGGGCGCTGACACCGCGACCCTGACCGCCATGGGCGTCGATCCCATGGAGGCCCTGGCCTGCCTGACAGGGCGGACACGCCACCAACAGGCTTTGCTGAAATCCCCCCTTTCGCAGAGCAGACAATGATGAGACGGGGCAGAGCCCTGTCCGGCCAGTCCCGGTTGTCCGGCTCAGGGGTGGGAGGCTTTTCGAGGGCTGACTGCTGTAAGTGGAGCGATCCAACCGACGAGGGCGACCCATGCCCCCCCCGCCATCAGCCCTGACACGGGTGGATCAACAGCACCCAGAGGGGGAGAGGCATGGCCGGTATGTTAAGATTCATAAACATGCACCTGCTTCGTGTTTCCCGCCATTTTTAGCTTCTTGTTTGCGATGCTTACGTTTGTCCAGGTTCCTCAGTGGGATAACGACTGGACCAAATGTTCGGTTTCAGTGCCTGACACCGCATGCCATTGGTATATTGTCAACCCTGACAATACCTTTGGAAAGGGCTTTAGCTGGATTACGGCTCCAAGTTACGACGTAGAAGCCCTCAGAAGCATTGGCATTCAGCACGACTATACAATTTCACAAGGACATCAGACGACCGTAGAGCTCATGAATGCCAATACCGATGTGAAATATGGTGATGACTATTGATTAAGCAATCAAGAATCTACATCTAACAAGAAGATCCGGTCTGGCTTTTCTCGACAGTGAGGTTGTCTGGCTTTTCTGGACAGGGCCCATCGTCAACTTTGAGGCGGGGCACCACCCCCGGGCAAACGCAGCACCCTCAGCCCCGAGAACAAGGCCCGAGCCCAAGTCTTCCGCTTTCGGTAGGTCGCCATGGAGGCGATCAGTGGTCGCAAGCCGCTCCTGGCTATCGCCGCTGACGGCACGTAGCGCCTACTCCAGGTGAGCCAGTGGATGGGGCAGCTCCTGGGCGGCGCCAGCGCGTTTCCACGCAGGACAAGAAGCCTTACGCCATTGAGCCAACGGTGCAATGGGCTCGGGGGGGGCTAATCCGCTTACTGCCTGAGGTCGACGGCCTGCGGCAGTCGCCGCTGCTGATCGAGAGTCCGCCGTCTGGGCAGCGCTCACTGACGCCGTTCTCGGCAGCCAACTCAGCTAGGCCGCTGCCCTGGTGAGGAGCCGCCGGCCGTGCTGCTGGTGCCCCGCGACAGCCCCCAGGGGCTGCTGCCCTACGACGGCTGGATCCACCTGCCCAAGCCGCGCCGCTCGGTCGCCGACCCGGACGACCGCAACTACCTTGATGTGCCGGAACCGGAGTCGCCGCCAGAGGGAAGTGGAGCACGCTCAGCCGAGCAGCTCGGCGGCGATGCCCTGCTGCCGGAGCAACGCCACGGCCTTGCGATCAAACGACACGAACGTGTCGCCACCCAGCCACTGACCCTCGTGGGCGATGACGGCATCGGCGAAATCACCGCCGGCCTCCAGCTGCAGCAGCCCCACCTCCACCGCAGCCCGATCGAGGCTGACGTTGCCCGCCGCCATCAGGACGCGGATCGCGGCGACGATGTCGGCCACCGGGAAGGCGTACACCCGGCGCAACACCCAGACGAACTCACACAGGGCCGGCAGCGCCACGGCGATCTGCTCGGCACCGCGCAGCGCCGCGATGGCGACATCCGACTGGGAGCGATCATCACCCACCACCGCTCGCACCAGCACGTTGGTGTCAGCCGTGATCCTCATGGCTCGCCAGCCCATCCGGCCGCAGCGGCGGCCTGGATCTCCTCGAGGCTGGCCACCTTGCCGCTGCGGCCCGCGAGGTGGCCGATGAAGGACTCGATGCTGCCGGGGGGCTGCGCGGCACGCACCTCGATCCTGCCGCCGGGGAGGATCGTCACCTCGATCTGCTGGCCTGGCTGCACCCCGAGATGGCGCAGCAGCTCGCGGCGGAAGGTGACCTGGCCCTTGGCGGTGACGGTGAGGGTGGTCATGGCTCAAAACGCCGACGAACCAAGCGTAAGGCGTTTGACCCTTACCGCAGGCCTGGCTCAGCTGCTTCCCGCCCATCGCTACCGGCCGTGCCCAGCCAGTAAGGCGATCCGCCTTACACTGCAACCATGGACACCGTGACCCTCTCCTCCAAAGGGCAGCTGACGATCCCCCGGCAGATGCGCGAGGCCCTCGGCCTGGCACCGGGCGCCAGGTTGCAGGCCTCGATCGACAGACACGGCCGCCTGGTGCTGGTTCCCTCGAAGTACGAGCCGGAGGACCTCTTCCGCCATCGCCCCACGGTGGATCGGGTGCTCAGCCTGGAGGGCATGGACCGCGCCATCGCCGCTGCTGCCAGCCGTGAAGACCCTTGACACCAACATGGTGGTGCGGCTGCTGATCGGCGACGATCCGCAGCAGACCACGATCGCCGAGCGCGCCTTTCTGGAGGCCATCGCCAGCGGCGGGGTCTACCTGCCGGATGTGGTGCTGGCGGAAGTGGCCTGGGTCCTGCGGGGTTACGACCTGGGTCGCTCCGAGCGCTATGGGCTGCTGGAGCGGTTGGTGCGCACCCGTGGCGTGGTGGTGGATGACATCGACGCGGTGATCAAGGCGCTGGATCAGTTCCGCCAGGGCGGCGATCTGGCCGACCAGCTGATCCTGGCCCGAGCCGCCAGCGCCGGAGCCTTGCCGGTGCTGAGTTTCGACAAGCGCTTCGCCGAGCAGCAGGGCGTTGCACTGCTGCTCGGCAGCTGACAGGCGGCATTGATCGGCAGCCTGGCGGCGATGGCCTCGAAAACCTGCTCGAGGATTGAAAGCGTCGCTGCTGCCGGCTTGCTCAAGGCGGTGGCCACCGCAGCAGGGGCGCCTGGCAATAGCTGGAGTGGACGCAGCCCGGATGGGGCGTCCGCTTCAACCACAGCCGTGATGGGTGGACCCGCAGCCGCCGCTGGTCTGCTTCGAGCAACCGCAGCAGTGGCCGAACCAGCCGCCCGCTGCCGAGGAGGACGACAGCGACTCCGACGACGAGGACAGCGACGACGAGGAGCTGGAGGAGGACGCGGGCAGCGTCGATCCGCCCAGCGCAAGACCAACCAGCTGGGGCAGTTCTCCAAGATCAACCCCGAGGATGACGAACACCTCAAGGAGGCCGACCGCCAGAAGGAGCAGCTGGAGCACCAGATCGCCCACCGCGAACGGCAGGTCGGCGGCGAGTTCTGCCTCGCCCAGGACAGCAACGGCCGTGACCATCGCCGAGTTCGGCGGCAACGGCAACATCAACAACCTGAAGACCATGTGCCCCTCCGAGCTCTACCTGGCCACCTTCGCCAAAAAGCCGGTCGTGGCCCATCTCTGAGGGCCACCGGCCTCTGCCAGGCACAGCCGACTAACAGCCATCAGCCCGGCACCATCCGCGTGCGCACGTACCCGGTGGGAAACGAGACAACGCGCCGGTCACGGATCCGTGGCCGGCTTTGCTTTGGCGGCGCAAGCCAGCGCAACAATGGAACCACACGGGATACATGGCCGCCACGATTCAGACACGCGCGCCCCAGAAAACGCACGATCGAAACATCAACAAACGACGATCAACATTTGGGGTATATACCCCCAAACACCAAAACCCCGCGCCAGTCGCTTCTGAAATCTGAGCAATTCTGGACATCGGATGTTCATCGAATGACACCGGGACGGACTGGCCCCTTGCGGACAAGCCGATGGGACGACTCGACGCAGCCAGCTGCTGGCGTGCTGACAGCGAACGCAGCCTTGGCCGAGCACCGCAACGGCACCGGGCACCGTGCGGCTGGCACATCCATGAAGCCAGACGATGACTACAATGGTCAGAGGCAAGGACGAGGCGATGCAGAGCTGGCCGATCCACGAAGCCAAGGCCCGCCTCTCGGAGCTGGTCAAGCGTGCCCAGAAGCAGCCCCAGGAGCTCACCTCCCATGGCGAACCGGTGGCGGTGGTGCTCTCCACGGAGGCCTATCACCGCCAGCAGCACGCAGGGGAGTCGCTGGTGGACTTCATCCGCCGCTCACCGCTGGTGGCTGCCGACGAGCTGGATCTGGATCGCCAACCTGACCTCACCAGAGATCTCGATCTCGGAGCTGCGCCGCCGCGAGCCGGAGCCCCGGGTGGTGCACTGGTTTGAGCAGCACCCATCGCACCAGCTCTTCCTGAGCGTGCTGACCCTGGGTGAGATCCGCCGGGGTGTGGAGCGGCTGGCGGAAAGCGAGCGGCAGCAGGACCTGAGGCGCTGGCTGGAGCAGGACCTGCCGGCGTTTTTCTCAGGGCGGGTGCTGCCGATTGATGAGGCCATCGCCCACCGCTGGGGCCGGCTACTGGCGGAGATGGGCCGGCCGTTACCGGCGATCGACAGTCTGCTGGCGGCCACGGCCCTGGAGCACAACCTGGTGCTGATCACCCGCAACCTCAAGGATGTGGTGGACCTGCCGCTCACGGTGGTCAACCCATGGCAGGCGGATGACAGCCGTTGATCACGCCAACTCCTCAAGCTCCTCTTTGAGGGCGAGCACCGCGGCAAACACCGGAGCCCACTCCTCCAGCACGGCCTCGCGCTCGGGCGAGCAGGGAGCCGTCAGCCGCCCTTTGACGTTCAGCTCTTCCAGCTGGACACGCAACTCAGCGAGTCGTTGCCTGCGGGCCTCCATGGCGTTCGCCTGCGGTCGGTCCAGCCTTGCGGATTGGTGCCGCCACGGCGCAGCGCAGCGGCAACCTGTGATTTCTTCTGATGGGACGGCTCAGACGGCCCAGCGCAGGGGCTGCTCCGGATCGGCCTCGGCCCGCTCGCCGGGATCGATCAGATCCCACCAGGCACCGGGGCACAGGGGCTCGATCGGCTCAGGCTCCTGCCACTCCCCGGCAGCCACGGCGGCCTCCCAGCCGCTGATCACCGCTTCCTGCTGGGGATCTTCCGCCTCGGAAGCGGCTTTGCGCCCAGGATCCTCGGCCTTGCTGGCGGCCCAGGCGGCAAGACTTGCCTGCAGGCGCTGCAGGGCGGCACCGAAGGCGCGGGCGGCCTCAACGCTGAGCTCAGCGGCGAACCAGAGCACGGCGTTCTCCCCGCACACGCGGGGATGGCCCGGTGTGAATAGCCGGTCTCCGGGTCCAGATTCTCGTTCTCCCCGCACACGCGGGGATGGCCCGCCTTGGCGCCCGTAGAGCCACCGCCCGTAAGGTGTTCTCCCCGCACACGCGGGGATGGCCCGGTGTGGCGAAGCTCCGGCAGCCTCTCGGCCACCGTTCTCCCCGCACACGCGGGGATGGCCCGAAAGAGCTGAAGGCACGCAAGCTGCAGTTCCGCCGTTCTCCCCGCACACGCGGGGATGGCCCGTGCTCGGGGCCGATGGTGATGCTGCGCAATCCGTTCTCCCCGCACACGCGGGGATGGCCCGTGGATATGGTTCGGCAGCAGCTTACCCGAACCGGTTCTCCCCGCACACGCGGGGATGGCCCGGCCGACCGGCAACGCATCCAGAACATCCTCTCCGTTCTCCCCGCACACGCGGGGATGGCCCGGGGCGCCTCGCCGGCTGCTATCGCCTGCGCGAAGTTCTCCCCGCACACGCGGGGATGACCCGCAGCTCACCACCCTCGAACGACAGCTCACTGCCGTTCTCCCCGCACACGCGGGGATGGCCCGAGCATGAGGCGCGTTCTGGTCGCCGCCTGGGGCGCGTTCTCCCCGCACACGCGGGGATGGCCCGTCGATGCGCCGCGTGCTGGTCGCCGCCTGGGGCGTTCTCCCCGCACACGCGGGGATGGCCCGTCCCGCATCGAAGCGTGCGCCGCCGAGGAGTTCGTTCTCCCCGCACACGCGGGGATTGCCCGGAAGGCGAAGCCCGATCCAAACGCGAGAAGGAGTTCTCCCCGCGACACCTCCACTACCGCTACTGCCTACCCTGGCTGCCGGTTGACCACGGGAGATCGCCATCGGACGCCGCACCCGATCCCAGGCCGCCGGCTTCAACGCTGCGGAGCAAACCCGCGAGCGCGGCGCTCTGCCGCCGGGCCCCGAGCAGCAGCTTGTGGAGAAGCTGCGGCGCATCGAGGCCCTGCACGCCCGGCCCGGCAGTGAGGGGGAGCGCTATGCGGCCGAGCGGGCCCGCGAGCGCATCCAGGCCCGCCTCAAGCAGCTGGAGGCCGAGGAGCCGCCGATCGAATTCCGCTTCTCCCTGGCGGATCAGTGGTCGCGCCACCTGTTCGTGGCTCTGCTGCGCCGCTACGGCGTCCACCCCTACCGCTACCGCGGCCAGCGACGCACCACGGTGATGGCGCGCCTGAGCCGGGCCTTTGTGAATGAAACGCTCTGGCCCGAATTCCTGGAGCTGCAAAGCACCCTGGTGGCCTATTTCGATGCCCTCACCGACCGGGTGATCGAACAGGTCCTGGAGGTGCGGGCCGGCGAGGCTGAGGAACAGCCTGAGGCGGCGCCGGCACTGGCGCCCCAAGAACACCAAGAGTCGTTGCTGTAAGGGGGGCTGTGGCTGTGGTGCTTTGGCTCAACGTTCAGGATCAACGGCAGGAAGGAGTTTGAAGCTCTCACCAATCTCTGTAAGTCCCGCACCCTGGATCCCGTTGTTAGACAAGATGATTAACTCGTCATCCCCCAAGGAACTACTTGATCTTGACCGAGAAAACGATTAAATCGTGTGCGATCGGAATATGCACCGATGTACTCGATAATCGCCAGAAGAGAAAGCTCCAAGTACTGCAGACCAAGGTGCTTTGCTTCTAGCTTTGCCATTTTTCCTAATGTGGCCAGTTCTCTCCTTTTGACCGATGTGGAATGAATAATGTGATTACGGACTTTTACAATCGCATGAACACCATTTTCAGCACTCCAAGCAGCTGTACCGCTCTTTAGATGCTCAAGATGCACGGGAAAGGCTACAGGGATGCGAAAGAGTGACAGCATATCCTCTAAGTTCTTTGCGGCTCCATCATGTCGATACATTGTTTTACTCTTGCACTCGTGCCTGTCAACCAATATCAACCATGCCAAAAGCTCAAGTCCAACTTGTGCCTTTACAATCGAAGACTCCAGTGTATCGGCTGTGTTAGCATCAACATACCACTCAATAGCGTGACGAAGACCATCTCCCCAGTCAGGGTCTTGAAGCAGCTGGTGGAAGCGGTTGAAAGCAGCGCCAGCATCCTTTGGCTTCAGTCTTGGGAACCAGGATTCTACATTTTGCCATGTTGTTAATCTAGAAGGAGAAAAGACGAACAGCGGCATGCCATCAATGTCCGCGAATGGAAGTACTGGGCCCACCCAGAATCCCCTACAAAGCCCTAGGAAGTAAACTTAGTGTCTCATAATCTTCCATGTTTAGCAGCATTCCGTCAGCCTTGGATACCCTGCCGATGTTTGTAATTCCAAATCCGCCATTCGCCTTCAAGTTGTCTTCTAGCTCTTTATGCCTCTCTTTGAGATCAATAGCAATTTCATAGCCTTCTATGCTTAGTCGCCACCTACTCCTCGCCATTGCGAGTGGTTTGCCGGAGAACCTGACTGGCTCGCCGAAGTAAGAACTGAAGTTGGTAAGTAGGAAACGAATTTCCCCAAGCTCTCCACCAGGCAGCTTTGGCCGTAGAGTTTCATTGAGAATTCCATTAACCTCTGTGCTGCTGGAAGAACTCTTGCAACATGCATTGGCAATCAGAGCTTCCGTGGGTTCGTACCTCTCAACACAAAGAGTGTGACACTCCATTATGTCAACCCTTGAGGGTCCTGAGAAAACGCCTCGAAATACAACTCGAGGCCTAGGCAACCATAAGAAACTTACGTCCCCTGATCCGTAAAGCGTCCTGCTATCGCAATTTAATGCGAGCTCGCCACTAAAGATAGGGATCGGCTCATTAGGTGATAAGGCATCAAGTGGCGAAGTCAATGCAAGCGGAAGTGCGGCAAAGGAATGATGCATATCTTCAATGACTATGTCTCTTTTTCGCTGTTTTAGTGCTCGTCTAGCAACAAGCGTACTAACCATGGTTACGAGTAGGAAGAGAGCGACGTATTGGAGCCTAGATGGATGCAGCACTTTTCTCAACTCGGTTTAACTTGTTATACGGTGAATTCCGTGAACTACGGACAGGCGTCACCACTTTCCGAGAACCACGGCTGAAGCCAAGCGACCACGAGACGACAAGCCAGTTGGGCCAAAGGATATTAGCTTCAACTCCAAAGACATGGCCATGGTTCTCGGACACGAGAACCAGCTGTGTGATTTGCTTCACCATGTCCACGGGGGGGGTCAGACCCAACCAGCCTCCGTATGCACTCATGGGAGTAGATCACAGTCGTGCTGACCCCGGTTAGCCGGAAGTGAGCTTGGTCCGTGCTGATGACCTGGCTCGGCTCCACGCCGGTGCCTGAAAAAGGGGGCCAAAGCCCCCTTGGGCTCAGAGCACCGAGATGGTGGAGCCCTTGGCGCCCTGCAGCTTGCGGGCGATCTCATGGGCCTTGGCGGCCGGCACGAAGCGCAGCTTCTTGACGGGCTTGCCGCGCTTGCCAAAGAAGCGGACTTCGCAGGGGCTGGACCCGCCCTTGGGGCCTTCGGGATAGTGATGCTCGATGACACAGCGGATTTCGCAGCTGGGGCCTTGTGGTGCAGCCATGGGAGGACTGGCGAGGGACGCGACAGGACCGCCCCGGCGTGGCCGGTGAAGGCAAGGGGCCGCGCAGCGGCCTTGCGCAGCCCTTGCCGAACCGCAAGCCGAGGGCAACCTGTGACGCGCCCTTGCTGTCGCCGCCCATCTGCCCGCAGCCCCGGCCCTGTGCTGACGTGCAGCGTTGATCGCCCGTCGCTGAACGAGACGAGGACCTGGCGTGGCAAGAGCTTCAGGTAGCGGGATGCCTTTTCTCCGGCTGCACAACTCCGCTCTCCCTAGGCCCCGTGCCGCCATGCCTCCCTCCACCCGTGATCTGTTGGCTGCAGTCCTCGGCGAGCGACCGCTGACGAGCGAGGCAAGCGTCGTGGCGACCCCCCACCCGCCTTCGGCAGCGGCAGATCCCTCCCCCGGCCCCTGGCGCGTCACCGCCCAGATGCATGGCGGCCGGGTGCAGATCAGCAACAACCGCGAGAGCCGGGTGGTGCGCAAGCAGGAAGTGGAGGTGTACCTGCGGGGCCACGGCCCTGCCGGTGCGCCGCAGCGCTGAGCGCCCTGGCAACAGCTGGTGAGGTTTGCGCAGCTGGAGATGGCCCGCCACCAATCCAACAACACCGGGCCGATCATGGCCCTGGTGGCCGCTGAGATCGCCGTCCTGCTGGCCTTCGTGGGGGTGTGCGAGCTGCGGGCGTCTGGCCCCGCGATCTGCGAGCACCGCTGGAGCCTGGTGCTGCCCAGCGTCGCCCTGGTGGGCCAATCGGCCGCCACTTACTTCATGGACAGCGGCCGTGGCGGCAGCCACCCCGACCAGCCCCGCAACACCCGAGGCCAGTTCACCCCCCGTCGCCGTGTGGATGAACAACGTCCAGGCTGAAGCCGCAGGTGGCTCTGGACATCACTATGGCCAGGGCTGCCGCTGCGCCATTCATGAAGACCCGTTGCCGCCAATGAAGACAGGTGTCGATCACCTAGAACGTCTTGCCCGCAGCGGTGGGTTGAACGATGGTGATGGCACAGGGATTCGGAGGCTTCAGTGATGGAAGACAGCCCCCCGCAGCAGGCGTCAGGAGCGCGCTGACGATCCGGCCCCTGCTCCAACACTCTCAACGGATCTCTGACGTTCCAGGCGTGTCACGCCGTCGCCGTTCACTGCACCGCCTTAGGTGCCCCGGACCCAACGGAACGTCCCACTAGACACCTGGCCCCAGGTGCCAGCGCCAGCAGCTCCGAAGCCTCAACCAAACACTCCTGAAGCCCGGGGCCAACGCTCCGGGCTTTGTTTTGGTCATGGGGCGCCTGCATCCATCCAATGACTGTTAGAGGAAAGACGGCGGCGCGATCTGTCTCCGATGCGCAGCAAGCCACGCACCGCTGAGCTGGGCGACTCAGCTGGGCAGCCCGGTGTCCTCGACCTCCTCCAGCCGGCAGAGGCATCGGAAGCGCAGGGCGACCAGCTGGTCATAGAGCGGGTTGATCTTGCACATCGGCGGGATGTGGACCAGCTTCCAGCCGAACAGCTTCACGTCGCGCTCAAAAGGGCACTAGGCGGGGATCAGCCGCACCAGGAAGCGGGCGACCTCCGGATCGGAAGGCTCGAGCGCATCCATCCAGCGCCGCACCGCATCGAGGCGCCCTGGGTGCTGATGGGTGTCACAGCAGACGGCGCTGGAGCCGTCGCGGATCATCGGCGTCTTGAGCAGGTCTTCGATCAAGACCTGGCCCACCTGAAGCACGTCACTCCAGTGCCGCAGCCACTCACATTCGATCGCGCTGAGATGGCCATCGGCCAGGGCCACCAGCACAGCCGAGCGCAGGAACTCTTCCGCAGTGGGCGTGCCGACCCCGAAGCGGTGGACCAGGGCCCCGTCGCCGGGATGGTGCAGATCCTCGAGGGTCAGACCGGGGAGATCCCTGGTCAGCTGCTCCGCCAGCAGCCGTTCCTCTGCAGGGGAGAAATCGCCGTCGGCAAGCGCCAGCTGGTGCAGCGCAGCGAGCCACAGCCGCCGTCGCGCCGCTTTGGCGTCGAGGCCGTCGATGGCAACAGGGTGGCCCATGGGATGCGTGAGGCCGGTGAAGGACATCCGCCGCAAGTCAGGCGGTGAGGAGCCGCACGGCAGGCAGCCACCCGCCCCATTCTGAGCTCGCAACGACCATCAGCAGTGCAAATCGATCCGCCATGGGGCCGCTGCCGCGCAGCAGGCCCCTGCTTGAACAACCACGGCGATCCTGGGGTGGCTGAGAGTTGTCCCAGCAGCCAAATCAGCGGCCCTCAGGCCCCCAGCACTTGGCGGCGCTGGGCTGACGAGGAGCTCGCACTGGCGGCTGACCGTGAGCTCACGGTGGTCATGATCCACCAGTTGGCGTAGTTCACGGGCATCAGAGCTGCTGAGATTTTTTTTTCAGCCACTCCAACTCCATCTGGAGCTTGCCGCCGGGTAGCCCCGGGGAACTGCCCCCCGAGGCCCCCACAGATCCGGACGTGACACTCTCGCGTCATCCGGCTCCTGTCATCCAACCGCCACCACACCCGCAACGCGCCAGTGCACGA
>Ga0247843_1001367_pt1 | contig 50129 bp, 52 predicted proteins | sample LaCruzMarch2017__FD_192420 | JGI IMG/M metagenome (GOLD analysis project Ga0247843, IMG submission 192420) | Freshwater microbial communities from meromictic Lake La Cruz, Castile-La Mancha, Spain - LaCruzMarch2017_8m | ecosystem: Environmental > Aquatic > Freshwater > Lake | place: Spain...
ATAGATTCTTACATTGCAAAACAATTAAAGAAAAATCCTCAATTTGAGACTCTAGTGAAAAAAGTCGCTGTGGATCTGGTTAACTTCTTAAAAGATGATAATCGTCCTGAGGCTCTAAATAACATCGAGAGTCTTTTAGGCACAGTGAAAATAGCATTAGTAGATGGGATGGCAAACTACGTCCCCACCCGAGAGCAGTTTTTAAAAACTCTGTATCAGAACCCAACGATGCAGAATCATTACGTGACTCTGGCGTCTGAAATTCATCAGATAGCCCAACGAAAAGATTCTCACGAGAAGGCAATTGCTTTGCTTGAAAAAAAGCTTGCCAAAGCTAAAGAAAAATCGAAACCAGGTATCCAAATTGATCTTGATGGAAAAATCGCAGCGATGGAGGCAGATGAAGAAAGCATTCAGGAAAATCTCAAAGAGTTTGTGGCAATTCGATTAGGAGTGATGAGCATCGTGAAAGAAAATGCGTACAAGTAAGCTAAAGCCATACAAAGGCTAGAGTTAAAATAGATTAGATTTTCTCCCCACAAGCGACCTCGTGACAGCCACTAGATAAAGGCCAAGCGGGGTCGCTATTGTCATGCCCGCAACAATCACAAGCGCCATTGGGGATCTAGACTCAGCTCCCGGTCCACGGTGTAAAAGAGTTGGAATTGCACCAAGGATCGTTGAAGCAGAAGTCATCAGAATAGGCCTTAGTCTTAGTGACGACGCTTGAAGGAGAGATTCTTTCAGCGGCACGCCTTGCACCCGCAGTTCTCTTGCGAAATCAAGCACCAAGATGGAGTTCTTTTTTACAATACCCATCAGAAGCAAGATCCCGATACTGGAGTAAATATTTAAACTTTGCCCGAAAACATAAAGTCCCACTAAAGCTCCAAGGAGTGTGAGTGGTAACATCGTGAGCACCAGAAGTGGCTCTAAGTAATCATTAAACTGTGATGCTAGAATCATGTAAGAGATCAGTATTCCAAGTAAGAGGGCAAAGACGAGTTCTTTGCCAGCAGCCTTCGTTTCGGCACTAGCTCCTCCTGAACTAAGCGACACTTGATTTGGTAATTGTTCTTTGAGTTCAGCCATAACAGTGTCTTCTATGTTTCGTGCGTTCGCTTTAGGCTTAGCATTCGCGAAAACAGAAATCGTACGGAGTCTTCCTTCTCTCACTAGAGTTTTAGGCGCTGTCGAATCCATAAACTTAGTTACCTGAGAAAGTGAAATCCACTCTCCACCTTTATTCCTAACACGCATATTCTCTAGCGTTTTATAGGGATCTTGAAGATGAGGCAGAAGCATAAGGACTGGCTTAGAAAGAGTGTCCGTTAGGAATGCTGTCAGCTCAGCATTAGAGTAGAGGAGTGAAATATCTTTTTCGATTTCTGAGACATCTACCAGATACTCAAGCGCACGCTTTGAATCAGGAACGAGTCTGAGTTCCGGTCTTTCGCTCTCAAGTGTACCTTCGATATCGTAAAGTTCAGGATAGGATTTTAGTTTTAGGATGATTTGAGCTTGGGCTTGCTTCAGATCTTCCCAGCGAGGGCCCTGGGCTTTTACTTCAAGCGCGTAGGCTCTTTTGCTATTTAACATGGCGAGTGAAAGATTGCGTACGGTGAGTTCGAAACGTTTGTCAGACACAAACATTTTTTTGATCGTTTCACTGAGTTCTACGCCACTACGACTTCGTTCTCTCGGGTCTGATAGTGAAAGAATCAGGATGCCTCTAGACGTATCGTTTCCACCGAATCCCCCAGAATAGAGTAGGGTATGCGTGACCTCAGAAAATGCTCGAGCTTTTTTTTCAACTTCGCGCATGTAAGACTCGGTCACTGAGAGACTGGTGCCAGGTTTCGCAGATAAGCGCAGCATGATGCGCGATCTGTCCTCCTCTGGTGTTAGCTCGAATCTCAAATTCGTAGCCATGAGCCCGCCTAGTCCGCATAGGATCAGTGCTCCGACCACTACTTTCCAAGGGTGCTTGAGTGCTTGAGACAATGATCTCTCGTAAGGCACACGTAGTCGCTCGATCAAGCGATCTAAAATACCCGTACCACCAAGACTCCCCATGGAGGCCGCGCGCATCGGTGCTAACGTGACCGATTCGACGTAAGACAACATAATTGCAGTAGCCATGGTGACGCCAAATTCAAACAAAAAGCGCCCCACAATTGTCTTCATAAATAGAATCGGAATAAAAATAGCAACGATCGAAAGACTGGAAGCTAGCGCTGAGAATTGAACTTCTTCTGCTCCGACGCGTGCAGCATCTTTGGCACTGAGTCCAAGTTTTCTATGACGGGCGATGTTCTCAAGTACTAGGATAGAATCATCAACCACAATACCAATCGCAAGCGATAGACTAAGAAGAGTAAAGAGATTTAAAGTAAACCCGCACGCATAGAGCATGATAAACGTGCCGATAATGGAAGTAGGGATGGAGAGTAAGATGTTAAACGTCGCAAGCTTTGATCCTAAGAATCCCAAGCAAAGAATCGCAGTAAATAGAATCGCATATACCGTCGCATAGCCAAGTTCCTTCAGGGAAGCTTTGATAAAGTCTGTATCATTTGCCGCTACTTCAAACTTTACTTGAGGACCAAGGAGAGGAGCGATCCGCTTGACTTCATCACTCACATTCTGTGCGACCCGCACAGCGTTTGTGCCTCTTCGTTTCTGAATCCCCACCACGATAGCTGGAATCTGATCACGGTAAGCAAACTTCGTAGAGGGCTCTAGATCATCCTCTACGCTTGCCACTTGTTTAATCTGGATAGGCTTTAGGACAGGGGCCCCTCGGCGCTGTGATATGTAAATGTCGCCAAGATCTTTCGCACTCTCAAGCGGCCGATACATGCGTACGGGTATGTTAAAACCCTTGTGATCAAAGAGACCCAGTGGACTAGAGGCGCTTCTCTCTGAGATCGCAAGCCCAAGGTCTTGCGGGGAGAGATCCATTTGCACTAAGCGGTTTAGATTAGGCCTTACGATCAAAGCTGGACGTTGATATCCCACGTTGATGAGATCCCCCACGCCTTCCACTTGTTTCAATCGGTCCTGCACGCGGTCCCGGTATAGTTGCATGAGTTCGCGTTTTTCTAAGAGATCTGACTTCAGTGAAAGCCAAACGATAGGCTGATCCTCTGGATTGACTTTAGAGATCCGAATGGGGTCGATGCCTTTAGGTAGTCTTCGTGCCGCTAAGCTCGTGCGATTCTGGATATCTTGAAGTGCTAGGTTTAAATCCGATCCCAGTTCGAAATCTAAAGTGAAACTTGCCGTATCTTGACTGGCACTCACACTCAAAGACTTTAAGCCTTCTGCTCCAATCAAACTGTCCTCGATAGGTTCAATCACAGAGGTTTCTAGTTGCGTGGGCTCGGACCCTGCGAGTCTGATAGAAACATTAAGTACTGGAAAATCAATGTTCGGCAGTTGACTTACTCCGAGCCTATTTAAGCTTAATCCGCCAAAAAGAACCAAACTGCTCATGAGCATCCACGCTAGAACGGGTCTTTTAATTGCAAGACCTGGGAGCGAGAACCCTGTGCTCATAGTGTTTCTCCTGTAAGCGCATCAAACTGCGACCAGGAGATCTGATAGTCGTAGAAGGATTGTTCGAGCTTGTCTTTTGTAGAGATATAATTCGTCAGTAACAGCAAAGCTTCCAGTTCGTCGCTGGACCCTTTTTTGGATTCTTTCTTTGAGGCGTTAAATGCGTTTTCAGCGTGTTTTAGACTCACTTTGATTTGTTCTATAACTACGCGCTGTTTGATCAGAAATTGTTGTAACGAGTCTGCTTGTGTTTTTAATCGCGTGAGCGCTCCTTGGAGCTGAATCTCTAGGTCTTTTTGTTTTGCCGTGGATTCAAGAATCTGCGCGCGATTTAAACCCCCATTAAAAATAGACCAGGACGCTTGTAAAGATGCGTCCCACTGAGAGCTTGCAAGCGGCCCTTGTCTGAGTAAGTAGTAATTTCCTAGAAGATCGACCCTTGGGAGAAAGCTTCCCTTAGTTTGGGTCTCAAATTGATCTTCGCTCTCTTGCTGTTTCTGAAGGGTAGCGATTTCTGGATGACGAGCTAGTTTATCTAGGATTTTGTCTTGCTTAGGCGGTTCTCTAATCTCTGGAATTACTAGCAGCGATAAGTCTGAAATCTGGGATCCCGTGAGTCTCGTCAGTTCCAGCTGTGCCGTTTCTTGTCTCGCTTTAGAGGCGTAGACCTGTGACTGCTCCAGAGAGTACTGCGCTTGCGAGGACAGGTAACTGGATTCAGAAAGTCTACCTTGTTTGTAGCGTTTGTGATTTTCTTTCACTCTCAATTCGATCGCAGACAGCGCTCGCTCCGAGTTTAGACGTAGATTATTTGCTAAAATCGCTTCAAAAAAAGCCTTTGCAACTTCTAGATAAAGAGTTCTTTTTGCAGAAAAGGTTCGTAAAGTTGCCACTTCCTCTAACGTTTCGCCCCTGTGAAATGCCGCGTACTCGGCGCCTCCTTGAAAGACCGGTTGCCTAAGCTGAAATCTAGAGTTCTGTTGTAAAGCGGGTGAAAGATTCTGTCCGAAAATATTCGTCACTGGATCAATCCGTTGATACGAATACAGAAGATCAAGACTCGGCATCGCAAGCGCTTTTAACTGAGACCTCTGTGCTTTTGCCTGATCCACGCCTGCTAGGCTACTCGATAGATTCGGATCATGAAGCAGAGCTGCACTATAGAAGTGTGAAAGTGTATAGGAAGAGGCATTTAGTCTCGGTGCATGGCCTAAGAGTGTTAACCATAGAACCACAAGACGAAGGACGAATATAAGTCGAGTCTGCAGCATGGTCGTGATCGTAGCGAAGTCGCCACTCTCACGCTACTAGACTTTGAGAGAATAGGTTACTTGCTAGCCGGAAGGTTTGCAGGAGTAGTGGAGCCTCGTTTTGGGTTTTCCGCAGAAGCTGGCACGCGGCTGTTTTCAAGAACATCAGCGTTCTTAGTAAGAGATCTAGTCTCCTCGCTCTGATAGCCCTTTAGGGTATCCATGGAGTCGAATATCGAAGCGCGAGCTTGATCGACCCAGAACATTCCGCCTATCATTCCGAGAAACACGCCAGAGAAAAACCAAAGAGGTAATGTAGTCATCCTACCAAAGAACTTAAGATGACTGCAGACTGCTTGTGGAGGGGCATGAATTGCCGCTTTGGCGGAGAACTGGCCCTCAAGAAAAAGAGAGAAGGTGAACGTGAAAATAAAAACATTGCTTGCTCACATTGAGAAAGAAATTGTTCCAACAATATCCGAGAGTTGGGACCGAAACGGACTGATTGTAGGGGATGAGACGCAGGAAACTGACTCGGTCCTGTTGGCGAGTGATCTGACGAATTCCGCATTAATAGAGGCTGAGCGAGTTGGAGCTAAACTCATCATAACCCACCATCCTCCGCTATTCCCAAGCACGAGAGGCATTCGCGATCTAAGGGTGAGTCATGCGAAAAACGAACCTGCCCTCGTTGCTCTGCTTCAAGGTGTTGCTGTGGCAAGCTATCACACGAGTTACGATCGTTGTTCTTTATACGGGCTTGGTAAACTAGCTTCGCTTCTAGGCGTTTCTTTGCCAGAGGGTCGTTTTCTTAGTCCCGAAGAAAAATACTTAAAATTGGTTGTTTTCGTCCCTAAGACGCATTTCTCTAGGGTTCAACAAGCTCTGTTTAATGCGGGGGCAGGCGTAGTCGGCCAGTACGGAGATGCAAGTTTTAGTGTAGCAGGATTGGGTAGCTTTAAAGGAAGTAGCCAATCACGTCCTAAACTCGGTAAACGAGGCAAACGTGAGACGGTTAAAGAGGAAAGACTAGAAATGATCCTACCTGAAGTGCTTAGGTCTCATGTAGATAGCGCTTTACTTTCCAACCATCCGTACGAGGAGGTGGCCAGAGACTACTACGAGGTAAAAAACCTCGTGACTCAAGTAGGATGGTTCCCGTTTGCAGGCTATGGTTTCTACGGGAATTTACCTAAACCCGTGAGTTCTGAAATCTTTCAACAGGTGCTGTTTAAATCTTTTAGGCTAAACGCCTGCCTAAAATCGGGTAATCTACCTGCTAAAGTATCCCGAATAGGATTTTCTCCTGGTAAAGGTGATAGTTTCTTAAGAGGTGCTATCGCTGTAGGTTGTGACGTCTTTATCACTGGTGAGACAGGTTACCATCCTGCAAGGCAGGCCTATCAACAAGGACTATGTACTTTAGAGTTAGGGCATACACAGAGCGAGTTGCCGTTTTTCTGGAGCCTTGAGAAGCTCATAGGGAGAGCTGCAAAAACGCACGTGTTTAGAGAAAACTTTCAGTCTTTCGTTTGAATCTGTGCCATACTGGAGACCGCGTCCAAACGGATGATCGCTGGTTGAGGCTTAAATGCAAATTTAGGTATCGACGGGAGGAAAGTCCGGGCTCCAGGAGCAACGTACTGGTTAACGACCAGGGGGTGATTTTGGCGACGATTCATCCACGGACAGTGCAACAGAAAGATACCGCTTGAGAGTTTACTTTCAAGTAAGGGTGAAATGGTGGGGTAAGAGCCCACCGCTCTCATGGCAACAGGAGAGGCACGGCAAACCCTACGTGGAGCAAGGTCAAATAGGAAGGAACGGCCACCGCTCCGGCTTTAAACCCTTCGGGTAAGACTGCTAAAGCTTCCGAGTAATCGCGAAGCGTAGAGGAATGATCATCTCCTAGCTTTTTAGCCGCAAGGTTAAGCAGTTAGAAGACAGAACCCGGCTTACAGTTTGGACGCGATTTTTTTATTTCAGAACCCCATAAATCGTGTATCGAAGAGGCATGAGAAATTGGGGCGTATCTGACTCGCTAAAGTTGTATAATATTGAGAATTGGGGAGATCAGTACTTCTCGATAAATCCTGCCGGCAATATGACCGTGCACCCTAGACGAGGTGAAGGCCCAGGCATCGATCTCATGAGCGTGATCGAAGATATCAAATCGCAGGGCTTAGACATGCCTGTTTTGATAAGATTTCAAGACATCATCAGACACCGAGTGATTACCCTGAACGAAGCCTTTCGAAAATCCATTCAAGAGTTTGGCTACAAAGGTCGCTATAAAGGTGTTTATCCGGTCAAAGTCAACCAGATGCGCGAAGTGGTGGAAGAGATTGTGGATGCGGGTAGGGCCTACGACTACGGACTCGAGGCTGGTTCTAAGGCAGAATTAGCCATCATCAGCTCAGCCTCACTCACGCCTGAGTCTTTACTTATTTGTAACGGTTACAAAGATTATGATTTTATTCGCATGGCGCTTATGGGCCGGAAGCTTGGCAAAAAAGTCATTATTGTTATCGAAAAACTGACCGAGCTTTTTCAAGTGATTCAGGTCGCGAAAGAATTAAACGTCGAGCCCTATGTTGGCATTCGCTGCAAAATGTACTCAAAAGGCAGCGGTAAATGGGAGTCAAGCGGTGGAGAGTTCGCAAAATTCGGACTTACCACCCCAGAACTTCTGCACGCAGTTGAGATCTTAAGAAAAGAAGGACTTGAGAACTCGTTTAAGCTTCTTCACTTCCACATTGGCTCTCAGATCACAAACATTAGAACTGTAAAAGATGCCGTAAAAGAAGGTACGCGTATCTACGCGAAACTTCGTAAAATGGGGCTTAATCTCGAGTACTTGGACGTGGGCGGGGGACTTGGCGTAGATTACGATGGGTCTAGAACGAGTTTCGATTCTTCGATTAACTACTCACTTCAGGAATACGTTTCAGACGTAGTGTATTCGATTCAAGAAATTTGTCAGGCCGAAGAAGTGCCTGAGCCAAATATCGTTTCTGAATCGGGGCGCGCGGTCGTAGCGCATCACTCGGTCCTACTAGTCAATGTTTTTGGTAATATAGAAGTGGGCTCAACACCTTCGTCTATGGAGGTTTCGGAAGATGAAGACGGAGTGGTGAAGGAGATGAGATACCTCTCTCAGAACCTCACTTCCAAGAATGTGCTTGAACATTTTCACGATGCGCTTGCTCGCAAAGAAGAAGCGCTTTCCATGTTTAAACTTGGATTTCTTTCGCTAGAAGATAAAGCTAAAGTCGAGCACATTTTCTGGCAGATTTGTAAGATCATTCATAAAAACTCCCGTGGGTTGAAATACATTCCCGAAGAAGTAGAAGCGTTAAACACTAAGCTAGCCGATCAATACTTGTGTAACTTTTCTATTTTTCAGTCGATGCCTGATCACTGGGCGATTCAGCACTTATTTCCTGTAGCGCCTATTCACCGTCTAGATGAAGAGCCAATGAAAGCAGCTACTCTTGCTGACATCACGTGCGACTCCGATGGCAAGATGAATAAGTTCATTGATTTAAGAGATATTAAAGACACAATTCCTCTTCATAATTTAAAGCGCAATGAGGCGTACTATTTAGGATTTTTCTTAGTGGGCGCATATCAAGATATTATGGGAGATTTGCATAATCTATTTGGACGCGTGAACGAAGTACACGTGTTCTTAGACGAGACTGAGCCAGGAGGTTATTACATCGAAGAAGTGATTAAAGGCAGTAACATTGCAAAGGTGCTCTCGTGGATTCAGTATTCAGCTACCGATTTAGAAACTCGGGTGAAAGAACAAATCGAAGCTAAAGTCCGTGAGGGTGTGATTAAGCCTAAAGAAGGCGTGGAGCTTCTTAATTTTTATGAGCGTGTGCTTCATGGCTATACCTATGTCAGGGTCGGTGACCAAGAAACCCCCCACGCCCAATTGAACCACGAGAGCGAACACGCATCGCCTTATAGCGCAGATCATAATTCAGGAGTGTTAGCGTAATGAACTTTTTAAATACAGGATTCGATCACGTTGAGTTTGTTTTAAATTCTTTTGATTCGTTTCGGCCTGTTTTTACGAGGCTAGGATTTGAACGCGTGGGGAGCAGGGATAACTACATCTCAGGAATGAAGCAGGAGCTTTGGCAGCAAGGCTTTGTTCGTATTTTATTATCCCAAGCAGACATGCGCGCAAAAGGGACTTTAGAGTATGATTTTCTGACTACTTTTGGTGAAGGCGCTTGCACGATCGGAGTCGAGGTGGAGGACGCAGAAGCGGCTTACTTAGAGACGACTCGTAAGGGAGCGAAATCTGCTCTAGAGCCCGTAAGAAAAGAATCTGATTCTGGTGCAGTCACAGTGGCCGAGATTTTTACCCCAGGTAAAGTTCGTTACCGTTTTGTATCAAGAACCTATCCAAATAAGTTTGCAGGTAGGGGACATTTTCTACCCGGGTTTCAAGTCGCTAAATTAGAAAGCCCTATGCCAGAAGGTGTGCATTCCATAGATCATCTAACGAATAATATTCCGATGGGCGAAATGAAAACTTGGTCTAGTTTTTATAGCGATATTTTTTCTTTTATTGTGACCAGAAGCTTTCATATTAAGACAGGTAGAACAGGGCTCATTTCTGATGTCGTCGAATCAAAATGCGGACGTATCAAAGTGCCGATTAACGAAGCCACCGAGAAAGAATCGCAAGTCCAAGAATTCGTGGACCGTATGAATGGCGGCGCCGGAGTGCAACATTTAGCGTTTCTAACTTTAGACATCATGAACGCTATACCAAGCCTGAAAGAGAAAGCGTTTGAGTTTCTTAAAGTACCGCACTCCTATTATGAGGCTGTACCTAAGCGCGTGCCCAATGTGACTGAGGATCTCTCGCTGCTAGAGCAATCAGGCATTCTCCTAGACGGCGATAAATCTGGCTATCTGCTTCAGATTTTTACGCAAGAAGCGCTTGGCCCATTTTTCTTCGAGTTTATTCAACGCAAAGGTAACCGCGGTTTTGGAGAGGGTAACTTCCAAGCTCTTTTTGAGGCGATTGAGAGGGATCAGGTGCGCAGAGGAGTGCTAGTCTGATGCTCAAGCGACTTCAAGGATGGGGTCCAGTCTTTCTTCTATACGGATCTTTTTTAAACTATCTCTATTTGCTTTGGAATTTCTCTGACCTTACGACCATAGATATTCCTGGGCATATTTCAAGCGCGCTTGCGTTTTCGCGCGGAATGTATCACCAGTTTCAGCCCGGTTTTTTTCTTGGTGGTATTCACGGATTATTTTATCCGCCCTTGGAAGATGCGATCGGTGCTGCGCTGTTTAAGTTCCTGCCGTTTGATGTGTTTACAGTCTGGAAGATTTATTTATCACTTGTCGGTGGGTTCTATATCTTCTCTATTCACCGATTCATAAATGCCTATGTGCCTTATCCTAGACGGTGGGTGGCGGCGTTATGGATAGTGGTGTTTCTGATGGGGTCGAAGTTTACTCTAGCGCTTCAAGGACTGAGTTATATTGAATTGTTAGAAACTGGCCTGAGTGCTCAGATTTTAAGTTTTTCGTTTCTTCTCTTATGGCTCGTAGAAGTGCGAGGTAAAAAGCGTACGATTCATTTGGCACTGCTTGGTGGCGCTGTCATTCTAAGTCATATTGTAACGACAGTTGTTTTTGCAGTTTTCGGTCTCTTGGCTGTTTACCAAAGTGAAGCAAGTCAACGGCTACGCATGATTACCTCAGGAATGCTTTCGATCCTAATCGGGGCTACCTTCTGGCTGCCTTTTCTCGTTTACCGAAGTTATATGACCTCGGTTCACATTGAAGGGATGAATCTGGCCCCACTCATGATTCTATGGGTTTGGGTGTTATTGAGAGTGCCAGTCATGGAGGGCCTAAGTGAGTTTCAAAAGTCTCAGCGCTTACTGAGAAGTTATATTTTAGCGAATGTACTCCTTATCAGTGTTCTTGTATTTCTCACCTATTTCAATGTGTTAGACATTCAGTTTCATTGGTACAGATTGAATGCCTATACGGTTTTTGTAGTCTGTATACTAGGCTCGCAGTGGTCATTACGCAAAGACTGGCCTGCTTATGCGACCGCAGTCGCGCTCGTACTTTCTCAGCTCTCACCTTGGAACTTAAATGGGCGCGTAAAAGACACGGAAAGAGAGACAAACTGGGTCGCTCTAAAAAGTACAGCCGAAGCCCTTACTAAAGAGGGTTCTCAGAGGTTGTTGGTATTATCGCATCGAAGAGGGGTGGATTCCGGGATCGAAGGGTGGATGTCTAGTTTTTCTCCAGACCTTATGTTCGTGAAGGGGTTATTCTGGGAGTCTCACCGTACCAACGTCATATATAGCTCCTTTGCAGCTAATCTTTTTTCGCCTGACTCTGTGACGAGTGCTCTAAGGTTTAACGGCTTCAACAAAGACATGGCTCTTTGTGCTTATGAACAGATGTTTCGACTGTTTGGTGTTAGTCACGTGATCTATCCGAACAAGCGACCCATAATATATATGAGCAGTTGGCAGGATAAGGTCTTTGTTACGATGCTTACAGCTTTTTTAGAAAAGTCTAAGTTTGTATTTCACTATGCGGGACAAGACTACTATATGGCTCGCGTGAAGCGCTTAACTCCTCTGGATGAAAAAGTGGGTCGTAGTGATCTTTTTTTCTCTGACTTGAATCAGGTGGCGCACTCAAAGATCTTAGCCTCGGAACTACTCGTGAAGCATATTTTTGAAGATTGCCGTGGAATGATGAATGGTAAAGGCATCTACGGTGGCATCGATGCATTTGTTAAGGCGCAGCCGCACAAGCCTAACCGATTTCAAATTTTTAGATTCGCGGAAACACCAGGAGTCGAACTACTAGGCGCGAGTCACAAGAATCAAGCTAGTCTTGGAGTTAAGCCACTGGCCTATCCGTATATTGTAGATTCCTCTGGAGTAGCCACAGGGGTTACATATAGGAAACCCGTCATATTTCGAATTGCCGAATGGATAACTATTGTCACAACTATCGTATTAATTTTCTTGAAAGTATCCGTCGTCCTGACCAGACGACGAGCACATTGATGAGTTTGGCGTGTAGATCTCTACCTCTTGCAATTCTACCGTTCCGTTGGGATTGATGACGCTAATTTCTGCAGAGGCTTGAGTAACATTAATATTCATAAAGTTGTTATCTGCGTCATAGAAGGTTGCTCTTCCAGATTGCGCATTGAAACCAGGCAACCTCGCAACCATGACGACAGGAGCGTTAAGACCATTTTCGTTAAAATATGCGGTGAGTCCAACTGGACTTCCCTGAGGTACGCCGAATGCAGATGTATTGGTACCACGGTCTGTGTAGAAATAGGTATTTAATCCCCCAGTGCGAAAGTAACTGTTCTGGATCGAGAGTGAGGCAACTTCGTTTGAGCTTAGGGCTTGATTTGAGGCGACTCTCGTTACTCTGAAGGCAATTTGCGAATTGTGACAAACATTAATTACGGACTTCTGGGAAGTTTCGCTAGGCTGTTCTGCTAGTCGTGGCGGTAGGTTCGTAGACTTTCTGGCATAAGACCATGAGTACTCAGAGCTGTCATTACCTGAAAGACTGCTTTTTACCCGTGATTTTGATAAAGTATTAAAAGTCTCCATACCGCATCCCTGAAGAGCGATCATCAGCGCAAAACTGGACGCGATACCGTGTATACTACGAATTTTCTTTATCTGACCCGTCATACTGTAAAGCATATGACTAACCAGTAAATGTGTCGATGTGTCTAGTAAAACACACTATTAATAACATTATTACCAAATTAATTGTTAACACATTCAAGAGTAACGGATGACTACCGAACTAGTGTAGGTGACCAAGCACCTTTTCTCTTTAGTGATACCGGCATACAATGAATCAAGGAGAATCGACGCTCTTTTCTGGAAGTTGTTAGAATTTCAGAGCCACTGGAAGCGGAAATATCCTGCACAGTCGTTGCAAGTGGTCATAGTTGTAGAGCCGTCGCAAGATAATACTTTAGAATTAATGATTCAAAAGTCAGAGGCTCACTCGTGGATAAGAGTTATAGGAAATCCAGTTCACTACGGAAAAGGATTCGCAGTACGGACAGGTGTTATGCAGGCAGATGGCGAATACATCGGATTCTCGGACGCAGATGTTTCAACCCCCTTAGAGACTGTTTTTGAGACGCTTGAGAAATTTAGGACAGAGAAGGATATAGATTGGATCGCAGGTGAGCGCTCGACAAATGTTGCTCGAAAAAGTTTATTAAGATCATTAGGGTCCAAGGTATATCGCAGTGTTAGAAACTTTATTCTTAAGAACGACCTCACCGACACTCAGTGTGGATTTAAAGTGTTTAGACGAGATATCGCGCATGAGTTATTTAGAGATCTAGAGACCGTAAAGTTTGCGTATGATATTGAACTATTCTGTAGGTCAAAATCACACGGGTTTCGGTTCCAGTTTCTACCGGTGAAGTGGCTTGACCAGCCGAATTCAACGGTAAAATTCTTTCGAGACGGAATACGTATGCTGATCGACACGGTCGTGATTGCGAAGAAGTTTCACCTAGGAGAGTTTAGGCCTGAGAAGGGGCGGAACTACAAACCTATAATCACTGGCACAGGAAACACGCGGAAAGAGGATGCGGCATAACTTAGTGCAGTCTATTAGATCTAAACGCCTTTATATATTGGACCAAATTTGAAATAAAAAAAGTCGCGCTGATACCCATGGCAGGAAATACCACACACAAATATCTAGCGTCTTGGTTGCACGATGCCGGCTGTGTAATGCGAAAATAGAGTAGTAGCATAAACCCAAAGAGCCAAGACAGTGTGGAAAACGTCTCTAGGGAGAAAGTTTTTTTTGTAATAACGAAAATAACGTTAAGTGTTGCTGCAATAATGCACAGGAATGTTAGTATGCGACCAATAAGTTGAAAATAAAAGGGTACTCCCTCATATTTGAAACCGCCGGATATAAAAGTAATTCCTAAAGCCTCCAGGAAATGTTCTCTCACGCCGGAATCGAATGTTTCGTAATGCGAAATTGTAAGATACCTTATCCAATCAAACCCGAAAAAGTTTGTGAAACTATTACTAATAAAAAGTTCATTTGGCACTGATGGTACAACTTGAAAGGATTTCGTATCGATATAGGCTCGCGTAAATGGAATCGCAACTGCGAGTGCTGTTGGTAATAAGATCAGTAAACTACAGTAGGCTCGTTTTCCAAAGGGGTAACGCTCTCCTTTTGTAGTTAGATTTGGAATGAATAAAATCATCACGCTTAACGCTAGAACATAGGGGATAAAATTAATCTTTGTGAGCGCAGCTATTAGTCCTAGAATGCTAAAAACAATAATATTGATTGAAGAATAGGATGACGTAGCAATGGAATGGAATGCGATAAGAAATAGAACACCATATAAGGGTCCGAAGACATCGTTATTCACTCTAGCTGATAAAAACCAGAGAGCCGGGATGGCTATGAAGCTTAAAAAACCGAAGTAACTGTAGGGTTTGCTTAGATTACTTGAAAAATTTGGGTACTTTAATCCCCAGAGGATAATAGTGCCACACACTGCAGAAAAGCTTATTATCTGAGCAAAAAGATCTCGATCTGAAGAAGACGCAAACACTGAATGCAGTAAGGTAACGATCGCATAGTAGAGCGGGTTTTGATGTGCTTCAAACCATTCATCGATCTTTGGAAATGAGAACCAGCGGTGTTGAGCCAAATAATCAAGATATAACTGATGTCCGTGCAGATCGTACTGACCATGCGATAGATCAGTGTTTTTAAAGTAGATATAACATACAATGAGCGCACTCGTAGATGCTAAAAAGTAGAATAAATTTTTTCTAATATTGCCTAGGAAGAAGACCGCAAGACATAGCACAGCGAGATAAGTGACTAGAAGAGCGATAGGGACATTTGGCCTTAAGTAGGGAGCTCGTAGTCCTCCTCCATTGCCACCGAGGTTTTCTATCTCTATCTCGATTGGCAGTGGCCTGCTAACCGTTAAATACTTCGAATCTCTCAAAAAAATTCCATCACAATCTCGACATCCAGTGCATGAGTCGGGGTTGGACCAGGCGAGTCTATTGTCTATAGTTATTCTACGAACACAGTCATCTGCGCCGATTACTAGTGTTTGGTGTGAGAGCTTTCTCTTCAACAGAGTACCTTTAAAGCTGACCAATTTGACGTCACCCCAGAATTCAGCAAAGGGGGAGTATATTTTTTGCACTGGCCTATCCTGGTGATCGATAATACTTGTAATTTCTATATTGAGTGTAGATAGAGAGTTCAGTTCTAGAAAATAGAACAATGAAATGAACAAAAACATCGCTGTTTTCATTAATGATGATCTGGAACTCAGCGTTTTAAAAACTCCTGAAAATTGTTTTATGAAAGCTCCCACTACCATAAAACTAGCACTCGTTCATTTTGCGGTAAAGCGTTCCATTTAAATCTAAAACTGTGCGATAAACACCAACTGCCCCCACCTTCCGGAGCGCTTCTTCCGACTCTGCATCACGCTTCCATGTCACGCCCCACCCCAGCATCCCAGCTCTTCGCGCTGCGATCATATCCGAAGTCGAGTCCCCAACGTACGCGCACGAGGACGCGCTCAAACCTAGTTGCTCTAAGGCGAGTAAAAGACCTTGGGGAGAGGGTTTAGGCTGGTCGTAGTTTTCTGAGCCTAAGATCACTGAAAAGTAGGGAAGCCAACCGTGAGTGATCAGAAACTTTTCTGCTCGTACGCGAGTGGCTCCGGTGACGATGCCTAGTTTGATCTGTTTTGCGTCCATAGACGCTAACAAAGAGCCCATCTCGGCTACGAAAACGTTGTTTTCTGGCCGAATCAGCAGTGTTCCTTCCAAATCAAAGAGGATTCCCTTGAGCAAAACGACTCCAATCAGTTAATACAGTTGCCCATGCTTTTAAAAAATATCCCAAACTACCATAAAAGTCGTCGCGAAAGTCTATTGCCTACGCTGAAGAGTGAGAATGCTGGTGTTTTTCTCCTCTCTAACCCAGAGCTGATTCGAAACGATGATGTGAGTTACCTGTTTCGGCAGGACTCGACATTTTTCTATTTTACCGGTTTAAACGAACCTGAGAGCGCGATGTTGTTACTACCCAGTGGGGAGCTTGTCGTATTTATACGCACAAAAGACAAAGAGCGCGAGATTTGGGACGGAGAGAGATACGGGGTGGAGGGCGCATTAGGATGTTTCAAAGCAGACCGCGCTTACCCCATTTCAGAACTGTTTACTCAATTACCGAAACTCGTATCCAATTTAGACGCGCTTTATTTTAAGCCAGGAGTAGGTGGAACTGACAAAGATACCGCAACCTGGAATGCGCTTCAGGCATCTAAAAAAGCCTATGGCCGAAGCGGACGCAGTGTCCTAACGCTCAAAGATCCAACCGCATGGTTTGGGGAGTTGAGACTCGTTAAATCAAGCGAGGAAATCACTCACTTAAGAGAAGCCGCTCGAATTTCTGCCGCCGCACACACGACCTTAATGGCGACGATTAAACCTGGGCAGAATGAGCGCGAGGCAGAAGCGTTAGTGGATTATGAAATGAGGCGCCGTGGGTGCGATCGACTAGGATATCCTTCCATCGTAGCCGGGGGAAAAAACGCTACTTGTTTGCATTATCATTTCAATAATGAACCGTTAAATAGCGATGATTTACTCCTAGTCGACGCAGGGGGTGAGGTTAATTACTACACCGCCGATATTACGAGAACCTTTCCAATAGGACGCAAATTCTCTGAAACTCAGAAATTAGTGTATGAGGGAGTCTTAGAGGTTCAGAAACAATGCATCGCCATGGCTAAACCCGGCATTACCCTTCCTGAGATTCATAAATTTGCTTCTATCAGTCTCGCTAAACTTGCAATTAAGCTTGGTCTTTTTGGAGCACAGGAGAACCCCGAACAACTCGTTGAGAGTGGTGCGATTAAGAGATTTTATCCCCATGGAACTGGACATTTCCTAGGAATGGATGTGCATGATGCGGGAAGATATTTGATAGATGGTAAGCCTCGTCAACTTCAGCAAGGTGCTTGTTTCACGATAGAGCCTGGATTTTATGTGCAGCCTGATGACCTAGAAGCAGATGCAAAATTCCGTGGGATAGGAATTCGTATTGAAGACGATATCCTTTTGACCGCTAACGGTTGCGAGGTATTGACAGCTGGGGTTGTGAAGGAAGTCGCTGATATAGAGGCGTTAAGAGCACAGGCGCATGAAGCTAGGACCGTTTGAAGTCGAGCATCCTTTTGTCCTAGCCCCGATGGCCGGGATTACAAATTCCCCCTATCGCAGACTCATGCGAAAAATGGGCTCTTCTCTAGTCGTGAGTGAACTCGTCTCTGCGACCGGGATAGAATATTTAAGTAAACGAACTTTAGAATTACTACGGTTTAAAGACGACGAGCGACTCGTTGGTCTGCAGATCTTTGGAGAAGACGAGCACCATTTAATCAAAGCCTGTCAGCATATTGAAAAGCTTGGCGCTGACTTCGTTGACCTGAATTTAGGATGTCCAGTGCCGAAAGTCGTTTCAAAAGGCGCAGGCTCCGCCATGTGCAGGGACCCTAAGCGACTAGGGGAAATTCTCTCCTCTATGGTGAAAAGTGTTCGTATACCTGTAACGATAAAGATTCGCACCGGTTGGGACCAGTCGTCTAGAAACGCGTTAGACGTAGTAAATGCAGCTCAAGATGCTGGCGTTTCCTGGGTTGTGATCCACGGGCGGACACGTGCTCAAGGGTATAGCGGCGAGGCCGACTGGGATTTTATCGGGAACATCAAGGCAAAATCGACCCTCCCCATCATCGGTAACGGAGATATTTCTACTGCAGAGCTTGCAGTCAGGAGATTAAAAGAGACCGGTGTGGATGCGGTCTGGATTGGAAGAGGTGCACTTAGAAATCCATTTCTCTTTCAGCAATCTAAAGAGCTATGGAGCGACGGGCGCTATAACGATGTAAATTTTGAACGATTCCTAGCATTTCTTGTCGAGCAGAAAGAGATATTCGAGGGCGATTATGACGAAAAAGGGGCGCTGCTTTTTGCTCGTAAATTTTTAGCCTGGTATGCGGCTGGGTTTCCCGGATGCCATGAATTTAGAAAACGCGTTTTTACGGTTCCTACATCACAGGAGCTTTGGGATTTGGCATTTGATTTTTTTAGGATAGCCTACCATCAAAGAGATTCTAAATTTCTGTCTGAACCCTTTCTGATGGGGGGGCACGGATAAGTTACTTCTAAGAATCATTTCAGAAAGAGGGCTGACTAATGAACGCAAAACAAAAAGCGCAGTGGTTAGAAACGCTAGTAGAGATCATCCGAAAAACTTCCACAGAACTCCCAGACGATGTTTATCATGCAATCGAGAAACACAAAAAACAGGAAGCCAAGGAAAGCCGTGCAGACTACGCGCTTGGAATTATCTGTGACAACGTGGGACTAGCGAAGAAAAAATCCCAGCCACTATGTCAGGACACGGGTAGTATTTTATTCTTCATTCACTACCCCGAGAAATTTGGCTATTTGGAGTTTAAAAAATTAATTGAAAAAGCTGTCGCCACCGCGACAAAAAAAGGCTTTCTCCGTCAGAACTCTGTAGATTCGCTCACAGGAAAAAACAACGGCACAAACGTGGGTCCAGGCTCTCCAACGATTCACGCGGAGCCTTGGAAAAAAGACTACTTAGACATTCGTTTGATGTTAAAAGGCGGTGGATGCGAGAACGTCGGGGCCCAGTACAGCTTACCTGATCAGCGCGTCGGCGCCTCCAGAGACATGAAGGGCATAAAAAAATGTATTCTAGACGCAGTTCAACAGGCCCAGGGTAAAGGCTGTGGTCCGGGAGTTCTTGGAGTGACCATCGGCGGTGACCGGGCCACGGGATACCTTGCCACAAAAGAACAGTTCTTGAGATTACTGACCGATATCAATCCGAATCCAGAGCTTGCGGAAGTCGAAGAAGAGATGGTTTCGCTTTCTAATGAGCTTGGGATTGGTCCCATGGGATTTGGAGGAAAGACCACCTTGATGGGCTGTAAGATTGGTGTTTTAAACCGATTGCCTGCTTCTTTCTTTGTGAGCGTTTCTTATATGTGTTGGGCGTTTCGCAGACACGGCGCAAAGGTTACAGCCCAAGGTAAATTATTAAAGTGGTTCTATTAATTTAGGAAAAACTTATGAAAATACTAAATACTCCTCTTACAGAAAAAACAATACGAGATCTTCACGTAGGCGATCAGGTCTTACTCAATGGCCTAATCTTCACGGGAAGAGATGCGATTCATAAGTGGCTGTACGAGGGGAACGAACCCCCTAAGTCAGAGGTCGATTTACAAGGCGGTGTGATTTACCACTGTGGACCTGTCATGATGAAAAAAGGCTCTTCGTACATAGCTACTGCAGCAGGTCCCACGACATCAAGCAGAGAAGAACCTTATCAGGCGACCATCATCGAGAAGTACGGAATTAGGGCCGTGATCGGAAAGGGCGGCATGGGTGCAAAAACGAAAGACGCTTGCGCTAAGTTCGGATGCGTTTATCTGCACGCAGTAGGTGGTGCGGCTCAGGTGCTAGCCGAGTCTATTGTGAAGGTGAACGGTGTGTATGGGTTAGAGAAGTTCGGAAGTCCTGAGGCCATTTGGAAGTTACAAGTCGTAAAGTTTCCTGCAGTAGTCACCATCGACGCGCATGGGAAGTCTCTTCATCAAGTGATGGAGTCAGAATCCAAAGCCGCGTTAGAGCGCGCATACGCGAAGCTTAAGTAAATGGCCTAGAGTCTTTCGTTACATCTAAAGTTTGTTCTAAATGTCGGCAAAGATTGAAAGTGAAGCAACGTGGTTTGTTAATCTGCCGCTGCTTGTGCCTCGTGGATAGTCTACTCGCATATATCCAGGCTCTATTCGAACCATTGGCGATAATTTATAAACTGGCCCTAGAAAAATCCGATTCTGATCGGAGCCTGCGCGCGGTCCACCCGGCACCGTGTTTAAACCTAAGAAAAACTCGTCCCAAACTGTGATCCCCCAGTTTGTATTCATATCGTGCGTGAGTCGTCCCATAAGTCGTACACGGTGAGCAATTTGTTTCGTCCCTTGAATGTCTCTTTGTTCCGTTCTTAACCGGACCATGTAAGATTTACGGTCATTCATTTTATCTTGATAAAGCACCTGCTGCCAAAGCCTGCTCTCATCTCGAAAGGGTGAGAGATTCGGGGTCCAGCCGTAGCCCAGAAAAACCTGGAGTTTATGATCTGCCAATGGAAACCACCTAAGAGCCGGTCTGATTAGGAGCCGATTACCCCTTGTTTTCTGAGTATTCGGTCTTGAATTTGTGTAGTCCCATCCATCGTTGATTCGGCTCTGAGACTCAAGAAAGTAGCCGTATTTGTCGCTAAACTTCCCTTGCACAAATACGGCAGTCCACTGCGCAAAGTTATCGGTATGTGTGCCGTGAGATTCCAGAACGACAACACCGGACGCTAATATGGCTACACCGAATGGATAAAAAAAACGAAACAGCTTTCCCATGATTTAAGTGTGGTCACGGGCGCTATATTTTCTCAAACGAAGAGTTCTTAATTATGGCTTTGTTCTGCCACTATCCAGACGCTTAAGCTCCTCTGCGAGTTTTACGCGAGATTTTCTACGGTGAGCGGCTTCACGGTTTCTGCGCTGTTCGGCGGGAGTCTGTGGTTTGATCTGTGGAATTTCTTTGGGGTGTCCATCGGAATCAAGCGCTACAAACGTAAGATATGCAGTCGCAGTGTGTTTCATTTCGCCGGTTAGTGGATTCTCTTTGTCGACACGAACGCCTATCTCCATCGAGGTCCTACCGGTATAATTTACCGAGGCTTTAATATGAATATATTCTCCTAATTTAACGGGAGCGATAAAATGAAGCGCATCAATAGACGCAGTAACTACAGCAGAGCGGGAGTGTCTTCCTGCGGCCATCGCGGCAGCGATGTCGATAAGACTCATGACCTTCCCCCCAAACACAGTGCCTAAGGCATTGGTGTCAGACGGCAGTACCATTTCTGTCATGACAATGAGGGATTCTGAGACTGTTTTATGGGGCGATAGAGTGTGTTTAGGCATCAGCTACATTCGTCTGCTAACGAACATGTGTCCGTCAAGAGTATGGGAGGAAAAAAATAAAGGTTATCTCTGATTGCAAACTCGCGTTATGGTAAAGATCAGAGGAAAGGGTCCATCATGAAGTCTTTTGTTCCATCCAATTTAATTCCGGAAAATGTGAGCGAAATTTTTAATCCGCAGGCAAATTACATTCCTAACCCCATCGTTATTGAGCAGACGCCAAGGGGCGAGCGTCAGTACGACATTTACTCGAGGCTTTTACTAGATCGAATTATTTTTCTTGGCACCGAGGTAAACGATACGGTCGCTAATCTGCTCGTAGCGCAGATGTTTTTTTTGGAGAGTTCAGATCCAGAGAAACCGATCCACCTTTATATTAATAGTCCAGGTGGTTCCATTTATGCTGGGCTCGGAATTTACGATGTCATGCAATACGTGAAACCTAAAGTTTACACCTACTGTACTGGCCTCGCTGCAAGTATGGGTGCTTTCCTCCTCGCTGCCGGTGAAAAAGGTCATCGTTATGCCCTCCCCAACGCCAGGATCATGATTCACCAACCTTTAGGCGGTGCCAGAGGTCAAGCTTCCGATATTCAAATTCAGGCCAAAGAAATTCTATATCTGAAAGAAAAGCTGAACAATATGCTCTCGAAACATACCGGTAAACCGGTCTCTGAGATCGAAAAAGCTACCGACCGAGACAACTATTTGTCACCTCCCGAGGCTGCCGAAATGGGACTGATTGACAAAGTCGTTGAGAAAAACGTCGCTGGAAACGTCTAAAAACCTAGAGTAGACGTGGGGTTAAGGCTTTGGTAAGAGCCCGACTCAGTTAGGCATATATTTCGCTAGGACGTTAAGTTTAGGTGCCTTTATGCCGCTAAGAGGATGTACGGCGATGAGGGTGATGTGGTTGAAACTCTGGACTTAAGCCAGATTAGAGAGAGGATATCCGATGGACGGTAAGAAGTTTGGAGATAATATCGGTAACTTGTGTTGCTCATTTTGCGGCAAGACTCAGCGAGAGGTGAAGAAACTCATCGCCGGACCAAGTGTGTACATTTGTGATGAGTGTATTGACCTTTGTAACGATATTATTACAGAAGAAAGTCATAAGGACGTTACCGTAAAATCTCAGGACAAACTGCCGAAGCCAGCTGAAATTAAAGCCCATCTAGATGAGTATGTCATCGGACAGGAGCGCGCCAAGCGAGTTCTCTCGGTGGCGGTATACAACCACTACAAGCGCATTCAATTCCAAAACGAAAAAAAGAATCAAAAAGATGCCGTAGAACTTCAGAAATCGAACATTCTTCTTCTTGGACCTACAGGTACAGGTAAAACCCTCCTCGCTCAAACATTAGCGAAATTTCTAAATGTTCCTTTCGCGATGGCAGATGCTACCACGCTCACTGAGGCCGGCTATGTGGGTGAGGATGTAGAAAATATTATTTTGAACCTGCTTCAGAACTGCGATAACAACGTCGAGCGTGCGCAACGTGGGATCGTTTACGTGGATGAGGTCGATAAGATCTCTAGAAAAAGCGAAAATCCCTCGATAACTAGAGATGTTTCTGGCGAAGGTGTTCAGCAAGCGCTTTTAAAACTCATTGAAGGAACGATCGCAAACATCCCGCCGAAAGGTGGAAGAAAACACCCACAACAAGAATTTGTGCAAGTGAACACGGGCAACATTCTCTTTATCTGCGGGGGCGCATTTGTTGGAATTGATAAAATTGTGGCTTTCAGAAAAGGAAAAAGATCACTTGGGATGCACGCTCAGATTTCCAATAAAAAAGAAGAGTCTGTTTCGGATTTGTTAGGCCAAGCAGAGCCTGAGGACTTGGTCAGGTTTGGTCTGATTCCCGAGTTTATCGGACGACTTCCTGTGATCGCCGCACTTGAAGAGTTGGATGAGTCTGCGCTCGTGGACATTCTCACACGTCCAAAAAACGCCCTGATCAAGCAGTTCCGCAAGCTACTGGAGTATGACGGCATTGAGCTAGAGTTTGAGCCTGACGCGATTCAAGCTATCGCGCACGAGGCCATTAAGCGCCAAACAGGCGCTCGGGGACTTAGGGCCATCATGGAAACCTCGATGTTAGAAGTGATGTATGAACTGCCCGCGCACGGTGAGATTAAAAAATGTATTATCACAAAAAACACCATTTTAAGGACCGAGCGTCCGATGGTCGTGTATGCGGACGGTAGAAAGAGTGTTTTTGAAACATCTAAAACCGCCTTTGCAGAAAAAGCTCCGCCAAAAGCGGAAAGTGCCTAGCGATATTTTTCGAAACCTGTTTAACATCTAAGTCGGAAGGAAAGCGCTTCGAGGCGGGGAGCTAGACTCTTAGCCCGTTAGCAGCTACGTACACTCCATGTCACAAAATAAAGAAACAAAAAAAACGAAAGCTATTGTCCAAACTGTTCCGCTTCTCCCTCTTAGAGAAGTGATTATTTTTCCACAAATGGTGGTCCCACTCTTTGTGGGACGAGAAAAATCCATCAACGCACTTGAAGAATGCGTCACTCGCAAAGTGGATTTATTTCTGGTTGCTCAGACGCAAGCCACAACCGTAAACCCAAGTGAGAAAGACATCTATAAGGTCGGAACACTGGGAACGATCCTTCAAATTCTTAGACTGCCTGACAATACGGTGAAAGTTTTAGTAGAAGGCAAGCGCCGTGCTCGCATCAAAGAATACCGCGAGGGCGACAGCTTCATTGAAGCGGTGGTAGAGGAGATCGACGAAAGATCCACTGGGTCTGTGCAGGTCGAAGCACTGGTAAGATCAATTAAAGCTACGTTTGAGAATTACGTAAAACTCAACAAACGCATCCCGCCTGAAATGTTTATGAACGTAAGCGCCATGACAGATCCTTCTAAACTAGGAGATCTCATCGCAGCTCACTTGAACTTAAAGTTCGAGCAGAAGCAGGAGATTTTAGAGTTAGCAGATCCAGTCGCACGCGTAGAAAAACTCTTAGAGTTGATGCAAGGAGAGATAGAAATTCTTCAAGTGGAGCGCCGTATTCGCACGCGTGTGAAGAAGCAGATGGAACGCTCTCAGAAAGAGTACTACTTAAACGAGCAAATGCAGGCAATTCAGAAGGAACTCGGCGAAAAAGACGAGTTTAAAATTGAACTGCAACAGCTAGAAAAACAGATCAAATCAAGGCCGCTCAGTAAAGAGGCTAAAGAAAAGGCGACTAAGGAGCTTAAAAAACTTAGAATGATGTCGCCTATGAGCGCTGAGGCCACAGTCGTTCGTAACTATATCGACTGGATCTTGTCCCTGCCTTGGGGAGAGAACACGGAGGATCGTTACGATTTAGATGCGGCTGAAGCCATCTTGCACGAAGATCACTTCGGTCTAGAGGAAGTGAAAGAGCGGATTTTAGAATATTTAGCCGTTAGAAATCTTACTAAGAGCTCAAAGGGTCAGATTCTTTGTTTTGCGGGACCTCCAGGGGTTGGTAAGACGTCGCTTGCTAAGTCCATCGCAAGGTCTCTCAACAAGAAGTTCGTCAGAGCTTCTATGGGAGGTGTGAGAGATGAAGCTGAAATACGCGGACATCGTAGAACCTATGTGGGAGCATTACCTGGCAAAATTATCCAAAGTCTAAAGAAAGCTGGGTCCTCAAATCCAGTTTTCCTGCTCGACGAAGTAGATAAAATGAGCATGGATTTTCGGGGAGACCCGTCGTCAGCGCTTTTAGAGGTGCTGGACCCGGAGCAGAACGGAACCTTTAGCGATCATTATTTAGAAATCGATTTCGACCTTTCTAAAGTTATGTTCGTTTTAACTGCGAACTATATTCACAACATACCAAGACCGCTCCTAGACCGGATGGAGATTATTAACATCACCGGGTACACGGAAGATGAGAAGGCTCATATCGTGCGCAAGTACCTCATCTCCAAGCAAATGGAGATGCACGGATTAAAAGTAGGAGAGTTTGAGATTTCAGACGAGGGAGTAGCCGAACTTGTAAGATCTTATACTCGAGAAGCAGGAGTCAGGAACTTAGAGCGCATGGTAGCTACATTGTGTAGAAAAGCTGCGAAGAAGTTAGTGGATCTCCGATCTGAAGCGATTAAAGCTGATAAAGAAGCGGGTAAGAAAAATGGTAAGAACCTCGCTTCGTTAGATCATATTAAGATCCACATCGAGGCCGAAGACTTAGAAGATCTTCTCGGCGCGCCAAGGTACACGGCCCAGAAGGCGGAAGAGAAGAGTGAAATTGGTCTTACCAACGGGCTTGCCTATACTGAAGTGGGTGGCGATATGCTTCAGATTGAGGTGTCTTGCGTGCCTGGGAAAGGATCCCTAAAAATCACAGGTAAACTGGGCGATGTCATGCAGGAATCTGCACAGACTGCGCTTAGTTACGTGAGATCAAGAGTGGATGCACTTGGGATCGACAAGGATTTCTACAATAACTTAGATATCCATCTTCACGTGCCTGAGGGAGCGGTGCCTAAGGACGGACCGTCTGCAGGGATCACGATGGCTACCGCAATCACCTCTGCGCTGACTCGCATTCCAGTCAAACGAGACGTCGCTATGACCGGTGAGATCACACTCAGAGGACGCGTACTGCCGATCGGCGGATTGAAAGAGAAGCTGCTTGCGGCGCGTATTGGCGGCATTAAGACAGTATTAATCCCTAAAGGGAACGTGCCGGACATGAAGAAGATTCCTAAAGAGATCACAAAAGGGATGCAGATTATCCCAGTCGAGCATGCGGACCAAGTGCTGAGACTAGCTCTGGATGTACCGAATCCATCGCAATTTCTTGTGAAGTCTGAACTTGAGATTCCGGTCCCGCTAGTACAAACGATAAAATCTGAGAAAACAGGCCCTAAAACAGTAAGACACTAGAGGCGTTAAACAGGGCGTTTTGGCAGTTAAATCTCATGTTAAAGCCCAGCCTCCAACGAGGTTGGGCTTTTTTTTATAGATTTTTTTACCAAAATCGCGATTGGTGCTTGACGATTCTAGCCCTAGTTGTCTATTTTCCGGCGCTCAACGGATCATACGGAAGGAAATTTAAGCAAAGTCATGCCTACGATTAATCAGCTCATTCGCCGCGGACGCTCGAAAACAACATGGAAAACGAAGTCACCAGCACTTCAAAGTTGCCCACAACGCCGAGGCGTGTGCACGAGGGTTCAAACTCAGACCCCTAAGAAACCCAATTCTGCCATTAGAAAAATATGCAGAGTGCGCCTCACCAACGGGTACGAGATCACATCGTATATCCCAGGCGTAGGACATAACCTCCAAGAGCACAGTATTGTGCTTGTACGTGGTGGTAGGGTTAAAGATCTTCCCGGAGTTCGTTATCACACCGTTCGTGGGACTCTGGATACACAAGGTGTTGCAAACCGTAAGCAAAGCCGCTCTAAGTACGGCACAAAGCGCGCTAAAGCTGGAGCAGCAGCTCCTGCAGCGAAATAATTTTTAAACAGTTTAAATTAAGGACTAAATTATTATGGGAAGAAAAAAGTTCATTAGAAAAAGAGAAATTTTACCGGATCCTAAGTTTAACGACATGGTCGTTGCGAAATTTATTTCGTCACTTCTTGTTCAAGGTAAGAAATCTATCGCAGAGAAAATCTTATATAATGCGATTGAAACTTTAGAGTCTAAGGCCGGCGAAGAAGGCATTAAAGTATTCAAAAAAGGCCTAGAAAACGTAAAACCACTTTTAGAAGTGAAAAGTCGCAGGGTTGGTGGAGCAACATACCAGGTTCCGGTCGAAGTGAAGCCTCTTAGACGCCAGTCCTTAGCCTCTCGCTGGATTATCGAGTCTGCTCGTAAGCGCTCAGAGCACTCCATGGCAGAGCGCTTGGCAGGAGAGTTGTTAGACGCTGCTAACGGTCGTGGCAACGCGATGAAAAAGCGCGAAGACACGCATAAAATGGCCGAAGCCAACAAAGCGTTCGCCCATTACCGCTGGTAAAATTTACCGATTTCCAGTTTCAGTATGTCCTGAAAAGCTACTCATTGAGAGGGCCTCTTTCATGTATTCTTTTAGTTCCGAGAAGAAAAACTCGCATCTTATATTAAGCTTTCTGATTTTTGGAGTATTTGCGCTCTCTATTGATTCCATAGAGGCTCAGGTATCCTTAAAACCTGTACCTCTAAAGCCAGGCACCTACGTAATCATGGAGAGTGGTTCTCGGGTGGAGGCTGTAGCAAGTCGTGCAATAAGTGATGGTGAATTTAGGCCAGCATTCGTACCCCTCGATGGCTATAACAGTCAGAAAAAGCCCAGGGACTTCGCTCTTGACGCTCTTCAGGGGTTTTTAGACGCGACGGTTTTCTCTCCTAGTGAGGGAGTGAGCCCCAAAAAAAAGAAATCCATTCCGATCGATTCGTGTGCTCGAAGTGTCACGAACTCTGATGCTAGTAAAATCTACTATCACTGCGAAAGTGGGTTTTTTGTGGCCGATACATCGAGCCCAGATAAAGGATTTAAAATCGCATCTGCGACATGCCAAAAGATACTTTTAGGTGTCATGAAAGATTTGGACCTCGATGTAAAAAGCATCGGCCAGAAGAGCACGGCAACTTCCGTAACGAAGACAGATTCAGTGAAAGAAACTCCCCCCAAGATGCGACCCAAAATTCGTCGCATAATTATGGGTGACACGATCAGTAAGTAGAGTCCGTTAAACTTATTTACTAAGCAGCGCTTTTTTTAAACCACTTGCTGCATGGCTAAGTTTCTCATAAACCACAGGACCTATGAGTACAACAGTCACTTCTCTTGAGCGGGTCAGAAACCTTGGCATCATGGCGCACATTGATGCGGGTAAAACCACCACCTCAGAGCGCATTCTTTATTACACGGGTAAAGTTCATAAAATAGGAGAAGTCCACGAGGGCAACACTGTCATGGACTGGATGGCCCAAGAACAAGAGCGCGGGATCACTATTACCGCAGCTGCGATTACGGCGTTCTGGCGTGATCACCGCATCAACCTCATTGATACGCCCGGACACGTGGATTTTACCATCGAAGTCGAGCGAAGTCTCAGGGTTCTAGACGGCGCGGTGGCGGTATTCTGTGCAGTGGGCGGAGTGGAGCCACAGTCTGAGACAGTGTGGCGTCAGTCGGAGAAATACAAAGTCCCTAAACTAGCGTTTGTGAATAAAATGGACCGCGTGGGGGCGGATTATTTTGATGTGATATCCCAAATGAAATCTAGGCTCCAGGCTACACCACTCATTCTCCAAATACCTGTGGGATCTGAAGATCAATTTATTGGAGTGATTGATCTTGTAGAGGGAGTGGCTAAAACATGGAGCGGCCAAAAAGACGCTGTCATTGAGGTAGGGCCAATTCCAGAAAGCCTCCAAGAAGATTACGAGATGTACCGCGAGGAATTGTGCTCGGTCCTAGGAGAGACGGACGAGCAGATCATGGATGATTATTTAAACGGCAAGGCGATCTCTATTCCCTCCCTGAAAGCGGCCATTCGAAAAGGAACTTTAGCCTCGAAGTTCGTGCCGGTTCTCTGTGGCTCGAGTTTCAAAAACCGAGGCGTTCAAACGCTCTTAGATGCGTGTGTGGACTACCTTCCTTCGCCACTAGATCGCCCAGCCATAGAGGCCCACCTCGAGGGCACTGATTCAGATACCGTCACCCTGAAGGCGGATCCCAAGGGTCCGCTTGCGGCACTGGTTTTTAAGATTCAGCACGATCCATTCGTAGGAACGCTTACGTATTTCCGGGTGTATTCAGGTTCGTTAAAAGTGGGTGAAATGATCTATAATCCAGCAAAACAGAAGAAGGAGCGCGTGCCGAAGCTTCTCTTAATGCACGCTAACAAAAGAGAAGAAGTTTCAGAGGTGACCGCAGGTGAAATCGTGGCCTGTGTGGGCCTTAAGTTTGCGACGACCGGTGATACGCTCTGCTCTGAGAACAAGGCTTTTCTGCTTGAAAAAATTGAATTTCCAGAACCCGTCATCTCAATCGCCATCGAACCCAAAACCAAAGCAGATCTAGATAAACTCGGCGACGCCCTAAAGAAACTTGCGATGGAGGACCCGTCATTTCGCGTGTCCATTAACGAGGAAACCGGACAGACGCTACTTTCTGGTATGGGTGAGTTGCATTTAGAAATTCTTGTCGACCGAATGAAAAGGGAATTCAAAGTGGACGGGAATGTTGGAAAACCGCAAGTCGCTTACCGAGAAACCTTCGGAAAAACAGCAAAAGGGCACGGACATTTTCATAGAGAGATCGCTGGAAAAATTCAACAAGGAGAGTGTACTTTTAAATTTGAGCCCGGTGCGCGTGGCAGTGGTTATGTGTTTTTGAATCAACTTCCCGCCTCGGTCATCATTCCTAAACTTATGGTGACAGCGATTGAAACCGGCGTCAGAGAGTCTTTAAGTAGCGGGGCTGTAGTGGGATACCCTCTCGTCGATCTCAAAGTGACTTTAGTGGATGCTAACTTTGTCGAGCAGGAATCCACAGAGGTAGCGTTTAAAATTGCAGCGAGCTTAGCACTAAAAGACGCCGTCTCTAAGGCAGATCCGCAGATCTTAGAGCCTGTCATGGCCTGCGAGATTGTTTCGCCGGAAGAGTACCTGGGTAACGTCATTGGGGATTTAAACTCAAGGCGAGGGAAGGTCCTTTCGATTCAACCGAAAGGGAATCTCCAAGCCGTAAGGACAGAAGTACCGCTTTCGCAGATGTTTGGCTATTCGACAGCCATACGGTCACAGAGCCAAGGGCGAGCTACTTTTTCAATGCAGTTTGACCGCTATGATGTGGTCCCACCGCAAGTGATGCAGGAGATTAAGCTGCGAGCTGGGGTTATTTAGTAAAAACCCAAGCAAAACGAATTTTTCTCTTGCGAGTACACACCGGTAGCGTTACTTCCCTATTTCAATTTTTTTTGAAGCGTCTTCAAAGATTGCAAAAGTCAGTCTCCATGCGACTTTTGGGAACTTGAAGATATAACTCTAGGAGACAGTTTGTATGGCAGGATTAGAACGTAAGATTCGTATTAAGTTAAAAGCTTTCGATCACAGGGTGCTCGATCAGTCAGTATGGGAAATCGTAAACACCGCAAAGCGCACAGGCGCTACGGTTAGAGGCCCAATCCCATTACCAACGGTTATCAATAAGTATTGTGTACTAAGATCCCCGCACATTGATAAAAAATCCAGGGAGCAGTTTGAGATTCGAACCCATAAACGGTTACTTGATATCTTAGAGCCACGCCAACAAACCGTTGATTCCCTTACTAAATTAGATCTATCAGCCGGCGTGGACGTAGAAATTAAGTTAGATTAACTATTTTGTTGGTTAATTTGAGGAGTGTGGGGTATATCCCCGGAACTTCTTTAGTTTTATAGGAAGAGTCGTCGATACTTCCTTCTTCCCAGAGCCGCTAAGGCGAAGGGCCCCAGAGGGAAAGTCGACTAGGTAGAGTTTAAATAAAGACCCCAAATCTTTAGATGGATTCTAAAACATAAATTTTAAAAGGACCTCCCGCTGGCAAGCTCACGTCGAGCTCGCGAATGGAGGATGGTGAAGCATGTCAGAGATCGAGCAAGTAGCAGAAGGCGTGAGAACAGCGGCAAAAACGTTGTCCTCGGGTCGCGGTGGAATTCTTGGAGTGAAAGCTGGGATGACCCAGTACTACACAGCAGATGGAGTAGCGCAGGCCGTAACGGTTGTGGATCTAGTTCCGAACACCGTCACTCAAGTGAAAACAAACGCCAAAGAAAAATACTCTGCTGTTCAGGTCAGCGTGCTACCTAAAACAGAAGCCAGATCTTTAAAGCCAGAGCTTGGCCATGCAAAGAAGTCTGGAACAACTCCGTTTTATTTTTCACAAGAGTTCCGTTTTTCAGACGATAAAGGGCTGAATAATCTTGTCGCTGGCGATCTTGTTGGGGCCGAGTTTTTAAAAGAAGGCGATCTCGTAGACATCGTCGGTATTAGCAAAGGTAAAGGGTTTCAGGGCGGTATGAAGAGATTCCATATGGGTGGAGGACCTGCTTCTCACGGAGCTTCGGTTAGCCACAGGTCTCTTGGTTCTATCGGAAATCGGGCGGATCCCGGTAAGTGTTTCAAGAACAAGAAAATGCCAGGTCAGATGGGAAATGCGCGCACCACGGTTCAGAATGTGCGTGTTGTGAAAGTCGATCTAGAAAGAGGGCTTCTTCTTTTAAACGGGTCGGTTCCTGGACCTAGAAGCGGAATCGTCTCGATTCGAAAGGCAATCAAGAACTCGGCTTAATGAGCTTGAGTGTGATGCATGAAGTTTTGAACTGAGATTATTGAGAAGGATTAGAGTTTATGTTGAAATGTGATGTTATAGATCAGAAAAATAAAAAGGTCGGAACCTTAGACCTCGATGAGACTGTTTTTGGTGCAAAAGTTAATCACGCGCTTGTTCATCAGGTGATTAAGGCTCAATTGGCAGGTCGTCGTCAGGGTACAGCTAAAACGAAGACCAAATCCGAAGTGCGTGGTGGTGGTCGTAAACCTTTCAAGCAAAAAGGTACGGGTAATGCACGACAAGGTTCTACGCGTTCTCCTCTTAATGTAGGTGGTGGACAGAGTTTTGGACCAGTGCCTCGTTCTTACGAACAAGCTACACCGAAAGAAATGATGAGAGGCGCTTTAAGATCAGCGCTTTCCGATAGATTCGCAGCAAAGCGTTTGAAAATCGTCGACAGCTTTAATTTCGCTGCACCAAAGACAAAAGAGTTTATTTCCATGAAAGAGGCACTTGCTGTTGAGAAGGCGCTTTTTGTAGACACAACGAATCTTAATTTTGAAAAATCCGGACGAAATGTCCCACGTATTCGCGTGCTAAGAACAGAGGGTATCAACGTTTACGATATCGTGAAGTATGATTGGCTGATTGTTTCTAAGTCGGCGATCGAAGCTATTCAGAAACGCTTGGGTAACAAGGAGTAATTTTTATGCATTCTATTTATGATGTTATTCGAAAGCCAATTATTAGCGAAAAGAGTACAGCGTTTGCTGAGCTTAAGAATCAATACACTTTTGAGGTCAACCCAAAGGCTCACAAGACTTTAATTAAGCAAGCTATCGAAGCCTTGTTTAAAGTGAAAGTACAGTCTGTAAGAACATCTATCGGACATACTGAGTCAAAGAGAACGGCTACTGGCACTCGTAAGGGTACCAATAAGAAGAAGGCTATTGTCACAATCGCCCCAGGCCAGAAAATAGAATTTTACCAAAGTTAACTTAGGAAAGGCATTTTAATCCATGGCTTTAAAAACGTTTAAACCTACAACTCCATCGAATCGTTACCGTACAGTAGCGGACTTCTCGGTTCTCACTCCTAAGAATGAGCTCCCAAAGAAGCCCCGTTCGTTAACTGTTGCTTTGACTAAAACTGGTGGAAGAAACCAGTTTGGAAAAATGACCGTAAGGCATATTGGCGGTGGTCATAAGCGCCGATACCGAAAAATCGATTTCCTGAGAGACAAGTTAGAGATTCCAGCAAAAGTAGCATCGGTAGAATATGATCCTAACCGTTCGGCTTATATCTGTCTGCTTAACTATGCAGATGGAGAGAAGCGTTACATTATTGCTCCGATTGGTCTTGCCGTCGGCGATAAAGTGATCGCAAGTGAATCTGCTGATATTAAGCCAGGAAACAATCTCTCTTTGGCGTCGATTCCAGTGGGTACATTCATTCACAATATCGAAGTAGAGCCGGGCAAAGGTGGTAAGTTGTCCCGAAGCGCAGGAAATTTCGCACAGCTCATGGCTAAAGAAGGCGTATACGCTCAGGTGAAGATGCCATCAGGAGAAGTTCGCAAGATTCACTCCCGGTGCAAGGCTTCGATCGGACAAGTTTCAAACACGGAACATGAGAACCTCAAGATTGGTAAAGCCGGACGCAGCAGATGGTTAGGTATTCGCCCTACCAACAGAGGTGTTTCCATGAACCCAATCGACCATCCTCATGGTGGTGGTGAAGGTAAAGCCTCAGGCGGTGGACATCCACGTACGCCTTGGGGTGTGCAGACTAAAGGTTACAAGACGCGTAATAATAAGCGAACAAATGCGTTTATTATTAAGAGACGTAAATAAGGTTTATAGAAAAAAGGAGATTACCCAGTGGCTCGTTCAGTAAAAAAAGGTCCATTCTGCGATGATCACGTTGTCGCTAAAGTTTTGAACGCAAAGAAAACCGCAGACCGTAAGGTGATTAAAACTTGGTCTCGCAGGTCCACGATTTTGCCTGATTTCGTTGGGCTTACTTTTGCGGTTCATAACGGTAAGAAGTTCATTCCGGTGTATGTGACCGAGAATATGGTTGGCCATAAACTAGGAGAGTTTTCCCCGTCGAGACAGTTCGCCGGACATACTCCTGCAGATAAAAAAGCTAATGCCGAGGCCGCGAAGGCACCAGCAGCTGCGCCAGCAAAGAAATAAGGGAAGGTTATTGAGATATGGCTAATGCAAATAAAAAAAGTTCGCTTCGAATAGTTTCAGATGCGAAGGTTGGACCGATTCGAATCACACCTCGTAAGGTTAGCGAAATTGTGACCTTAGTGCGCGCGAAAGACGTAAATTCCGCAATTCGTATCCTAAGATTTTCTCCGGCAAAAAGAACCGCCGGGTTTATTTCGAAAGTCATTATGAGTGCTGTAGCAAATGCAACTCAGAAGAATCCTTCGCTAGATGTCGACCAGCTCGTGATTTCTGAGATTTTAGTGGGAGCTGGACCTACTATGAAACGCTTTATGCCAAGAGCCAAGGGTTCTGCTTCTAGGATTTTAAAGAGAACAAGTAGGGTGTCTGTAACTTTAGGTGAGTACATTAAGTCGCCATCCAACAATCAATCCGCTAACCAAGCAGAGGGCAAGTAACAATGGGTCAGAAGGTTAATCCAGTAGGTTTTCGTTTAGGTGTCACGCGCGGTTGGGACAGCCGTTGGTTCTCTAAGAAGGACTACAGCAAACTAGTGCACGAAGACTTTAAACTAAGAACATTTATAAAAGAAAAACTCTACGCTGCAGGTATCGCAAAAATCGATATTGAAAGAGCAGCTAACAACGAGCGCGCCGCGAATAAAGTAAAAGTCTCGGTACACACCGCTCGTCCTGGAATTGTTATTGGTAAAAAAGGAGCTGGCGTAGACCAACTGAAAGCAGAAGTGCAGAAGTTGTCTAAGAGCGAGTTGTTTTTAAATATTATCGAAGTAAAAAAACCCGAAGCAAACGCAGTTCTTATAGCAGAGAACGTGGCCGCTCAGCTAGAGAAGCGCGTGGCATTCAGACGAGCCATGAAGAAATGCATGACCGCTGCTTTTAAACAGGGAATTAAAGGAATTAAGATTCGCGTTTCCGGTCGTTTGGGTGGTGCAGAAATCGCAAGAACCGAATGGTACTCGGAAGATAGCGTGCCGCTCCATACACTGCGCGCGAACGTTGAGTATGGGACTGCAATGGCGAAGACCCAGTATGGGATCATCGGTGTAAAAACTTGGGTCTATTTTGGTGAGACCCAGACGTTGAAGCGCCAAGCTGTTGTTGAAATGAAGGCCCAAGCCGAAGCCGCTGCCGCTGAGCAGAGAGCTTCAGAGTAAGTTTAAAGTAGAGAGAGGAATTAGCCATGTTAAGTCCAAAGAGAGTCAAATGGCGTAAGGTAGCAAAAGGCAAGATGCGTGGTAAAGCCGAGCGCGGCGGTACATTGCATTTTGGTGATTTTGGCCTACAAGCTGTGGAATGCGGTCGAATTAATGCGCGTCAGATTGAAGCGTCTCGAGTAGCGATGACTCGTTACGTGAAGCGTGGCGGGCAGATTTGGGTGCGTATTTTTCCGGATAAGCCAATCACAAAGAAAGCAGCTGAGACTCGAATGGGTTCGGGTAAAGGGAACGTGGAAGAATGGGCCTCGGTCATTAAGCCAGGGCGTATTCTATTTGAAATGTCCGGAATTCCAAAGGACCAAGCTGTAGAAGCTCTGCGCCTAGCCGATCACAAGTTGCCCGTGAAATGCAAAGTGGTTTCAAAAGAAACAGAGAAGCTTGCGCTAGAAAATGCAGTATTAGCCAAAGCTGCAAAGGTCGCAAGAAAAGCAGCGATGGAGAAAGCTGCAGCAGCAAGATTAGCGGCTGGGAAGAAGTAAGGAAGATTTATGGAAAATCAAGTTCAAGTGAAATCTCAGTTTACGTTGGCGAAGATGAAAGATCTCGCAAAACTGTCGGTAGCGGATTTGGAGCTTAAGGGCAAAGAAGTGGAAGCCTCTTTGTTTCAAGCGAAACTATTAAAAAGCACAGGCCAGTTATCAGATATTTCTGGTCCATGGAAAGTGCGTAAGTCGCTTGCTCGTATCAAGACTTTGATTACTGAGAAGTCAAAAACGAAAAAAGCGTAGGAATAAAAGGTAGAATTTATGGAAACGAAGAAAAAGACAGATACAAAAAAAGTGACAGCTCCTAAAGCAGCTAAACCAAAAGCTGCCATAGTGGCTAAAACGACTTCTGCTCAAGCAGATGTTGCGAAAAAACCTCATAAGCGCGTGATGCAAGGTGTGGTCGTGAGCAACAAGATGCAGAAAACTATCGTGGTAAAAGTAGATCGCAGCGTTCGTCACGGGCTATACGGAAAGTATGTCACCAAATCTCGCACCTTTAAGGCGCATGATGAGAAGAACACCGCCAAAATGGGTGATTTGGTATCCATTATCGAATGTAAACCGATGAGTCGGGAAAAACGTTGGGCACTTACTAAGATCGTGCGCGCGGCTGCTCAGGTAGCGCCGATAGAAGTATAGTATCAGGAAGTATTAAACGAGTAGGGTTTTGGAAGGCTTAGCAAAGTTAGAGAGTGCGGAGATAGATTTATGATTCAGACGAGAACACATTTAGATGTAGCAGATAATTCGGGTGCAAAATCCGTAATGTGCATCAAAGTTTTGGGTGGCAGCAAACGGCGTTACGCGACAGTGGGCGACGTTATTGTTGTGAGCATTAAAGAGGCGTCACCAAATTCGAAAGTAAAAAAGGGTGATGTGACGAAGGCTGTGATTGTTCGGACTCGTAAGGAGATCAACCGTAACGATGGAACCTACATTCGTTTTGACGTGAACTCTGCTGTTCTCATCAACACACAGAATGAGCCGATTGGAACTCGAATTTTTGGGCCTGTCGCAAGAGAGCTAAGAGCGAAGTCTTTTACAAAGATCATCTCGTTGGCCCCTGAAGTGATTTAATAGTTAGCGGAAAGAAGATTAGAGAAGGAAAGTTTATGGCAGAAAAAAAGACAGAAAAAGCGACTGAAACTAAAAAACCAGATGCTTCAGAAGCAGCTGCAAAGAAGAAAGCCTTGGAAGCCAAAGGTCGGGCGCAGGCAAAGAAGAAAGATGACGGCGCGCTCAAGATCGCTGCTGCTGGGGACACGAAAGTTTCGCCTTCGCACACTCCTAGGCTACAAGAACTTTATTTCAAGTCCGTGGTACCAGCGGTGATGAAGGAGTTTGGTTTAGCTAACGCGTTACAGGTGCCACGTATTCAGAAGATCGTCATTAACTGTGCGATTAAAGATGCGGTTGCGAATCCTAAAGTCTTAGACGGCGCATTAGAGGAGATCATGGCGATTTCTGGTCAGAAAGCCGTACTCACGCGAGCTAAAAAAGCAATCGCCGCGTTCAAAGTCAGAGAAGGAAACGCGGTAGGGGTGATGTGTACTTTGCGTCGGGCCAGAGCCTATGAGTTTTTGGATCGTTTGTTAAACGTAGCGCTTCCAAGAGTAAGAGATTTCCGCGGTGTCAGTCCGAAGGCATTTGACGGGCGTGGCAACTACTCTATGGGTATTCGTGAACAGATCATTTTCCCAGAAGTGAATTACGATAAGGTCGAGAAATTACGCGGTATGACTATTACGATTACCACAACATCATCTAACAACGAGCATTCCCGAGCAGTTCTTCGTGAACTTGGAATGCCTTTTAGAAAATAAGCAGAGAAAGAGCGAGAAGGGAAAAAATACAATATGAGCATGACTGATCCAGTAGCAGATCTCCTCACAAGAATACGTAATGCGGTTCAAGAGCGGCACGAGAAACTTGAAGTTCCTGCGTCCAGACTTAAAGCAAACGTTGTGAGAGTTCTTAAAGAAGAAGGTTTTATTAAGAATTTCAGACTTACCCGTGAAGAGGGGCACCCCATGCTTAAGATTTATCTTAAGTACACGGATACCGGTGTCTCCGTCATTCAAGGTTTACGTCGCGTGAGCCGTCCAGGTTTAAGAAACTATGCGGGTTACGATAAACTCCCTCGCCCACTGAGTGGTGCTGGTGTGGCTATTGTCTCTACCTCCAAAGGGGTAATGACGGGAAGCCGCGCGAGAACAAGCAAAATTGGTGGCGAAGTGCTTTGTGAGGTTTGGTAATTATGTCTAAAATTGGTAAAGTTCCAGTCAAGATACCGGCTGGCGTAAAAGTAGAGTTAAAAGACGGCTTGATCAAAGTTGAAGGAAAGCTAGGCAAGCTATCTCAGAAAGTGCCTCGTGGTATTGAGGTAAAAGTGGAGAAGGATCAGATCCTGGTTGCACAAACAACCTTAGTGCCAAACTCTGGTGCTTTACAGGGAATGTTCCGTACTCTCACGTACAACCTAGTGAATGGTGTCTCAACAGGATTTACAAAAGAACTTGATATCGTAGGTGTCGGTTACCGTGCTGCGATGAAGGGTCAGGTTCTTACTATGACCTTGGGATTTTCTCATCCAGTTGAGTATACGCTTCCCGCAGGTGTAACGGGCAGAGTGGATACAAATACCCACATTGTTCTTTCGGGGGCTGACAAGGTTCTGATCGGGATGGTCGCAGCAAAAGTGCGTTCATTCAGACCGCCTGAGCCTTATCAAGGTAAAGGGGTAAAATACACGAATGAAGTTATCATTCGTAAAGAAGGAAAGGCCGCAGGGGCAAAATAAGAGGTTTATATGGCTACAAAAATTAGAAGTGTCACAAGTCCAAAACAGCAGGTTAGGTTCAAGCGTAAAGCTCGAATTCGCGCGAAAGTTAATGGAACGATGGAGCGACCTCGTCTCTCTGTTTTTAGGTCCAATACCAATATTTACGCTCAGATCATCGATGATGTGACGGGAGTGACTCTGGCAGCGGCGTCTACACTAGATGAAGCAGCAAAGATCAAATCCAAAGGCGGAATAGAGGGAGCGAAATTTGTGGGTAGTCTCGTGGCTAAACGCGCACTTGCTAAAAATCTAGCATCCGTTGTTTTTGATCGCAGCGGATATATTTATCACGGGCGTCTGAAAGCTTTGGCTGAAGCAGCTCGCGAAGCTGGTCTTAAATTTTAATATTAGAGTTATAGAGGAATAATAAAAATATGTCGTACCAGAATAACAACCAACGCGAAGAGTCCGAGTTTGCAGACAAAGTTGTGCACATCAATCGATGCGCCAAAGTTGTGAAGGGTGGACGCCGATTTAGTTTTGCAGCCATTGTTGTGGTTGGAGACAAAAAAGGACGCGTGGGTGTGGGACTAGGAAAAGCAAACGAAGTCCCAGAGGCCATCAAAAAAGCAGGCAAACAGGCCAAGAAGAATCTTGTTCTGATCCCTTCAGACGGTAGCACCATTCCTCATGAAGTCACCGGACACTGGGGAGCAAGTAAAGTGATGATGAAGCCAGCACCAGAAGGTACCGGTATTATCGCTTCCTCTGCAGTACGCGCTATTTTGGAAGTTGCGGGCATTCAAAACATTATGACGAAATCTTTGAGACGCGATAACCCTCATAACGTCGTGAGAGCAACCCTCAACGCTATTGGGCAGTTAAGAACCATTGCAGACATCGCGAAAGCTCGCGGTAAATCTGTCACGGAGATTATGAATTAAATTTGGACCGTTCTCGTTTAACGGCTAAGAGATAGGATTGATTATGACAGCAGCTACAACCGCAAAGAAAACAAAGCCAGCAAAAATGCCTAAAGTAGGTAAGATCACTGTTCGTTTGAAAAAAGGGACCATCGCTTGTACGCCTTTACAGCGCGCAACGGTTAACGGTCTTGGCCTCAAACGTCGTGAGCAGCTAAAGACTTTAGAGAACTCTTCTTCGGTTCGCGGCATGATCAAAAAAGTTCTTCATCTTGTAGAAGTTGTTTCAGAGACAAGAGAATAAGTTCAAAGAAAGTTTAAGGAGTTTATATGTTAAGTTTAAATACTATTCGCAAGCAGCCTGGATCTGTATCACAGAGAAAAAGACTAGGACGTGGGTCAGGGTCTGGTCTCGGCCCTACAGCGGGTAAGGGAGATAAAGGTCAGTTAGCAAGATCAGGCGGATCTGTAAGAGCAGGCTTCGAAGGTGGTCAGACCCCTCTTTATCGTCGTATTCCTAAGCGTGGATTCACCAATATTCACAGACGTACCAACGCTGTGATGAATCTAGCCGACTTAGAGAAATTAGATGCTGTTAAGTATCCTGAGATCAATCTAGAGATCTTGGTGAGCGCGAATTTAATAAAAGGTCGTTATGACCGTTTGACTATCCTTGCAACTGGTGAGTTGTCGAAAAAGTTCTCCATTAAAGCTCACCGCATCAGCGAAGCAGCTCAGTCTAAGATTAAAGCGGTTGGCGGATCTTTTGAGTTACTGCCAATTCCAGCTGGTAAGAAGCGTGTACGCGTGAGAGCTTCTGCGAAGAGCGCCAAATAATTTTAGGTTTTTATTCGCGGTCGATTTTAATCTGAAAGTCCTTGCTTCGGTGACGACAGAAACCTAAATCTGGAGTTCTAGAGCCGATAGCTTGGCTCTAACTAGGAGAGAAGGTTCATGGCGTCTAGTCTGCTTGGAGTGGTGAAGATAGAGGAACTCAGAAAGCGTATTATTTTTACGCTGCTTATGCTGGTGATCTATAGGGCTGGAGTTCACATTCCAACGCCCGGAGTAGATGGCGAAGCCTTAAAGACTGTTTTTGAAAATATGCGAGGAACAATCTTCGGTATTTTCAATCTTTTTAGCGGTGGGGCTCTCGAGAGATTTTCGATTTTTGCCCTAGGGATTGCGCCCTACATTTCGGCTTCTATTATCGTACAATTATTGACCGTAGTCATTCCCCAGTTTCATGAGTGGCAAAAAGAGGGTGAACAGGGCAGAAAGCGTCTGACCCAGATCACCAGATACGGCACTGTGCTACTCTGTATTGTCCAGGGCGGCGGGTTAGCGTTTCAGTTGCAATCTCAAACCTCTCCAAAAGTTGTTTTAAATCCTGGATTTTCGTTCGTAGCGATGACGGTTCTCACTCTCATGGCGGGCACACTCTTTCTCATGTGGGTCGGAGAACAGTTGTCAGAGCGGGGTGTGGGCAACGGAACTTCACTGCTGATTTTTGGCGGTATCGCTGCAGGAATTCCAAACGCTTTAGGTTCGGCTTACGGATTAGTAAATTCCGGTGAACTGAGTGTGTTTAAACTCATACTCCTTGCTGTCGTTATCTTAGCTACTTTTTATATTATTATTTTTGTCGAGCGCGGCCAGCGCAGAATCCCAATTCAGTACGCAAAACGTGTGGTGGGGCGATCGGTGTACGGCGGGCAGAACTCGCATCTTCCGCTAAAGGTTAACGTTTCTGGCGTGATTCCGCCTATTTTCGCAAGCTCGCTCATTATGTTTCCGGCCACTTTTGCTGTCGTTACAAACAGCACTTTTGTTCAGAAGTTATCTCAGCAGCTTATGCCTGGGCAGTATCTATACGAGATCTTTTTTGTCGGGCTGATAGTCTTCTTCTGTTATTTCTATACGGCAGTCGCTTTCAAAACGGACGACGTGACAGAAAACCTGAAACGAAACGGCGGATTTATTCCAGGGATTAGACCCGGAGAGCCTACTGCGGAATACATTGATTATGTGCTCGGGAGAATTACGCTTGGGGGAGCGGTTTATATCGCGTCGATTTGCGTTTTACCGACTCTCTTAACAGAAAATTTAAAAGTGCCATTTTACTTTGGTGGTACTTCGGTTCTGATTTTAGTCGGGGTCGCTTTGGATACTGTTGCACAGGTTGAGACGTTTCTGATTAGCAGAAATTACGATGGATTTATGAAGCATGTGAGGATCCGCGGAAGGGCAGCAGCCTCGTGATTTGTATTTTCTTAGGACCTCCAGGCTCGGGCAAAGGGACGCAAGCTTTAGAGATATCTAAGAAACTTAACGTGCCCCATATTGCTACAGGCGATATGTTTCGTAAACACTTGAAGGAAAACACACCCCTTGGTGTTTCAGCTAAGCAATTTATGGACAAAGGGGCGCTTGTTCCAGACGATCTCGTCATACGGATGCTACTGGAACGCATTAGTCATTCAGACTGTGAGCCTGGGTTTCTTTTGGACGGTTTTCCAAGAACAGTGCCTCAAGCTGAAGCCCTCTCAGCCGCGCTTGAAAAGTTAGGTAAGCGCTTAGAGCATGCGATAAACTTTTCAATAAAACCCGAGAAACTCATTGCTAGACTTAGCGGGAGACGCACCTGTACTCAGTGCGGGATGATGTATCACGTAGACTCTAAACCTACGAAGTCGGCGGGTATTTGTGATTCTTGTGGTGGTAAGGTTGTTCAGCGCGATGATGACCACGAGAATGTGATTCGTAGCCGGTTGCAAGTATATGATTTACAAACAAGTCCCTTAATTGGGTATTTTGATTCGTTTGGTCTTCTCCGTACTATAGAGGCCGACCAGTCTCCGAGCGAAATTACTCCAAAAATACTAGGAATATTGGCCTAAGCTAAGTATTCTCCGCTCCTATGATTTCAATAAAGTCCGATCGTGAAATAGCATTGATGCGCGTAGCCGGTGAGGCTGTTTCCATTATTCTAGATGGTTTAGAAAAATTTGTAGAAGCTGGCATGACGACTGCCGATATAGACCATTTTGCTGAGAAACGATGTCAAGAGCTAGGGGTAGTTCCGGCCTTTAAAGGTCTTTATGGGTTTCCCTCATGCGTGTGCATTTCCGTGAACGAAGAGGTGGTGCATGGAATTCCCTCCCCGAAGCGCACGGTAAAATCGGGAGATCTGGTCAGTTTGGATTTTGGTGTGAGCTATCAGGGTTGGTTCGGGGATTCGGCGCGAACCGTGGCAGTGGGGCAGGTTTCAAAGGCCGACTTGGACCTGATGGCAGCCACACGTGAGAGCCTTTACTGTGGAATTCGGGCGATTAAACCTGGGGCCTATGTGTCTGATATTGGAGCTGCTGTTGAGGGATACCTTAGGCCCCTAGGTTACGGAATTGTGCGAGAATACGTAGGCCATGGCATTGGAAGGGCGCTCCACGAGGATCCTCAGGTGCCAAACTACGGCAAGCCAGGGCAAGGCGCTGTTTTGAAGGCTGGAATGGTTATTGCCATTGAGCCTATGGTCAATCAGGGGACTGAAAAGGTGAAAACCCTGCGGGACGGTTGGACGGTGGTGACGATTGATGGAAAAAGATCCGCCCATTTTGAACATACGGTGCTTGTGACAGAGCGGGGATACGAGGTTTTAACGGTTTCACCCGGGCAACCGCTTAAGATCTGATGTTTCCGATCATTTTGTGCTTGATGGAACCAATCTATATCGAGTACTCCTAGTCCTCCGAATTTAAACGGCTGCAAACCCATGGTTGGGTGAGGCTCTTAAAGACACCGATACCTATACCTAGTGAGGGACGATGTTTTAAGGGGTGAAATTTGGAAAAACGAGCTTAAAATAACACGGGTTACACCCCTGAATACGGGAGATTTGGATTTATGAAAGTAAGAGCATCAGTAAAAAAGATTTGTGACAAATGTAAAATTATCCGCAGAGCGGGTGTTGTGAGAGTGATTTGTACAAATCCACGCCACAAACAACGTCAAGGTTAATTAATTTTTAAATAGTAAAAATATAAGCAGTTAAGAAGCTACAAATTAGAAAGGAAATATTTCGTGGCACGTATCGCTGGAGTAGATTTACCGAGGAATAAAAGATTAGAAATTGCCCTAACTTATGTTTACGGCATTGGGGTTTCCGCCGCACGCAAGATTTGCGAGTCATCTAAAATAGATTTAAATAAAAAAACCGACCAACTCACTGAAAACGAAGTTCAGAAATTAAGAGAAATCGTTGAGAAGAGCTTCCGTGTTGAAGGAGATCTCAGACGTGAGATTAGCTTAAACATTAAGCGTTTGGTTGATCTGGGTTGTTACCGTGGTGTGAGGCATCGCAAAGGGCTTCCTGTGCGTGGTCAAAGAACGCATTCCAATGCTCGTACTCGTAAGGGTCCAGCGGTTGCGATCGCTGGTAAGAAAATGGTGACTAAGTAATCCTCGGTGACACTCGAAAGAGTCACGGAGTGAACTTAAGTTTAAAGAAATAGAGAGAAAGAAAAGGATATGGCAGAGAATAAAGAAACAACTACAACTACTACACCGGTCGCAGAGGCCGCAGATGGTTCTCCGAAAGTCATCAAGGTAAAAAAAGGCAAACGTACCGTTTCAGCAGGGAACGTTCACGTTCTGTCTACTTTCAATAATACGATTGTAACCATCACCGATCAGGTTGGGAATGCTGTCTGCTGGGCAAGTGCCGGTGGCAAGGGTTTCCGTGGCTCCCGCAAAAACACTCCTTTCGCAGCACAGGTAGCTGCCGAAGACGCAGGCCGTAAGGCAGTGGATGCAGGGATGAGAAGCGTTCAAGTGTTTGTGAGTGGTCCAGGTGCAGGCAGAGAGTCTGCATTAAGGGCTCTTGCTTCAGTGGGCCTTAGAGTCACTGCGATCGAGGATATTACTCCTATTCCTCATAACGGTTGCAGACCCCCAAAAAGACGTCGTGTTTAATTTATAGAAATTATTTAAGGAAATAGAGTCACAAGATTATGGCAAAATACACAGGTTCAGTATGCAGGCTTTGCAGAAGAGAAAATCAGAAGCTTTTTCTTAAAGGCGATCGTTGCTACACAGAGAAATGCTCCTTTGAGAGACGCGGTTATCCGCCTGGTCAACATGGCCAAGGTCGCATCAAGTTTTCTGAATACGGGCTTCAGCTCCGTGAGAAACAGAAAATGAAGAGAATGTACGGCTTGCTAGAAGATCAGTTCAGACTGACTTTCGAACGAGCAGCAAGGCAGAAAGGCGTTACTGGAACTAACTTCTTAGTAGCTCTTGAGCGAAGATTAGACAACGTGGCTTACCGTTCTGGATTTGCAAGTAGCAGATCTGAAGCAAGACAGCTAGTGAGACACGGGCATTTCTTAATTAACGGTAAGCGAGTGGATCTACCGGGCGTCATGCTGAAAAAAGGGGACGTGTTAGAGATTCGTGAGAAAAGTCGCGGAGTGAACAAGTTCGCCCTAGCTTTAGAAGCTGTGAAGCGTCGTGAAGTTCCTCAGTGGATCGAATTAGATGCATCTGCATTTAAATCAAAGATTCGTGACCTCCCGAGCCGTGATGATTTGACTGCACCAATGCAGGAACGTCTTGTTGTAGAGCTTTACTCTAAATAAGTTTTGAAGTTTAGGTCTCGTCCATGGTGGGCGGGACCTAGTTTTTTTAATAGTGCCTATGGCTAGTAGGTGCCTCCCAAATGCTCCGCATGGCTTTTTAGGACGAAGAGCGAGGGGCGAAAGGAAAATACGTTATGATGGAAAAAAATTGGAGAGATCTTATTCGCCCAAGAGGGCTTGATGTCGACAAAGAGTCTTTAAACAAAGGTTATGGTAAATTTGTCGTACGCCCACTTGAGCGGGGTTTCGGACTTACGCTTGGGAACTCTCTTAGAAGAGTCATGCTTTCTTCGCTTCAGGGTGCTGCGGTTAGTGCTCTAAAAGTAGACGGAGTCATGCATGAGTTTGCTGCTCTTAATGACGTTACCGAAGATATGGCTGAGATTATTCTGAACTTCAAAGAAGTCAGATTTAAGCTTTATTCAGAAAATGTTACGGTCACTTTGGATAAAGTAGGCCCATGTTTAGTGACTGCAAAAGACATAATTTGCAGTGAAAAAATTGAAGTTCTAAATCCAGATCAAGTTATCGCAACACTTGGTAAAGGCGGAAAACTAAACGCTGAGATCTTGGTGAAAAGCGGTCGTGGTTATGTGGCTGCAGAAAGTAACAAAGACGACACACTCGGAGTAGGCTGGATTGCTATTGATTCATTCTTTTCCCCGGTTCGTCGCGTGAATTACACTGTGACTCAGTCTCGTGTGGGTCAGCGAACAGACTATGATAAATTAACTCTAGAAGTCTGGACAGATGGTTCAGTCACTCCTGAAGATGCGATTTCTTTAGGTTCTAAGATTTTAAAAGACCAATTGGCTGTATTCTTGAATTTCGATGATACGCCAGAGCCAACCGTAGCTCATGCGGAAGATCCAGGCAGTCAGTTCAACCCGAACTTGTACCGATCTGTAGAGGAATTAGAGCTTTCGGTGCGTTCCGCAAATTGCTTGCAGAATGCGAACATTAAATACATCCATGAGCTCGTCCAGAAGTCTGAAAGCGAAATGCTCAAGACGAAGAACTTTGGACGTAAGTCACTTAACGAGATCAAAGATATTCTTTCAGAAATGGGACTGTCTTTGGGTATGAAGTTAGACGGATTTGTAGCTCCATCTTCACCAGCAAAACCAGCAGATGTTGATGTAGATGAAAACAAACTAGCCGACCGTGGTCAGTCCGAAGAAGATTTCGGTGACACCGATTTGGATGATTAAGAAGAGTAAATTGGAGAGATTATGAACCACGGAGTAGATGGAAGAAAATTTGGTAGAAACACCCCGCACAGAGCGGCAATGTTTCGTAACATGGCAAACTCACTCATTACTGATGAGCAGATTGTTACTACTGTACAGAAAGCTAAAGAAGTGAAGCGTTTGGTCGACAGGCTCATTACTTTGGGTAAAAAAGGTAACGATGCTTCTAAGAGATTGGCCTTTGGCCGCACTCGAAGTGGCCCGGTCGTCACTAAGTTATTTGCTGAGCTTTCTAAGCGTTATGGGACTCGCGCAGGTGGATACACCCGCGTGATTAAGCTCTCTGACCGCAGGTGGGGCGATGCCGCTGAAATGGCAGTCCTAGAGCTTGTGGATAAAGGACCTTTACTTCGTAAGAGAAAGCTCCCAAAAGCAGAAGCAGCTCCTCAAGCCTTAGACGGCACTGAGTCCGCCGCCACTGAAACAACAGCTTCGGCTCCTATGGATCCGTTCTCTCGTTTCCGTAAAATGTTAGGCGTGAAGAAAGCGAAGAACTAGGGATCTACTCCTTCTGAAGTTAGTTAATATTTCGATAAGGGCACTAGGTCGTAAAAGACATAGTGCCCTTTTTATTTACACAGTTACAGTATAAGGGTGAGGATAGGGTCTAAAATAGGTTTTTTACTAGTCTTGATAGCCAGTCATTTCACCTCTGGTGTTGGAAATGCTGCGCAGATTGCCACAGTAGGGGATGCTAGTAAGATTTCAGACTGCTCTGTGGCTTGTCAGTTTGAACAGGCGACCGTGACCTTGATTCTACAGTTATTATATATTAATGAACGCTCTCGCCAACTCAGAGCATTGCTTGATGGCGACCAAGACAACAAACAGCAAATCTGGGAAGTCACACAAGGGTTCTGTGTGAAAAGTCAGATAGATGAGGACGCGTCTGCATGTGTGAAGCGCTATCATCAGTTCTGGTTCCTCCAGATGCTAAAAATTCGAGAAGCAATTCTAAAAAACGATACCGTAAGACTCCAGCTCGCAAAAGGTCAGCCTGTGACGTGGGAATCGTCGAATAAAGCGCATAAGCCTATTTTGCCGACACTACCGACCCTTGCCGAACTAGAGCTTCAGAAAGTCGACCTGACAAAGGTACCAGGCGATGATGCTCATCTAGAGTTTTATAAAGAGGCTTCGAAAGCTAAGTTTGCGCCCAGTAACTATGTGGCGAACATGGAGGAGACTGCGGTTTCAGAGAAACGAAAGTGGACGCAATTAAAACGTAAATCAGATGGTTCTATCGAAATAGATAAAGGCCTTCAAGCCAAAGCCGAAGTGACCAATCAGGCACTGCTCAGGGGGTTAAGGCCACCCCCTCTTGTTAAATCTAGATCGCTCACCTCAGTGAGGGACTTAAAAAATGAGACTGACCTTCGAAAAGATACCATCAGTGCCAATGCCTACAATGTCGCTAGGGAGCAGATCGTCAATGCTTTCATGAATCCCACAATCTACAAAGGAGCGGAACCAGCCCCGCCTCCTCCTGCAGCCTCGCTTGCGAAAAGTAAAGGGATGTCTGACGAGCGTAAGTCGGCGAATGCCAATGCTAGGAGAGCGTTTGCATCTGATGACCCATCAGCTCCTAAGGATAGTAAAAAAAGTCCAGACGAAGTTCAGTATGGGACGGTGGGGTCAGAAGGCAGCCGATCTGCTAGTGCAGGCAATGGCTCACAAGGCGAGTATCAGAAGCCTCAACGTCAGGTCGGGGCTAATGCCACACTGACTTTGAAAGAGTTAGTGACCCAGCGCCCGGAACTTGCAAAAAACGACACCAAAATTGGAATTGATCCTAAATTCTTAAACGATATCTTGATGAGTTACGCAAGTGCTGCAGAGGGGCTTCCTTGAGCAATAAAATCGTCTTCGATTAAATCTGCGATAACCAAATCACAACCCGTATTTGTCCTGCGGGGATCACGGCTTTAGATCTGCTTTTATACCATGTAAAAGCCTCTTGAAACGGCAGATCTATATCCCCGGAGCCAGGCGTTAGAGCCAGGTGCTCAAGCTTACGTTTCAGATCCGGAACAACCGACTGAGCCGCCAGAAAATCAATCTGAATCCCGCCAGGAGCCTCTATGCCCTCAGCCCTTGGACCCGTAGGCTTCATGTTTAACTCTTTAAAAATACCCATGATTTCCGCGCGAACTTCCTCAGGACTATCGGTTTTGATGTGAAATCTCCAAACCTCCGATTGCCCGGTTGAGGTTGTTGCAATCTCTCCGTCTGTTAAGTCTCCCTCAGAGAAATCCGCGTCGCCACCTTCCTCCAGTGCTTTTATTGAAGTACTTCTGCGTAACTTCTGAGTGATCCTTCCGCTTGAAGAGTCGCGGTGCCAAGCGGCATGGAGCCAAGCCCACGTCGACTTAGCGGTTTGTTCAACTTCTTTATGCCAAAGTGTCGCTAGCACAAAAACGCTAAGTCCCAGAACCAATTCTAAGAGTACCCTTTGTTTGAGTTTTGGGAGCCAGTTCGAAGCAAGGTGATTGGGGATAGATTGCTTATATTTTTTAACAAGCGCTTGGCTAATGCGCTCGAGTTCGTGGTTTAGGAATTTTAGCTTCGTTGGAGTTACAGCATGAGGCTGTTCAAAGATGGCTTCTAGCAGTTTATTGATGCCTAATCTTAAAGTCATTTTCAGACTTGTTGCGCTATCCTGCAAAACCAGCCCTAAGGTCTGGTAGGAGAGTCCAAGATTTAGTCTAAGAAATAGACACGCATTTTCTTTAAGACTCATGCGATGTAAAAAATGAGTTAGACTCTTCAACCTCTCTGAACCAGTTCGCATGGAGTCGAAATACAGCCAATCACCCGAGGGATCGTTAAGGTACGATTTACGCGTACGAGCAGAAGCTTCTAAATAAGCTGTACGGAAATATAGAATCGTGGATTCTTCTAGATTTGGCCGATTGAGGGAGTTTATTTTTTTTAGGTTTGAAAAATGTAGTTTCTGTAGTCGGACGGGCTCATGTTGAGTCGGATAGCCCATAAAAAAAGCAAATCGCCGCGCATCATTGTAAAGCGACTCTAAGTGCTGCGCCTCAATGGAGATCGCATGCTTCGTGACTGTGACTTCTATTTCTGCTTCAGGAGTAGCCCAAGTCTCAGAACTACCCGCTGGAGGATTCGTCATCGTCTATGTGCTCCGTGCTCAAGTAAAATTTCCAACGCTCAGGAGTACGACTGACACTTAGGGATAGTGTTGTGGTTGGCAGCCAGGTAGGACTGATGGGTTTTCTTATAAGTTCCATGCGTGCTTGTTGAGGAGTTCTCCCGCCTTTTCTTTGATTACAAGGCTTACACGCAGTCACAATATTTTCCCATGATTTTCCGCCCTGTTGGACGACCGGAACAATGTGATCTAAAGTGAGGTGCGTTTTAGAAAGACGCTTACCACAGTACTGACATTGGTATTGGTCTCTGATAAAAACATTGATTCTGGAGAACCTAACAATTTGTTTACGTTTCCTAAGTGGAACATATTCTAACAACCGTAAAACGGCAGGAACTCGTATGGTAAAACGAACCGTGCGCACTTCTTGGTCAGACTCCTCTAAGACTTCGACTTTTCCTTGGAAAAGTAGGGTCAGCGCGCGCTGCCAAGAGATAATTTGTAAGGGTTCAAAACTGGCATTTAAGACTAACGCGTGTGCCATCCTAAGATTAAGTATAGATGTATTGTTTGAAGAGTGGCAACTTCTAGTCCGAAACAGGGGTATTATGCGTTTGTTTTTAGGTTTTTGTGCAGTTTTAGTGGCGGCAGGTTTTGCCTGGTTAGTCTCGTCCCCTCTCGAATCAGAGCCTCTGTTTTATCCTAAGAAACCGCTCTCACTTCTGATAAAAGAGGCCGGAAAATGGCCAGATTCTACTCCGAAAAAATACGTGGTGCACTTCTGGGCATCCTGGTGCGCGCCTTGTTTAGTGGAGTTACCTAAGTTTAAAAAATTTTCGGAAACTTTGTTGGCAGAACACTCAGACCTAAAGATCTATATTGTCTCAACAGACGTAGACCAGGCGGATGCGATAAAAGCGCTTAAGAGTCTTAGGGTTTTAGAAGCATCAACAGGTTTAATATGGGCTTGGGATCCGGAGTCGAAGTGGTCAGAGGGGTTAGGTACTTTTCAGTTTCCAGAAACCTACTGGGTGGATTTAGAGAACCGTAAAATCAAGAAATGGGTAGGTCTTCAATCTTGGGACGGGGTGGCTGGCTTTGAGCTAAAACAGGCACTAAAGCTTTTCAAACTGCCCCCTAAGGGTGCATAAGTTAGGGTACGCAGTAAATCGTCGACATTCCCCGTCTTGAGAAAGATCTCCTAGAAGCCGTAAGAGTAGTAGGAGGAAGAAAAGAATGGAAAGCGTGAACGAGAGAAATGCCGTGCTTAAGAGGCGGCTAAATACATTT
>Ga0247843_1001368_pt1 | contig 50106 bp, 47 predicted proteins | sample LaCruzMarch2017__FD_192420 | JGI IMG/M metagenome (GOLD analysis project Ga0247843, IMG submission 192420) | Freshwater microbial communities from meromictic Lake La Cruz, Castile-La Mancha, Spain - LaCruzMarch2017_8m | ecosystem: Environmental > Aquatic > Freshwater > Lake | place: Spain...
CGTTGGCTTGATTTTTCGCCTTTAAATTCAGACCCTCAGCCGAAAGGGGTGTCGAAAAACTATTGGTACGGGAGTTGAAACAAAAAGGGTTCAAACAAAGGACCCCCCTATGACCAACATTACTTTTACTTTGCCAACTTTGCCAGCATCCATCCTGAGCCTCTCGCTCCTCTTTAGCTCCTCCCTCGCCTTCGCCGGCGCATCGGAAGTGCAGTTCACACCGGAAGAAATCTCCGCTAACCGCCAGAACGCGAAGCTGATCTCAGAATCTGCCGCCGCCTGCATCAGCCGCACCTGGGACACGCACAACAAATTCTATAAACAGCGCGGCTACTCCAAGTATTACGGAAACCGTAAACCCGAGCATAAAACTGAAGCCGGCCGCAAAGCCGTTCTCCTGCAGCTCCTTCCCCAGCTCGCCACCAAAGTCAGCCGCAACGACCGCATCGCGATCGCCGAGCTCGACAAGCGTGCAGCAGAGCTCGAGGCAATGAGTTGCATCGGCCTCACTTTGAAATGCTTGGGTGAAGGATTCCAGACCGCCGGAATGGGCGAGACCTGGTCCAAGATCCACACCTGGGTTGGCCGCATCGGTCCCGACGGCGCTCCGCTGTTCTACGGAACCGACCTTCAGAAAGCGCTCGTCGACCTCGGCTGGAAATCCGTTTACTGGAACCCTGACATCGATATGAACCAGGAGTGGGACACCCTCGAAGCCGAACTTAACCCTCTTCAGGAAGGCAAGAAATGGAACCCGATATGGGGCGGCCACGTATACCGCTGGAGCCTCGTAAAGAGAAACCGCGATTACTACGGAGTTCCCGTTCAGGACATCCAGACTCTCGTGAACTTCGGCACCGTTACTCCAGCCGACTTCAAAGCGGTCCCATTCTTCGTGGGCACCGCGCATGCCGGTTACCATGTGTTCCCCGGCTTCAAAGGTAATGTGATCGAGGCGCACTCCATGCGAAATCTCAAAAGCATCTCTAACCTTGAGGTGGGACCATTCAATCCTCTGAACCAGGAAATCAACGGCATCCCGGGCGGAACCGGTGCTCCCCGCTGGACCAACTCTGAGCACTATCGCTCTGGCGTGATCGTAGTCCCTCCGGGAATGCTTGCCGACAAGCCCTTCGCGCCTCCCGGCCCAAGCAATAGCACTCCTCCTAACGGAACGCCTCGGCCTGACGGCCTGAATCCGCCGCTTGACCTCAATCCTGGCAACAATCGCAATATCGATCCTCCGGCTCCCCTTGACCCCTGGAGCCAGCCCGCACCACGCCGGCGCGACCGCTTTCTGCCTCCTTGGCTGCGATAGGCGAAAACTTTCAGAGCTAGCGAAAAAAGCGGCAGTAATTCTGCCGCTTTTTTTTGTTTTTGATCCAGCACGCGCGCCGCAGTGCTCCTTAGCTAAAATATCGGTTTCAGGATACCTTACGTGCTCGTATGAGCGCCCCTGATCACGACCTCGCCTTAGTCTTCCTCTATATTTTGCTTTCCTTCGTGCTCGTGGGGCTGAACGGATTTTTCGTCGCGGCCGAATTTGCAATCGTAAAAGTAAGAAGAACCCGCCTCGAAGAACTCGCCGGCCAGGGCGTGCGCTCCGCCCGCGTTTCGATCCTGATGGTCGACCAGCTCGACGAGTATCTTTCCGCGACCCAGCTCGGAATAACGATCGTAAGCCTGGGGCTCGGCTGGATAGGGGAGCACAGTTTCTATCAGCTCTTTCGCTATTTGGCTCCGGCACATTCTGTCGAAAATCGAGCCCTGTTCCATTCCATCTCGCTTGCGCTTTCCTTTCTCGTGATTACGCTCCTGCACGTAGTGCTCGGTGAACTTGTTCCCAAAAGCATGGCCATCCAACGAAGTGAGCAAGTGACTTTATGGGTCACCAAGCCGCTCCGCTGGTTTTACTTCGCAGCCAAGCCACTGATCGTAGGTTTCACCATGCTGGCCAACCTGATTTTGAGGATGCTGGGAATGCACAATGCAGAACAGGATCCCCTGAGTGAAGAAGAGCTGAAACTCGTGATGCAGGAAAGCCACGATGAAGGCGTGATTTCCGAAAGCGAGGCGCAAATCATCACCAAGGCCTTTAGCTTCTCCGACAAACGCGCCGGTGAGATCATGATCCCCGTCGAAAGATTGCAGTACCTTTCTCTTTCTCGCAGCGTCGAAGAAAATCTCGAAACTACAAGTAAGCGCATGTTCACCCGATTCCCTCTGTGCAGAAGCGGGCTGGATACTCTGATCGGCGTTGTACACATGAAGGACGCCTGGCGTGCTTTGTGCGACGACCGTTCTAACCGAAGCTTCGAAAAGACGGTTCGCCCTCCTGTTTTCGTGGATCCAAAAGTTCAGCAGGACAAGCTGATGAAGACGCTGAAGGAAAGCCATACCCATATGGCGATTGTGCGTGATCCGAATACCCTGAAGATCCTGGGCCTCGTTACGCTCGAAGATATTCTGGAGGAGCTCGTAGGAGATATTCGCGACGAGCATGGCAATTGATGGAACCTGTAGACGCAAAACTCCTCGTGCCACTCTTTGAGAAAGCGTTCTGGCGCTCGAGCCAGCGCTTTCTCTACCGCAAGCACGCGGCCTTTTCCTCCAAGAGAAAACACTTTGAACCCGAAGAGCTCAGCACTTACGCCGAGCGCTTCGCGAATGACCTCACGCTGGAAGACAATCGCGAAGAGATACGCCGTATTTACGAGAACTGCGTGACGCTGCTCAAGAACAAGCGCTCCCAGATGGACCGCGGAGACCTGAGCCTTGAGACCGCGCAGTTCCGCTTCCTGATCCTCGTGAGCCAGGACCAGAAGGACCCTTCCCAGATTCTGATTGAGCGCCACCTCACAGTGAAGCTCCCGCTGAATGAACTGCCGCCCCATTTCGACGAGCTCTTTCCCTGGAAGCCCGAGCAGATCGTGATCCCGTTCGATAGCCGCGCCAGCCAGCGCGAGCTGCTCGAGATCCTTGAGCACTGGGAGGAACGGCTCGGCGGGCGCCTCGAAGAAAGTGCTGACCAAGCCGAACTCAAGCTGCTTCTGCCCAGTGGCTTTTCCATGATTGTCGACACTACCAAACGCGAACTCGTGTTCGAGAAATCCGGAATCGAAGGCGTATGCGCCCTGGCCGCGAATGTGGCTGGCGACCTCAAGAGCCTTGGGATTAAAAGAGAGCTTTCGTAAAAGTCCAAGTTTTCGCACCTGTCTCCACGGTGATACAGATTTCTCGCTTTCTGTTTCGTGAGAACATAGGAGTGGGTAGGGGGCAAAAACATGAACCTGATTGGGCGCCTGGTGCTGCTCGCGCTTTTCTGCTCGGGCACCGCCGAGGCGGCGGATGACAACTTGAGAACCATAGCGGTTGGCAGCGTCGAGGTTCTTGACCTCAGCTTCGAACCTGCGCCAAACCCGCTCGTGGGCAATACTACGGTAATTGCAATTCAATCCGGCGCCAATCCCCGGCAGTTCACCATCATTCCGCTGAAAAAAGGCACTACGAGCGTTGTGTTCTCTCAGACGGACGGCAAAGTTGGCCGCAAGCTGGTTTACAACGTGATCACCAACGACCTCTCGGTAAAGGTGGATTCGATTCGCCGCCTTCTCTTCGATGTCGAGGGAATCACGATCGAAGCGATGGATGATAAAGTCGTGATTGACGGCGAGCTACTCACCAGAGCCGATCGGCTGAGAGTGGACAAGGTGGTCGGCGCATATTCTGAGGTTCTCGATCTCACGATTATGAGCAAGCTGGTGCGCTGATGAGAAGCTTCGCCCTGCTGCTGCTGCTGCCGTCATTTCCGGCCTTCGCTCTCGAGCGAGCTGAAGAGAAGCCCGCGGAGCAGCTACGGCATTTGCAACTTACGTCGCTCGACATCCTTAGACTCGAGTTCGTGCCTACCGTGCTCGTAGGCGATCCCGGTGTGATCGAAGTGCGGCCCAGCGCGGGAACTTCGCTGCAGGTGACTCCGAAGAAAGAGGGGAGTTCAACGCTCGTTCTTTATGATGCCGAGGGACACATGCAGCACCGATTTCTCTATCAGGTATCGCAAGAGGCCGCGAGCGCGCCACCGCCCGATCCCAGGGTAGCTGGTGTGGCGAAACTTCTCCGAAAAGTGCCCGGCCTCACTTTCTCATTTCAGAAGGGCGAGGTGGTGATAGAGGGCGTGATCGAGGACCCTGCGCACGCGGAACGAATCGATGCTGTGGTTGGAACTTTTCCGAAGGTAAAGGACCAGACCGTGCGGGGCCGCTAGTTACAGGGTAACCGGTATGAAGAAGCCTTTTCTCCGGAGCAAAGCTGGGAGATAAATACCTATGAAGATTTTTTTATTCCTGATCGCGGTGATTCTCCTTCCTGTTCGGCCTGCTTTCGCGCAGCTCTTCAAATACAAAGACGACCAGGGAGTTTTGCATGCCGTTGACTCCGAAGAGGCCATCCCGGAAAAATACCGCAAAATTTCGCAGAAGCTAGGAGGGGAAACCTCGCGAGGGCATGGTGGTACCTGCCAAGGTAAGAAAATGTGCGGCGTGATTTTTCTGGCGTCTCACTGCCCCGTGTGCAAGTTGCAGCAGCCTACTCATAAAGCCTGGCTCGAGAACAATTCTCCTAGCAAAGAATTCGGGCTCAAGGCGATCGTGGGCTTCGCCCGGCGGGCCGGGCAGAATGAGGAGTTTGCCAAAGGCCTTGGAGAGCGGGGCGTGGCTGTTGACAACGATGGTGCTATGGCAAAACGGATGAACATCACGACCTACCCGAAGTATCTCGTATTCGACGCCGACAAAAAGCTCGTCTATAAAGACAACGAAGCATCTGACTGGATTCAGAAAAATTTCGGCGCACCACCGCCACCGGGTGGAAATATGCCGATGCCCAATAGCCCCATTTCCACTGACAGCTTCGCGCCTCCACCTGGCGGTGTGCCCGCGGCCGCGACTCCCGCGCCGCCCGCTCCCTAATGGCGCTGCAAGATTAAATTTTCTTCATACACGAGCGCGCGCACACGTAAACAAAGCCGCTTACAGGTAATGACTAGAGCAATCGCTCTGACCATTTCTTGACATAGGGTGATTCGCCTCACTACTATTTATTTATTAGTACACACATTTTCGACAATGAGCAGGCGCCAAGCTCTCTGGCGCGGATTTTTTAACACACGGACTGTGCTTTGCCGAAAGAGGATACATGAATAACAAGATTTGGTTTTCTTTCGTTGGTCTTACCTGCCTTTCACTCTTCGCCTGTTCTCCCAGCCAGGCCCAGGATTCAAAAAGTAAAACTGATGCCACCGTGCGAGTAGACAACCTGGTGGACAATCAGATGATTACGGAAAGTGTGCCCACACAGTTCCGCATCGTTGCTTCTGATGAGATAGACACGGTGAAGGTATTTTCCAATGGAGTGCTGCTCGGCGACGCTGAAAAGAACTCGACCAGCAGGGTGATCGGTTTCAGTTTCGGCCACGCTTTTGACAAGCTGGGCGAGCAGGATCTTACCTTCCAGGCCTACGACAAGGATGCGGTTGGCCCGCTTGCCAGCCAGACCGTTCGTATCAACGTGGTGCCGCAAGGTGCGCCTGTTCCGAGCCGCTACTTCAACCGTTATATCCTCAAGGCAGTGGCTCATCTCACCAAGAACTGGGGGCTCCTCGGCTACGACATCAACAAGCAGCTCACCCACCCAATCGACTACAACAAGCTCGGAACTCTCAAGCCAACCGGCAACGGCCTCACAATGTGTGTGAGCGGATCTCTCGAGGTGATGATCACCGCGTTCGAGCTCTATTCGAAAGAGACGGGCGACCAGAAAGTTTACCAGTTTCTGCCGTTCGACAGCTGGAACACTTTGAGAGACACCAATATCAAGGCGCATATCTGGGTGAACTCAAAACTAAACTCCTACGGAACTGCCGATGCGATTGCAAAGTTCGGCATCGGTGAGAACGTGAAGTTCCAGAACCTCGAGCCAGGATCTTTCATCAACATTAATCGCACCACCGGCAGCGGCCACTCGGTTACGTTCCTGAGCTTTATCGACATCAAAGGGCAGGATCTTCCTAAGTATAGCGACAAGGTGGCGGGCTTCCGCTACTTTGGCGCGCAGGGCCGCCGGATCAAAGGGCAGGGCGGCTTCAGTTACCGTCATGCCTTTTTTTCCAAGAATGGCTGCCCCGAAGTTCCTTACCAGCGTGACTGCAACGTGATCTTCTCTGATAGCCAGAAGCTGCTCAATACCGGCATGATGCTGGACCCTTCGGACTGGAAGAAAAAGTCGCTGACGGAAGAAGACCTTCGCGCCGGAGAGCCGCTTACGAAGGAAGAGGAAGCCAGCTTCCACGCACCTACTGAGTTCAACGGGCTCACGACGGACGATTGATTCCCAGGCCGGCAGCCTAAATAGAAATGCCCGCGATCCTGAACGGAGAGCGGGCTTGGAAAAAAATTTGTTGGCCTGTGTTTTACGAGGCAGCGCTTACCCTATTCGCCCTTCTGCCAAGCTTGAAATGAAAAACCCACATCTTCGGATGTGGGTAATAGAAAGCTTCTCGGAGCGGATTTTCTGCGCTTCGCAACTTACTTTTTCTTGCTAGAGCTTGGCTTCCTAGCATTACAGTTTGCCAGCTCCTGCTTGGCTTGGCGAAGCAAGGTGGCCAGGCTGTCTTGGTCGCACTCTTCTGGGCAACCACGGTCGCAAGCCTTTATATCCCGAGTTTGGTGTGGGCATTTCGACATGCATTGCTTACATGCCTGAGTTTCGGCCTGAGCAAAATTAACTCCAATGAATAAAAAACAAGCTAGGAGAGCAGCCTTTAGCATGGGTACCTCATGGTTATTTTATTGATCCGTACATATAGTACCCCGCGGCCGGCACAATGAAATCGGAAATTGCATTGGGCATCAGATCAAGCGGAACTTACAGGCAAAGGGGCCGGTTTGAAGATTTCCTCAATCACCTTCGTCCTATGCTCGAAAATCCGCCTTATTTCCGGCGTCACGAAGAACGGCGCAACCAGCAGTCCGAGTGGCCCGAGCGGCACCTGGTATCGAACGCGATCTCGCATCAGTGTCTCGCCATTCGAATGCTCGGTGAACGTATGCGTATGATGCCAAAGCGCGTAGGGGCCCTTCAGCTGCAAATCGACAAAGGAATGGGGAGGGTTCCATTCCTGGATCTCCGTTCGCCACCGCACAGGCAGGCCGCGAATACGCAGCTTGTAGTCAATGAGTGCCCCTGTTCTCATTGCAATCGGCAGAGGTGTGAGAATTTCAAAATTCAGGGAAGGCGGTGTAATCCTCTGCAGGTTTTCGGCACTCGAGAAAAACTCGAAGACTTTCCCGAGCGGCGCAGCTACCAATTGCTCTGACTCGAACACTCTTTCGAAATTTGCCATACGCATACGATACCCCAAAGGACAGTGCGGGGCATCTCCCCGTACCATAAAAGCACCGGGGCTAGTCGCGGCCTTTTTCCGTCTCCTCGAAGGCACGGGGATTGATGCCAAGCACCCACTCTTTGTATTCGGCGGAGACCCGTCCGATCGGGCCGGGAGGAACCACCGGCCCCACATGAATCACGAGCCGCCCTGGCCTTGCCCAGCGCGCGCTTTTTGGCCAGAGTTTATGATTGCCTTCCAGGTAGAGGAAGAGAATCGGCGTTTGCGAGCGCTCGGCGAAAATGCTCACGCCACGCTTGAACTCGTGCACTTTTCCGTCAGCGGAGCGTGTGCCCTCAGGGAAGATAATCAGCCAGATACGGTCGAGCTCTTTCAGCAACCGCACGATCAGCTTGATTGCTTCGCCCCGGCGATCGCCACGGTCCACGGGGATGGCGCCGAGGCAATGTTGGGAAAAAAATGTCATGAACGGATTGCCAAAGAAATAATCCTTCGCAGCCGCGATGTAGAGGTCTTTCCAGTATCGCTTGGGCACCGCTGCCGCGATCGAGGTGGCATCAATGTGGGAGGCATGATTAGCAATGATGATGAGCTTGGGGTACTTTTCGTAAAGCTCACTGAAAGACGTGCCTTTCGTCTCCAGGCGAATGTAGGTCTTAAAGACGAAATCACGAAGATAAAGAGACCAGAGAAAGCGAACCACTCGCGATGTGAGATCAAAATTCTTGGTGAACAGGGGAAGATGCCGAAGGTGCATCGGCAACCGGGTCCACTGCTGGTTATCGTAGCTCCATGGCTTCATGCGCGCACGACCTAGAAAATCCTCAGGTAGTGCATCACATAGAAATAGATCGGCGCCACGAAAATCAGGCGGTCCATGCGCTGAAGAAAATCTCCGCGGCCAATAATGAAGGGGCCAACGTCTCTGGCGCCTGCATCACGGCGGATGGCGGTCATCGTAAGGTCGCCCAGCACGCCGCCTACCGACGCCACGATTCCAGCACCGAGCCAGTACTTCTCGGCGTTGTCGGGAAGTAGGCTGCGCATAACCCAGGCAAGCACTAGGGTTAGTGCAATCGAAGCTGCGGTTGACGCATAGGTGCGCTTTGGGTCGATATTGGAAAATAGCTTTGGCCCGCGCAGGTAGTAAGAAGTGGCGATAGAGGTATTGTCGCAAAACTCTGTGAGCACGATGAGGTAAAGAATCTGGTAAAGACCACTCGGAAACTTGAGCAGCAAACCGAGATGCATGAAAGACCAGCCGAGGAAAACAAAACCCAATAACGTAAGCGAGATGTACTGGATCATCTGCTGGTGCGTGTTCATCACAAGGGGAACAAGGCAGCAGATCCCGAGTACGAGAAGTGGCATCAGGTTGTATAGCTCGATATGCCCGTAGTACGACACGAGACCGAGGCACCAGATGCCTGCGTAGCAGATCAGCACGAAATAGTGCAGATGGTACATGCCGAGAATCTTGAAAAAAGCTTTAGCGCCGTAAATCGCAAACAGCGTTAGCACTACGAGAGGCCACGGATAGGGCAGAGCGAACACGAGGAAGAGAAGAGGGGCGACAAAGATCCAGCTCTTAATCGAAGCCCAGGCGGAGATGAAGTAGAAGTTTTTATCGCGAAAAAAATAGACGAAAGTGCCGCTCGTGAATACGACGGAGAGCACGATAAGCGCAGTGCGTAAATAGACAGGATCGTTCCAGGCCCACATTCCGTTAGTGTAGCGAAATATTTAGTTTTTACCAGAACCTAGAAGGGGCTTGCGTCGATCGTCAATTTTTGCGGACGCCAAGGGGGAGAAAGCTTTTTGTTTCATGAGAAACGCAAAAATCTTTTTCGCCTGGAGGGCATGGCCGCTGGGCAGAAGATGCATGAAGTCCTTGAAGAGTCTGTGCTCCAGAGGAAAGTCACGGCTAAGGTCAAGACAGTAAGGAAGCTGGCGACATGCCGCACCAGCCTCATCGTAAAAAGCCTTCACGTCCTCCGGACTATAAAAATGTCCGCTCGCGCCGAGCGTCTCCCGTTGCCTGTTCATCTCTGTGGGGTTCAGCCCCAGATGGGGCTGGAGCACAACGAAATAGCGGGCGCCAAATTCTGCCGCTATCGCGTGCATCATACGAACATTATGCTCCCAACGAGAGCCTCGGGAAAAATCGTCTCGCGTTCCGCTGTTGATCCTGGCAGCGGGTGAAGCATTTTCTTTTGTCGCGAAAAAGGCGAGCAAGCGGAGCAGAAAGCGCGTGTTGGGAAACGGCCCACTCAGCTGTGGCGGGGAATACAAAGGCGAGCGGGTATCCCGAAGCGCGGTGGCAAGAAAGACCATCAGCTCCCGTTGGTAGGGAGTGGTGAAGCTGTAGCCTCCAAAATAAGACATCGACTCGTCGTTGATCCCGTTCAGTGAGACCACGATTGAGGGACGCAGAGGAACGACATCGCGCTCAAGCTTCAGCAGTTCCTGGGTAGAAGTATATCCCGCATTGCCGCCATTGAGCACGTGGCATTGGAGGCGGGCTACCGTACATTCCTCCGCGAGCTTTTTCACCCAGTTCTCTTGCTCGGTTTGCGGGTCGGTAGTCGATCCGCCTAGGGCAATGACTTTGACAGCGGTTGCAGGCTTCGCAGCTTTGGCGGCAAGCGTTCCGTCCGCTCGGTCTGGCGGCGATATCAGGTCACTGTAATATTGCTCGAACGGCGCGGGGTTGCTCCAGCCCAGCAAGGAATCAATTACGGGATAAGAAACGGCGAGAATCTCCGGGTGCCGAATCTCGGCTGAAGAGAAAAAAGGCGCATACGGCCGGAAACTCGCCACGCGGAGAAGAAAAGCCCAGGTTCCCAGCTCCAATAGCCCGAGCAGCAACGTGAACAGGAGCAAGGAAAAGAGAAACTTTTTTTGAAGGGAGAACATGTCGTTTCATTCAGTTTGCGCGATCAGCGCGGAAACTGGATATCGAAAAGGCTCGCAGCGCCCAGAATATTTCTTATTTACGCTTAGAGTCATTCTCTTCTGGTCTGACATTTCATCACAAGCTTCGAGCAATTTTTACGGGGGTCATCTGGCACCGGTGCGGAACTTCGCGCGTCTTCTGCCAGATTTCAGGCAGGAGGAGCTGGAACGAGAATTGCGTTGCCGCAAAGTCGACCAACCGAAGGGACCCTCCTGAGGAACCGTTGCATGAACGCGCGTCGTGTCGTTTTGCTATCAAGTCTGATTCTGGCTGCCGCTACCATCACGGGCTGCTCACGGGATGATGAGGCAGTTCCGAAAGAAAAAGGGCAAACAGAAATTCCGGTGGTCGCGCCTCGAAAAATCACGATCGCCGCGATCACTGATTTTCACGGCGCGCTCGAGCCTGTTAAGGCGCTTAGCGCGGATGGAAAGACCGTGCTTGCCGGAGGAGCCGCCAATCTGGCCGCCCACGTAAGCGCACTACGTGCCAGCATCAGCGGGCCATTTCTCCTGCTCGATGGCGGCGATCTCTTCCAGGGCACGATGGAAAGCAATCTCTTCGAAGGAAGCCCGGTGATACGTCTGTATAATTACTTGGGCGTAGCAGCCGCTGCGCTCGGTAACCACGAGTTCGACTTCGGCCCCGTGGGAGAAAAAGCGGTGCCGCGCACCCCCGAAGACGATCCTCGCGGAGCTCTCAAAGAGCGAGCTGCCGAGGCCACGTTCCCGATCCTCGCCGCAAACGTGGTCGATGAAAACGGGAATACACCCACCTGGGCGAGAGCGTCCACTCTGAAAGTGGTGGACGGAGTAAAAGTGGGCCTGATCGGCGCTTCGACAATGAAAACCCCGTCAACCACCAATCGCCTGAACCTCGGAGGCTTGACCTTCACTGATCCCGTGCCCGCAATTGTGCGCGAGGCTGCAATTCTCCGCTCGCAAGGAGCCGAGGTGCTCGTGCTCACGATGCATGAGGGCGGCGGCTGCGACGACAACCACTTAGACCGGCAAGATGATCTTTCGAGCTGTACTATAAAAGACGTTTTCGAAATCGTGCAGTCATTGCCGGAAGGCACCCTCGACGTGGTAGTCGCAGGCCACACACACCGCGGGGTCGCCAAGAGGATTGGGCGAACCGTGATCCTGCAGGCGTTTTCAAGTGGACAATACCTGGCGTGGGCCGAAGTCGACCTCTCCGCCTCTCGAGCGAAACCCGAAGCCAAAGGCCTCGCCGAGGTATGCGGAAACGTTCTTGCCTACCAGATCGGCAGTGAAACTCGCCGCACTTGCGATGGCTATCGTTTGAAAAAACTTAAGGGTGAACTGGAGGCCGCCACATTTCTCGGCAAGGAGATTGCGCCCGACGTTGAAGCCTCCCGCCTGATTGAAAAAGAGCTCAGTGAAGTAAAGGAGTTGAAGAACAAACCTCTCGAAGTCACCGCGCTCACGCCATTCACGGGCAGCTATGGGGAAGAGAGCGCGCTCGGCAACCTTGTGGCAGATGCCACGAAAGCCTCTTTTGACGGCGCCAGTATCGGCCTTGCGAACGGGGGAGGGCTGCGTGCGCCGCTTCCGGCGAGAGCATTGCGCTATGGCGACATCTTCTCCGTTCTGCCTTTTGACAATCAGCTCGCCGTGATGCAGGTGAACGGTGAAGAGATTCGCAGGATGATCGAGCTTGGAATCTCGGGCAAACAGGGCGCGCTTCTCTGGTCGGGCCTCAGCTTTTATGCGAAGGGTTGCGAGGTGGTCGAGGCCAACGTTGGCGGTGAAGCACTCAGCCCTGTGAGAGTTTACAGCCTTGCGACGAGTGATTTTCTCGCGCTTGGCGGCTCCGGATTGAATGCTATTGGCGTGCCGGAATCTCGGGTGCAGATTTACTGGGACCGACCATTTATCTTGCGCGACCTGGTGGCGGGTGCCTTGCCCGCTTGGAAAAATCTGAGCTCGGAAGACTTCTATAACCGCAGCGCTCCGAGGCAGAGGCGCGAAGGAAAATGCGGCGGCTGAGTACCGCGGCCTGAAATTCTCCAGGCCGCGGGCTTTTTATTTCGGTAAACCAGACGTCTACTCTTCGTCGCCACCTTCTTCGTCGCCACCTTCGTCGCCGCCTTGTCCGCCGTCACAGCCGGCTGCATCCAGTGCCTTTTCGAGTTCCTCAAATTTTGCGTCCAGCGCCTCGCACTGTTTCTGAGAATCCGCGTCGTCTTTTTCGCAGACAGCTTCCGCTTCTTTGCTCAGCTCGTCGAGCTGCTTTTCGAGATCTTCACACTGGGCATTTTCCACCGGGGCTGGCTTTGTGGCGGCAGAGGCCGCGAAGTTGACACCGACACCAATGAGTACGCTGAGCACGGTTACGATCGTAGTGGTCTTCATCTTCAATCTCCTGTTTCTCGTTAGAACGCTCGGGGGCGTCTTGGGTAATACGGTAGGAATGTTTGCGGTCGCCGGCAAATAGCAAGAATTGAAGCTTGCGAGTACAAGTTCACAAAATACGAATGTATTTGTTCACTAAAAGATTCACAAATCGCAGCGCTGTCGCGCAGTTACAGTCAAACACTCCGGATTTAGCGCGTGCAATGCCATTCAGACCACCAAGGAAATGCTTCCCACACGCTGCCGGGAAAAAAGGAGTGGCCGACTTGAGTCCTAAGCGTTTTTTACCGAAACTTAAGTATGAGCACTGCAATTACAATGCTTTCTGTTTTCTGGGCTTTTTTCCTGAGCGCCAGCTTCCCTGCGGAAGCTGCTGGACCAAAAACTCGCAACGATCTCTATAAGCTCTGCACACAGAAAAAAACAAACGCCTGCCTGTCGCTAGCCGAGGTTGTCTGGCAAGACAAGACACCTGAGAGCCGAAAAATCGGCATGAAATACCTAAAGTACGCCTGTTCACTAAAAAATGGCGCCGCCTGTGATCTTGCCAAGTCCACTTCTATCAACTCTGACTGGAAGATGATCAAGTCATCCGCCAAGCGAAGTACTGCCAGCACCGCGAAAAAGAAGGGCGCACGCAAAGGCAGCAAAATTCCGGTACAGGCCAAGAAGCCTCAGCGAGAGTAGGCTAGTCCGACGTAGCTGCTAGTGCAGCGTTGCGCGCTCATCTGGGAATCCCGATGGGTGCGCGCCAAAGATCAGCGCGGCATCGGGATGTCGGCCAGTCCAGAGCCAGGAGTCAGAAAAATAGTGCGACAGCGTGGGGCCGAAATACAAGGCGACCGCAATGCAAACAAGCGCGCTGCCTGGTCCTTTGTTCCAGTTTTCAAACTCGAATTCCTCGAGGAGAAAATACGCGAGCAGCCCGCCGGCCAGTGCGGTGCCCAAAAGCCAGGCCCAGCCTGCGCGTTGGGTGCCGCTAAGCGGGATACGTAACCTGCGTGAAGTCTGGATCATCACGGCCAGGTAGCTGACGCCGTGGGAGAGCACGAGAGGGAAGGCTATGTCCATCACGGTGCGCGCCCCGAAAAAAGCATAGCCATAGATCAGGGCTGTGGCTCCAAGCGCGAAGCATCGCCCCCACTCACGCAGGCCGCAGCCAAAATAAAGAAAGAGTTCCCAAAAAGCCCAGGCAAACACAAGTGTGAACCAGGCTGCGGTGACTGCCCAGAAACCGAAACTAAAGGAAAAGTGAGGGATATCGGCTTTCACGAGATAGAAGTGGCCAGGATCGAGAGGGCGCATTGCGTAGGCCGCGACGGGTAGGCCCACGAAGCCTGCGAAGAACCAGGCGGAAACTCGGTGACGAGTTCCGGAAAGTTTCTCGTACCAACGAAGAAAACCCCAGAGCTGCCGTTGGTTATGAAACAGAGTGGCCGTGACGGCGAAGATCCAGAAACCCGGGATACCTAACAGAAGCCACGCGGCAATGCTGACGGTAATAAGCAGCGGCAACCAAGTTGCCCAGGGCCTGCGGATTCTTTCTTCCCTCACGGCGTGGGTGCGCCACAAAGTAGTCCAAACGTGGCCACTATCGATCCAGCCGTAAACAATGAATAACGCCAGCTGCCCGGCTCCAAAACCATGCGTGTAAGAAATACTGCGGGAGAGAAAGAAGCCGAGGAGCGCGGGGAGAAGAATCGCACAAAAATCCCGCCAAAAAGAGCCAAGGATCCAGGGATTACTTTTCTCAGCGATTGCGGTTGCACCAGGTGCACAAGTATTTGTAAGTGCCATCTATGTAGCCCATGGAGTTCGGTAAGTAAGGATAAACACAAGCGCTCTGGTCGGCCACCAGGCCGACAGAGTGGTTGAAGCAGAAGATATCCGGGTTGCAGCGCTCGTCTGGATTGGAATTCGACGAAGCATCGTAACTGCCGCCGTTGCTCTCGCAGGCTTCGGCGCTCGAGAATTCACCAAAGCATTGGTGCACCACGCCCGCCGCGTTCACGATCAGCGCAAGTTTCACCCAGCCTTCTTCGTTTTCGATATTCCAGTGTGCATCGTTTGGGCTGATCCGCATGCGTCCATAGAATTTATTGAACTGATTGGCTGTCGTAGTCATGACCCGAGGATAATCGTAAACCACAGTGCGCGGCTGAATCGTGCCGGACGCATCCCGAACCTGTGCCTGCCTGATGGTTTTGATTTCCACGCCCCGAATATCGTAGGCGGCCTCCTTGGCTTTCCAGCCCGCCTTGATCGGGCCGGGGGAGTCGCCATAGCCGATGTCGAGCGAAACAGCGCCCCACCTGTCTAGATCGGTTCTAATGGTAATACCCGAAAGCGCCCTACTGCAGATCGCGGCGTCGTTCAGCTGCGCCTGCAGGTGATCCACCAGTTGCTGGTACTTGGAGTTTTGCCGGCGCATGCTGCTCAGCCGGCTCTGCCGCGAAAAATAGGAGGTAACTGCCACTGCCGCGACCATCAGAGCGGCAGCGAGAAAAACCACCTGCAGGATCCCGAAGCCGCGCTCTTTAAGCACTCAGTTGCACCGCATGCAGATATTGAAAGTGAGCGTGTCGGCGATCGTGAGCACGCACTTCTTCCCGCACTCCACCTGGTGGCTGTAATTAAAGATTCCGGTTTGTGACGGCACTGAACCCGCAGGGCAACTCTGCGCGTGGGTGATCGCATTCTCCAGCGGAAGCCCGGAGGCGTTGTAGCAGCCGTAGCCCTCTGGCGAGCAGCTCAGCGACATGAACGTGCCTTGCGTAGTGCAATTCACCAGAGGTCTGCACATCCCGGTGGCGGGATCGAGAATGCTTCCGACGGCGGAACAGAGGTCAGAGAGTGTAGGTTCTCCGGCACACTTCACAATCGTGTCGTTGCTTTCATGCAGCAGCACCGGAACTTCCACGTAGCGCTTGCGTTGGCCCATTTCGCCGGCTTCCGTCTTTGTCTCCATCTCGATCTCAAGCTGCGCCACCACGCGGCGGTAGTTCACGCTTTCAATCCGCATTACCGAAGCCGGCACACCCTTGTCCCGGAGGGTCAAGGCCTTGATCTTAACGGTAGGGGATACGCGATAATTGGCCTGCATCGCGGTGGATCCACTGTTGAGCTCTTTGGAAACTCCATACCCCTGGAATCCGTCGATAATCACAGGGGCGGAGCCTCCGATGGCAAGAGACTTACCCACGAGCGAAGCCTGGCAACCCTTTTCGGTACCCATCCAAAGCGATAGGGCGCCCACGAACTCGCTTGCCTCGTCTTTGGCGATGATGGCCCCCTGCTGAGAGCCAATATTTTTTACGAGGCTCGCGGCAGCGATCGCCAGTAAAGCCATCAGGCCGAGAGCGACGGTGATCTCAAGCGTGCTGAAGCCACGGCTGCAGACTGGTTTGATGCCCATCCCTAAAAGGTAGTGGGCGCCCTCGTTGTTGACAATATATAAACTACTTTTTCTTCGTGCTACGCTCAAGGCATGGGCTTTCGGCAGAGGCAGAAAAAAAGCATTTATCCCCAGGGCAAAAAGCCCTGGGCCGCCTTGCTGGCTGCTGCGCTGGTGCTTGTTTTTGTCGTTTGGCAGTTTGTGCTCCCCGCGAAAAAAACAGCCCCTTTCGCGCCGCCCCCCTCGCCTCCCGCTGCCCGGAATGCACCGCTGGGTCCCAAGGTAGACACCGACGAAATGCTCCCCTTGATGCCCGGGAAAGGCTCCAAGATCGAACTTCCTAGCCAGCAGGTAGGCGGGCCGCCGGCGAGTTCCGGGGGCTCGAAGAGCCTGGCACGTGGAGCTGAAGGGACTGGTGACAAAAGCCAGCAATCAGACAAAGCAAACTGGCTGGCGCGATGGTTTCCCGGGCTTGAAGGCAAAGAGGGCACAGCGGGAGGACAGCCGGGGTATCGCGGTGACAGCATGTCTCCTTTTGCAGGTTCTGCGGCTGGCAACGCAGCGGCGAGCTTGGCCCAGGCAATGAAGAGTGGCACATCGCCAAACTACGGGATGAAGAAACCAAGCGAGCTGGTTCCTGGAAGCGGAGTGCCTGGAAAGAACCCCATTTTCCTCGACGACGCTTTCGCCGAGCAGAACAAAGAGGTGATCCGCAAGTTCGGGGAAAACGCGAAGCTGAATGTGCCGCTCATTCCGGGAACCCAGTACCTCACGCTCAATCTCGACGACGGGCTCGAGGGAATCAATATATACCAGGCACTCTTGGGCACGAACGTGTCGATCGTGGCGAAGGCAGGAGTAGTCACGCAGGCGGAGCTCGAGCTCTTTATCCATTCCGGCGACACGGGCCTTCCCGCACTTTCCGGCATTTCAGCTCCGGGCTCACTCGGGCCAGCGACAAGCTTTCCCGCCACCTCTGGCTCGGGCTTAAGAGATTCGCAGACATGGATGTTCACCTCGAACGGTTTCACGATTCAGGTCGCGCTCATGGTCAGAATAGACAACCAGGGCAGCTACCTGGCGGTAGTGAAAGCCCCGGGAGAAAGCGTTACCAGCGCCGAAGACTTCTACGGGCAGTACTTTGAGCAGCTGAAAATAATGTGAAGCTTTTTCCCCGAACTCTTAGTCTCTGGCTTTCATGCTCTCTGGCTTCAGCCGGGATGCTTTATGAGCTGATGATTGCGCAGCTCTTGTCGGTATCGCTCGGTGGCACGCTGCTTCAGTACTCTCTCACGATCGGGATTTTTACCCTCGCGCTCGGCCTTACAAGCCTCTTCTACCCGCGGATCCCCCTTACCCTGAAAACGCCAACCGCTTTCTTGGCCCTCCAGCTCGTAACCATTTTTTTCGCGTTTTTTTCTTACTGCGCACTGGTCATTGCGTTTCGCAGCGGTCTGCATTCGCCCGCAGCACTCTTCTATTCTGCGCCGCTTCTCATTGGCCTGCTTACGGGGCTCGAGCTTCCGCTCCTGCTCGAGGGCCAGGAACATGAGCACAAAGCCGCGCTGATTGCTGCCGATTACCTCGGCATGTTCCTGGCCACGCTTGCCTTCCCCCTCTGGCTATTGCCCACGGCAGGGCCTCTCGGTGCCGCGCTTCTCGGAACCTCGCTCAATGCCCTTGCAGCGCTTGCGTGCTTATCCAGCCGGCGGGGAGCCACCGCAAGATGAAAACTTCCGCGGCATCGCTCGCCTTCCTGTTTTCGCTTTGCGGAATTTCCTGCCAGTTCCTTCTTGTGCGGGCCCTGGATCCGTTTATCCAGGACGAAGTGCTTTGCCAATCGGTGACCCTCGGGGTCTACCTGCTCGGCATGGGCGCAGGAGCCGCGCTTCTGTCGCGATACTCGCCCCGGTTTCCCCTTCGGATTCTTTTCCGCGCGGAACTTGCCCTCGCTCTGCTCGCCGCTTTCCTCGTGCCGCTCTGCTACGCCGCCTTCCTTGCGCTCGAGCTTTTCTCCGACTCCTGGCTGCTCGAATCGCTCGGGGCAACGAAGTTGCTACTTCTCGTGCTGTTCCAGCCCTTCGCTTTCGCGCTCGGCGCTCTTTCCGGGCTCGAGATCCCGCTCCTTTCCCAGTGGCTGGAGAGCAGGGGAGAGAAAAACACCGTCACTTTCGCGCTCGCATTCAGTTATTTCGGAGCGATCGGCGGAGCCTTTTTCGTTTCTTTTCTTCTTCTTCCTGGCCTCGAGCTCGGCGCGGCGGCGCTTACCGTGAGCCTGCTTACCCTGCTGCTTTCCAGCACGATTCCTTTTCTGCCGCAGGAGAACCGCCGCGTCGCCCGCGCCCTACCAGCCGTTTCCGCGATCGTGTGCGTTCAGCTTTTCCTCGGCCATGCGCTGCCGCCGATGGAGCAGGCAATGCTGAAGACCGGTTATCTGGAGCTTCGCCTGGGCGAGTATTCTCTCCAGGGGATCAGTCAATGGTGGCACGCGCTTAAAGGCTTCGCACCTGTCGAACGGCACCAGACCCGCTACCAGACAATCGACCTCATCCCGGATCGTTTTCTCCTCAGCGACGCGATCCGTTCAGATTTTGCGATGTACCTGAACTTTCAGCCGCAGTTCACGCGCGATTCGGCGCCCGCCTATCATGAGTCAATGGTTTTCGGCGCACTCGCAATCGCGCGCAACACCGTGCGAAAGGCGCTCGTTCTTGGCGGCGGCGACGGTCTGATTGTACGGGAGCTGCTGCGTGCGGGAGTGCAGGAAGTGGTTCTGGTTGAGCTCGATCCCGCGATGCTCAAGCTTGCGTTGGAGCATCCCGTGCTTCGCGCCCTCAACCGCGATTCTCTTCGCGACAAACGAGTGCGCATTATAGCCGACGACGCCTTTCGTTTCGCTCGCGAGAACCGGGAAACGTTCGACGGCATCTTCGCCGACCTTCCCTTTCCCGTGAGCTACGATCTGCTTAAGCTCTACAGCGTGGAGTTTTACTCTGCTCTGCACGCGCGTCTTACCGAGGGCGGCTTCCTCGTTTTCGATGCTCCACTTCGAGGAGGGCAGGGATCGCGTGCGCCAAAGCCTACTCCCCAAGAAATCTTCCACGCTACGCTCCTGGCCGCGGGCTGGCAGCAGCTGCTCGCTTTCGGCCCGATGGAGCCATTTTTCTTCGCGAGTAGTTCTCCGGAAATTGCTTCATTCGACTACAGCCGCCTGCCTCCGGGGCTCTCCGGAAAGACACTCTTCAACCTCGCGGCTCTTCCCTGGGCGCTCAAAGACGAAGCCGATCCTGCCCTCGTGAACTCAGCGCTGCGCCCCAGGAGGGTGCGATGGTAAGACTGCTGCTGCTGCTTGCCCTTTCCTCCTCATCCGCTCACGGCGTCTGGAACGACGAGCTCTTTGGCCGGCCACAAGCAGCCTATTTCCGAGGAGCCAACTCACGCCTGCTGAACTGGATCCTCGAAAAATACGAGCTCAAAGGCGCTTTGACGAAAGATCAGAAGCGTTTCCTCGAGCTTTGCGCCAATGAGTCCTCCACTTGGTATCATCCCTCGTATCCTTCCCTTCGCCTGAGCATCTTCAGTGTTCGTTTTTCCTACGATCCTGCCTCACAGAAAAAGGACATAAGCGTGCGCTGCCTGCCTGTAGCGCCGAGCGATGAACTCAATGGGCTGGGCAAAAAGCTCGCGGCAAAGGGAAAGCAACTGCGCGCGCTGGGCCTCGAGTTCTCCCTGAACCACAAGGGCCGCTGGCGGGCCATCCTTGAGGGAGGGGAGCTCAAGCTCCATGATCAGAAGCTCGTGAAGGAAACCAAAGAGCGCGTTGCCTTCCAGGATGGAGCGCCTCCAGGAGAGGCCCACTTTCCCTTTCCCTGGTTGGTGCAGGCCTGGAGCGAGGAGAAAAGTGGCGGAAAAAAACAGTACCGCCTCGAGCTTCGCGCCTTCATGGACGGGCTCGCCCCAAAAGAGCTGCGGGCCGACATCGAAGCTCTGCATCGTGAATTTGGCCTGCTTGCCGACTCGATCCTTTATTCTCCGCGGGAGCCGACAGAGGTATTTTTTCCGTGAACGAGCGCAAGGTACTCCACGGCATCGACCTCGTGCGGCTGCTGTCGTTTTTCTGCATCGTCACCTACCACTGCTATAGTGCATATATCTTCGTTCCCTACGATTCTTCTGCGTGGGCGGGCACCCCGATGTTTCTGATTCACGCCCTTCCGCGCTCGTTTCCCTTTTCCGGCTTCACGATCGTCGCCATCTATGCACTTCTGGCGGGGTTGAAAGGGCAGCCGCTCTCTCTCCGGCGCCCCTTGCTGGTGGTCGTGCCCGGGCTGGTTTTTCTATTTCTCATCTACTCGGATTTCTCGCGCCGCGAATATTTCTGGGAATGGGACATTTACCACTACCTTCTCTTAGCCCTCCTCATGCTTGGGGTTTTATCCCGCCTGCGGGATCGCTCTGTCTTAGCTTGCGGGGGGCTCGGTGCGCTGCTGATGCTCTTGCCCCTCTGGGAATGGATTCCGGCATCATCTTTTCCCAGAGGCCTCGCCCATGTGCTGGTTGGGGTTTGCGACAGTGAAGGGAAGGGTGGCTGGTTCTTGCTGCCTTGGCTGAGCCTTCCCTGGATCTATCTGGCTCTTGGCCGAGCCCTGGTAAAGCACCCACGGCTCACGAACCGGGAGCTCATGATCTGGGTACTGCCACTCGCCGCCGGAATCTTTACCTGGGGATCGTACTTCGCGGTCGATATCGGCCCGGGGTTTTACTGCTTCATGTTCCGGCAGCCACCCTATATTTTCTGGGGACACTTCCTCTGGGTAAGTTTCGCGCTCCGGGCATCGGCTGATCCGCGGATCCAAGGTTGGCTTGCCGGAAGCCGGTTCGTAAAAATATTGTCTGGCCTGGAGCTGAACCGACATTTCGGTCTGGCGTACCTCGTGCACCTGCTCATCCTGTCGGCCGCAGCCGAGATACTGCTCCCGCGGTTCGGTCCTCGGCCCGTGTTCTATTCGATGTTTCTCGTGCTTCTGCCGCTTACAGAGCTCACCACGCGTGCGCTAATTACTGCGATAGGACGCCTGAACCCTCGAGCACTTCGAGGAGCTGGCTAGCCACAACCCGGTTGCCATCTCCATTGAGGTGATCATCCTGGAAAGACTCCTCAGGCTTGCGGAAATACTCTTCGCTGCTTTCCCCTTTGCCAGAGCTAGCCACGAGCTCACGGAAACGAGCGGACACATCTGCGAGTGGTAACTTTCGCTCCCTCGCGAAAGCACGGATTACAGCGTTGGGGGGTCTTTCCGCCAGGGAGCCACGATAGGGGGGGTAGGTCTGAAACACTATCTTGGCTCCCGCTTCCTCTACCAGAGCTCTCATTTCTTCGAGGTCGTGCGCTACCCAGCTTTCTATTTCCTTACCGTGCCCACCGACCGGGCCAATCGCGATACTTGGATACTGCTGATTGAACTCTTCTATTGCCTTTGCCTGCTCACCGGCAGACATCATCTTGATCAGCAGCATCGGCTCATTCACATCGGGCGCGAAAGGATTTTCCCTGAGTTCCTTTCGAATAAGTTTGTCGGCTTCTTCCCGCTGACCTTCGGCGATCAGCCTTGCCACCTCGAAGCCATAAGCGGCAATGAATCCTGGCGCGCACTGGTTCACCAGCCTGTAAAAATCCGGGCCATAGTTTTTCATGCCTTCCCTTGGATCTTTTTGATCGGATAGGTAATCGTAAAGCTGCGCGACGAGCCTGGCGGAGGGTCGGTAGGCGTCGTTCTTCTCCTTGAGCCCACGGAATGCCGCTTGCGCAGAACTTCTCAGGGGCGCCTCATAGTCATTGAGCAGCTTATCGAGGTAGTAGTCGAAGGCATTTTCCTTTTCAGCCACATCCTGCAGCGTCTTCATTACCTCTAACCCTGAATCGAGTTCGCCCTGCCCAAGATGAATCCGGGCAAGCTGACTGAGCGCGAGACGATTTCCCGCGCCGAGCGGCTGCTTCACCCAGTCGCTAAGCGCGCCTTTGGCTTCCGCGAGCCGTTGAGGCTGGGAAAAGAGAATCGTGAACGCATTGGGCAATGAAAGCTGGCCTACCCATTTCATAGCAACCGTTGAAACTTCCGAGAGGGGTACCCGCGGAAAAGCCACACTGTAGCCCTCAGTCGCCTCACCAAGCAGGGCACGCTGATTGCGAATCAACCGCACGAACTGCACTAACCGCAGCTTTCCCAGCAAATCCCAGGCTGGCTTGCCGCTACGAAACTTTTCATAGTGGTCGAACTTTCTCCAGTTAGGCTCTCCAGCCATCACCGCCACGGCTATAGGCTGGTACTTCAGCAGAAGCGACGGAAGATCTTCGAGTATATCGGAGGAGTTCACATTCACTCGGCCGGCGTTTACCACGCGCATCCGTGCGCCGCTGTATTTTGCGGCCAGCAGTGCTTCCAGCTGTGCCGGGTAGGTGAGATGCGGCGCGACGGTGAACCCATGGGTATGGGAGTTTCCCACGCAGAGGATAGTAAGTTCTGCGCCAGTATCGCGGCCGCGATCTCCTGCCCGCGCGTTTTGCCACCAGGCACCGTAAGTACGAAGCCCGAGCTCAAAAAGCAAAAGAGCGAAGAGCACTCCCAGGAGGAGCGCGCTAAGCGCCTTGAATGTGCCAGCTCTGCTCATGAATCATTTGATTTTATGGGTTTCGAACCTGCTGCGCTAGCGTATACTGAATTCAGATGCTTACTCATTTTCTCACCACCTTCGTAACGCTGTTCGTGATCATCGATCCAATCGGCACCGTGCCGGTGTTTATCGCGCTTACAGGTCGCTATGATCCTGAAAGAAGAAGGCGGATCGCCAACAAAGCGGTAGTGGTAGCTGCCGGAGTGCTCCTTTTTTTCGTGCTTCTCGGCCAGCTTCTCTTTGACGCGATAGGCGTCAGGCTCGTGAGCTTCGAGATTGCCGGAGGGGTGATGCTGTTTCTCTTCGGCCTGAAAATGGTGTTCGACAAGCCAGAGGGCATGGATATGCCAGGCGAAAGCGACCACGACATCGCGGTATTCCCTTTGGCGATCCCTTCGATCGCGGGCCCAGGCGCCATGCTCGGGGTAGTGGTGGCGGCGAACAATCCCACTTACAATGCCGCCCACCAGTTGATTGCCACGATCACGCTCCTGCTCGTGCTCAGCTGCACCTATATTTTTCTGCTGTATGCCGAGCCCATCCATCGCCAAATCGGCAAAACGGGCTCGCTCATCTTATCTCGCGTGATGGGAATTCTGCTCACAGCGATCGCGACAGAAACGATCCTTAAAGCGATCTTCAAGCTCTGGGTTCCCGCCCAGGCAGTTCACTAGGCAAAAAATCCGGGGCCGCTCATCACGGCCCCGGCGCTATTAAATATCGTTCCAATTCCGCGCCTGATTTGCGGGCCTCCATTCATGTTCTTCGAGCGCACGCAGTCCGCTCCCGAGCTCTCTCACGAGCCTGGGATTGGCCCACAAGCAGTGCCAGATCGCTCCCGCGATCCATAATGCTTGTTTAGGCCACTGTGGCACCTTGTTTTCGACAAGCCAAATTTTCAGCTTCGGCCTTTCTTCGATAGGGATCTCCTCGATCTCCCAATTCTTTGCGACTTTCATATACCTCTCCTGAAAAAACGGACGAACGAAACCACCACGCTGAAAAGCGCGACGAACGATACGGGCGATACAGGCTGCGAATGGCGAAAGAGCGCGCAGGCGAAAATGCCAATGCGAACTGAAGCCGAATGAGCACCTGAATGCTCAGTTTAACTTGCTTGAAATCCTGGGGAAATTAGACGGAACGAGGTTCCGAAAACACACCGGAGACGCAAGGAGAGAGAGCTTGTTCAGGTTTCATACCGAGGCGAGTGGCGCCGATCATGTGAATCATTTGTCTGTCTCCTTTCGTTCCGAGCCGGCATGAGCGCCGGCTGTTTGATTATTTATTTAGAATAAAGCAGAAGATGCGTTCCCGCAACTTCAAATTTAAAATCTCGTAAGATTTTTTCAAAATAGCCCCGCACCTTAAATGGAATCTATTTTTGAGACTTATTCTCATTCACGACAGCAGCACATAACTCCGACAGCATGACCTGATTTCCCGCCAGGTTCAGATGACAGTGGTCAAGCATGAGCTTTCCGTTGGCCATTTGATTCAGGGACGCCTCGTCCACGGCTTTCTTGATGTCCACAAGCCTCACGCCCTCCGCCGTCGCCGCCTCGCGGATCAGCCGATTGGTTTCCGTAGTCGCAGTGAAAGGGCGCTCGCTCTTTCCAAACACTTCATCGATCAGCTGCTTTGCTTTCTCAGCCTGGCCATTCTCCTGGTAGGCGCGGCCCAGAAAATACTTATACAGAAGACTCACGCCCGGTTCTCTTGCCTTCTTCTCGAGTTCTTTAAGGCTCATCCGAGGCGCGTCGTACATTCCGGCGGCCGGCCCTTTGCCGCCGCTCTCCCAAAGAGGGGGAATCATGTAGTTATAGGCCATGGTGGTGAAGATCACCGGTACCCCTGCAACTTTTGCTTCCCTCGCGATGGCGCCGAGCCTTTCGCGGAAGACCGTGTAGAATTCCTTTTTCTCTTCTTCCGAATAAGAACGCTGCAGCCGGGCAGCGAGCTGTTTGCGCTCTTCATTCGTGGTGGCGCGTTTTGTGGCGAGGGCAGACAACTTCGCCAGGAGCTGTAGCGAAAGCAGATTCTGATAGAGAGAAGCTGCGATTGCGCGACCTTTGTGCTCACGAAAATCCGCGTAAGTTTCCGGATTGCAATGGCTCACAAAGTCACTGTGCCCGGTGGCCACAATCATCATGTCGGGGCGCAGGGCTAGCGCTTCGCGCGTGGTGGGAAGGGTGCGATCACTGCCGCAGCCTGCGAAACTCAGGTTGATGAACTCGATCTCGCGCCCAGCGCGCTCTTGGAGGCAGGCGACAAAGGCTTGCTGCGACCAATTGAACGCATGCCCGGTCGAGTCAGCAACCAGAACAATACGCAATTTTCGAGGATCTTTCGCGATCGGGAAGGATCCTTGTGGCTGTCTCACCGTAAGGGGGTAACCGAATGGCTCGGGATCAGAAAGGTCCGGAGAGATCCGCACGAGACCAACACCCGTGGGCTCAAGTAACTTACGCTCATTGAGTGCCTCTAGCGTAGGGATACTGAAGCGAAACCCGCGCGCTCTTAAAGCGAGTTCAAGTGCTCCGATCAGAAGTGCGATTACCAGTACGGATATACCAAGCACGGCCAGCTTTCTTCGTAACGAGCTCATCGCAGCTTGAGAATCTCTTTTCGGTCTTCGTCGATCTCAGGCCGGAGCAGGTCCATTTTGGAGAAGACGGAGCTGAGGTCATGCTTCCAGCTGGCACCAGGAAGAGGATACTTCAACATAGGCACAGGTTCAGGCGAAGCGCGATAACTGCGCGACACCAGATTTGTGATCGGCCGGATCTCCACAAGCAATACCAGAAGGCCAGCCACGATCCCCGCCGAGGTAATGATTCGAAGCCCAGGAAAAGTTTCCTTGAGTACGAAAACGAGGCCCGTTCCCAAAATTGCACCATTATAAATCAGATCCAGAATCAGCTGCGTTCCAGCGCTTGTAGCCTGGCCGATCAGCAAGTTCGCCAGTGGATCCAGAAAAAATGAAACGCCCATCGCCAGAAACGTGAGCCGAAAAATTCTCTGGAACCTGTATTCACGTCGGTTCAGTTTGCTCACGAGAGAAAACACAACCGCCAGGAGCAGAATCATAAAGAATATGCCGCAGGTAATGGCAACGATTCTTCCCGCGGTCTCACTCTCAGACCTGGTGAGAAACTGCAGCCCCGTTCCCGCCAGCAGGAACACAAAGCCACCCAGCATCCAGCGTAGTAGAAAACTCCATAGCGGCTGGCTTTCGGCACGGCCGCCTAGCGACTTGGCGCGGATGGCGGCGAGGTCGATTGTCTGAGTCACGTCGGCCAGTGGAGCCAGGCTCAGCTCGAGGAGAATCTCGCCAAGGTGCACGTGTATGGGTTCCAGCCCGCTCACTACGACCTCGGGCTTTCGTTCGCCGAGATGCACGAGCCCGTTGCGGCTACCCTGGTCTTTCAGGATCCAGGTTCCGTTTTCGCCGCTCAGAAGAACGGAATGGTTGCGTGAAATCGAAGGATCGTTGAGCACCAAATCGCAGGACGGCTCACGCCCGATCTTGTACCCATTCAGCGATACGCGATGGGTTTCCCCCGAAAACTCAGAACCGTCCTGCGGCAATACCCTAATTTGCAGCATACTCGGCTTTCCCTTCTTCCACTCCGTCGACAAAATGGCGAATGAGCTGCTTGAGGTTTTCGAAAGACACACCCGAGATGCTCACGCTCATCAGCAAGTTGCGCTTGCCCTTAAGCATCGTGGCCATGTCGAACGCGCCTTCCCAAACTCCTTCGAAGCGTGAGTACTGCCGGAAACAGGCGTGCACCGTGATCGGCAGGCCCTTCGAATTGGTAACCCGTTCAGTCACGCAGCGGGCGGGTGTTAGATCAGAGAGCACTTCCCTCGAAATTAAGCTAACGAGGCCAGCGGTCTTCGATGTAGCAGTCATGCTGTTGCTTACAAGATCGAAGAACTGAAGATCATTGAGTCCTTTTCGTTCGCAGTCATTCAAGTCGAGAGAAAACTCGCCGCCGCTTACCCGGCGACCAAGATAAACCGAGTTCTGCAGGTTGCAGCTCTCGCGCGTCACGGTAAATTTCTGCTCTTTATTGTTGCGCGAGCTGTCGCTCCAGCACTTGAACGCCGGCGGCAGCACGGGAACCTTCCAACCCTTGAAATCGCGCTTCTTGTCCTTTTGCGCCACGATACCGGAAAGAATCGTGGAACCCGCGTCATTGAGCTGCTGACCAATGCTCTTCTCGAGCAGCACGGCACCTGGAGCTTTCTTGTCTTTGTTCTCCGCCCAGCTTTTCAAAAGGCCCGCAGGATACATTTTCGGCACGGCGAATGAGATATTGCTCGCGAACACGAGCTTTGAAACGTTCACGCCGATCAGCTGCCCTTTGGAATCGACGGTCGGCCCGCCGCTCATTCCCCCATTGATAGGGGAGCTCATGTGGATCTTGGAATACGGCCCTTCCGCAATCACGCCATTATACGTGCCTTCCACGATCGACATGTTGAGGTCTTCTGGCAGACCGATGGAGAAGATCTTAGATCCATGAGCCGGCATCTCCGCGCTGATATTGATCTTGTCGGCGAAGGTGCGCGCTACCCGAAGCAGTGCGACGTCATTCACCGGATTCACCGCGAGAACTTCCGCAAGCATGCTCGTGCCGCCGTCGACGAGGTAGACCTTATACTGCTCTGGCTCGAGTACAGCTTCCGACACCACATGAAAGTTCGTGATCAGTAGCCCGCTCTTGTCGACCACGAAGCCCGTGCCGTACGAGCTCTTTGGCGCCGACTCCGAGATCGCGGTCTTGATCTGAAACACCAGCGGTTTCACGCGGCTGAAGATCTCGTTGCCGAGAAGGGGAGCTGCGGTCGAGGTCACGCAGGGAAGCAGGAGCAGCAGGGGTACGAGGAAAATTCGCATCCTAATAGATTAGGGGGGAATGGCGGAGTTGAATAGCGGAAGCGAAGTTTGAAAGCTTACGGAAACAGGTATGCGCATGCTGGTTACAGTTATTGACGCGCCTGGTTTGCACTGTAAAAACTGACCGCGTCACAAACTCAACCCTCTTGACATACTATACCCCCCCACAGTATCCCTGCCCTATGAGCAAGAAAACTAAATCCGCCAAGCATGCGCATGTTCACCACCATCCGGGCCACGAGGCTGAGCTTCCCCGTCTGCGCAGGGTGAAAGGGCAGGTGGAAGCGATCGAGCGGATGATCACGGAGGGCCGTTACTGCATCGATGTATTGCAGCAGATCAAGGCCGCGCGCTCGGCGCTGCAGAGTCTGGAAAGCAATATCCTGCGCAGCCACCTCGAAAGCTGCGTGAAGCACGCGCTCGAAAGCCCCGACTCCTTCGAGGCAGAAAAGAAAATCAAAGAAATCTCCGCCATCCTGGGGAAATAGCCATGGCACATTCCTGCTGCGCACCGGAAAAATCCGAAAATATGACCAGCATCGATCCCATCTGCGGGATGACGGTAGACGTGCCAAAGGCCTTGGCCGAAGCCCGGCACCTGCACCACCTCGGGCACGACTATTACTTCTGCAGCACGGGCTGTAAAACAAAGTTTGCCGCGGACCCGAAAAAGTTCCTCGAGAAAGAGATGAACAAAACACCTCCTTCGAGCGCAGAGCTGCTCGCCGATTATACCTGCCCGATGCACCCTGAAGTGTTGAAGATCGGCCCCGGCTCCTGCCCGAAATGCGGGATGGCGCTCGAGCCCAAAACCTTTTCAGCCGACCAACCCGAAGACCTCTCCGAGCTGCACGACATGCAACGCCGGCTGAAAGTGTCCGCGGCATTTACGATTCCGCTCGTGGTGCTCTCCATGGGCGGGCGGCATATATTTTCTGTGCCACATGCCTACTTGCAGGCCTTCGGCTGGGCGGAGCTCGTGCTTTCCACGCCGGTTGTGCTCTGGGGGGCGCTGCCGTTTTTTGCGCGCTTCCTCGATTCCTTACGTAACAAAAGCCCGAATATGTTCACGCTGATTGGTCTCGGCGTCGGGGTATCCTTTCTATACAGCCTGGTCGCCGTGATTTTTCCTGGGATTTTCCCCGACAGCCTGAAGGATCCGCATTCGGGGCTCGTGGGTCTTTATTTTGAAGGCGCCGCTGTGATCGTGACGCTCGTTTTATTCGGGCAGGTGCTGGAGCTCAAGGCGCGATCGGCCACCAGCGGGGCGATTCGCGCGCTTCTCGGGCTCGCGCCGAAAACAGCGCGCAAGCTGATGCCGGATGGACTCGAGGAAGAAGTGGAATTGGCTTCCTTGCAGATCGGCGACAAGCTGCGGGTTCGGCCGGGCGAAAAAATTCCGTCCGATGGAACCGTGCTTGAAGGCGGCAGCTCGGTCGACGAGAGCATGATCTCTGGGGAACCTACGCCAGTGCTCAAGGGCGCAAAAGATCCGGTGATCGGCGGCACCATCAACGGTACCGGCTCGTTCCTGATGAAGGTCGGCAAAGTGGGGAAAGACACCCTGCTCGCCCAGATCGTGCAGCTCGTGGCGGAAGCCCAGCGCTCCCGCGCGCCAGTGCAGCGCCTGGCCGACGCCGTCGCGGCCTACTTTGTGCCGGCAGTGGTGCTGATCGCGCTGGGATCGGCGCTGATGTGGGGAATTTTCGGACCCGAGCCGCGCTTGGCTTACGCGCTGGTGAACGCGGTAAGCGTTCTGATCATCGCATGCCCGTGCGCGCTAGGGTTAGCTACGCCAATGGCGATTATGGTGGCGGCCGGAAGGGGAGCTTCACTCGGGATTCTGTTCCGCGACGCGGAGGCCATCGAAACCCTGCGTAAGGTAAACGTGCTCATCGTCGACAAAACGGGCACGATCACCGAAGGCAAGCCGCGCCTGATGGAAGTGGTGCCCGCGTCAGGTGTCGATCCCTTCCAGCTTCTCAGCCTCGCGGCCAGCCTGGAGCAGGGTAGCGAGCACCCCGTGGCCGCGGCAATCGTAAAGGGCGCGCGCGAAAAGGGCGCGACGCTAACTTCTCCCACAGCAGTGGAATCCATAACCGGCAAGGGAATCCGCGGCACCGTGGCGGAAAAAAATGTCGCGGTGGGAAATCCGGCATTTCTTGCCGAACTTGGCGTGTCGGTTGAGCTGTTGCTCGCAAAGGCGGGCGCCCTGCAGGAAAATGCGCACACGGTGGTGTTCGCCGCGATCGACGGCAAGCTCGCAGGCCTGCTCTCCGTGAGCGATCCCATTAAACCGAGCTCCGCAATCGCGCTGAAGGCCCTGCTGGCCGCCAAAATTGAAGTGCTAATGGTCACAGGCGATAACCGAAAAACGGCCGAGGCCGTAGCTCGCCAGGTCGGGATCAAGCACTTGATCGCCGACGCCCTCCCCGAACAAAAACTCAAAGCCGTGAAAGACCTTCAGGCCAAAGGCAAGATCGTGGGAATGGCGGGGGATGGAATCAACGATGCGCCGGCGCTTGCCCAGGCAGATGTCGGGATCGCGATGGGCACCGGCACCGACGTGGCGATCCACAGCGCGGGAGTCACCCTCGTGAAGGGAAATCTCGAAGGCATCCAGGCTGCGCTTTCGCTCAGCCGACACACCATCAGCAATATCCGCCAAAACCTGATCTTCGCGTTCGGCTACAACGCCGTTGGTGTGCCGATCGCAGCGGGAATTTTGTATCCGGCCTTCGGCCTCCTGCTGAGCCCAATGATCGCGGCGGCGGCCATGAGCTTTTCGTCGGTCTCCGTAATCGCGAACTCGCTCCGATTGCGCTCGGTAAAGCTTTAACTATGAACAGGCAATGCGTGAATATTTTAAGTTTAATCCTTCTTTTCCTCAGCGGCTCCCCGGCGCAAGCCAAAACGGTACGCTACGAGCTCAACGTCACGGAGGGCAAGATTAATTTGAGCGGTAAAGCCACCGTAGACTGGGCGCTTTTCATCAATGGCAGTATTCCGGCCCCGACCCTCGAATTCACCGAGGGCGACGACGCCGAGATCACGGTAGTGAACAAGACTGCGGAAGAGGTGAGTGTCCATTGGCACGGCATCCTGCTTCCCTGGCAGCAGGATGGCGTGGCCAATACCAATACGCCCCCCATCATGGGCAGTGAATCCCATACCTTCCGTTTCCCGATCCGGCAGAGCGGCACTTACTGGTACCACTCGCACACCATGCTGCAGGAGCAGAAGGGCCTCTTTGGCGCGATTCTGATTCACCCGAAGGTGAAAAAAATAAAATACGACAAAGACCTCGTTGTCGTAGTTAGCGATTGGAGCGACGAGAACGCCGACCAGATCCTGCACAACCTGCGTAAAGACGGCGACTATTATCTTTATAAAAAAGACTCCATGCGCTCCTATTTCGGCGCGCTAGCCGCAGGCAAGCTCGGCAGCCAGCTTTCCAACGAATGGCAGCGGATGGCAGGAATGGATCTCTCCGATGTCGGATACGATGCGTTTCTGCTGAACGGGAAAAAAGACTCCCAGCTGCTCACAGCCCACCCAGGCGAGAAGATTCGCGTCCGGCTCGTGAACGCTGGCGCCTCCAGCTACTTCTACGTGAGTCTGGGGAAAGCGCCGTTTCAGGTGATTTCGGCCGATGGTATCGACATCAAGCCCGTGTGGACCAACGAACTCCTGATGGGGATGGCGGAAACTTACGATATTCTTTTTACCGTGCCCGAACATAAAAACTACGAGCTTCGTGCGACCGTGCAGGACGTAACGGGTTTTGCGAGCGGCTGGATCGGGATGGGCGAAAAAGTAAGCGCCCCGGATAAATCCCTGCCAGACCTATACGCAACCATGGACCATGGCGCGCATGCGGGACATGCGGGGATGGACCACTCCAAAATGAAAATGGATGAACCGACGGTGGATCACTCGAAGATGGCCGGCATGGACCACAGCAAGATGGACCACTCCCAGCACCAGATGCCGGAACCTGAAGAGTCACCCGGAAGCGTAATCCCCCAGCTCAGCGTAGACAGCCTTACCGCGCTATCCAGCACCGCGTTCCCAAAATCAATTCCGACGCAAGATTTCAAACTCGTGCTCGACGGCGATATGGAACGCTACGTGTGGCACATCAACGGCAAAGCGATCTTTGAAGACCGCCTGATCACGATCCGTGAGGGGGAAGTGATCCGCTTTACTTTTCAGAACAACACGATGATGCACCACCCGATGCACCTGCACGGCCATTTTTTTCGCGTACTAAACAACAGCGGCGATCTCTCGCCGCTCAAGCATACGGTGGATGTTCCCCCGCACGGCACCCGCGTGATTGAGTTTCTCGCCAACGAACCCGGGCAATGGATGCTCCATTGCCATAATCTCTATCACATGAAAACCGGCATGGGCCGCGTGATCCGTTACAACACGCTGAAGATGACGCCCGAAGAGGAGCATCTCGACCACCATGACCACCACCTGCACGACCACCTCTACTGGGACGCAAAGCTTGAGGCCGCCACAAATCACGGCCGCGCTTTTTTCCGCCTCTCGAAAACCTGGGATACGCTGGAGCTCGACGCCGAAACTCGTGAGCACAACAAAAAATGGAGCGTCGAAGGCGATCTCCTCTACCGGCGTTGGATCAATAACTTCCTGAATTTCGCGGGCGGAGGCACAAGCTTTGGTGAGCACCAGCGGGGAATTCTGGGCGTTTCGTATGTGCTTCCCATGCTGGTGGAGATGGATGCGTTCATCGATAGTGCGGCCGACCTGCGCTTCGACATAGGAAAGAAATTCCAGTGGACGAAAAATATCTTCACCGACGCCGCTCTTACAGTGCGCAGCCATGAGAGCCCGGAGTGGGAAATCAGCCTGATGTATGGCCCTTCCTGGAGCTGGAGCGCGGGGTTGATGCTCACCGAAGAAAAGCTCGGAGCCGGCGCAGAAGTTCGGTTCTGATTTTCGGCTGGCGAAGCAGTGGATGAATCTGTTTTTATTGAAGCGCCAGTAAGGCCGAGGAGGCTAGCGCTCCAAAGCAACTGTTAAATACGATTATTTTACACACAGGATCCAACAGTCGGGAGGAACGGGTGGTTCTTCCTGTTATAGTCGGCTCATGTCCAATAAAGCGTCAGAAAGACTCATTCGCCTCAATGGCAAAATCATGCAAACTTGGGAAGCTCGCGCCATCGAGGAAGTAGCCGCCGCGGTCGAAAACAACTCGCTCGCGCTGCGAAACTCCTTGCCGGAATTTTTGGGGCAGATTGCCGCGGCGTTAAACACCAGCACCGACCGTTCAACAATCAGAACCCGCTGGGAAAAATCAGAGAGCACCCGTGTCGGCAAGAAGCACGGCCGGGAGCGCGCCAATGAAGTCGACTACACCATTGATCAGCTGATTTTCGAATACCATATTCTCCGACAGGTGATCTGCGACTTGATGGAAGAGGAAGAACCACTATCAGTGGTGGAAAGAGAAGTGATCGTATGCGCGGTGGAGCAGGCCGTGAACGACGCAGCCACCGAGTTCAGCCAGACTCTCAACGATATCCAGGAAACATTTACCCAGGCATTGGCGCACGACCTGCGCGGCCCGGTTACGAGCTCAAAGCTCGGAGCCGAGCTTCTGCTGAAAAAACCACACGACGCAGACCACTCCATAAAGATAGCCACGAGGATCAATGCCTCCATGGACAGGCTCGACCTTATGATCCGCGATCTGCTGGACGCAAGCCAACTAGGTTCCGGGGGCAAAATGCACCTCGACCTTGAACACTGTGACCTCGACCAGATCCTGCTGGCGGTCGCAGACGAAACAAACTTCCTTCACGGCAAGCGCGTAATCTGGAAATCGATCGGCCCCGTGAAAGGCCGCTGGAACGAGAGCGGGTTGCGCAGGGTGATCGATAATTTAGTGGGGAACGCCCTCAAGTTCTCTCCCCCGGGAAGCCCAATCACAATCGAAGTCAGCAAAGACCCGCAGATTGTATGCTTCACGGTGCACAATTCTGGAACCCCGATCCCGACCGACGAGAAAAAAATGCTGTTCCAGAAATTCCGCAAAGCGCGAAGACCGGATACAAAACAAGGTTGGGGACTAGGGCTCTCGGTGGTGAAAGGTGTGGTTGAGGGTTTAGGTGGGGAGGTGCAGGTAGATAGCAGCGAGCAAGGTGGAACTATCTTTACCGTCAAGCTCCCAATAGTGCTCGACCAATGATGGCGGTTACAAAAGTCAGTCAGTGATTAAAACTTCTGAGTGTCAGATCTTGGCCGCTTCGCTCAACCGGAAAAGACTGCCCTTCATTCCCAGAAAGAAAGCGGCGCACTTGCTCCAGTTACACATCGATAGCAGGAATCTTTCTGATGTAGCTCAAAGCCGTGAGCACCCGATATCCTTCGCTCTCCAGAAGCGTTCTCTGTAGGGCAAGCATGTCGGAGCTATCGTCCACGAGCAAAACTGTTTTTCTATCCATCACGCACTTTCATTTCCCAGGTAAGGCCGGGAGTCCAGGGGAAGAATCACTGTGAATCTGATCATTCTCCGTTTCGAGTTGCAGAGCTGCCCGACCACGGGACTCGAAGTCCCAACCGGAAACGATGGGCAGGAATGTATTGCAAGGCGCATATACCTATCCGCAACTGGACTAACCCTCAGTTCTGACAATACGCGCAGCATCTCCTCACGGAAGCCTGATCATAGCTTCACAAACTATTCACTCCATTGCCGCATGATGGAAACAAGGGAGGAATTCCATGCTGTTTGCACTTTGGACCTTAACCTTACTCTTTACGCTGCTGGGAACATGGCTCGCCCTGAAGCAAAGCCGTCCGACTCGAAAGAGCGGCCCGCTTCCTGGGATCACCGTGCTGAAACCCCTCTGCGGCCACGATCCTGGCCTTCGCGAGAACCTGGAAAGCTTCTTTCAGCAGCGTTATCCTGATTACGAGCTCATTTTCTCTGTAACCGACCCGAACGACCCAGCCGTAAGCGTGCTGGAAGAGCTGCAGCAAAAATATCCCCAGGTTGCTTCCTGGCTGGTGATCGGAGGGGTGGACGTAGGGCCCAACCCAAAAGTGAACAACCTTGTTCGCTCCTATGAGCTGGCCAGCCACGACCTGATCCTGATCAGCGACAGCAACGTACGCGCGGGATCAGACTATCTGGAACGCATGGTACCGGAACTGGAAAGTGGGGTAGGAGTCGTAACCGCCATCGTGGCTGGTGTGGCGCCGTCTGGCCTCGGCGGCGAGCTGGAAGCCACGTACTTGAACACCTTTTACGCCAGGGGAATGAAGCTGGCCTTTGCGACCGGGAACCCCTGCGTGATCGGAAAGTCGATGCTCTTCCGCAAGTCGGTGGCGGCTTCCTTTGGCGGAATTCGCACGCTCGGTGGGTTTCTCGCCGAAGACTACGCGCTCGGCGAAGAGATGAGAAAGCTCGGTTTGCGGGTGGCGCTCGCTGTCGATCCGATTCCGCAGTTTATCGGCAAATACTCCTTCAAAGCCTTTTGGCAGCGGCATATCCGCTGGGGACGAATCCGAAAGTCTCACGCGCCGATGGCATTTATAGCTGAGCCGATTTTTTCTCCTCTTTTGTCGTCCTTTCTCGCTGGCCTCGCTTGGGCAGGCTATTTGCCCTTTCTTCAGGCCTTCCTTCTGAACTTCCTGTTTTGCCTCTTCTGCGATCTCCTGCTTATAGGAAAATTCTCGGCTCGCTTCAGTCTGCGCGCGCCACTTTTCTGGTTGGTGCGAGAACTCCTGGCCCTTCCGCTCTGGATCAAGGTAGCTTCGGGAAATACCGTGCATTGGCGCGGAAAAACCTTGGCGCTCGGAGCAGGTGGCGTGATTCTGGATAGGGAAAGCGGGGACGGTGAATGCGAAGCGGGTTCCTTTGGGGAACGGCTACCTCTGCTCACCAGGTCGAGGGCCACAACACGGCCAGCGACTGGTGGCGCTGGGAGTCAGACGGCCATATAGAAGGCGGCGTATTGTCTGGAGCGGCCTGTGACCATTGGTCAAAAGCTGCCGAAGATCTGGAGCTCGCCGCGAGTCTCGGGCTTAGCTCTTACCGATTCTCTGTGGAATGGGCCAAAATTGAACCCGCGCAGGGAGAGTGGAACGAGGAGGCGTTGGAGTGGTACTCCGCACTTCTCGGGCACTGCGAGCGCCTTGGCCTTGAACCGATGCTTACGCTGCATCATTTTACTTTACCTGCCTGGTTCGCCGAAAAAGGCGGATTCAGCCACGTTGGCTCCGCGGATCTTTTTCTTCGCTACACGGAAAAAATCGTCGAACGCTTCGGCACCCGCGTTTCTCTCTGGTGCACCTTTAACGAGCCCATGGTGCTGCTTACTGGATCCTATATCGGCCGCTTTATGCCGCCCGCGCTCTATGCGCCCGAGCTGTTCGCGCGCGCGTGTGAGAATATCGTCGACGCGCATGTGCAGGCCTATGATCTGATCCACGAAAAACTGAAAGCGCGAACCGGCTCAAGAAAAGAAGAACCTGTTCTGGTCGGCATCGCCAATAATATGCTCGATTTTCTGCCTGATCGCTGGTGGCATCCGCTGGAGCAGCTTCTCGCGTTCACCATCCGGCGCTTCTACAATCGATCCTGGCTCGACGCCCTGAGCGGCAAGTGGCAGCATTTCGGAGTTCCTTTCGTGCTGAAGGGAGCCCAACAGGTAAGGAGTGCTCGCGGCCGGGTGACGATGGATTTTGTGGGCGTGAACTACTACACGAAAGCCTACGTAAAATGGCGCCCCCGCGACAGCTCTGCAGAGACCCTGCAGCAGCTTCCCTTGGGCATTTCCTTCGCGCGCCGGCGGGAGCCACAGACGGATCTCGGCTGGGCCGTGCACCCGGCGGGTTTTCGCAGCGTGATATTGGAGGCAGCCCGCTACGGGTTGCCGATTTTTATTACGGAAAACGGCCTTGCCGACAGAGAGGACCGCCTGCGGGGCGACTATATACTCTCGCACCTCAAAGAGGTGGCTCAGGCGATCAAGCTCGGGATCGAGATCCGTGGTTACTACTACTGGTCATTGCTCGACAATTTTGAGTGGATCAAGGGGTACGGCCCAAGATTCGGCCTTTTCCATGTCGACTATCAAACATTTTTGCGCACAGCGCGACCATCGGCCCAGCTCTACAAAAGGGTGATCGCCGCTCACCAAGAAACGAATCCGCCGAGCAAGGAAATCCTGGAAAACTTTTAAATCGGCTGCCTTTTTTAGCATTGCTTCAGCCAATGCAGGCATTCTTAGTCACTTGGGCAGACTTGTGGCGCGTTTGCCGCAAAATGAATAATAGAATTCCTGCTATGCCTAACGGAATCCCAACAATGTTCTCACGCAGGCCTAGCAGCACGGCGCCGTGTAAATGGTGTAGATGCTGCACAACCCAATCAAGGGAAATTCAAACGGAGATATCCTCAATGCGTAATTGGAAATCCATCGCTCTCGTAGGCGTGGTATTGTTGAGCGCAGGAACCGCTCAAGCGGCCTGCCCAGCCGGTACCACCAGCAAAGGTTCCTTCAACGGCAAAGAACTTTGCGCAATGCAAAAGCGCTACCTCAGCGCCGAAGTTGTACTCACGGCCGCCAACCACTATCTCCTTCCTGAAGGAATTTTCGTTGGTGCTGACAATGCCCAAAATTCGGTAGTCCGGATCGAAGCTGGCACCACTGTATACGCCAACCCAGGTGCGTTTCTTGTCGTAATGCGCGGCTCGAAGCTCATCGCGGAAGGCACGGCACAGAAGCCAATCGTTTTCACGACTTCAAAGCTCACTGACCGCAAGCGCGGTGAATGGGGCGGCATCGTGCTCAACGGCAATGCACCTGTAAACGCATGCGCTGGCTCGGCTCCTGTTTGCGAAGCCATTTCCGAAGGAATCAAGGAAGAACAAGTTAAGTTCGGCGGCGCTGATGCTAACGACTCTAGCGGCTCCCTTCGCTACGTTCGCGTAGAGTTCGGCGGCTACCCGATCGCTCCAGACAACGAGCTTAACGGCGTTACCTTCAACGGCGTGGGCGCTCGCACTGAAGTTAACTTCCTCCAGGTTCACATGAATGCTGATGACGGCGTTGAATTTTTCGGCGGAACCGTGAATGCGAAACACCTCGTGCTCACTGGCAACGACGACGACGCTCTCGACTGGGACATGGGGTTCCGCGGTAAGATTCAGTTCGTGGCTGTAAAGCAAAGCGATGACATTGGCGACAACGGCTTCGAATCTTCGAACCTGAAGTCTCCTATGAATGCGCAGCCTCGCTCCAACCCAATCATCAGCAACGTAACCCTAGTTGGCGGCGCCAAGAGCGGTTTCGGCTTGATGATGAAAGAAGGCACTGGCGGCCAACTCAGCAACCTGATCGTTACTGGCTACCAAAAAGGTTGCCTGAAGCTCAGCGGTGCTGAAACGTTCAACGCAAAAGCACTTGCCCTTTCCAACGTGGTAATGAGCTGCGCGAAGAACTTTGATGATCTCGCCGCCGATCCATTCAAGACCTCGGAGTGGTTCGCTGCCCAAGCTGGCAACAAACTCGCTGATCCGATGCTCGATGGATTCGTTCCTAAGGCTGGCAGCCCAGTTCTTGGCAAAGGCTCGTCACCTGAAGACCTTTTCTTCGACGACGTGAACTTTATTGGCGCAATCGGCTCTTCCCGTGAAGACTGGACGACCGGCTGGACCAATTCGGCCACTAAGTAATAGCTGCCCGGTCGCGCTCTGCAAATAGCGGAGTGCGACCTTCTGAAACCAGAGGAGGGTTATTTTCGCCACAGCGCGTAAATAACCCACTCCTCATTTGATGGATGGAGCATTTCCACTTGCGTCTAATCGCGATCATTCTTCTTCTCCTTCAATTCGCTCCGGTCTTGAACGCCCGGGGCGAACCTGCGTCCGCAGTATCGGGCGCACTTCCAGTTTCAAGAGAAGAGAACGAAGACGCCGCTCTACCCGAAAAAAAAATAGAGATCGGCCGTGTGCTCGTTCTTGTTTTTCAGAACGGCCTACCCGCAAGCGACATTCGACTTAAAATAGCCGGCAATAACGTGCGCCCCGACGCTAAAGGGGTTGCTACGCTGGAGCTAGCGGAAGGCACTTATCTTGTAGAGCCTGAAGGCTTTGGCAAGGGCACTGCGTTTCGAGTAGTGGCCGGAGAAGAGACCGAAGTTATCCTCAACCTGCTTCCGCCGGACAAATATACCGGCCAGGAAACCGCTCCCAAAGCTGACGCCGCAACCGCTAGACTTGCCGATCAAACTGGCCCCGTAGTCAAGTTGCGCCTTCGAAGTGCAGGCGAAAAACTACCTTTGGCCGACAGCACCGTGCTTGTGGCAGGTTTTTCTGGCGCGGCTACAAGCGACGCATCGGGCGTTGCCAGCTTCCGCCTTCCCCCTGGCAGCTATTCTTTTTCGGTGCTTCATGGAAGTTCCGAAACTATGGTTTTTCAGGACACTATCCAAAGTGATGGCTCGATGAAAAAACTCGGCGCAGAGCCACTTCTCGAACTGAAGCCTGTAGATACGCAGTTGGAAGAGTTTGTTGTGCTTGCGCCGAAGGTAAAAGGATCGGTTGCAGCACTTGTGGAAATCCGTCGAAATTCGTCAGCCGTCTCCGACGTGCTGGGTTCTGAGCAAATGGCCCGGCAAGGTGATAGCGACGCTGCAGCCAGCTTACGGAGAGTAACTGGCCTTACGCTCGTGGGCGGAAAGTTCGTGTATGTAAGAGGTCTAGGCGAACGCTACTCTGCCGTCACGCTCAATGGCAGCACCCTGCCTAGCCCTGAGCCTTCTCGAAGGGTAGTGCCTCTAGATCTTTTTCCAACCTCGGTTTTGGAAAGCGTTGTAGTGCAAAAAAGTTTTTCGCCGCATTTGCCCGCCGAGTTCGGCGGGGGGCTGATCGAGCTCAAAACAAAGGCTTTACCCGACAAGCCTTTTTTGAAAGCCGGAATCTCAATGACAGTGCAAGATCAGAGCGATGCTCTGACTTACAAAGGGGGCGGTAGCGATTGGATGGGCCGCGACGACGGCACGCGTGAACTTCCCGCCGCGATTGCAGATGCCCTTCGGTCGGGCCGACGCCTTGACGTAAACAATCCGCCGGCCTTTACAAATGGTGTATCTCAAGAAGAGCTTACAGCTCTTGGACGTTCGCTTAAAAACACCTATTCTGTAACTCCCGAAAAAAGACAGGCGCCACCTGGTGTATCTCTTGCCGCCGGCAGTCGCTGGGGCACCCAAAGTTTTGCCGTTGGAGCGGCTGGATCCGCGATGTACGCAACTTCCAGCGATGGTGGAATCAAAAAAACCAAAACTTTTGATGTTGGTACAGGATCCCAGCTCGAAGAAAATGAAACCGCAGAAACCCGGCAAAGTGAACAAGAAGTCAAAACAGGCGCAACGCTAGACTTCGGCTTAGAAGCGAACCGGCGGCACAAAGTGGAAACACACCTTTTGCTCGTGCGTGATAGCTCAAACGAAGTTCAGGTGAAAGAATTCTCGCGGAAAGGAGATAGCCGAGCCCTGAGACGCAAAACAACCCTGGAATGGGTGGAGCGGCAGCTCTTTACTTCTCAGCTAACAGGCAGTCACTTTTTTCCAACGGAAGAGGAGTCAGGTGTTGAGTGGCAGTGGCGCGCTTCACGCTCTTCGGCAACTCGGAAAGCTCCTGATACCCGCTCATTTTCTCAGGAGCAACGGATTGCAGGTGAGCCGTGGGCGATAACTCAAGATGCCACCGGAAATAATCGAACTTGGAGCGAGCTGGAAGACCTTACTAAGGAAGTTGGAAGTGATGTCACGGTTCCGTTTGCCCTCGGAAAACTCGGCAATGCGAAAGCAAGAGCTGGCGCAAGCTACCTCACCCGCAGCCGTGGCTCAGATACCTGGCGCCTACACTTCCGAAGCCTAAGTGGGGGAAGTGTCGATCCTACCAGACCTCCTGAAGAATATTTCGGCCCAGACAATGTGGGGGGAGGTGTTCAACTCACGAATCTTACCGAGACAGCTGACTCAATGAGTGGGGAACAAGAGATCACCGCGGTACATGGTGGACTGGAATGGGAGCCGACGCCACAATGGCTTGTTACTTCCGGTGCCCGCCAAGAAAATGGTCGGCAGGTGGTAAATACGTTTTATTATTTCTCGCGCAATAAACCAGAAACGTCTGCTGGCCTGGTTACCAAAGACCTCCTTCCTTCTCATTCACTTACATGGAAACCAAACCCGGCGTGGCGGGCGCGAATCGCCTATAGCGAAACGCTGGCTCGTCCAGAATTTCGGGAATTGTCTACCGTTCCATTCATCGACGATGAATCAGGATATGAAACTATTGGAAACAGTAACCTTAAGGGAACTGTGATAAAAAATTTCGATCACCGCTGGGAATTCTATCCAACACCGGAAGAATCTTTCTCGCTGGGGGTTTTTATGAAGGAGTTCAACTCGCCGATCGAGGAAACTTTCGAACCTTCCGACAACCTACGAAAAACCTACCAGAATGCTGCTGCGGCAAGGAATTTGGGTGTAGAAGCCGAAGGCCGCTACGATCTTCGCAATCTCTCCAGATTCCTTCGCAGATGGACCCTGATTGGCAATCTGTCTCTGATCCGCTCCAAGATTGAACTCGATCCATCGCAAGGCGGGCTTCAAACCTCTTCGGAACGCCCACTGCAAGGTCAATCACCCTGGATCGCCAACGTTCAGGTGCAATATGAACGCCCCGCGCAGGGAACAACCTTTACCTTACTCTACAACGCGGTTGGGCCACGAATTACGGAAGTTGGCACTTCAAAACGGCCTGACATTTATGAGCAGCCTTTTCATCAGGTAGACTTCGTTGCGGCACAGAAGTTCTATAGGTATTGGAGCGCTGGCTTCAAAGCAAAAAATCTACTTGATCCAGAGTCAAAGTCGACCCAGGGTGGCCAAATAGTGCGCACCATTAAAAAAGGAAGGAGTTTCAATGTCACGCTCTCTGCTAATTTCTAGTTTTGTACTCCTCTCTTTACTTACTGGATGTGGGCGACATATCAGTAGCCGTCTTCCTGGAATAGCCACGGGTACTGGTTCGGGAGCCGTAACTCGCGACCTGGAAGAAAAAGTAGCCTTAGCAATCTACAAGGGCGAAGTCGCTGAAATGGCTACCTACCTTGATGCAGGCTTCCCCATAAACCTGCCGCTGAAATCTGGTCTCAGCCCCTTTCTCGAAGCGATCGTACGCACACCGCCAGATCGATTTGAAGCAATGTTCCGACTTCTGATTTTGAAAGGGGCAGATATTGCACTCCGAGATCCTTCCGGCAAAAGTGCAATCGAACTAGCCGCCGGCAAGCGCGTGGCCCTTCGTTTGCTGCAGCCTGAAAAGAACCAAGAGCTATTGCGTGAGCTTTTTTCTTTTCTTAAAGATAGTCGTGACAGAAGCGAACTTGTCGCAGTCTTCAAGGAGCAGGGAGAAGACGTAAATTTAGTTGACGATGAGACTGGCCATACTCCATTGACGTTCGCGATCTCGCTTAAAAGCCGACTGCTCTTTGCCGCACTGACGGTGGACCTTACTACTAGCCTTGACGTAAACAAAAAAGAGAAAAACGGACGGACACCGCTGCGTTTCGCTAAAGAAACAGGCTGGAACCTTGCCGTGAACAAGCTAATCGAGCTTGCCGCAAAGGAGGACTGAATGAACGAAAGAATATTCGCTGTAGCCCATCTGGCCGACCAAGGTGTTTTGGTGCTTTTGGTGCTCCTTAGCCTTGTAAGCGTGGTCATGATCTTAGAGCGTTGGATCGTGCTTAAGCGCGTTGTGGCGCGGAGTGCTCGACACCGCGTTGTGCTCGAAAACGCCATTTCACGCAGGGATCTTGGATCAGTGAAAGAGATTGCCGCTGACCAAGAATCTGTCGAAGGGCGGGCCATGGCTTACGCCATCGACCATATCGAAACAAATGGGAACCATACTGGGATTGAGCAGATATTTGCAGCAATTGCCACGATGGAAAAACCCAAGCTGGAGCGAAGCCTCAGCTTTCTCGCAACGGTTGGTTCCAATGCGCCCTACATCGGGCTTTTCGGTACTGTGCTTGGCATCATGAAAGCTTTTCACGATATGGCGAATGCAGCTGACGCTGGCCAGCAGACAGTTATGGCCGGCATCTCTGGTGCTCTCGTGGCCACGGCAGCTGGCTTGCTCGTGGCTATCCCAGCAGTGCTCGCCTATAACTACTTTCAAAAGCAGGTAAAGAGCGTAATGGCGAATCTGGATTCATGTCGCGACACAGTGCTCGCTTGGGCGAAGCAAAGAGAGGCATAAAATGGCAGGCAAGAGTGGTGGTGGAGACGACGAAGCCATATCAGAAATCAACGTAGTGCCGCTTGTCGACATTGTGCTCGTAGTCTTAATCATCTTCATGGTGACAGCCCCAGCTATGATGAAACCAAATATGCCTGTGCAGCTTCCTTCGGCCAGCTCTGGCGACGAAAGCCAGCCAACGCTTCTTCAGGTAGCCATTAATTCTGAAGGTCAGGTTTTCGTGAACAACGTGCCGGTCGAAGAAGGAGAGGCTCGTCGCCTTTCTGCCGAGCAAGCCGAGAAAAACCCTGAAGTTCAAGCTGTGATCGCGGCGGATCGCGACGTGCCACACGGCACAGTAATTCGCGTACTCGACTGGGTAAAGTCTGCGGGAGTGAAAAAGTTCGCCGTTACTACGGACAAGGCGATGGAGGAATGATGAAAGTACGATTTTTTCAATTGACTGCAGCTCTGAGTCTAATAGCGCCCGATTCACTTCATGCGGCGGTAACGGCTGAATTCGCTAAAAAACTTGTAGAACTTCGAGCTGAAGTGGAAGAAGCAGGAGCAGGTTACGAAGAGGCAATGCAAAAGCGAAAGATTGCGCTTGATCCAGTGCATGCAAAACAAGCAGAGCTCGAAAGCCAACTTGCAAAAGAAGAACTGCGCCGCAATCAGCTCCGCGAAAAGCTACGAGCCGTCGTAGGAAGCGGAAAAACACGAGGCACAGCTGGTAGGGCCGAAGACTGGAAAGAGCTCAATAGCTGGGCTGATCGCCTGACTGTGTATATTGAAAGGTCAGTACCCTTCAGAAAGAAAGAGCGCCTAGAGAAGGTAAAGAGCCTTTCTGAGAGAATCCGTCTCAAACGTGAAAGCCCAATTACCGTTGGGGCAGATCTTTGGTCAGCCTCGGAAAAGGAACTTCTGCTGACGAAAGACGTAGAGTATCGGGTGGGTAGATTGCCTGGAATCGATGTCGATGTGGAAATCGCGCGACTTGGGATGACACATTTACTCTACCTGACCTCAAAGGGCGTGGCCGGCCACTCTCGACTGAAAGAAGGCAAGTGGGAACTTTCTGCAGTTGAGGGAGCCAGTGAAAAGGCCGCAATTGAACGGGTAGTGGCTCGCCTCAAAGCAAAGAGTTCAAACGGCTGGTATGAGCTTCCAGGCCTGGATTCGATTCCAAGAGGAGAAATGGAATGAAGACGTTTTTAATTCGCCTTTTTTTGCTAGGAATCTCGCTGCAAAGTTCGCTGGCGTTTGCCGATGGGGAGGCGCCAGCCCCGATTTCTGCTGAACAGGAAATCGAGAAAGCATTCCAGCGCGAGTATGCCTATCTCGCCGCGCAACGGGAAGCTCTTGCCAGGCAACGACAGAAAGTCGAAAGTAAAACTACTGCCGACCTCGCGACCGCGCGGCGTTCGGTACAAGAGCTCTCTGCCAAGCTTGCAAACTTACAGGCGGGGAACGACTCGCTTTTTTCAGAGGTACAAGACGCTGAAAAAATTAAACGTGAAGAACGGAACCGAGAAGAGCAACTTCAGGTCGTATGGCGCAAAGCTCGACGCACGCTTGAAGAGACTCGACATTCACTACGCTTCGAAAGCGGCAAGCTCGAAGCTCCCGAATTCATCGCGCCAGACCGCCTCGAGCTAAGCGAAATAGCACGCCTAGGAGGAGAGGCTATTGCGTTAGCGGAGGGGGGCTCAAAACTCGTGCGTTTCCGAGGCTCATTTTTAGACGGAGACGGGCGCCTCTCGGAAGGCACGATGTTTCGGCTTGGGCGTGTTGCGGTATTCGCGGAAACTTCAGCTGGAGTTAAACTTCTGGGGCCGGATGGAAAAGGGTCGCTTCGTGTGATTGAAGATGACAAAACCGGCGCCGCTCAAAACTTTCTCGATAAGAAACAAGTCGGCAATGTTCCGGTGTATCTGTTCGAATCGCTGCAAGACCGCCTTACGGTAAAAAAGCCTTCAGGCGTCGCCGATCGGATCGCCGACATGATCCCACTTTTATTTCTAGGTATCTTGTTCCTGATGGTCGCCTTTCTATTTGCCCAGCTGGCTCGAGCTTGAGGATCTGAATGCTGAAGGCTATCGCAATTCCAATGCTCATAGCCTGCACGGTGCTGGCTTTAGTGAGCCTAGTTGCCGAAAGCCCGCTTCGACTCGAGACAGGCCTCGAAAACGAGCGCAAAAGCGAAACAATAGCGATTGAGCTTCCTAAGGCAAAAGAAGAAAAAGCACCTGAACCCGAAGCCCAAGCTCCTGCTGAAGATCCTCTGGCGGCCCTCGCACCTGAGGCACTGTCGGCTAACCCGGGCCTAATGGATTCGGGATTTGGTGCGGGCTATGGATCGGGTGGCCCATCTATGGGAACGGGTTCTGGGCTTGGCGATGCGGCTTCACTCGTGCAAGACCGAACCAGTGTTGACCGAAGCGCCCGCGTCGTGTTTCGAGGCCCTCTCGACTATCCCAATGAAGCGAGATCGAAAGGCGTCACGGGGGAAGTGCTACTACGCGTACGGATCGGCCCAGGTGGAGCCGTTGAAGAAATCCAAGTCGCAAAAGCAGAGCCGGGAGGCATTTTCGAAGAAGCCGCTCAGCGAGCCGTAAGGTCATGGCGATTTGAACCGGCATTCGTAAAAGGTAAGACCGTTGCCTCTTGGATCTCCCAGAAAATCAGATTTGAGATGAACTGATGAAAATTTATTTTTACTTTCTATTGATGTTTCACACGAACCAAGTATTGGCGGAAAATTCCCCTGCTTCGGACCCTCTATACGACGAGTTCGAAGGGGTTGAGTTAGCCCAGGCACTACTGCGCGACGGAAAAGTTGAAGCGACCAAGGCCGCTCTGCAGAGGGTTTCGCCGAGTGAGAGTGCAACTAAGGCCGCTCAGATTGGAAAAATTAAAGGCGAGATAGCACTTCTCGAAGGCGCCCCAGCTAGAGCATCGACCCAGTTTAATGATGCACTTAGAGCGCCTGGAGCCGATTTAGTCCGCGCTGAGCTGGAGCTAGGACTCGCGCGCGCCTACCATCGGCTAGATAAAACCACCGACTGCGCTGCCGCCGCCACCAGAGCCGGTACACTAGCGACTAGAAATGAATCAGACCTGCTGATGAAGGCTGCTTGTGAGCGGGGATCAGGCAACAATGTAGCTGCCTGGAGAACTTTAGGTGAAGGAAGGATTCTAGGCCGGGGATTCGGGCCGTTGCTCGAACATGTTCGTCTCATGCTCTCCATGAAGCTGACAGCAGAAGCGCAAGCACTAGTGTTAAATCATCTGGCGCAAAAACTTACAACGCCTTCTGAGGCACTTGCGCTTGCCGAAGCTCTGCAAGAGTCGGGCGCCAGGGAAAGTGCACTCCTCGCCTTGGAGACGGCACGACTCCGCTTTCCCACCGATCAAGACATTCTTCTCGCAATCGCTCCCCAGTATTTCGCCAAGGGATGGAAACGGGCCACAGCAGAAGCTTTTACCCTCGCAGCGGTCAGAGCCCCGGAGTACGCCGAGCACGCAGCTGAGACTCTCCGCCAAGCGGGATCACGGCAACGATCTCGGTACTGGAATATGTATATTCCTGGTGAAAAGGAAAGAGGACGCCAGAAACTCGCTCTTGCAGTTGAGAACAGTCGTTGGGACCTAGTCGCTTCCATGGATAGCCTCGTGAAAAGAACGGCGCTAGATAACGACGATGAGGTAAGTTACGCACTTGCCTTTTCACTTTTGAGAAGTGGCGACAGAGAACGTGCCAGATCTTACCTGGAAAAAGTTCGGAGCCCTGGCCTGCTGGCAAAAGTCTCGGCGCTTTTCAAAAGTCTGGAAGAGTGCACGAAGCTTTCCTGGCGCTGCCTTTAAAGTTCTTAGCCGGATCGGGCAAGATTTGCCCGGGGCGGGCAGAATGAAAAATTTCCGGGAAATAGCCCGTTACAGGCTTTCGAGGCTTCCTCATAAAATGAGAAGCTAAGCTCCTGACTACGTACAGATTGGAGCACGGCTTCTTGTGTCTTTTCGCAGCTGAAAACAGTCTTCCAGGCAGAAATTTGTTTGGGCACATGCAGATCGCTTGTGGCGATCATCGGTAACCCACTATGGAGCACCTCTTCGAAGATATGTGGGCCACTTGCGACTTCCCACGCATCGAAGGAACCTCTTAATTCTTCCCTCCGACTCCACAAATGAAAGGTCTGTTTTTCAACCTTCTTAGTTGAAACCGGGTGCGCAGCAACGGCAATGCCACCAGCCGATCTGATCGCCGAGCAGAGTTCGGGAATGGGGAGGTTAGGATCTATGTACCGGTCTACCCCGATCGCTAGCACGTGGGCTGAGCGTTGATTTGAGAGAAAGTTTTTTGTAATTTCCATGCCCGGAATTACGAGCATCCTATATTCTTTCCATGCTCGCTCAGCTTCCGAATTGACCTGGTCTAAATAGGAATCGAAAGTATTCTCGGTCAAAGTGCAGCGCAAATATCTCGAGGCTTTGCCTAGAAACGAATTTGTCTCACAAAGATGATCGGTGATAGCAATAGCGCCGAAGCCGCGAGTTCCGTAGAGATCTACGAGTTCCCGCATAGGCATCTTGCCGTCGCTCAGATTCGTATGTGTATGAAGATCTGCCATGAACATACGCCTATTATCAGGCAAAGTTACGGCAGAGTGGGTCAAGATGCAGCTAGAGATGCGTCAAGGCTTAGTAGGGGAATTTACGTGTTTTTGTGGGGACGGAAAGCGACTCTCGACATAGGAGGCGGCAATAGCAACCACACAGAGGAGAACAAAGGTGATGATTCGGGCAGTCTTCAGGCCCGGAAGCTCCTGATCGTTATTGAACTCAAACGAGGACATCTGATTACGTTACCACCGGCAAAGAAAAGCCAGGGTCAGGATTGAGTCAGGGAGGAAAAGGAAAAGCGCGGAAGGGGAATCTAACCACCACCGCGCTTCGTATAGGAAAACTGACGTCGTTTTTCAGCCATACTGGCTAGGCTTGGTCAGCTGAGTTCAGGGTACCGTTGCGTTCACGTTACCGGATTCAGCAGGAACGAGGCGCAGCCGGCGCTCGAAGGAATTCGGAAATGCCAGGAAAAACAGTTCTTCCAGATCATGTACGGCCGATACGGAAGAGCTTTTGGCAAATGCCACTGAGGATATCTCTTCTGAATTGTCTATGCATTGCTGCTGGTTAATCAGCGTAAGGGTCGCTCTAGGGAAGGGGGTTTCCATTTCATTCTCCTTTTCTCAATTGCCTGGCAGCCTAGCAAAATAAGATGACTGTACGATTAGGTTCTCGTTTCACCTCGTTGAGGATTCTTCCACGACCAACAAATCACAATGACTCCTGACATTCGTTGCCCCCCGCCTTGCTACCATTTTCCAATGAGCAAACTATTCACCCGACTATTTCTGCTGCCCGTAGCTTTCGCTGTGAACGCCAGCCGAGTGGGCGAGAGACTGCTTCGCCCCCGGAACACCCGGCAGCTTCCTAGTTTGTCTTAGACTTCGATTGAGCGTTCCTCCCGCCAGATAGGGAATCGGGCCCGAAGTCTCTTCGCTGTGCGCCAATAGCAGGCCAACCCATATGGATTAATCTGCCCCAATGGGAATAGGCAAACGCAGAAGCAACCAGTCAAACTTTCCGTGGCCGGATTTGGTATTGGTGTTTTCTATCCTACCAAATCCGGCTCTTAATCCAATAAAATAGAATCAGAAGATCAGAGACGCTCTTTCGTAAAAAGTGCGTTTTCATCGCCCTGGTCGAATACCATGAGCAGGTCGCCGGTCTTGTCGTTCATAGCCACACCCTCTGGCTGAACCCCGCTGAATTGCCGCAGCTCCACCAACTTCTCAATACTCGGCTCATAGCTCCAGATACTGCCGCCCCCGCTTTCAAGCGTAGTGGCAAACAAGAACCGCTTTCCATCTATGATCATGTCAGAAAGCTTGTGCTCTCCACCAAACTCCAGCTGCATCGCCACGTTTACTTCGGGCCCCTTGCCCTGAAAAATCGAATTCACATCTCCGAGATCCAGCACGTAAGCGGTGCCAGCACGCGGCTGTGGGTCTTTGAGCCCAATGATCAGTCGGCCTTCTCTCACCAAACTCGCTTCAGTTTCGAGCAAAGTATCGTAGCGAGATTTCATTTTCTGGAGACGCGGATCGGCCGCGCTCGCCAAGCTACGCAGAAGAAGGCTTCGGAGCTCTACCGATTCCACCTCCGCTAATCGCCCCTTGCCATAACGGCCGCGCGCGAAAAGATTGCGCTCTTCGAGCACTTTTCCCTTTTTATTCCTGCTCAGGGAGCTCAGGGCGTAGACCCAGCCGTCATCCGCGCTGAGCGATTCGATATCAGTCATAGTGTCGAGACCATCAAAATAGACCGGATCCTTGCTCACCCTGCCGTTGTCATCCATAAGAAAGACCATAGCGGTGTCTTCCTCTGTGGTGTCATCGCTGGCCAGAAGGTAATTGCCACTGCCAGGCAGGAAGACAGCCGCGGAAGGTTCGAATGATTTGAGTTTCTTGCGCAGTTTTTTTGGAACTTCAATCTCGTGCGGACTTTCATCCGCTTTCGTGACTTGCGAGAAAACGGAAGCGATAAGCGCGACCAAAGTAATAGCCCAGAATTTTCCTAAAGCATTTCTAACAAAAACGGATCCAGATCCCATGAGCACCTCCAACAGGTAAGGGTCAGATAATTGTGGGGTGAGTGTGTGCGGGCCGCTCGTTACGAATTGGTTAGGGATTGGTTAGCAATAAACCGGCCCCCATGCCTGTTGATGGAGCAGCCAGCAAAGATATCCGCCAAGTAGTCTGGCGCTTACGCTCACTGATTCTTCAGGTGCTGGTTGTGATATTCGGCGTAGATGAATAGATGGGCGCGAAGGCGATCTATTCTCTTCGTCGTAACCCAGGTTTTACGCGCCAGGCGGCTCACATTTTGTCGAAACATCCCACAGGTATGATTGAGGGCAAAGAGGGGATCGAACTTTCCCTTCTTGATCTCGCCATGGCCAGTAGATGCCGGCCGCCTGCCCAAATACTGCACGTGCCGGGCTTTGGGGAAGAATTTTGCTACGTCGG
>Ga0247843_1001369_pt1 | contig 50014 bp, 46 predicted proteins | sample LaCruzMarch2017__FD_192420 | JGI IMG/M metagenome (GOLD analysis project Ga0247843, IMG submission 192420) | Freshwater microbial communities from meromictic Lake La Cruz, Castile-La Mancha, Spain - LaCruzMarch2017_8m | ecosystem: Environmental > Aquatic > Freshwater > Lake | place: Spain...
AAACACCTCGATTTCATGCGCCTGCGGCGCGCCGGCCTGATTCAGACCCTCGGCCAATGGCCTCGGATCATCAGGTGTGTCTTGCGGCGCCTGCGGCGCGCCGGCCTGATTCAGACCCTCGGCCAATGGCCTCGGATCATCAGGTGTGTCTTGCGGCGCCTGCGGCGCGCCGGCCTGATTCAGACCCTCGGCCAATGGCCTCGGATCATCAGGTGTGTCTTGCGGCGCCTGCGGCGCGCCGGCCTGATTCAGACCTTCGGCCAATGGCCTCGGATCATCAGGACGGCCAGCCTCGGGCACGATCCGGAAGCGCAGCCGCGCCCCCTCGCTGCGGCCGATCCAGTTGGCCTGCATCAGCTTCACTCGCTCCGGCCAGCGATCCATGCCGGCCAGGCTGTCCAGCAGATCGGGCGCGAATTTGGTGATCGCAAAGAACCACTGGCTGAGCTTCTTCTTCTCGACCGGCGCGCCGGATCGCCAGCCGCGCCCGTCGATCACCTGCTCATTGGCCAGCACGGTGCCATCCACCGGGTCCCAATTGACCCAGGATTCGCGCCGCTCGACCAGGCCGGCCTTCAGGAAGTCCAGGAACAGCGCCTGCTGCTTGCCATAATAGGCGACGTCGCAGGTGGCGAATTCGCGGCTCCAGTCCAGCGACAGGCCCATGCGCTGCAATTCGGTGCGCATATTGGCGATGTTGGCATAGGTCCAGGCGCCGGGATGGATGCCGCGTTCGCGGGCCGCATTCTCGGCGGGCAGGCCGAAGGCGTCCCAGCCCATCGGGTGCATCACCAGATGGCCGCGCGCCCGCTTGTAGCGCGCCACCACATCGCCCAGCGTGTAGTTGCGCACATGGCCCATATGGATCTTCCCCGACGGGTAGGGGAACATCTCCAGCACATAGTATTTGCGGGCCCCGGGCGGCGGCACGTCGGGCACCGCGAAGCAGGCGCGATCCGCCCAGGCAAGCTGCCAGCGCGGCTCGGCGGCGGCGAAATCAAAGCGAGCGGGTGGGGTCGGGGCGGTCTCGGTCATCGCCGCACGGAATAGGCCGGGCCGCGCCCGCTGGAAAGGGTGGCGACGCTCAGCGCGCGGCGGCGGTGGATTGCGCGCGCAGGTCGCGGGCGCGGGCCAGCACCTGGTCCTCCAGCTCGGCCACCGTGCCGGCCGAGACGGGCACATCCACCCACACCCCGCCGCGCAATTCCTGGCGGAACAGCGCCACGCGCACGCCATCGCTGCGCAGCTGGCGGCCGAGGATGAAGGCGGTGGCGCGGAAGCGTTCGCCGGTGGCGCCGGGCGGCGTGTGCCAATCGGTGATCACCACCCCGCCGAACGGATCGGCCGAGGCGAGGGGCATGAAGGACAGCGTGTCCAGCGTGGCGCGCCACAGGAAGGCGTTCACGCCGATGCCCGTGCCCTGGTCCGATTGCTGCTGCGGGCGGGATCGGTCGGTGCCGAACAGCAGGATGCCATCCTCACCGGACAGGCGCCCACGCACGGTGGAGCGGCGGCTATCGTCGCGATACTCGTCGGGCCCGGGCGTGCGCAGCTGCTCGCCGGAGCAGCCGGCGAGAGCGAGGCCCAGAATGACAATCCAGAGGTTGCTGCGGCGCACCTGATTCCCCCCGAACGCGGGATGTGGAGCAGGCTTGTGGCGTAGCCGTGTGGCGGAGGCAAGGCGATCTGGGCAAAGAAACTGGGCAAAGAAAAAGGGACGGCGGTTGCCCGCCGTCCCCCGAAGCGCTGATCCGACTGGGATCAGAAGGCCAGGCGCACGCCGGCGATCACGGCGCTCAGGCTGCGGGTACGACCGGCGCCGAGGACGGGGCCGTTCTTCTCCGACAGGCTGCCGTAGTTGGCGAAGGTGTCCAGGCCCGGGGCGAGCGAGTACACAACGCCGACGCCGTAGCCGGTCTGCTGGCGGTCAGACACGCCCGGACCATTGTCCTGCGTCGCCGTGCCGTACCAGGCGCCAACCTGGAACGGGCCGGTCACGTAGGTGGCGCCGAGGGTCCAGGTCTTGGAGTCGTCGCGGCCAGCGGCGAGCGGCGCGGTGCCGGCTTCGGCGCTGTACGTGCCCCAGGTGTATTCACCACCGAAGGTGATGCCGAAGGCGGCGAGGCTGGCGCCAACGCTGTAGGCGGTGATGTCGCGGTTCGCCGGGGCGATCAGGGCGCCGCCCGGAGTGAGTTCGGCGGCGTTGGCGCGCATGCCGGCCAGGCTGAGGCCGACGCCGACATTGCCGAAGGTGCCGCGGTAGCGGATGGCACCGGCGACCTGGTCGGTGAAGCCGGTGCGGTCACGCTGGCTGGAGGTGCCGCGGCCGAGGAGTTCCTCGCGGTCGCCTTCGCCACCGTTCGCGCCATAGCTGATGCCGAAGTCGAAGCCGGCGAACTGCGGCGACAGGTAGATCAGCTTGGTGGAGTCGCCACCGTCGCCGAGGCCGGTCATCAGGCTGGTGCCGGCAACCGACATATCGTCATAATCGCCGTCCGCGCCGGAGTTCGTCACCGACGGGTGGCGGATCTGGATCAGGTTCGCGGCATTGTCTTCGTCACCGAAGCGGATCGTGCCCAGGGTCGGGGACGACAGGAAGATGTAGGCTTCGTCGGTGTCGAAATTGGTAGCGCCACCGCGGCCATTGTCGTTCTGCATTTCGATCACGGCGCCGTAGGCCAGGCCGTTCGCGGCCTTGCCGGCAACGTTCACGACAACTTCCAGCTCGGTGCGGAAGTCGAACTTGTCACGCGCATTGGCGTTGCCGCCGCCAGCGCCGGTGCCGGCGCCGTTCGCCTTGTCGCGATCGTCGTCGAGGTAGTGGCCGAGAACCTGGATGAAGCCGCCGACGCGAACGGTCGGGGCCGTCTGAGCCTGCGCCACCGTGGCGGTGAGCAGGGCGGCGCCGACAACGGCGGTCGTGCCCAGCAGAATCTTGCGCATTTAAAAACCTCCTCCTGATACCGGGTGGCCCCCGGCATGCGATGACCCGCCTGCCCCCCTCGGCAGGATGCCGACGTTACGGTGTTAGCCGCACCGCCAGACAGGCCCGGACAGACTATTGGCTGTTCCCGCAGCGGCGAGCAATCAGCGCCAGGCGCCGAGCGCGACTTCACTGAGACAGTGTGGCGACGAAGACACAGCCCCCTCAGGCCAAGGCGCCGATCGCCGCCAACCCAGCCAGCCAGCGGCGGGGCAGGCGCGCGGCCGTGGCCCCGGAAACCCCACCCAGCGCCACCACCGGGCAGGGCAGGCGCCGCGCCAGCGCCGCCCAGCGCAGCGGACCCAGCGCCGGGGCGCCCGGGTGGCTGGCGGTCGGGAAGGCCGGGGAGACCAGCGCCGCATCGCCGCGAAGCCGCGCCGCCCGCGCCCGCCCGCCCCTTCCATGCACCGCCAGGCTCAGCCGCGCGAAGGGCGCGCCGCGCCGCCGTGCCGCCAGGAAGGGCAGCAGCCCGGGGCAGCCCGCCCGGTCGGGCAGGTGCAGCCCGGCCCGCAGCGCCAGCGCCGCCCGCCCATCGCCGCCGACGAACAGCGCCAGGCCGCGCGCCCGCGCCAGCCGCGCGATCGCGGGCCGCAGCGCCGGCAGCGTGCCGCGCAGCAGCACCGCCGCCCCGCGCGGCAGCCGCCGCATCGCGCCGCGCGGATCGGGCAGGCGGCGCGGATCGGATAGCAGCCACAGGCGCGGCACGCCGCGCCGCGGCTTGAGGCAGCCCGCCACCCACTCTAGCCTCCGCGCCATGTCCGATACCCCGATCGCCGCCAAGCTGGCCCGCATCCGCGCCACCATCGCCGAGGCGGCGCTGCGCGCCAATCGCGACCCGACCGCGATCACGCTGGTCGCCGTCTCCAAGACCCATCCGATGGCGGCGGTGGAAGCCGCGCTGGCCGCCGGCCAGACCTTATTTGGGGAGAATCGGGTGCAGGAGGCGGAGGCGAAGTTCCCCGCGCTGCGCGCCCTGCATCCCACGCTGCGGCTGCACCTGATCGGCGCGCTGCAGACCAACAAGGCGCGGGAAGCGGTGCGCGTGGCCGACCTGATCGAGAGCCTGGACCGGCCGAAGCTGGCCGTGGCCCTGGCCGCCGCCATGCAGAAGGAAGGCCGCCATATCCCCTGCCTGGTGCAGGTGAATGTCGGCGATGAGCCGCAGAAGGCCGGCATCCCGCGCGCCGAGGCGGCGGATTTCGTGCGCGCCTGCCGCGAGGAGCATGGCATCGAGGTGCCGGGCCTGATGTGCATCCCCCCCGCCGAGGGCGATCCGCGGCCGCATTTTTTCTGGCTGGCGAACCTGGCCGCGCGGCTTGGCCTGCCGATCCTGTCCATGGGCATGAGCGGGGATTTCCCCGCCGCCATTGAAGCCGGCGCCACCCATGTGCGCGTCGGCAGCGCGATCTTTGGGCAACGGCCTGCTTGACGCACCCGCCCTGCCCCGCCCACACCCACACGTCACGCAAAACGAGCCCATCCATGACCCGCGTCTTTTCCGGCATCCAGCCCTCGGGCGTGCCGACCCTCGGCAATTATCTCGGCGCCATCCGCAACTGGGTGCCGCTGCAGGACACGCATGAGGCGATCTACTGCGTGGTCGACCTGCACGCGATCACCCAGCCCTTCGACCCGAAGGAGCTGGCGCGCCAGACGCGGGAGATGGCGGCGGCGCTGATCGCCAGCGGGCTGGACCCCGCGCGCTGCACGCTGTTCATCCAGAGCCATGTGCATGCCCATGCGCGGCTGGCCTGGATCTTCAACTGCGTGTCGCGGCTCGGCTGGCTGAACCGGATGACCCAGTTCAAGGACAAGGCCGGCAAGGATCGGGAAGCGGCCAGCACCGGCCTCTACGTCTATCCGAACCTGATGGCGGCCGACATCCTTGCCTACCACGCCACCAAGGTGCCGGTGGGCGATGACCAGAAGCAGCATCTGGAGCTGGCCAACGACATCGCCCAGAAGTTCAACCACGATTATGGCGTGGCCTTCTTCCCGGTGATCGAGCCGCTGATCCAGGGCGTGGCCGCGCGCGTGATGAGCCTGCGCGACGGCACCAAGAAGATGTCGAAATCCGACCCGTCCGAGCAGTCCCGCATCAACCTGACCGACGATGCGGATACCATCGCGCTGAAGATCCGCCGCGCCAAGACCGATGCCGAGCCGCTGCCCAGCGAGGAAGCCGGGCTGGAAGGGCGGCCCGAGGCGCGCAACCTGGTGGCCATCCTGGCCGCCACCACCGGGACCTCACCCGCTTCGGTGCTGCGCGAGCATGCCGGCAAGGGGTTTTCGGAATTCAAGGAAACGCTCTGCGCCGCAATCATCGGCACGATCGACCCGATCCGAGCGGAGATCAACCGCCTGCTGACCGATCCGGGCGCGCTGGATGCGGCGCTGCGCCGGGGTGCGGACCGGGCGGATGCCATGGCGACGCCGATCGTCGAGGAAGCGGAACGGCTGGTGGGCTTCCTGCCGCGCCGCTGATCAGACCGTCAGCAGCTTGCGCACCGCCACCTCGTCCAGCGCGTCGGGCGTGCCGGCCAGCGCCACTTCCCCGCGCACCATCACCGCGATCTGGTCGGCCAACTCGCGGGCGAAATCATAATATTGTTCGACCAGGATCACGGCCATGCCGCGATCCCGCGACAGATGTCGGATCACCCGGGCAATGTCCTTGATGACCGAGGGTTGGATGCCCTCCGTCGGCTCATCCAGGATCAGCAGGCGGGGGCGCGCGCACAAGGCGCGGCCAATGGCCAGCTGCTGCTGCTGCCCGCCCGACAGGTCGCCACCCCGGCGCCGCAGGAACTGCCGCAGGATGGGGAACAGCGAGAACACGTCGGGATCCACGCCCGACCCGCGCGGCGCGGCGGCCAGCGCGGTTTCGAGGTTTTCCTGCACGGTCAGGAAGGGAAAGATCTCCCGCCCCTGCGGCACATAGCCGATGCCGGCGCGCGCGCGCTCCGCCGGGCCCAACCGGGTGATGTCGCGCCCTTCCCAAATGATGCTGCCGCGCCCCACCCGCTCCAGCCCCATGATGGCGCGCAGCAGCGAGGATTTGCCAACACCATTGCGCCCCAGCACCGCCGTCACCTGGCCCGGCGCGGCGGTCAGCGAGACGCCGCGCAGGCACAGGCTGGCGCCGTAGGACAGGTCGATGTTCTGGACGTTCAGCATCAGCGCCCCAGATACACGTCGATCACGCGCGGGTCGTTCTGCACATGGTCGATGGAGCCTTCGGACAGCACGCTGCCCTCATGCAGCACGGTCACGCGCCGGCCGAGCGCGCGCACGAATTCCAGATCATGCTCCACCACCACCACGCTGCGGCGGCCGGCGATGCGCACCAGAAGGGCGGCGGTATGCTCGGTCTCGGCATCGGTCATGCCGGCGACCGGTTCATCCACCAGCAGCAGGTCGGGGTCCTGCATCAGCAGCATGCCGATCTCCAGCCATTGCCGCTGGCCATGGCTGAGGATGCCGGCGCGATCCTGGGCGCGCTCGGTCAGGCCGATCTCGGCCAGCGTCGATTCGATCTGCGTTCGCGCCGCGCCGGTCAGCACCCAGCGCAGGCAGGCGATGGGGCCGCGCGGGGCCTTTAGCGCCAGTTCGAGATTCTCGAAGACGGTCAGCGCATCGAACATGGTGGGCTTCTGGAATTTGCGCCCGATGCCGAGATTGGCGATCGCGGCCTCATCCAGCCGCGTCAGGTCGGTCTCGCCGAAGCGGACCACGCCGGCGGTGGGCCTTGTCTTGCCGGTGATGACATCCATCATCGTGGTCTTGCCCGCGCCATTCGGGCCGATCACCGATCGCAGCTCGCCCGGCTCGACGATCAGCGACAGGTTGTTCAACGCGCGGAAGCCATCGAACACCACCGAGACGCCGTCGAGGTAAAGCCGCCCACCGCTCATTTGCCGCGGCCCTTCACCAGGCCGATCAGGCCGCGGGGCAGGAACAGGGTGACCGCCACGAACAGCCCGCCGAGCGCGAACAGCCAAAGATCGGGCGCGGTGCTGGTCAGCCAGGTCTTGAGGCCATTGACGGTGAAGGCGCCGATCACCGCGCCCACCAGCGTGCCGCGACCACCGACCGCGACCCAGACCACCGCCTCGATCGAATTGCCCGGGCTGAATTCGCCGGGGTTGATGATGCCCACCTGCGGCACGTAAAGCGCGCCCGCCAGCCCAGCCAGCATGGCCGACAGGACGAAGACGAACAGCTTGTGCTGCGTGACGTCATAGCCCAGGAAGCGCACGCGGCTTTCGGCGTCGCGGATCGCGGTCAGCACGCGGCCATATTTGCTGCGCGTCAGCCGCACGCAAATCATGTAGGAACCGACCAGCGCCGCCAGCGAGGCGTAGAACAGCGCGCTGCGCGCCGCGCCGGTATTGAGCGGCATGCCGAGCAGCTCTTTGAAATCCGTAAATCCGTTATTCCCGCCAAGGCCCATATCGTTGCGGAAGAACGCCAGCATCAGCGCATAGGTCATGGCCTGGGTGATGATGGAGAGATAGACGCCGGTGATGCGGCTGCGGAACGCCAGATAGCCCAGCACAAAGGCCAGCAGCCCCGGGATGGCGAAGACCATCAGCAGCATGAAGCCGAAATTGTCGAAGCCGAGCCAGTACCAGGGCAGTTCCCGATAGCCCAGGAACACCATGAAGTCCGGCAGCACCGGATGGCCATAGACACCGCGCGGGCCGATCAGGCGCATCAGATGCATGCCCATCGCATAGCCACCCAGCGCGAAGAAGGCGCCATGCCCCAGCGAGAGAATGCCCGCATAGCCCCAGGCAAGATCGAGCGACAGCGCCAGGATCGCGTAGCAGATCCACTTGCCGGTGATCGAGACCAGGAAGTCCGAGACATGCAGCGCATGCGTCTCGGGCAATTGGTTCAACAGCGGCAGCGCGGCCAGCAGCAGCACGCCCAGCATCAGGGCAGTGCGCAGCCGCAGCCGCGTGGCGCTGGGCCTGGCCGAAGGGTCGAGGGCGACGCTCATGCCTCCGCCGCCCGGCCCTTCTGCGCGAACAGCCCGCGCGGGCGCCGCTGGATGAACAGCATGGCGGCCACCAGCACCAGCACCTTGGCCAGCACCGCGCCCGCCCAGGGCTCCAGCAACTTGTTGAACAGGCCAAGACCGAAGGCGCCGACCAGCGTGCCCGCCAGGCTGCCCACGCCGCCGAACACCACCACCAAGAAACTGTCGATGATGTAGCCGGTGCCGAGGTTGGGGCTGACATTGTCGATCTGGCTGACCGCGACGCCGGCGATGCCGGCGATGCCCGATCCGAAGGCGAAGGTCAGCGCATCGACGCGGCCCGTGCGGATGCCCATGCTGGCGGCGATGGCGCGCCGCTGCGTCACGGCGCGCATTTCCAGCCCGAAGCGCGTGTAGCGGATCGCGGCGACCGTCAGCGCCAGCACGACCAGCGAGAAGACCAGGATCCACAGCCGGTTCTGCGTGACGGGAATGTCGAAGGGCAGCATCAGCGTGCCCTGCATCCAGGACGGGCTCAGCACCTCGCGATTCTGCGCGCCAAAGACCAGCCGCACCGCCTGCTGGATCATCATGCCGACGCCGAAGGTCATCAGCAGCGTCTCCAGCGGGCGGCCGTACAGATGGCGGATCAGCCCGCGTTCCATGGCGCCGCCGGCCAGCGCAGCCACCAGGAAGGCGATCGGCACCGACAGCGGCAGCGACCAGGGCAGCAGCCAGGGAATGCCGCGGCAGACCTCCTGCACGATGAAGGTGGTGTAGGCGCCGAGCATGACGAATTCGCCATGCGCCATGTTGATCACGCCCATGACGCCGAAGGTCACGGCCAGGCCGAGCGCCGCCAGCAACAGCACGGAGCCGAGCGACAGGCCCTGGAACAGCGTCTCCGCGCCACGGCGGATGGCCAGGCGCCGATCGATCGCGGCGACCGCGGCCTCGATCTGCGGCAGGATGTCCGGGTTGCCGGCGCGCGCTTCCAGCAGCACGGCGCGGGCCTCGGGCGAGGCGCTGGCGCCAAGTGCCGCCACGCCGGCCAGCTTGGCGGCCGGATCGCTCGCCAGCAGGCGTGATGCGGCCAGGGCGATTTCCATGCGGTCGCGAATGCGCGGCACCGTCTCGCGCACCAGCGCCGCTTCCAGCAGCGCCACATTGTCAGCCGAGCGACTGCGGAACACCGCCTCGGCGGCCGCCTGCCGCTCGGCAGGGTCGGGCGAGACGATCTGCAACCGGCCGAGTGCACCGCGGAGCGACACGCGCACGCGATTGTTGATGCGCACCGTCTCGGCGCCCGTCGCATCGGCGGGCGCGCCGGTCAGCGCGGCGATGGTCGCTGCCTCCGTGCGGATCAGCAGCGTGCCATCCGGCTGGCGCAGCAATCGGCCATCGGACAAAGCGCGCAGCAGTGGGATGGCGCGCGGATCGGCCAGGGCACCGAGGCGGTCCACCGCCTCGGCCTGCGCGCCAAACCCCTGCCCAAGACCGGGCAGGGCGGCGAGGAACGCATCCTGTGCCCGCGCCGGCAGCGCGAGCAGCAGGAGGAGAAGGACCCAGCGGATCATTCTCAGAGCCTGTTTATCAATCGAACTTGCGACGAAATGCCCGCTGATAACATTGAACCCTATCCTGCGAATTCGGTGTTGGCGGGCATTCTTTCACAAACTCTCAGCGACGACGGTTCGCATTCTCCGGGATGAAGGGCGACCAATTCTCGGCCACGATCGGGCCGGGCGTCTTCCAGACCACGTTGAACTGCCCGTCCGCCTGCACTTCGCCGATCATCACCGGCTTCGAGAGGTGATGGTTCCGGTGCATCTCCAGCGAGAAGCCCGAGGGTGCATCCACCTTCTGCCCATACATCGCGGTGCGCACCGCATCGACCGAGGTGGTGCCGGCCTGCGCCACCGCCTGCGCCCACATCTTGAAGCCGATCAGGGTCGCTTCCATCGGGTCGTTGGTGACGCGGCGCGGGTTGCGAATATAGGCGCGCCAGAGGTTCAGGAATTCCGTGTTGGCGGGCGACTGCACGCTCATGAAGTAGTTCCAGGCGGCGAGGTGGCCGACCAGCGGGCGGGTGTCGATGCCGGCCAGCTCTTCCTCGCCGACCGAGAAGGCGACCGAGGGGATGTCTTCCGCCTTGATGCCCTGGTTGCCCAGCTCGCGATAGAAGGGAACGTTGGCGTCGCCATTGATGGTGGAGACGATGGCGGTCTTCTTGCCCTCGCCGGCGAAGCGCCGCACGCGGCTGACGATGCCCTGCCAATCGCTGTGGCCGAAGGGCGTGTATTCTTCCAGGATGTCGGCATCCGGGATGCCCTTCGAATTCAGGAAGGCGCGCAGGATGCGGTTGGTGGTGCGCGGATAGACATAGTCGGTGCCGAGCAGCGCGATGCGCCGGGCCGAGCCGCCATCGGCGCCCATCAGATATTCCACTGCCGGGATCGCCTGCTGGTTCGGCGCGGCGCCGGTGTAGAAGATGTTCTTGCTCTCCTCCTCGCCCTCATACTGGACGGGGTAGAACAGCAGGCCGTTCAGCTCCTCGAATACCGGCAGCACGGATTTGCGCGATACGCTGGTCCAGCAGCCGAAGGTGACATCGACGCGCGAGACGGCGAGCAGCTCGCGCGCCTTCTCGGCGAAGAGCGGCCAGTTGGAGGCCGGGTCCACCACCACCGGCTCAAGCCGGCGGCCGAGGATGCCGCCGCGAGCATTCTGCCATTCGATCATCATCAGGACCGTGTCGCGCAGCGCGGTCTCGCTGATCGCCATGGTGCCGGACAGTGAATGCAGCACGCCGACGCGGATCGGCGCGCCCTGCGCGAAGGACGGCCCGATGGCCGGCGCGGCGAGGGTGGCGCCCACGCCCAGCAGGGCGGCACGGCGCGTGATACGGGTGTTGATCATCTTTTGGCCTCAGCCTCCTCAATGGACATGGCGGCAGCAGCCGCTTTCCGGCACGCGCCGGGGATCGCGATGCCCCCGCGTGTAGCCATCACCCATGCGAGATGCGTGCCAGCACCGGATCGTCCGTCAGCGCGGGGTAGGCACAGGAGCGCTGCACGCGATCCAAGCGATCTGGCGTATCGAAAGCATCCGATCGCCAGCGGAATGGGCATATGGATGATCCTCCTTGCTTGACACCGCCTTCGATCGCCCCGCGACGATAGGCAGGGCGCGCCACGCATGGCAGGCTTCTTGCGATGCTTGTTACCGCCCCCTCGCACCAGCGCGCGCAAGGCCGCGCGGAGCTCACGCTGGAAGCCGCGCCCGGCGGGGCGCGCCTGCGCCATTTGTACCAGTCGGCGCCGCTTCGAATCCTGTTCCCGGACAGCGACCCCGATGAGCCTTCGACGGGCGCGCTAGTGAATGTCGCCGGTGGGTTGGCCGGCGGCGATCGCGTCGACACCCGGCTGGTCCTGCGGCCGCACGCACGCTTCACCGCGACCTCGGCGTCAGCGGAGAAAATCTATCGCAGCCTTGGCGCGGAGACCGAGATTTCCTGCGCCATCACTGTCGAGGATAATGCGTGCTGCGAGTGGCTGCCGCAGGAGACGATCCTGTTCGATGATGCGCGCCTGGCACGCCGGCTGGACATTGATCTCGCCCCGCGCGCCCGGCTGCTGGCCGCCGAGATGCTGGTGTTCGGCCGTGCCGCGCGCGGCGAGCGATTCCGCCACGGCATGGTGCGCGACCGCTGGCGGCTGCGGCGCGCCGGCCGGCTGGCCTGGGCCGAGACACTCCGCCTGGAGGACCCGCCGGACGGGGTACTGAATGACCGCTTCGCCATGGGCGGGGCGGGTGCCATGGCCACGCTGCTGCTGGCCGTGCCCGACGCGCTGCAACATCGTGCCGTCGCGCGTGATGCAGCGAACGGCGCGGCCAGCCTGCTGGCGCCCGACCTTCTGCTGGCGCGCTGGCTGGGCGAGGCCGGGGCGGTGCGCGCGGGGCTCGGCGCCGCCATCATGCGGCTGCGCGCCGCGGCATTCGGCCACCCGGCGCGGCTGCCAAGGCTGTGGCGGACATGAGCATCGCCACTCTGGCCAGCCGGCGCGCGGCTCTGGCATGCTGCATGTGGATGAGGGGTGAGCGATGAACCTGACGCCGCGCGAAAAGGACAAGCTGCTGGTCGCCATGGCCGCCATGGTGGCGCGGCGCCGGCTGGAACGCGGCGTGAAGCTCAACCATCCGGAAGCGGTCGCGCTCATCACCGACTTCGTGGTGGAGGGCGCGCGTGACGGCCGCACGGTGGCCGAACTGATGCGCGACGGCGCCACCGTGATCTCCCGCGCGCAGGTGATGGAGGGGGTGGCGGAGATGATCCACGACATCCAGGTGGAAGCGACCTTCCCCGATGGCACGAAGCTGGTCACCGTGCATGCGCCGATCCGCGATCCGGTCGCGGAGCCCAAGGTCGAAGGCGTCAGCGACGCGCGCATCGGATCGCCAACATGATCCCGGGCGAGCTGTTCCCCGCCGCGGGCGAGATCGAGCTGAATGCCGGCCGCCCGGTGACCGAGCTGGAAGTGGCCAATACCGGCGACCGGCCGATCCAGGTGGGCAGCCATTATCACTTCGCCGAAACCAACCCGGCGCTGCGCTTCGATCGCGCGGCCGCGCGCGGCCAAAGGCTGGACATTCCGGCGGGCACGGCGGTGCGGTTCGAACCGGGCCAGGCGCGCAGGGTACGGCTGATCCCCTTCGCCGGCGCGCGCATCGTGCACGGCTTCCGCGGCGAGACGGAAGGAGCGCTGTAGCATGGCCACAAGCCTGTCCCGCCGCGCCTATGCCGGCATGTACGGCCCGACCGTGGGCGACCGGCTGCGCCTGGCCGACACCGAGCTGATCATCGAGGTCGAGCGCGACCTGACGATCTATGGCGAGGAGGTGAAGTTCGGCGGCGGCAAGGTGATCCGCGACGGCATGGGCCAGTCGCAGGTCACGCGCGCCGGCGGCGCCATGGACACGGTGATCACCAACGCGCTGATCATCGACCATGGCGGCATCTACAAGGCCGATGTCGGGCTGAAGGACGGGCTGATCGCCGCCATCGGCAAGGCCGGCAACCCCGACACGCAACCTGGCGTCACCATCATCATCGGCCCGGGCACCGAAATCCTGGCCGGCGAGGGCCGCATCCTGACCGCCGGCGGCATCGACCCGCACATCCACTTCATCTGCCCGCAGCAGATCGAGGAAGCGCTGGCTTCCGGCATCACCACCATGTTCGGCGGCGGCACCGGCCCGGCGCATGGCACGCTGGCCACCACCTGCACGCCCGGCCCCTGGCACATGGCCCGCATGCTGCAGGCGGCCGAGGCCTTCCCGATGAATCTCGGCTTCCTCGGCAAGGGCAATGCGGCGCTGCCGGCAGCGCTGGAGGAACAGGTGCGCGCCGGCGCCTGCGGCCTCAAGCTGCATGAGGATTGGGGCACCACGCCAAAAGCCATCGACACCTGCCTCGACGTCGCGGACCGCTTCGACATCCAGGTGGCGATCCACACCGACACGCTGAACGAAAGCGGCTTCGTGGATGAGACGATCCGCGCCGTGGGCGGCCGCACCATCCAGGCCTTCCACACCGAAGGCGCGGGCGGCGGCCATGCGCCCGACATTCTGCGCGTGGTGGGCGAGCCCAACTTCCTGCCGAGCAGCACCAACCCCACCATGCCCTACACGCGCAACACCGTGGACGAGCATCTGGACATGCTCATGGTCTGTCATCACCTCGACCCGCGCATCCCGGAGGATGTGGCCTTCGCCGAGAGCCGCATCCGCCGCGAGACGATCGCCGCCGAGGACATACTGCACGATCTCGGCGCGATCAGCATGATGAGCAGCGACAGCCAGGCCATGGGCCGCGTCGGCGAGGTGATCCTCCGCACCTGGCAGACCGCGCACAAGATGAAGGTGCAGCGCGGATCGCTGCCCGGCGAGAGCGGCCAGAACGACAATCTGCGCGTGCGCCGCTACATCGCGAAATACACGATAAACCCGGCCATCGCGCAGGGCATTGCCGCGCATGTGGGCTCGATCGCCGTCGGCAAGCTGGCGGACCTGGTGCTGTGGTCGCCCGCCTTCTTCGGCGTGAAGCCGGACTATGTGCTGAAGTGCGGATCGATCGCGATGGCACCGATGGGCGATCCCAACGCCTCGATCCCGACGCCGCAGCCGATCCATTACCGCCCGATGTTCGGCGCCTTTGGCCGCGCTGGCCTGCTCTCCTCGGTCACCTTCGTGAGCCAGGCTTCGCTGGAGGATGGCGTGGCCGCGCGGCTTGGCCTGACGCGCCCCCTGCTGGCCGTGGGCAATAATCGCGGCGGCATCAGCAAGCGCGACATGGTGCTGAACAACGCGCTGCCGCGGATCGAGGTGGATGCCGAAACCTATGAGGTGCGCGCGGATGGCGAATTGCTGATCTGCGAGCCCGCGACCGTGCTGCCCATGGCGCAGCGCTATTTTCTGTTTTGAGACCAACCATGCCCCAGCCCCGCGCCACCGCCATCCTCGCCGCCGGCACCTGGCCTGAAGCCCATGCCCGCGACACGGTGCATGTCGATTTCGACGACCGCTATCGCCGCCGCAAAGTCTATCTGACCGAGGGGGGCGGCAGCTTCCTGCTCGATCTGCCGGAGGCGCAGGTGATGCGCGATGGCGATGCGCTGGCGCTGGAGGATGGCGGATTCATCCGCGTGGTCGCGGCGCCCGAGGATCTGGTGCGGGTCACCGCCGCCACGCCGGCGCTGCTGCTGCGCCTGGCGTGGCATCTCGGCAACCGGCATTTGCCCACGCAGCTGGCCGGCGATGCCATCCTGATCCGCCATGACCATGTGATCATCCGGATGCTGGAAGGGCTTGGCGCCACCCTGGCCAAGGTGCGCGCACCCTTCGATCCCAAGGGCGGCGCCTATGGCGAGCATAATCGGCTGATGTCGCACCCGCATGGGCATGGGCATCATGACCATGACCATGAGCATTGAGGCGAGCCTCGGCCCGCTGCTGGCCTGGGTCTCGCCCGCCTATCCGACCGGCGCCTTCGCCTACAGCCACGGGCTGGAGATGGCGGTGGAGGAAGGCTGCGTGACCGGGCGCGCGGATGTGGTCGCCTATGTCACGGCGGCGATCCGCCATGGCGCGGGCGCGGTGGATGCCGGCCTGCTGGCGCTGGCCTGGCGCGCCGCAACGGCGGGTGATGACGCGGCGCTGGATGACATCACGGCGCTGGCCGGCGCCTGGCGCGGCACGCAGGAATTGGCGCTGGAAGCCGCGCAACCCGGCGCCGCCTTTGCCAGCGTCACCAACAGCGCCTGGCCCCATGCGCGCTTCGCCGCCTTCGCCGCGCGTCATGGCGGCAAGCTGACCCATGCCGTGGCCTTCGGCGCCGCCGCCGCCTGCCATGCGGTGCCGCTGCGCGCGGCCTGCTTCGCCTGGCTCAGCGCCTTCGCGGCCAGCATCGTCTCGGCGGCGGTGCGCGCCGTGCCGCTCGGCCAGACCGATGGGCAGGTGGCCACCGCCGCGCTGCTGCCGGCGATCGAGGCCGCGACGGACGCGGCGCTTGCGGTGACCGACGCCGATCAGCTCGGCGCCGCGGCACCGATCATCGATGGTTTCTCCATGCGTCACGAAACGCAGTACACAAGGTTGTTCCGGTCATGAAGAACGGTCCCTTCCGCGTCGGCATCGGCGGCCCCGTCGGCTCCGGCAAGACGGCGCTGGTCGATCGGCTGTGCAAGGCGATGCGCGCCGACAACCAGGTGGCCGCCATCACCAACGACATCTACACGCGCGAGGATGCGGAATTCCTCACGCGTTCCGGCGCGCTGGCGCCCGAGCGGATCATGGGCGTGGAAACCGGCGGCTGCCCGCACACCGCCATCCGCGAGGATGCCAGCATCAACCTGGCTGCGGTGGCGGAAATGTCGGCGCGCTTCCCGGACCTGGAGATCCTGTTCATCGAAAGCGGCGGCGACAATCTGGCCGCCACCTTCAGCCCGGAACTGGCGGATCTGACAATCTACGTGATCGACGTCTCCGCCGGCGACAAGATCCCGCGCAAGGGCGGCCCGGGCATCACGCGATCCGACCTGCTGGTGATCAACAAGATCGATCTGGCGCCGCTGGTGGGCGCGGACCTTGGCGTGATGGACCGCGACGCGAAGCGCATGCGCGGCGCGCGACCCTTCCTGTTCACCAACCTCAAGATCGAGCAGGGCGTGGCGGAGATCGCCGCCTTCATCCGTCAGGCCGGCGGCGTGCCCGCGCCCGGCTGACGGGGCGCGTTACGCCGGGGCGTGGCTGCGTGGCCGCGCTTTCAGCCGAAGTTCGCGCAGATCGGCCTGTTCGCGCACCGCATTGCGCAGCAGCGCATCCTTGCCGGGACCATAGGAGGGCGGCGCGGCAATCTCGCGCACGCCATATTGCGCGGCGGCATGCAGCGTGAAGGACGGGTTGGCCAGATGCGGCCGGCCGAGCGCCACCAGATCGGCGCGGCCGGCCGCGATGATGGTGTTCACCTGGTCGGCGGTGGTGATGTTCCCCACACACATGGTGGCCACCCCCAGCTCATTGCGGATCATGTCTGACCAGGGCAGCTGGAACATGCGCCCATAGGTGGGGCGCGCATCCGCCACCGTCTGGCCGGTCGAGACGTCGATCAGATCGGCGCCGGCCGCCACGAAGGCGCGGGCGATGGCGAGACTGTCCTCATCGGTCAGCCCACCTTCCGCCCAATCGGTGGCGGAGATGCGCACCGACATGGGGCGCTCGGCCGGCCAGGCGGCGCGCATGGCGGCGAACACCTCCAGCGGGTAGCGCAGGCGGTTGGCGATGGCGCCGCCATATTCGTCACGCCGATGGTTCGTGAGCGGGGAGAGGAAGCCCGCCAGCAGATAGCCATGGGCGCAATGCAGTTCCAGCATGTCGAAGCCGCAGGCGATCGCGCGGCGCGTGGCGGCGACGAAATCCGCGCGCACCGCATCCATGTCGGCGCGATCCATCGCCCGCGGCGTCTGGCTTTCCGGATAGTAGGGCAGCGGGGAGGCGGCGATGATCGGCCAGGCCCCTTCCGCCAGTGGCCGGTCCATGCCGTCCCACATGAGCCTGGTGGCGCCCTTGCGGCCCGCATGGCCCAGCTGCAGCGCGATCTTGGCACCCGAGCTGGCATGCGCGAGATCGACGATGCGTGTCCAGGCCGCCTGCTGCGAATCATTCCACAGGCCGGTGCAGCCGGGCGTGATGCGGGCATCCGCGCTGACGCAGGTCATCTCGGTGAAGATCAGCCCCGCGCCACCGATGGCCCGCGCGCCATAATGCGCGAGGTGAAAATCGCCCGGCATGCCCTGCTCCGCCATGTACATGCACATGGGCGAGACGACGACGCGGTTGGGCACCATCATGTCGCGCAGCCGGAAGGGCTGGAACATCGGTGGGTTCCTGGGGTTGGCGGGCAGGCCCGCGGCGGCCGCTTCCGCCGCCACGGCAAGCTGCGTCTCGGCCACGAAATCCGGTGCCCGCAGCGCCAGATTGTCCCAGGTGATGGCCTTGCTGCGCGTCATCACGCCGAAGGCGAAGCGTGTGGACGAGAAGCCCCAGAAGCGCTTCACCTGCTCGAACCAGACCAGCGAGACATTGGCGGCGTGCTGCGTCTTCTCCACATCCTCGCGTCGGGCGGTCTCGTAGCGGGCCAGGCAGGTGGGCACATCGCCATCCGCGCCGAAAGCCTTGTGCAGGCCGATCGCATCCTCCATGGCGAGCTTGGTGCCCGAGCCGATGGAGAAATGCGCCGTCGCCTTCGCGTCACCCAGCAGCACCACATTGCCGCGCACCCAGCGTTCGCAGCTGATGGTCGGGAATTGTCGCCACATGGACCGGTTGGTGATCAGCCGATGGCCTTGCAGCTCCTCGGCGAAGATGTCTTCCAGATAGGCGGCGCTCTGCGCCTCATTCATGGTTTCCAGGCCGGCGGCCGCGAAGGTGGTGGGGTCGGTCTCCAGCACCCAGGTGCTGGCGCCGGGCTCATACTGGTAGCAATGGGCGATGAAGATGCCCTCGGGGCGTTCCTTGAAAAAGAAGGTGAAGGCGTCGAACGGCCTTGTGCTGCCCATCCAGGCGAAGCGGTTGGGGCGCAGGTCGATTTCGGGCCGGAAATGCGCGCGGTGCTTTTCGCGGATCGGTGAATTGATGCCATCGGCGGCGACGATCAGGTCCGCATCGGGGAAATCCTCGGGCGCGGCTTCGCGGCGGAATTCCAGCTCCACGCCCAGCGCCCGGGCGCGCTCGGCCAGCAGCATCAGCAGGGTGCGGCGCGAGCAGCCGCAGAAGCCATTGCCACCGATCCGGTGCTCCGTGCCCTTCGCGACAATCGCAATATCGTCCCAATAGGCGAAGCTCCGGGTGATGGCGCGGTAGCTTGGTTCGTCCGCGGCCGCGAAGCTATCCAGCGTGGCGTCGCTGAACACCACGCCGAAGCCGAAGGTATCGTCGGGCCGATTGCGCTCGACCACGGTGATGTGGGTCTCCGGGTGATCCCGCTTCATCAGGATGGCGAAATAGAGCCCCGCCGGCCCGCCGCCGATCACCGCGATACGCATCGACCCACCCCTGCTCCGGACCCAATCAATTTAGGCTTCAAGAATAGGCCGGGCAATGAAAATTCAAGGTTGCGCGCGGGCAGCAGAAAGCTTTAGGTTTGAAGGATCGAGGGAGTTCGATGGGCCAGATCCCGCATGCCTTGGTGACCGGCGGTGGCAGTGGCATCGGCGCCGCCTGTGCGCGGGCGCTGACGCAGGCCGGGGTACGGGTGACCGTGCTGGGGCGGCGGGAAGCGCGGCTCCACGCGATGGTCGCGGCCGGGGATGCGGCGGATTTCCTGGTGGCGGATGTCACCGCCCTGCCCGATCTGCCGCCCTGTTCCATTCTGGTGAACGCCGCGGGCATCGCGGCCAGCGCCCCCTTCCTGAAGTCCGACGATGCGCTGTTCGAGCTCATGTGGCGTGTCAACGTGATGGGCGCCGTCGCCACCACGCGCGCCGTTCTGCCCGGCATGATGGCCGCGGGTTTTGGGCGCGTGGTCAACATCGCCTCCACCGCCGCGCTCAAGGGCTACCCCTATGTCACCGCCTATGCCGCCGCCAAGCATGGGCTGCTCGGCCTGACGCGCGCCTTGGCGCAGGAGGTGGCGACCAAGGGCGTCACCGTGAACGCCGTCTGCCCGGGCTTCACCGACACGGATTTGGTGGCCGAGAGCGTGGCCACCATCATTGCCCGCACCGGGCGCAGCGCGGATGCGGCGCGGCAGGAATTGGCCCGGCACAATCCGCAGCGCCGGCTGGTGCAGCCGGAAGAAGTGGCCGCCGCCGTGCTGGCCCTGTGTCAGCCCGGCAGCAGCGCGATCAACGGCCAGGCGCTGGCCGTGGATGGGGGCGAGACGTGACGCCGCTCGACCAGCCGCCCCTTGCCATCGATGCCGAGACGGCGCTGGCCCACGCCCCGCCCGGCCACAAGGATGAGCTGCGCCTCTGGCTGCGCCTGCTGACCTGCACCAATCTGATCGAGGGCGAGATCCGCACGCGGCTGCGGCGGGATTTCGCCACCACCCTGCCGCGCTTCGACCTGCTGGCCGCGCTGGACCGCGTGCCGGGCGGCATGACACTCGGCGAGGTCTCCCGCCGCATGATGGTCAGCAATGGCAACGTCACCGGCCTGGCGGCCCGCCTCGAAGCGGATGGGCTGGTCGAGCGCCGCGCCGTGCCCGGCGATCGGCGCGCGCAGAAGCTGCGGCTGACCGCCAGGGGAAGGCGCGAATTCGCCCGCCAATCCGCCGCGCATGAGGGCTGGGTGGCCGAGCTGGTCGCTGGCCTGCCGCCCAATGCGCGCACCAGCCTGTTCGCGCTGCTCGGCCGGGCCAAGGGCTCGGTGCGCGCGGCGCTGTCCACGTCGAAGGATCCCGCATGATCACCGCCATCCAGGGACCGCTCGCGGCCTATGCGGCCCAGCATCTGCGCCTGGAGGTGGCGGGCGGCGTGGCCACCCTCACGCTCGACCGGCCGGAGCGCAAGAACCCGCTGACCTTCGACAGCTATGCGGAAATGGCGGCCATCCTGCGCGCTGCCACGCATGATGATGCGGTGCGCGCCATCATCGTCACCGGCGCGGGCGGCAATTTCTGCTCGGGCGGCGATGTGCATGAGATCATCGGCCCGCTGCTGGACCGCGACACCAAGGGGCTGATGCAATTCACCGCCATGACGGGCGAATTGGTGAAGGCGATGCGCGCCTGCCCGCAGCCGATCATCGCCGCCGTCGATGGCATCTGCGCCGGCGCCGGCGCGATCATCGCCATGGCGTCGGACCTGCGCATCGGCACGCCGCGCGCCAAGGTGGCCTTCCTGTTCAACCGGGTGGGCCTGGCCGGCTGCGACATGGGCGCCTGCGCCATCCTGCCGCGCATCATCGGCCAGGGGCGCGCCAGCGAGTTGCTGTATCTCGGCCGTTCGCTGGGCGGCGAGGAAGGGCTGGCCTGGGGATTCTTCAATGCGCTGCACGCGCCGGATGCGCTGGCCGAACGCGCCGCGACGCTGGCGCGTGACATCGCCGAGGGACCCAGCTTCGCCCACGCCATGACCAAGCGCATGTTGCAGATGGAATGGGCCATGTCGGTCGAGCAGGCGATCGAGGCCGAGGCCGTGGCGCAGGCGCTGTGCATGACCACGCAGGATTTCCGCCGCGCCTACGACGCCTTCGTGGCGAAGCAGCGGCCGAGCTTCCGGGGGGATTGATGGCATCCGATCGCGAAGCACCGCAGGCGAAACCGAGGCGCGAAAGCGTGAATCGGATGCGCGGATAATGCCCGACCAATCCTTCCTGGACTGGCCCTTCTTCGCGCCCCACCACCGCGCCTGGGCCGCCGAGGTCGCTTCCTTTGCCGCGCAGCACGCCGCCGCCCTGTCTGACGAACATGATGCCGATGGATCGGTGATCGCGCTGGCGCGTGCCATGGGCGAGGCGGGGCTGTTGCGCGTGCCCTGCCCGGCGGATGGGCCGCTCGACGTGCGCGCGCTCTGCCTCGCCCGCGACATCCTGGCGCAGCATAGCGGCCTGGCCGACTTCGCCTTCGCCATGCAAGGGCTTGGCACCGGGCCCGTCAGCCTGTTCGGCACGCCAGCACAGCGGGCGCGCCTGCTGCCTGGCGCCCGCGCCGGCACCTCCCTGGCCGCCTTCGCGCTGAGCGAGCCCGAGGCCGGCAGCGATGTCGCGGCGCTGGCCACCACCGCCACGCCGGATGGCAATGGCTGGCGGCTCGATGGCCGAAAAAGCTGGATCAGCAATGGCGGCATTGCCGGCCATTACATCGTCTTCGCCCGCACCGGCGAGGCGCCGGGCGCGCGCGGCCTGTCCGCCTTCATCGTGGACGCCGATGCCCCCGGCCTGATCATCGAACAGCGCATCGACGTCACCGCGCCCCACCCGCTGGCGACGCTGCGCTTCGATGCGCTGCGCGTGACGCGCGATGATCTGATCGGCGCACCGGGCGATGGTTTTCGCGTGGCGATGGCGACCCTCGATGTGTTTCGTGCGACGGTCGGTGCCGCAGCACTCGGTTTTGCGCGTCGCGCTTTCGACATGAGTGTCGCGCGCGCCAGCACGCGCCTGCTGTTCGGCGGGCCCCTGTTCGACCAGCAGATGACCCAGGCCGCCATCGCGGACAGTGCCGTGGATGTCGAGGCCTCGGCGCTGCTGGTCTATCGCGCCGCCTGGCTCAAGGATTCCGGGCAGGCGCGCGTCACGCGGGAAGCCAGCATGGCGAAGCTGCACGCCACCGAAGCCGCGCAACGCTGCGCCGATCGCAATGTGCAGATCCATGGCGGGCTCGGCGTCACGCGCGGCCACAAGGCGGAGGAGCTGTACCGCGAGGTCCGCGCGCTCCGCGTCTATGAGGGTGCATCGGAAATCCAGCGCGTGGTCATCGCCCGCGCCGAACGCGACCGACGGGGCTAGGCGCATGGAACGGAGCGCACATCCGGACAGTTTTTGCCGGGACCGGCTGCCACCGGGCGATCAATGGCCGGATTTGCTGCTCGACCGGCCGGAGTTCCGCTACGCGCCGCGGCTGAACGCCACCGTCGCGCTGCTCGACGCCCAGCTCGCGACCCGCGCCGATCATCCGGCCGTGATCACGCCGGCCGAAACGCTGACCTATCGCGCCCTGGCCGAACGGGTGGATCGGCTGGCCGATGTGCTGGTGCGTCGCCTTGGCCTGGTGCCGGGCAACCGCGTGCTGCTGCGGGGGATGAACAATGGCTGGATGGCGGCCGCCTTCCTGGCCGTCTTCAAGGCGGGCGGGGTGGCGGTGGGCACCATGCCGCTGCTGCGCGCCAAGGAACTCGGCCAGGTCTGCCGCAAGGCCGCGATCACCCATGCGCTGTGCGATGCGCGGCTGGTCGATGAACTCCGCAAGGCCGAAGCGCCGACGCTGGCCCACATCGCGACCTGGGGCGATGGCATGCTGGAGGCGATGCTGGCCGAAGCCACCCTGCCCTTCACCGCCTGCGACACCGCCGCCGACGATGTCTGCCTGATCGGCTTCACCAGCGGCTCCACCGGCGAGCCGAAGGGCACGCTGCACTTCCACCGCGACCTGCTGGCGATCTGCGATTCCTACAGCGCGCAGGTGCTGCGCCCAAGCGCCGCGGACATCTTCATCGGCTCGCCGCCGCTGGCCTTCACCTTCGGGCTGGGCGGGCTGCTGCTGTTTCCGCTGCATATCGGCGCCACCACCGTGCTGCTGGAACGCGCTTCGCCGGAGGAATTGCCGGCTGCCATCGCGCGGTACCGGGCGAGCGTCTGTTTCACCGCGCCGACCGCCTATCGGATCATGGCCGGGCTCGCCGCCAGCCATGATCTGTCGAGCCTGCGCGCCTGCGTCTCGGCCGGCGAGGCCCTGCCGGCGCCGATCTTCGCCGCCTGGCAGGCCGCCACGGGCCTGGAACTGATGGACGGCATCGGCGCCACCGAGATGCTGCACATCTTCATCGCCGCGCCGCAGGGCCGCATCCGCGCCGGCGCCACCGGCCTGGTCGTCCCGGGCTATGAAGCGCGTATCCTGGACGCGGCAGGGCAGGAGGTGCCGCGCGGCACCGTCGGCCGGCTTGCCGTGCGCGGGCCGACCGGCTGCCGCTACCTGGATGATCCGCGCCAGGCGCACTATGTCGCGGCCGGCTGGAACATCACGGGTGACACCTACCTCCAGGATGCGGAGGGCTATTTCTGGTACCAGGCGCGCAACGACGACATGATCGTCTCGGCCGGCTACAATATCGCGGGACCGGAGGTGGAGGCCGCGCTGCTGTCCCACCCCGCCGTTGCCGAATGCGGCGTGGTCGGCGCGCCGGATGCCGAGCGCGGGATGGTGGTGCGGGCCTATGTGGTGCCGCGCCCCGGCTTCACCCCGGATGATGCGCTGCGACGCGCGCTTCAGGACCATGTGAAGGCGGAGATCGCGCCCTACAAATATCCGCGCAGCCTGCTGTTCGTGGAGACGCTGCCGCGCACCGGCACCGGCAAGCTGCAACGCTTCGTGCTGCGCCAGCAGGCGGCCCAGCAGCCGTGAGCCGGCCCACGCCCCTTGCCTTCGCCAGCCTGCCGCGCGGCGCCTTTCGCACGCCGGCGCGCATCCGTTTCGGCGATTGCGATCCGGCCGGCATCGTCTTCTTCGCCGCCTGGTTCGCGCTGGCCAATGGGGCGATCGAGGATCTGTTCGTCGAGGAATTCGGCGTCAATTTCCACGAACTGCACGGAACGCGTCGCATCGGCACCGGATTCGCCCATGCCGAGGCGGACTTCTTCAGCCCTGGCCTGATGGGCGACCGGGTGCTGATCTCCCCCCTGGTGACGCGGATCGGCGGCGCCTCCTATGCGCTGACCGTGCATGTGCATCGTGGCCAGCAGGAACTTGTGCGGCTGCACCTGGTCACCGCCACCACCAACCTCGATGCCCGCCGCGCCGTGCCGATCCCCGATGATCTGCGCGCCGCCCTGGCCGCCTATCAGGAGCGTTGCGCCGCATGAGCCCATCCCCCCTGACGGCGTTGCAGCCGCCCGATTGGCCCCCCCCGCGCGGCTATGCCAACGGCATGATGGGGCGCGGCCGCACCGTGCTGGTCGGCGGGCAGATCGGCTGGGATACGGCCGGGCAGTTTCCGGCAGGCTTCGTGGCCCAGGTGCAGCAGGCGCTGGCCAATATCCTGGCCGTGCTGCGCGAAGCCGGGGGCGGGCCGGAACATATCGGCCGCCTGACCTGGTATGTGGTCGACATGGAGGAATACCGGGCGAGCCTGGCTGAGCTCGGCCCGGCCTATCGCGCCGTGATGGGGCGGCACTTCCCCGCCATGGCGCTGGTGCAGGTGGTCGCCCTGGTCGAACCCGCGGCACGGGTCGAGATCGAGGCGACCGCGCTGATCCCCGATTAGGCGGGGCCTCAGCCCTGGACCTGGGTCAGCCCTGGGCGCCCGCCACGCTGTCGGCCGCTTCCGGCGTGGCTTCCGGCGCCGCTTCCGCTTCCGGCGGGGCGTCGGCGGCAGGCGCCGCCGCACCCACGCGCAGCGACTTCACCCGATCCGGGTCGCGCACCATGCCGTTCATGCCGGCGCCGCGCTTGATGCGGTCCACCAGCTCCATCCCGCCCACGACGCGGCCCCAGATGGTGTACTGGCCATCCAGGCTCGATGCCGGCTGGAACATGATGAAGAACTGGCTGTTGGCGCTGTTCGGGTTGTTGGTGCGCGCCATGCCGCAGGTGCCGCGCACGAAGCGGGCCTTGCCCGGCGGGCTGAACTCGGCGGGCAGGTCGGGCAGGGGGCTGCCGCCGGTGCCGGTGCCCGTCGGGTCGCCGCCCTGCGCCATGAAGCCTTCGATCACGCGGTGGAAGGGCGTATTGTCGTAGAAGCCCTCGGCGGCCAGCGTCTTGATCCGCTCCACATGCAGCGGCGCCAGCTCGGGCAGCAATTCGATGGTGACGGTGCCGCTGCCGAGTTCGAGCAGCAGCGTGTTTTCGGGCGCGAGGCTCATCTTTGGTTTCCTGGACGAGAGAGAAGGATCAGCGCGCGTCGGCAGCGACGCGCATGGCGATGATGCGGTCCGGCGGGTTGGCCACCTGGCCGTTGCGGGCCTGGTCGCCGCGCTTGATGCGGTCCACCGCTTCCATGCCGGCCACGACGCGGCCCCAGATGGTGTATTGCGCGTCAAGCCCCGGGCTCGGCGCGAACATGATGAAGAACTGGCTGTTCGCGCTATTGGGGTTCTGCGAGCGCGCCATGCCGCAGGTGCCACGCACGAAGCGGGCGCGGCTGGCGGGGACGAATTCGGCCGGCAGGTCCGGCAGGCCGGTCTGGGCGCTGCCGCCCATGCCGGTGCCGGTCGCGTCGCCACCCTGCGCCATGAAGCCTTCGATCACCCGGTGGAAGGGCGTGTTGTTGTAGAATCCGCGGCGCGTCAGCAGCTTGATGCGCTCCACATGGCGGGGTGCCAGGTCGGGCAGCATCAGGATGCTGACGGTGCCGTCCTTCAGCTGCATCAGCAGGGTATTCTCGGGGTCGGTCGGCTGGGCGCCGGCCTGGCCGGCCAGCATCAGGGCGGGGGCGGCCAGAAGCGCACGGCGGGGCAGCATTGCGTTCATGTCATCGTCTCCTTGCCAAGCCTTTGCAATGTGCGTGAGAGGGTGAGCGGCGGCACGAAACTCGCCACATCGCCGCCCAGCAGCGCGATTTCCTTCACGAAGCGCGAGGAGATGAACTGGTTCGTCTCGCTCGCCATCAGGAACACCGTCTCGACATCGGGCGCAAGGCGGTGGTTCATGCCGGCCATCTGGAATTCATAGTCGAAGTCCGACACGGCCCGCAGGCCGCGCACGATCATGCGCGCGCCGACCTTGCGGGCGAATTCCACCAGCAGCCCCTCGAAGGGCACCACCTCGATGATGCAGCCGGTCTCCTCGGCGATGCGGCCGGTCTCGACGCGCACCAGCTCCGCCCGTTCGCTGAGCGGAAACAGCGGCCCCTTGCCGGCATTCCGGGCGACGCCCACGACCAGCCTGTCGACCAGCCGCGCGGCGCGCGAGATCACGTCAAGATGGCCATTGGTCACCGGGTCGAAGGTGCCCGGGTACAGGCCCACACGCTCAGCCATCGCTGGTCTCCGCAGCATCCTCCACGATGGGGAAGCAGGAGGTGACGCGCTCATTCTCGTCAAGACGCAGCAGCATGACGCCCATGGCGCCACGGCCGGTGATGCGCACCTGGTCGGCCGGCAGGCGGATCAGCCGCCCGCCATCGGTCACCAGCATCACCCCATCGCCCGGCCGCACGGCGAAGGTGGCCACCACCTCGCGCCCCGTGCGGGCCGACAGGGTCAGGTTGCCAATCCCCTGCCCGCCCCGGCCGCTGACGCGATATTCATAGGCCGAGCTGCGCTTGCCGAAGCCACGATCGGTGACGCAGAGCAGGATCTCCTCCGCCGCCTCCAGCTCATCCAGGCGCCGGTCCGCGACATTTTCCGGGGGCGCCTCGGCCTCGGCCGCGTCGGGGGGCGGCTCGACATCGTCGGCGAACTGGCCGGCGGCACGGCGCTTCTGCACGGCGTGGCGCAGATAGGCTTCCCGCTCGCCCACGCTGGCCGCCACATGGGCCAGCACGGCCAACGAGATCACCTTGTCGCCCGGCAGCAGGCGGATGCCGCGCACGCCCGAGGAATCGCGGCCGGCAAACACGCGCAGCGTATCTTCCTCGGCCCGGAAGCGGATGGCGCGGCCAAGGCGCGTTGCCAGCAGCACATCATCGCCCTCGCGGCAGGTGGCGACGCCGATCAGGCTGTCCCCCTCATCCAGCTTCATGGCGATCAGCCCGACCGCGCGCACATTGCGGAAGTCGGACAGGCGGTTGCGGCGGACATTGCCGTCGGCGGTCGCGAAGACCAGGTGCAGGTTTTCCCACAGCGTCTCCTCCTGCGGCAGCGGCAGCACGGCGGTGACCTGTTCGTCGGCCTGCAATTGCAGCACCTGGCGCAGGCTGCGGCCGCGCCCGGTGGCGCCGCCTTCGGGCAGCTGCCAGACCTTCTCGCGGAAGGCGATGCCGCGGCTGGTGAAGAACAGCACCCATTGGTGGGTATGCGCCACGAAGCTGCGCACCACGATATCGTCTTCGCGCGTGGCCGCGCCGCTGCGCCCACGGCCGCCGCGATTCTGGCTGCGGAATACATCCAGCGCGGTGCGCTTCACATAGCCATCGCGCGTCAGCGTCACCACCATGGTGCCGGGCTCGATCAGGCTTTCATCATCCTGGTCGGCCACGCCATCCACGATCTCGGTCAGGCGCGGCTGGGCGAGGCGCGCGCGCACCGCCTGCAGCTCGTCGGTCATCAATTCCAGGCGACGCGGGCGCGAGCCCAGAATGTGCAGCAGCTCGGCGATGGAGCCCGCAACCTCGTTCAGCTCGGCCGCGATCTTCTCGCGCTCCAGCCCGGTCAGCCGCTGGAGGCGGAGTTCCAGGATGCCGCGCGCCTGTTCCTCGGTCAGGCGCACCGTGCCGCCGGCAGCGACGTTGTTGCGCTCATCCTGGACCAGCGCCAGCAGCGGCAGCACGTCGGTGGCCGGCCAATCCTGCGCCATCAGCGCGACGCGCGCGGCGGCGGCATCGGGGGCCGCGCGGATCAGCGCGATCACCGCGTCGATATTGGCGACCGCAATGGCCAGGCCCACCAGCTGGTGGCCGCGATCACGGGCCTTCGCCAGGCGGTGGCGGCTGCGGCGCGTGATCACTTCCTCCCGGAAGCGGATGAAGGCTTGCAGCGCGTCGCGCAGGCCCATCTGGCGCGGGCGGCCTTCGTCGAGCGCCACGAAATTCACGCCGAAGGAGGTTTGCAGCTGGGTGAAGCGGTAGAGCTGGTTCAGCACCACCTCCGGCGTCGCATCCTTTCTCAGCTCCACCACGATGCGCAGGCCCGACCGGTCGCTTTCGTCGCGCAGGTCGCTGATGCCCTCGACGGTCTTGCTGCGCACCAACTCGGCGATCTTTTCGATCAGCGTTGCCTTGTTGACCTGGTAGGGGATCTCGCTGACGGCGATCAGGCTGCGGCCGCCGCGCATCTCCTCGATGGCGGCGCGGGCGCGCAGCACGATCGACCCGCGCCCGGTCTCGAAGGCGCTGCGGATGCCCGACCGGCCCAGGATCAAGGCCCCGGTCGGAAAATCCGGCCCCGGGATGATCTTCATCAGATCCTCGAGGCTGGTGTCCGGCTCGGCGATCAGCGCCAGCGTGGCGTCGATCACCTCGGTCGGGTTGTGGGTCGGGATGTTGGTGGCCATGCCGACGGCGATGCCGCCCGCGCCATTGATCAGCAGGTTCGGGAAGGCGGCGGGCAGCACCCGCGGTTCCTCGGCGCTTTCATCGTAGTTCGCCTGGAAATCGACGGTATCCTCGTCGATCGCTTCCAGCAGCGCGCTGGCGGCGCGGGCCAGCCGGACCTCGGTGTAGCGCATCGCCGCCGGCGGATCGCCATCCATCGAGCCGAAATTGCCCTGGCCATCGATCAGCGGCACCCGCATGGAGAAAGGCTGCGCCATGCGCACCAGCGCGTCATAGATGCTGGCATCGCCATGCGGGTGATACTTGCCCATCACGTCGCCGACGACGCGGGCCGATTTGCGGTGCGGCTTGTCGGCGGTGTAGCCGGCCTCATGCATGGCAAACAGGATGCGGCGGTGCACCGGCTTCAGCCCGTCGCGCGCATCCGGAAGGGCGCGCGCGACGATGACCGACATCGCATAGTCGAGGTAGCTGCGGCGCATCTCATCGGCCAGGCCGATCGGCGCAATGTCAGACGGGCCACGCGGCACCTCGGGGGCGCCGCCGGGCGGGGGATTGGTCTCGCTCAAGCCTGAATCCTCAGGGAATAGTCAGCGCCCGGGGTAGGCGCTTTCCGGGGGCCGGGGAAGCCCGGTGTCAGAACGGAATATCGTCGTCCAGGTCGCTGCCGCCGCGCGCCGGCGCCCGGCCCCCGCTGCGCGGCGCCGCGCTGCCCGAACCGCCACCGGCATCCCAGCCCCCCGCCGCCCGCGGCGGTGCCGCGGCGCGGGGCGTGTAGCTGCTGGCGCCACCTTCGCTCGGCATCTCATCGCCTCCGCCCTGGCCGCCACGCCCGCCGAGCAGCGTCAGTTCGCCGCGATACTGGCGCAGCACGATTTCGGTCGTGTAGCGTTCCTGGCCGGCCTGGTCCTGCCACTTGCGCGTCTCCAGCTGGCCTTCGATATAGACCTCGCTGCCCTTGCGCAGATACTTCTCCGCGATCTCGCCGAGCTTCTCATTGAAGATCGCCACCGAATGCCATTCGGTGCGTTCCTGCTGGTTGCCTTCGCGATCCTTGAAGCGTTCGCTGGTGGCCATCCGCAGATTCACCACCCGCCCGCCATTCTGGAAGTTTCGCACCTCCGGGTCCTTCCCCAGCCGTCCGACCAGGATCACCTTGTTCACACCGGCCATGCGCCGAATCCCCCGCTGACATCGAACCGCAGTTTATCCGCGCCGCGCCGGCTGGCGAAGCCCCTTCCCATCCCATCTATAAACGGGGTAGACCCGTGAACACAACGCGAACTTCGATGGTGAGCATGAGCGGCCAGATCCGCATCCGCGGCGCGCGGGAGCATAACCTCAAGAACCTGGACCTCGACATTCCGCGCGACAAGCTGACGGTGGTCACCGGCCTGTCCGGCAGCGGCAAATCCTCGCTGGCCTTCGACACCATCTATGCCGAGGGTCAGCGCCGCTATGTGGAAAGCCTCAGCGCCTATGCGCGGCAGTTCCTGCAACTCATGTCGAAGCCCGACGTCGATTCGATCGAGGGGCTGAGCCCCGCCATCTCGATCGAACAGAAGACCACCAGCCACAATCCGCGCTCCACCGTCGGCACGGTCACCGAGATCCACGATTATATGCGCCTGCTCTGGGCGCGGGTCGGCGTGCCCTATTCGCCCGCCACAGGCCTGCCGATCGAGGCGCAGACGGTCAGCCAGATGGTGGACCGCATCCTGGCGATGCCCGAGGAAACCAGGCTGCTGCTGCTGGCCCCCGTGGCGCGCGGCAAGAAGGGCGAATTCAAGAAGGAGCTGGCGGAATTCCAGCGCCGCGGGTTCGAACGGGTGAAGGTCAACGGCACGCTCCACCGCATCGAGGAAGCGCCCGCCTTCAACAAGAAGCTGAAATACGACATCGAGGTGGTGGTGGACCGCATCGTGGTGCGCCCCGACATTGCCGCCCGCCTGGCCGACAGCCTGGAAACCGCGCTCGCGCTGGCCGATGGCATCGCCTATGCCGAACCGGCGGATGGCGGCGAGCGCATCCTGTTCAGCCAGAAATTCGCCTGCCCCGTCTCCGGCTTCGCAATCGAGGAGATCGAGCCGCGGCTGTTCAGCTTCAACAGCCCGCAGGGCGCCTGCCCCACCTGCGACGGGCTCGGCACGCAAAGCTTCTTCGACCCGCAGCTGGTGGTGCCGGACGATGCGAAGGCGCTGAAGGACGGCGCCATCCAGCCCTGGGCCGGCGCCGGATCGCCCTATTACGACCAGACGCTGGAAAGCCTGGCGCGGCACTTCAAGGTGCCGCTGACCATGCCCTGGGCCGAGCTGCCGGCGCCCGTGCGGCAGGGCATCCTGCACGGCACCGGCAGCACGCCGGTGACGCTCAAGTACAAGGATGGGCTGCGCGCCTATGCGGTGGAAAAGCCCTTCGAGGGGGTGATCCCGAACCTGGAGCGCCGGTTGCGCGAAACCGACAACCCCTGGGTGCGCGAGGATCTGTCCCGGTACCAGGCCGACCGGCCCTGCGAAGCCTGCCTCGGCCATCGCCTGAAGCCCGAAAGCCTGTCGGTGAAGGTCGCCGGCTGCCATATCGGCCAGGTCAATGCGCTGTCGATCCGCAAGGCCCGCGCCTGGTTCGCCGAGGTGATGCCGACGCTGACCCCGCAGCGCGCCGAGATCGCGCGGCGCATCCTGCGGGAAATCGAGGAGCGGCTGCAGTTCCTGATCGATGTCGGCCTCGACTATCTCAGCCTCGGCCGCGCCTCGGCCACGCTGTCGGGCGGCGAGTCGCAGCGCATCCGCCTGGCCTCGCAGATCGGCAGCGGGCTGACCGGCGTGCTCTATGTGCTGGACGAACCCTCCATCGGCCTGCACCAGCGCGACAATGAAAGGCTGCTGCGCACGCTGCGACGGCTGCGCGACCTGGGCAACACCGTGCTGGTCGTCGAGCATGATGAGGATGCGATCCGCAGCGCCGACCATCTGATCGATATCGGCCCGGCGGCGGGCAAGGGCGGCGGCAACATCATCGCCCAGGGCACGCCGGCCGAGGTGGAGGCGAACCCCGCCAGCATCACCGGCCAGTATCTGGCCGGCACGCGCCGCATCCCCATGCCCGCGGCGCGCCGACCCGCCGACCCGAAGCGCCTGCTGCGCATCACCGGCGCGCGCGGGAACAATCTGAAGAACGTCACGGCCGAGGTGCCACTCGGCACCTTCTGCTGCGTCGCGGGCGTCTCGGGCGGCGGCAAATCCACGCTGGTGATCGAGACGCTGTTCAAGGCGGCCTCGCGCCGCCTGATGGGCTCGGGCGCGGTGCCGGCGCCGCATGACCGGATCGAGGGGCTGGAGCATCTCGACAAGATCATCGACATCGACCAGTCGCCGATCGGCCGCACGCCGCGATCGAACCCCGCGACCTATACCGGCCTGTTCGCCCCGATCCGCGACTGGTTCGCCGAATTGCCGGAAGCCCGGGCGCGCGGCTACGCGCCCGGCCGCTTCAGCTTCAACGTCAAGGGCGGCCGCTGCGAGGCCTGCCAGGGCGATGGCGTGCTGAAGATCGAGATGCACTTCCTGCCCGACGTCTACGTCACCTGCGACACCTGCAAGGGCAAGCGCTACAATCGCGAAACGCTGGAAGTGAAGTTCAGGGCCAAATCCATCGCCGACGTGCTCGACATGAACGTGGACGAGGCGGTGGAGTTCTTCTCCGCCGTCCCCGCCATCCGCGAGAAACTGTCCGTGCTGCGCGATGTCGGCCTGGGCTACATCCATCTCGGCCAGCAGGCGACCACACTGTCGGGCGGCGAGGCGCAGCGCATCAAGCTGGCCAAGGAACTCTCCCGCCGCGCCACCGGGCGCACCCTGTACATCCTGGACGAGCCGACCACGGGCCTGCATTTCGAGGATGTGCGCAAGCTGCTGGAAGTGCTCCAGGCGCTGGTCGCGCAGGGCAACAGCGTGCTGGTGATCGAGCATAATCTGGAAGTCATCAAGACCGCCGACTGGGTGCTCGACCTTGGGCCCGAAGGGGGGGAGGGCGGCGGGCGCATCGTCGCGGCCGGAACGCCGGAGGAAGTGGTCGCGGCGCCGGAAAGCCATACGGGCCGCTTCCTGGGGCCGATCCTGGCGCGCGAGAGCGTGGTGGCGGCGTCCGCACCGCCGAAGCGGCGCAAGCGCGCCTGAAGCCGGGCTACTTGGTTCGGGCCTTGCGCGCGGCGTAGCGCGCGTCGCGCTTGGCCTTCTGCTCGGCGGCCACGGCCAGCGCACGGGCCTTTTTCTCGGCGTCGAGGATGGCGGCACGGTTGGCGGCGTCAATCTCGGCCACGCGGGCGCGCAGCGCTTCCTCGGCGGCGCGCTTCTCCGCCTCGCGTCGGGCCTCGGCCGCGGCACGCTCGGCAGCGGCCTTCTCGGCGGCGATCCGGGCAGCCTCGGCGGCCTTGGCCGCAGTGCGCTCGGCCTGGCGCTGGGCGCGCGCATCGGCGATGGCCTTCTGCTCGGCGAGCCTGGCCTGGACTGCCGGATCGCTGAGCCGGTCCTTCAGCCCCTGGAACTTCTCGGCCGCGGCCTTCCGCGCCTCTTCTGCCGCATTGCGGCGCTCATTGAAGTCGAACAGCTTCTTTGCCTGCATTATGCGCGTTTAGCCTTCCCAGCCCGCGCGGTGAAGGGGGTTTGATGTGCACGCGGCGCAACCCTGGCATCGGGGGCGGATCCGGATCACCCCGCGCCGGCCGCCGCCCGCGGGAAATCCCAGAGCGAGGCGGCAATTGCCACCGCCTGCTCGGCGGCCAGCAAGGGACCGGCCGGCGGCAGCGGCGGGGCACGATCGGCGAACAGGCGCTCGCGCCCCAGGAAGTGGCGCGCGAGCGCCGCATTGCCGGCGCCGTAACGGCTCTCCAGCGTCGCCACATCCGCCGGATCAAGGCCGAGCGGCGGGCCTTCCGACAGACTCTCCAGCACCCGGATCATCTGCCCGCGCCGCGGCCCGTCCATGGCCCGGGGCAGGCCGTTCCACAGCCGCAGGAATTCGGCGCGGGGCGTATCCAGGCTGCGGTTCAGGCGCGTCACCCGCCGCCGCAGCAGCCCGGGTGCCAGGCCCGTGCAGGCGCAGAAATCCGCGACGATGTCATTGTCGGTCAGCAGGCCGGACTGGTAGGGGCGAAACCGCCAGGGGCTGCCCGGAAACGCCTCCGCCCAGCGCGTGACCAGCGCGGCATGATCGAACAGCGTCGGGTTGGACAGCGCCGCGGCCAGCGAAAAGGGCGCGGCGCTGCCGGATTTGAGCATGGTGGACCAGGCGGCCAGGACAAGCTCGGCCTGCGGGCGGGCGTAATAGACCAGGTGAACCTCGTCCGCGACCTGCGCGAGCAGCGTGCGGACGCGCTCGACCGCGCTTTCATCATGCAGGCGTGAGGAGAGATGTTCGCTGGAGTAGATCAACACCCGCGCGCCGCTATCCGCCGCCTCGCGGGCCAGTATCGAAGGGAAGCGGGCGAGGAAATTCTCGAAATGGCCCGGCTGATCCAGGCCCATGGCGGCCCGCAGATCCGCCGTGCCCGCCCCGGCGCTGGCATAGAGCGCCAGCAGCCCATGGGCATCCCGCCCCGCGGCACGGCTATACAGAATGCCCGCCCCCGCCAGCGCCGCGCGGTTGGCGGCAAGTGTCGCCTGCAGCGTGGTGGTGCCGGTCTTCTCGCCCCCGATATGCAACAGCGCGATGCGGGCCGGGTTCGACATGCGGTGCCTATCGCGGCTGCCCGCCGCGCGGTCAAGGCGCTATAGGGACGTCATGACCGAGACAGACCTGGCCGCCACCGTCGCCCGCGAGGCCAAGCGCCGCCGAACCTTCGCCATCATCGCGCACCCCGATGCCGGCAAGACGACCCTGACCGAGAAGCTGCTGCTGAAGGGCGGCGCCATCCAGCTGGCCGGCGCCGTGCGCGCCAAGGGCAATGCCAGGCGCACCCGATCCGACTGGATGAAGATCGAGCAGGATCGCGGCATCAGCGTCGCCACCAGCGTGATGACCTTCGAGCGCGCGGGCATCGTCTTCAACCTGCTCGACACGCCAGGCCATGAGGATTTCTCCGAGGATACCTACCGGACGCTGACCGCCGTCGATGCCGCCATCATGGTGCTGGACGCCGCCAAGGGCATCGAGAGCCAGACCCGCAAGCTGTTCGAGGTGTGCCGGCTGCGCGACATCCCGATCGTCACCTTCGTCAACAAGATGGACCGCGAAGGGCGCGACCCCTTCGAATTGCTGGACGAAATCCAGGCGACGCTGGCGCTGGATGCCGCGCCCGTGGCCTGGCCGGTCGGTCGCGCCAGCGATTTCTGGGGGACCTACGACATTCTGGCGCAGCGGCTGATGCCCGTGGACGCCACGGATTCCGAGGGTATCAAGGTGACCGGCGCCGATGATCCGCTGATCGCCACCCTGGTGGGCGAGGCGCGGGCCACGCAATTGGCCGAGGATGTGCTGCTGGCGGAAGCCGGCCTGTCGCGCTTCGACCTGGAAAGCTTCCGCGAGGGCCATCTGACGCCGGTTTTCTTCGGCTCGGCGCTGCGCGATTTCGGCGTTGGCCATCTTCTGGAAGGGCTGGCGCGCTATGCCCCCTCGCCCGGGACGCGCCCGGCCGATCCGCGCGACGTGCAGCCGGAGGAGCAGAAGCTGACCGGCTTCGTCTTCAAGGTGCAGGCGAACATGGACCCGAACCATCGCGACCGCGTGGCCTTCGTGCGGCTGTGCAGCGGGCGCCTGTCCAAGGGCATGCGGCTTCGCCAGGTGCGCACCGGCAAGCAGGTGCCGGTCAACGCGCCTTTGTTCTTCTTCGCCAAGGAACGGCAGGTGGCCGAGGAAGCCTGGCCCGGCGACGTGGTCGGCATCGCCAACCATGGCACGCTGCGCATCGGCGACACGCTGACCGAAGGGGAGGAGCTGAATTTCCGGGGCGTCCCCAGCTTCGCGCCGGAGATCCTGCGGCATGTGCGGCTGGATGACCCGATGCTGGCGAAGAAGCTGCGGACCGCGCTCGATCAGTTGGCGGAGGAAGGGGTGGTGCAGATCTTCCGGCCGCTGGATGGGTCGCCGCCGGTGGTCGGCGTGGTCGGCGAATTGCAGCTGGATGTGCTGAAGTCGCGCCTGGCGGTGGAATATGGCGTGCCGGCCAGCTTCGACGCCACGCGCTGGTCGATGCTGCGCTGGCTGGCCGGCGACAAGGTCGGGATCGAGCGCTGGGCCGGTTCCAACCGCAGCGACACCGCCGAGGACCATGATGGCGAGAAGGTCGCGTTGTTCGGCAGCGATTGGCGCCGCAAGCGCGCCGAGGAGGAATGGCCGGGCATCCGCTTCGCGCCGCTGCGTGAACAGCATGGGCTGGAGCTGATGAAGCGCTGATCAGCCGGCGGGCTGGCGCAGAAAGGCGCGGGCCAGCGCCCGCCAATAGGGCTTGCGCCTGAATTCCCAATCATAGGGCAGGCCGCGATGCGGCCCGTTCTGCGGCAGCGCCACCGCAGTGTCCCGCGCCAGCCAGGACCAGCGGTCGGCGATGCCCCAGGTCATCAGCGTGCGGGCACCGCCTTCAAAAGCCGCCGAGGCGAAGGCATGTACCCGCTCGGCCACCACCTGGTCGCGCGCGACGAAGTCGGTGCCGACGGGTGCGGATTCCCGCACATCCATCTCGGTAATTACCACCGCCAGATCCAGCGCGCGCAGGTTGCGGACGAAATTGCGGAACAGGAGGGCCCGGAACGGCTCGCGGATCTGCAGATGCGCCTGGATGCCGACCGCATCGATCGGCACGTTGCGATCCCGAAGTTGGCGCAGCAGGCGGATCAGCCGCCGGCGCTTTTCCTCGGCATGGGGCAGGTCGGCCTCGACTCCGTAATCATTCAGCGTGAGCCGGAGCGTGGCGTCGCGCGCCCGGGTTTCCCGCAGCACGATGGCGCAATAGTCAGGGCCGAGTGCCCGCAGCCATGGCGTGGCGCGCAGGTCACCGGAATTCCCCGGCGGTTCCGGCACGTCGCTGCCGGGCGGGTTGGCGATGACCTCGTTCAGCACGTCCCAGTCGCGGATCCGGGGGCGGGTATGGTTCAGCACGCCATCGAGATGGGCAGCCAGCACCTCACGCGCGCGGCGCGGGCCCTCGGCCAGCCGTGCCTGCGCCCAGTCCGGCAGATCATTGTGCCAGACCAGCGCGTGGCCACGGACGGATTTCCGGAAATGCTGCGCCCAGGCCAGAATGGCATCCAGCTTAGATGTGTCGAACCGGCCTTCCTCGGGCTGCAGCGTCGCGAACTTCGCCTCATATTCCGGGACGAGCAGCGAGGCTTCGACGGCCGCCAGCGCGGCGAACTCCGGCTCGGTTGCCAGAAGCTCGCTTTTCACCGCGATGCCGTAGGTGAAGCCATTCGCCGCGGCGATCTCGGCCAGCGGTCGGTCGGGGGCGCTTTCGGGCCGAAACAGGCCGGCCGGCTGCCCGGCGGCAGCCCGCGCCAGCGCCAGATTGATCACCGAAGCGCCGATCAGGCGCCTCCCAAGCGGCATGGCCGGGCTCAGCGGCGGACCACGGTGGAACCCGCGCTCCTGCCCATGACCGGCATGCGCGACGAGGCTGAAACCCGCTTGCTGCAGACCATCACGACCCTGCCCGATTCACCAGAGGGAAGCTAGCATGGGGACGGCCGCGACGTCTCCGCGACAGGGCCCGTGAAATCCGCCGAGGCCTGTGATACCTGCGTGACCAGGTCGGTCCGCAGGCATCCGGCCGGCGTCAGGCCGCCTCGGCGGCCGCTTCCATGGCGCGCGCCGCGAGCAGGCGCGACATGGCAAGGTCCCGCTTTTCCTCGGCGCCGGCAGCGGCCTCGGCATAGGCAGCTTCCGCCAGCTTCACCCGCTCGGCGGCGGCCGCGCGCGACAGGCTGCCAACCGGTGTCGCCTCATCCGCCAGCACCGTGCAGCGCTGTTCCGTGACCTCGGCGAAGCCGCCGGCGACGAACAGCCGTTCGGTCACCTGGCCACCCTCGGTCACGGTGATGACACCGCCGCGGAGTGTCACGATCATCGGGGCGTGGCCGGGCAGCACGCCCATCTCGCCTTCCGCGGCCGGCAGCACGGCCATCTCGACCGCGCGGCTCAGCAGCAGCTTTTCCGGCGAGACGAGCTCGAGCTGGAAGGTCGCCATCGGTTCAGGCCGCCGCCTTCAGGGATTCGGCCTTCTTCACCGCATCCTCGATGGTGCCGACCATGTAGAAGGCGGCTTCCGGCAGATGGTCATAGTCGCCGGCGCAGATCGCGGCGAAGCTGCGGACGGTGTCTTCCAGCTTCACGAACACGCCCGGCGAGCCGGTGAACACTTCCGCCACATGGAAGGGCTGGCTGAGGAAGCGCTGGAGCTTGCGCGCGCGCGCCACGACCAGCTTGTCCTCTTCCGAGAGCTCATCCATGCCCAGGATGGCGATGATGTCCTGCAGCGACTTGTAGGTCTGGAGGATGCGCTGCACTTCGCGCGCGGTCTTGTAGTGTTCCTCGCCGACGATGCGCGGATCCAGCCCGCGCGAGGTGCTGTCGAGCGGGTCCACCGCCGGGAAGATCGCCATTTCGGCGATCGAGCGGCTGAGCACGGTCGTGGCGTCCAGGTGCGCGAAGCTGGTGGCCGGCGCCGGGTCGGTCAAGTCGTCGGCGGGCACGTAGATGGCCTGCACCGAGGTGATCGAGCCCTTCTTGGTCGAGGTGATGCGTTCCTGCAGCGCGCCCATGTCGGTGGACAGCGTCGGCTGATAGCCCACCGCCGAGGGGATGCGGCCCAGCAGCGCCGACACTTCAGCGCCCGCCTGGGTGAAGCGGAAGATGTTGTCGATGAAGAACAGCACGTCCTGGCCCTGCTCGTCGCGGAAGTATTCCGCCATCGACAGGCCGGAGAGCGCCACGCGCGCGCGCGCGCCCGGCGGCTCGTTCATCTGGCCATAGACCAGCGCCACCTTGGAGCCGTCGGTGTTGCCATCGTTCAGCTTGATGACACCGGCATCGACCATTTCATGATAGAGGTCGTTGCCCTCGCGCGTGCGCTCACCGACGCCGGCGAACACCGACACGCCGCCATGCGCCTTGGCGATGTTGTTGATCAGTTCCTGGATGGTCACGGTCTTGCCCACGCCGGCGCCGCCGAACAGGCCGATCTTGCCGCCCTTCAGATAGGGAGCCAGCAGGTCCACGACCTTGATGCCGGTGACCAGGATTTCGGCGCTGGTCGCCTGTTCCTCGAAGGCGGGCGCCTGGCGGTGGATGGTGTAGCGCTTCTGCTCGCCCACCGGGCCGCGCTCGTCGATCGGCTCGCCGATCACGTTCAGGATGCGGCCGAGCGTCTCATTGCCGACCGGCACCGAGATGCCGGCGCCGCTGTCCACGACTTCGGCGCCGCGGACCAGGCCGTCCGTGGTGTCCATGGCGATGGTGCGCACAGTGCGCTCACCAAGGTGCTGCGCCACCTCCATGACCAGGGTGCGGTCGCCGATCCGAACGCTCAGCGCGTTCATGATGCGCGGCAGTTCCGCCGGGAACTGCACGTCCACGACGGCACCCAGAACCTGTGTGACCTTGCCGACATTGTTCTTCATCGTGCCGATCCTTTCTTCAGACCGCTAAATGATAGGCTTCAAGCTTCGCCGAACGGACGCGCGTCAGACGGCCTCGGCACCGGAGATGATCTCGATCAGCTCCTTGGTGATGTTGGCCTGCCGGGTGCGGTTGTAGTTGAGCGTGAGCTTCTTGATCATCTCGCCCGCATTCCGCGTGGCGTTGTCCATGGCGTTCATCTGGCTGCCGTAGAAGCCGGCCGTGTTTTCCAGCAGCGCGCGGTAGACCTGGATCGCCAGGTTCTGCGGTAGCAGGCTCGCCAGGATCTGCTCCTCGGAGGGCTCATATTCATAGAGCGCGCCGGAGGCAGCATCCGCCTTCGTCTCGGGCAGCATCGCCGGGATCAGCTGCTGGCCGGTCGGCACCTGGCTGATCACGTTGCGGAAGCGGTTATAGACCAGCGTGCAGACGTCGAATTCGCCGGCATCCAGCATGCTGGTCACGCGGGTGGCGATTTCCGCCGCATCCTCGAAGCCGATGCGCTTCTTGCCGGCGAAGCTGATCTCACCGACGAAGCGGCTGGCCAGCTCGCGCTTCAGGAACGTAGCACCCTTGCGGCCGACGCAGAGGATCTTCACCGTCTTGCCGGCGGCTTCCAGTTCCCGCGTACGGGTGCGGGCGAAGCGGCCGACATTGGTGTTGAAGGGGCCGGCCAGGCCGCGATCGCCGGTGACCACCACCAGCAGATGCACCTTGTCGGCCCCGGTGCCCACCAGCAGCCGCGGCGCGTCCGGGCTGCCGGCGACCGAGGCGCCGAGGCTGCCCAGCATCCGCTCCATGCGTTCGGCATAGGGGCGCGCCGCTTCGGCCTGCGCCTGGGCGCGGCGCAGCTTGGCGGCGGCCACCATCTTCATGGCCTGGGTGATCTTGCGCGTGCTTTTCACCGAGGTGATGCGCGCGCGAAGGCTCTTCAACGAGGGCATGGCGTGTCGCCGGCCTCAGGCGAAGTTCTTGGCGAAGGCGTCGAGATAGGCGATCAGCTTCGCCTCAGTGTCCTTCTTGATCTCGCGGGTCGAGCGGATCGAGTCCACGATCTCCGGCGCGCTGACCTTGATGTCGGACAGGAACTGACGCTCGAACTCGCCAACCTTGTTCACCGGCAGCTTGTCCAGATAGCCGCGCGTGCCGGCGAACAGCGACAGCACCTGCTCCTCGACCGGAACCGGCTTGTACTGCGGCTGCTTCAGCAGCTCCGTCAGGCGCGCGCCGCGCGCCAGCAGGGCCTGGGTGGTGGCGTCCAGGTCGGAGGCGAACTGCGCGAAAGCCGCCATTTCGCGGTACTGCGCCAGCTCCAGCTTGATCTTGCCGGCCACCTGCTTCATCGCCTTGATCTGCGCGGCGGAACCGACGCGCGAGACCGAGAGGCCGACATTCACCGCCGGGCGGATGCCCTTGAAGAACAGTTCCGTCTCCAGGAAGATCTGGCCGTCGGTGATCGAAATCACATTGGTCGGGATGTAGGCGGACACGTCGCCAGCCTGCGTTTCGATGACCGGCAGCGCGGTGAGCGAGCCCGCGCCGAAATCATCGTTCATCTTCGCCGCACGCTCCAGCAGGCGGCTGTGCAGGTAAAACACGTCGCCCGGATAGGCTTCGCGGCCCGGCGGGCGGCGCAGAAGCAGCGACATCTGGCGATAGGCCACGGCCTGCTTGGAGAGGTCATCGTAGAAGATGACCGCATGCATGCCATTGTCGCGGAAGAATTCGCCCAGCGTGCAGCCGGTGTAGGGGGCAAGGAACTGCATCGGCGCTGGGTCGGAGGCGGTGGCGGCGACGATGATGGAATATTCCATCGCGCCGTTTTCCTCGAGCGTCTTCACCAGCTGCGCCACCGTCGAGCGCTTCTGGCCGATGGCGACGTAGATGCAGAACAGCTTCTTGCTGTCATCGCTGCCAGCGGCCTCGTTCGCGGCCTTCTGGTTGATGATCGTGTCGATGATCACCGCGGTCTTGCCGGTCTGGCGGTCGCCGATGATCAGCTCACGCTGGCCGCGGCCGATCGGGATCAGCGCGTCGATCGCCTTCACGCCGGTCTGCATCGGCTCATGCACGGACTTGCGCGGGATGATGCCCGGCGCCTTCACCTCGACCTGCATGCGCTTGTCGGCGATGATCGGGCCCTTGCCGTCGATCGGGTTGCCCAGCGCATCCACCACGCGGCCGAGGAAGCCGCGGCCCACGCCGACATCCACGATGTCGCCGGTGCGGCTGACCGTGTCGCCTTCCTTCACGCCCGTATCGTCGCCGAAGATCACGACGCCGACATTGTCGGTTTCGAGGTTCAGCGCCATGCCCTTGATGCCGGCGCCGGGGAAATCCACCAGCTCGCCCGACATCACGTTCTGCAGGCCATAGACACGTGCAATGCCGTCGCCCACGGTCAGCACGGTGCCGACTTCCGCCACATTGGCATCAGCATCGAACCCGGAGATCTGCTGCTTGAGGATCTCCGAAATTTCGGCCGGACGGATTTCCATATCAGGCAGCCCCCTTCATGGCATACTGCAGTCGCTGCAGCTTGGACTTGAGCGAATTGTCATAGAGTCGCGAACCGACGCGCACGACGAGACCGCCGAGCAACGAGGGATCGACGGACTCGGCGATCTGGACGCCGGAATAGCCGGCTTCCGTCAGGCGCGCCGACAGCTGGGCGCGCTGCGTGTCCGACAGCGGATGGGCGGTGGTCACCAACGCCATCTGCTGGCCGCGCCGGGCGGCGAGCTGCGCGCCATAGGCGGCGGCCACATCGGCCAGCGACGCCAGGCGGCGATTCATGATGAGCACGCCGACCAGGTTGCGCACTTCGGTGCCGAGGCCCAGCCGCTCGATGACCGCGAAGGCACCATTGCGCTGCTTGACCGCATCCAGGCGCGGATCGGCCAGGAAGGCGCGGAAGGAAGCATCTGCGCCGATCAGGCCCTGCAGCTTGGTCAGGTCGGCCGCGATCCGGTCGGCGGAACCCGGCTCGGTCGCGCGCAGATCGTCGGCGATGCCGAGCAGCGCTATCGCGTAGCGGGCGGCGAATCCAACCGGGTTCGGCGCGTGCGGCGAGGCGGAAAGGGTCGCTTCGGAGGCCAAGGTCCCGGTCCTGTCTTGCGTCGTCCGGGCGGGTTTCACTGCGCGTTGGCGCAGCCTCCCCCCGTGACGCGGGCGCCTTACCATGCGGTGTGCAGTGCGGCAACACGCCCCGAGCCATTTCCGGATGCCTTCCGGTCGGGCAGGGTGCCGGCATGGTCGAGCGGCAATTCTTTGGCTGGCGGGTCGTTGCAGGGGCCTTCCTGTTGGCGATCTTCGCCTGGGGCGTGGGCTTCTACGGGCCGGGATTGTTCATCGCGACCCTGGCTGCGCAGGGCTGGTCGCTGGCGCTGCTCTCGGCCGCGGTCACCTGGCATTTCCTGGTCTCGGCGGTGCTGGTCGCGCTGTTGCCGGAGGCGCATCGCCGCTTCGGCATCGCCGGCAGCACGCGCGCCGGGGCCCTGGCCAGCGCCATCGGGCTGGTCGGCTGGGCCCTGGCGCCGGGGGGCGCGATCGGCCTGCTCGGCGCGGCGACGCTGACCGGCATCGGCTGGGCGCTGACCAGCGGGCCGGCGATCAACGCCATGATCGCCCCGTGGTTCGAGAAGCGACGACCGATGGCGCTGTCCCTTGCCTATAATGGCGCCAGCCTTGGTGGCATGGCCCTGACGCCCGCCCTGGCGGCGCTGACCGTGGCCTGGGGCTTTGGCCCGGCGGCGGGCCTGGTCGCGGGGCTGATGGTCCTGGTCATCTGGCCGCTGGCCGGCGCGGTGCTGGGGCAGACGCCGGCGGGGCGGGGGGTGCTGGTGGATGGCCTTGCGCCCGCCGCACCGGGCCCGGCGCGGTCCCGGCGGGCGCTGCTGCGCGACCCGCGCTTTCGTGGCCTGTCGGTGGCCTTCGCGCTCGGCCTGTTCGCGCAGATGTCGCTGGTGGCGCATCTGCTCGCCCTGCTGACGCCGGCGCTGGGGGTGGATGGGGCGGGGCTGGCCCTGTCGCTGGTAACCTTGGCCGCGCTCATCGGGCGGACCGTCACGGGCTGGCTGCTGCCGGCGGGGCCACGACGCCGCCATGCGGCCGCCATCACCTTTGCCGTGCAGGCGCTGGGCAGCCTGGCGCTGATCCTGGCCGACGGCACCCTGGTGCCGTTGCTGCTGTTGGGCAGCGTGTTCTTCGGCTTCGGCGTTGGGAACCTGTTGTCGCTGCCGCCGCTGATCGTGCAGGCGGAATTCCCGCCGGCGGAGCTGGGCCGCGTGGTGGCGCTGCTGGGCGCGATCAACCAGGCGGTCTATGCGATGGCGCCTGTCACCTTCGGCCTGCTGCTGGTGACCGCCTCCAGCAACCTGGCGCTTGGGCTGGTCGCCGGATTGCAGCTTCTGGCCGGGCTGTTGGTGCTGCGCCGGCCGCGCGCATGAAAAAGGCGCGGCAGGGAAGGTTCCCCGCCGCGCCGAATGTTGAGGCCCGCGGCCGCTCCGGGCGGCCGCCAAAGGCAGCCGAGGCCGCGAACGCGGCTCGCCGGCAGTCCGGCGAGCCAAGCGGCCGAAGGCCGCGCCCGGCACGTGAGGGCACAAACGGAAACCAGCGGCTCGCCGAGAGCGAGCCGTTGGGATCAGTGGGCCAGGAAGGCCAGCAGCAGCAGCGCCACGATGTTGGTGATCTTGATCATCGGGTTCACGGCCGGGCCCGACGTATCCTTGTACGGGTCACCCACCGTGTCGCCGGTGACCGCCGCCTTGTGGGCGTCCGATCCCTTGCCGCCGAAATGGCCTTCCTCGATGTACTTCTTGGCATTGTCCCAGGCGCCGCCGCCGGTCGTCATGGACACCGCCACGAAGAAGCCGGTGACGATCACGCCCAGCAGCATGGCGCCCACGGCCGTCAGCGCCGCCGCCTTGCCGCCGATGGCCAGCATGACCAGGAAGATCACGATCGGGCTCAGCACCGGCAGCAGCGAGGGGATGATCATCTCGCGGATCGCCGCCTTGGTCAGCATGTCGACCGCGCGGCCATAGTCGGGCTTTTCGCTGCCATCCATGATCCCCGGATGCTCGCGGAACTGCCGGCGCACTTCCTCGACCACGGCGGTCGCGGCGCGGCCGACCGCGGTCATCGACATGCCGCCGAACAGGTAGGGCAGCAGGCCACCGAACAGCAGGCCCACCACCACATAGGGGTCAGACAGGCTGAAGCTCAGCGTGCCGAGACCCGCAAAGTAGGGGTAGGTGGCTGGATTGGCGATGAAGTAGTTCAAATCCTGCGTGTAGGCGGCGAACAGCACCAGCGCGCCAAGGCCTGCCGAGCCGATCGCATAGCCCTTGGTCACCGCCTTGGTGGTGTTGCCGACGGCGTCGAGCGCATCGGTCGCGACGCGCACTTCCTTGGGCAGCCCCGCCATCTCGGCGATGCCGCCGGCATTGTCGGTCACCGGGCCGAAGGCATCCAGCGCCACGACCATGCCCGCCAGCGCCAGCATGGTGGTGGTGGCGATGGCGATGCCATACAGGCCGGCCAGCCCATAGGCCGAAAGCACGCCGGCGATGATGATGATCGCCGGCAGGGCGGTGCTTTCCATCGAGACCGCCAGGCCGCGGATCACGTTGGTGCCATGCCCCGTCTGCGACGATTCCGCGATGGAGCGCACCGGCCGATACTGCGTGCCCGTGTAATATTCGGTCACCCAGACGATCGCGGCGGTCACCGCAAGGCCGACAGCGCCACACAGGAACAAGCTGAAGGCGCCAAAGCTCTTGCCGCCGATGGTCACCGCGCCGCCGCCGAAGGCGATGAAGCACAGCGGCAGCAGCACCGCCAGCGACAGCACGCCGGTGACGATGAAGCCGCGATACATGGCCCCCATGATGGAGTTGTTGGCCGGCAGCTTCACGAAATAGGTGCCGATGATGGAGGTGACGACGCAGACCGCGCCGATCCCCAGCGGGAACAGCATGCCCGCCAGGCGCCATTCCTCGGGGAAGCTGATCGCGGCCAGCACCATGGTGGCCACCATGGTCACCGCATAGGTCTCGAACAGGTCGGCCGCCATGCCGGCGCAGTCGCCGACATTGTCGCCCACATTGTCGGCGATGGTGGCGGGGTTGCGGGGGTCATCCTCGGGGATGCCGGCCTCGACCTTGCCGACCATGTCGCCGCCCACATCGGCGCCCTTGGTGAAGATCCCCCCCCCGAGCCGCGCGAAGATCGAGATCAGCGAGGCGCCGAAGCCGAGTGCCACCAGCGCATCAATCACCAGCCGGGAATTGGGGGCGGCGCCGCCGATCGGTACCAGCACCATGAAATAGGCCGCCACACCCAGCAGCGCGAGGCCAGCCACCAGCATGCCGGTGATGGCGCCCGACTTGAACGCCAGGTCGAGCCCGGCCGCCAGCGACTTGGTGGCCGCCTGCGCCGTGCGCACATTGGCGCGCACCGAGACGTTCATGCCGATGAAGCCCGCCGCCGCCGACAGCGCGGCGCCGATGGCGAAGCCGATCGCCACCACGAAGGCGTGCAGCCCGGCCCCGAAGGCCAGGATGATCAGCACGAACAGCACCGCGCCGACGATGCCGATGGTGGTGTATTGCCGCTTGAGGTAGGCGCTGGCGCCTTCCTGGATCGCCTTGGCGATTTCCTGCATCCGGTCCGAGCCGGCATCGCGGCCCAGCACGTCCTTCGCCGTCACCACGCTGTAGGCGATAGCCAAGGCCCCCAGCGCAATGATCAGCAACATAACCAGTGTCAACAAGGCCGCAACTCCCCCTCACCCATGATTTGGCCGGGGGGAGGGGCGCGCCGCGCAAGCTGCGCACGCCCCGACTGTCACCCGGCCTTGGAGGGGAGCTTGCCGGCCGGTTGGGCTGCTGTCCAGCCGGTCTGTTCAGCCCTTCGCGGCCTCATAGGCGGCCATCGAGCGCAAGATGATGTCGGCGGCTTCCGAGGCGCTGCCCCAGCCGCGCACCTTCACCCACTTGTCGGATTCGAGGTCCTTATAGGTGGCGAAGAAATGCTCGATCGAGGCGCGGGTGATGTGCGGCAGCTCCTCGGCGCTGGAAATGCCGCTGAACATCGGGTGCACCTTGTCGTGCGGCACGCAGATCAGCTTTTCGTCGCTGCCCGCTTCGTCATCCATGTGCAGCACGCCGATCGGGCGGGCGCGGATGACGCAGCCGGGCACCACGGGGGCGGGGGTGAGGACGAGCACATCGGCCGGATCGCCATCATCGGCCAGCGTGCCGGGGATGAAGCCATAGGCGGCCGGGTAGGCCATGGGGGTGAAGAGGAAGCGGTCCACCACGACGGCGCCGCTCTCCTTGTCGAGTTCGTACTTCACCTGGCTGCCCTGGGGGATTTCGACCACCACGTTGACATCGTGCGGCGGCGCCTTGCCGGTGGGGATGTTGGCCAGGTTCATGGGTTTTGCCTCGGTTTGTCGGTGGGGCGGAGGTAGCAGAGGCGGCGGGGGGGCGTCCATTGGGGTGGCCCCTTGCCGAACCGCCCCCGGGGCTGCCATGCAGGGGCCACCGGCGCGGGGCCTGTAGCTCAATGGTCAGAGCGGGCCGCTCATAACGGCTTGGTTGGGGGTTCGAGTCCCTCCGGGCCCACACCCCCGCCGGGCAGGCCCCCGCCCGTCACGCCGGGATCGGCACCCGTGCCGCCAGCGGGTCCAGCAGCGCCTCGATCTCCGCCGGTTCCTGCCAGGCAAGGCGCACCGTCACCACGCTGACGCGCGCCCGGAACGCCGGCGGAATCCGCACGAAATCCTTCCGCGTGGTCACCGGCAGGGCGCGCAGCGCCGCCGCCTGGTCCAGCAGGGCGCGCATGTCGCCCTCATCATAGGGGTAGTGGTCGGCGAAACTCTCGCGCCCGGCCAGCACCGCGCCCGATTCCTGCAGCGTGGCGAAAAATTTGCGCGGCGAGGCGATGCCGCAAAAGGCGAAGACCGGCTGGCCGGCCAGCATCGCCGCCTCCGGCCCGGCTTGCAGACGCGCCCGCAGCAACGGCAGGCCGGGCGGCAATTGCGCCAGCACGCCCGCCTCATCGGCGCCGATCAGCACCGCCGCGCCGCAGCGCGCCGCCGCGGCTGCCACCGGTTCGCGCAGCGGGCCCGCCGGGATGATGCGCCCATTGCCGAAGCCATAGGCGCCGTCGATCACCAGCAGCGACAGATCCTTTGCCAGCGTCGGGTTCTGCAGCCCGTCATCCATCACGATGGCCTGCGCGCCCGCCGCCACGGCCGCCCGCCCGCCCGCGGCGCGGTCGGCCGAGACCCAGGTTGGCCGCAGATCGGCCAGCAGCAGCGCCTCATCCCCGACCGCGACACTGTCATGGCTGGCGGGATCGACCCGCGCCGGCCCCTTGATGCGTCCGCCATAGCCACGCAGCAGGAAATGCGCGGCGACCCCGCGGTTGGCCAGGCGCTGGCCGATATCCATGGCGACCGTTGTCTTGCCGGCGCCACCCGCCGTGGCATTGCCGCAGCAGATCACGGGCACCGGCGCCTGCCAGCCCAGCCGCGCCATGCGGCGCGCCGTGGCGCTGGCATAGAGCGCCGCGAAGGGCGACAGCAGCATCGGCGCCACACCATGACCGCCGGTCCAGAAGCCGGGTGCTCGCATCCGCTCTCCTTCACCGTCTCAAGCGCGCGCCTCAGGGCGCGGGCAGCATGTCCAGCAGCGCCAGCGCCACCCGGTCCGGCAGGTCCGCCTCGCCGGCAGCAACGCCAGCGGCGGCATCGGCCAAGCCGCGACCCGTCCCAGGCGACGTTAGCACATCGCCCGCCACATTCGCCAGCACGACAGGATCTGGCGCAACCAGCCGCGCGCCGCCCGCCGCGAACAGCCGCGCCACCGGTTCCGTGAAATTCCCGGTATGCGGCCCAAGCAGGATCGGGCAGCCGAGGCGTGCCGGCTCCAACGGGTTCTGCCCGCCGTGCGGCACCAGCGTGCCGCCCACCAGCGCCACGCCTGCCAGGCGGTAGAACAGGCCGAGCTCATTCAGCGTATCCGCCACATAGGCGCCGGTTTCAGGCAACAGAAGCTCACCCGACGAACGGCGGGCGGTGGCGAAGCCCAGGGCCATGGCGGTGGTGGCGAAGGCCCCACCACGCTCGGGATGGCGGGGCGCCAGGATCGTCAGCAGGTCGGGCAGGCGCGGGCGAAGGCGTTCCGCCGCCGCCAACAGAAGCGAATCCTCCCCGGGGTGCAGCGATGCGCCGAGCAGCACCGGCCGATCGCCAATCGCCTGGCGCAACAGGGCCAGCGCGGCCGGATCGGCGGGCAGCGGCGGGGCGGCCCATTTCAGGTCGCCCCAGACCAGCGGCGCCGCCGCGCCCATGGCCAGCAGCGCCTCGGCATCGGCGGCCGAGCGCGCGAAGATCAGCCGGAACCCGCCCATCATCTCGGCCGCCAACGCCGGGGCACGCCGCCAGCCGGCCCGGCTGCGCGGGCTGACCCGGGCATTGACCAGCGCCATCGGCAGCCCCCGCACCCGCGCCGCCGCCAGCAGGTTGGGCCACAGCTCGCTTTCCACCAGCGCCCCCGCATCCGGCCGCCAGCCATCCAGGAAGCGTCTGACCCAGGCCGGCACGTCGAGCGGCAGGAAGCGGTGCGTGACGCGCGCGGCCAGGGCCGGGGGCAGGCGCCGCGACAGCACCTCGGCGCTGGTGACGGTGCCGGTGGTGACCAGCAGGTGCAGCGCCCGATCGCGCGCCGCCAGCGCCTCGATCACCGGCAGCATGGAAATGGTCTCGCCGACGCTCGCCGCATGCAGCCAGAACAGCCGGCCGGGCGGGCGCGCCGCGCCGCCGCCAAAGCGCTCCTCCAGCCGGCCGGCCACTTCCTTGCCACGCGCGGCGCGGCGCCGCAGGTGCCAGGGCAGGATCGGGGCCAGGGCGCCCGCGAGCAGCCGCCAGCTCAGGCCAGCGAGGCTCATGTCAGGCCGCAGGCGACATCCGCCGCATCGGTGGCGGCGATGATGGCCGCCTGGATGACGGGCAGCGCCGCCTCGGCGCCGTCGCGCGCCACCAGGATGGGCGCCCCGGCCAGCAGGACCGCCCGGCCGAAGGGCAGCGGCAGCATCATCCGGTCCCAGGAAGGCAGGCGGACATGCCGGCTGGTCGCCGCGCCCACCGGCACCACCGCCGCGCCCGACAGGGCCGCGAGTTGCGCCACGCCCCCCGCCGCCTGCCGGCGCGGCCCGCGCGGCCCATCGGGCGTGAGCGCGACGGGATCACCCGCGCGCAGCGCCCGCAGCATCTCGACCAGCGCTTCCCGCCCGCCACGGCGGGAACTGCCATAGATCATGCTGAAGCCGAAGCGCGCCACCGCATCCCCGATGAAGCGCCCATCGCGATGCTGGCTGACCAGCACGCGCGGACGCAGCGCCGCCACCCGCGGCTCCGCCGCCCGCGCCATCCGCAGCAGGGCTGGCATCAGCGGCAGCCTTTCATGCCAGAAGGCCAGGATCACCGGCCGGCCGGCCGCCAGATGCGCGAAGGCTGGACCGGCATCGATCAGGCGCCAGCGCGTGGTGCGGATGACCAGCGCCAGATATTGGCCGAGCAGCCAGGCCAAGGCGGCCTGCGTCCGCGGGTGCCGGAGCAAGGACTTCATGGCGGCGGCCCTATCACGCGATGGGGGCCAGGCAAATGGGCGCGCTAGAGCCTGATCAGCGATGAGAGAATCGCTGATCATGGTCTATCTTATTGTTTTATCGCGTGATTCACGCCTCCGGGCGTTCCGTCCTTCGGCGATCACGCTCTAGCAGGCTGCGGAAAAACGGGATGGGTCGGCTGCGCGGCGCCTTTCCGCGCAAGATGCGTCCGGCGACTTGCCACGATGAACCACATCGTGGCGGCGCGCCGTCCATTCTTGCACGAAAATTCGCTCGTGCATCCTCAACCACCCGCTTTTCCGCAGCCTGCTAGTACTACTGTGTCATAAATGTACGGTGTTGCGAGAGGCGTTGGCAACACGGACATCGGGGCATGGCGCGAGCGAGTTCACGGGCGATGCGCATGCGCAGGGTGGCTATGGAGTTTTCGACGTG
>Ga0247843_1001371_pt1 | contig 49976 bp, 48 predicted proteins | sample LaCruzMarch2017__FD_192420 | JGI IMG/M metagenome (GOLD analysis project Ga0247843, IMG submission 192420) | Freshwater microbial communities from meromictic Lake La Cruz, Castile-La Mancha, Spain - LaCruzMarch2017_8m | ecosystem: Environmental > Aquatic > Freshwater > Lake | place: Spain...
GGCCGTCTTGCCAGTATTTCCAGTTCGCTCTAGAACAGTAAACAACATTAACGTTGCACCAGTTGCAGATAACTTTTTAACTGCCTCGTTATAGATTGGAAAAACGTTTTCTGGTCGATAGCTAGGCCGCAGCACATCGTTTGCTCCGGCATGAAATGAAACTAACGTATCTTTTCCTGTAATTAGCGGAATAGCTTGAGGTACTTGATCGCTAACAACTTGCGTAACTAGTTTGCCGCGAATCGCTAAATTCGCATAGGTAAAATCTGGTGACTGAGTTGTTAAAACATCAGCTACTCGATCAGCCCAGCCGCGATAATTACCATCAACGATCTCATCTGACATGCCTTCGGTGAAAGAATCACCAAGTGCGATAAATCTTTGATAGATCATCTCTAATTCTTTCGACGTTGCTCGTCTACCCAGAAGAGTGCAATCGAAGTTGCGACACTTGCATTTAGCGATTCAGTGGCTGAATTCATCGGAATCGAAACAACTAGATCACACTTTTCACGAACTAGACGAGATAAGCCTTTGCCTTCGCTACCAACTACGATCATTAGTGATTCGGTAGCAACTCTCATACCGCTTAGTGACTCATCGCTTTCACCGTCTAAACCGATGACAAAACAGCCTAATTTCTTAGCTTCTTCGATTGTGCGAGCCAAGTTTGTTACTTGGGCAACTGGCATGCGCGCAGCAGCACCAGCTGATGCTTTCCAGGCTGATGCGGTCATTGCAGCTGCGCGACGCTCAGTCATTACAACACCATTTACCCCGAAAGCACCTGCACTTCGAATTATGGCGCCGAGGTTACGTGGATCGGTAACACCATCGAGTGCCACAATCAACATTGGATTCTTGGCTCGCTGAGTTATTTCTTCGAAACTTGAATATTGATAAGGCTTGATTGCCAGAATAATGCCTTGGCTATTTGGTGAGATTCCTTCGACTTCGGCGCGATGAACTTCGCGAATCGGAAGTTGCAAGTGCAGTGCTAATTGCAAAGATTCTGCAACGCGATCATCGATATCAATTCCGCGAGCAACAAGCACTTCAGTCGCTGGCACTGATGCACGAAGTGCTTCAAGTACTGCATTGCGACCCGCGACGATTTCACCCTTTGGCTTATCAACTCTTGAATTACGTCCAGCCGAACTGCGTGGTGTTGTGCCGGTACGAGGTGTTGTGCCAGCACGAGGATTAGCTTTTGCTTTTTCAGCAGCTTTTTTGCGCTTTGCAGCTGCGTGATATGGACGATCTTCAGCTTTCGGAGTTGGTCCTTTTCCGGCTAAACGTTTTTTATTCTTGCCACCGGTGCCGGTAGTTGGACCTTTTTTAGATCCACGTATAGCGCCCTTGCGCTCTGAGTTACCGGCCATTTAATTACTACCTTCTGAACGTGAGATCGACCAACGTGGTCCTTGAGCTGTGTCTTCAATTGAAATTCCAAGTGCGATCAAGCCATCGCGAATTTGATCAGATGCGGCAAAATCTTTTCGGTCTCTTGCTGCAGTGCGCTGCGCGAGTACTAAATTAATCACACCATCGAGTGCGCCCGTTAGTGACTCACTCTGTGACCCGCTAGCAAAGGCTGGATCAAATGGATCACAACCCAGAACTTCGAGAGCACCGCGAATAAAGCTAGCCGCGCTTGCAATACCAGCCTGATTATTTTCAGTTATTGCGCTGTTTCCTGTGCGTAGTTGCTCGGAAATTCCTGCCAATGCTTGCGGAACTGCTAAATCTTCATTCATCGCCGCCACGAAATCAGCAGTTAACGATGGTTCTGGCTGGTTACCCAAAAGTTCGGCAGCACGGAAAAGAAAGTTTTCAATTCGACGGAAACCAACTGCGGATTCTTCGAGAGCCGCAGGTGAAAACTCAAGCATTGAGCGGTAATGAGCGCTTCCTAGATACCAGCGCAATTCAATACCGCGCACACTCTTTAGCAATTCAGCTACTTGTAATGAGTTGCCGAGTGACTTAGACATTTTTTCACCAGAAGTTGTTACCCAGGCATTATGTAACCAACGTTTAGCGAATCCGTAACCAGCTGCTTCTGATTGCGCAATTTCATTTTCATGGTGCGGGAAAATTAAATCTAAGCCACCACCATGAATATCAAACTCAGCACCTAGATAGGTGTGTGCCATTGCTGAACATTCAATATGCCAACCTGGGCGACCGTTGCCCCATGGGGTTGGCCAAAATGGATCGCCAGCCTTGGCAGCTTTCCAAAGTGCAAAATCGCGCACGTCGCGTTTGAAGGTTTCATCAGCATCTTGCGCTGGTAACAAGTCATCAATGTTTTGGTTTGAAAGTGTTAGGTAAGAATCTAATTTTCGAACTTCTAAATAAACATCACCGTTACCTGGCGCATATGCATGGCCTCGCTCAATTAATGAAGCGATTAGATCGATCATTTGGGTTATGTGACCGGTTGCGCGTGGTTCATAAGTTGGCGGCAAAACATTCAGAGCTGTATAGGCATCAGTAAACGCGCGCTCATATTTAAGAGCAACTGCCCACCAAGGTGATTCTTCATGAACTGCCTTATGCAAAATCTTGTCATCGATATCTGTGACGTTGCGAATAAAAGTAGTTTCATAACCTGACTTGACTAACCAGCGACGCAAAATATCAAAGTTAACCCCGCTACGAATGTGACCAATATGTGGGGGCGCCTGAACGGTGGCACCACAAAGGTAAATACTCGCTTTACCCGGCTGCAGTGGAATGAATTCTGAGACGGTTCGCGACAATGTGTCATATAGCTTTAGCGAACTCATTAGCGAAGTCTATCGGGGGTTACTAGAAACCTTAAAAACGAGCGCTGAAGCAATCGCTGCAATGCCTTTACCTTCACCAGTTAAGCCAAGACCATCGGTAGTTGTGGCTAATAATGATACGGGCGCACCATTTAGCGCAGCAGATAGAGCAGCAATCGCTTCTTTGCGACGACCCGCCAATTTAGGACGATTGCCAATTACTTGTACTGAAACATTTGAGATTGCAAAGCCAGCTTTTGTAATAATCGAAAGCGTTTCGGATAACAATTTTGCCCCACTTGCACCTGCATATTCAGGTCGATCAACTCCAAAGTTTGAACCTAAATCTCCTAGACCGGTTGCTGCAAACAGCGCATCGCAAATTGCATGCGCAGCTACATCGCCATCGGAATGTCCCGCAACACCAACTTCGTTTGGCCAATTAATGCAACCTAACCAAAGTTCGCGCCCGACTTCGAAAGCATGAGCATCAACACCTACGCCAGTTAAAAACTCTTTGGTTGTACCGAGGAAGTTGTAAGCAGTTGCTAAATCAGAAGGCGTCGTAATTTTTAGCGCTCGCTCTTCGCCTTCGATAACTAATACTTTAAATCCAGCATTTTCGACTAGCGCAGCATCGTCGGTGCCTTCGCCACTCGTAGCATGTGCTTTTTTCAGCGCAGAAATTTCAAAGCCTTGCGGTGTCTGGATGCTACGTAAATCTGCGCGATTAGGAGTTGTTGTTACATAACCTTTCGCATCAACGCTCTTGATCGTATCTACTTGAGGTGACCCAGGAATTACCGCTGCTTCACCGTTTTGCAGCGCCGACAAAATGCGATTAGCTAAATCTGTTGAAGCTAAAGCCCGCGCAGCATCGTGGATCAAGACATATTTTGTATCGCTAGAAACTGCCGCTAATCCAGCCCGAACAGATTCTGACCGGCTTTGCCCACCAACTACAACGATAACGGCATCACCGAGCAGGCTCTGAAACTGGCCTAGATGAGAGGCCGGTGCTGTGACGATTATTTGATCGACAGCTGGTGAAATTGCGGCAACCGCATGTTCAATCAGAGTTCGGTTTCCTAATTGAATTAGTGCTTTAGGAAGACCGGCACCGAATCGGATGCCGGATCCGGCAGCAGCAATAATTGCTGCAACTTGGCCAGACATAAGGCTCCGATCGAATGCGAGCTTAAATTAAGAAGCTAAGACCTCGTCGAGGATTACAAGTGCTTTTTCTTCATCGGTGCGCTCAGCTAGAGCTAGTTCAGAAACTAGAATCTGCTTTGCTTTTGAAAGCATGCGCTTTTCGCCGGCTGAAAGTCCACGATCTAGATCGCGACGATAAAGATCGCGCACAACTTCGGCAACCTTGATTACATCGCCAGAAGCCAATTTTTCAAGATTAGCCTTGTAGCGACGAGACCAGTTTGTTGGCTCTTCGGTGTATGGCTGACGTAAAACACTGAAAACACGGTCAAGCCCCGCGCTATCTACAACATCGCGCACGCCAACTAGATCAACATTTTCGGCTGGTACACGTACCGTTAAATCGCCTTGGGCCACCTTTAGAACTAAGTAGGTTTTTTCTTCACCCTTGATCACTCGAGTTTCAATTGCCTCGATTAGCGCTGCGCCGTGATGAGGATAAACAACAGTTTCGCCTACTTTAAATGACATGGAGTGCCCTTCGTTAGGGGCCAATCATACCAGCAACTAGTGAGGGTAGTCACCTTGGGTATTTCGCCCGTATTTAACTGGCTTTAGCAGCTATTTCTCATGAGAGAATACGCAGGCATTGTTAAGCAATTACTTCTTGGGAGAAAAAATGCAAATACGTAAAGTTGCGATTAGTTTTGTAATCATTGCATCTCTCTCAACGCTAACTGCTTGCGGAGCTGGTCAAAACGCTGCGTCTAGAACAATTACAAAAGTTACCGATGGCGCTGAAACTGACGTTATAACCGCTACTAGCAATATGAAGATTCGTGGGCTCTTGCTAGTTGCTCAACCAGATGGCAGCGCCGTTTTAGTTGGCACAATTGTTAATGCAAACTCAACTCCTGATTCGTTACTCGGAATCTCAGCGAATAACGTGCTCGCTACTCTTACAAGTGAATCTGAAGTAATTTCCGAAAACACTCCCATGATTTTCGAAGGTGATTCAGCAAATGCCAAGGCCGTCATCCCTGGCCTTGGCGTCAAAGCTGGCAACACAGTTGATATTTCGTTCTTCTTTAAAACTGGTGGAGTAGTTACAGTAAAAGCTATCGTGCGTGACAAGCGCGATACTTACGCCGGCGTTACTTCTTAAGCTTCTAGTTTGTAACCAAGCCCGCGAACTGTCTGAATAAAGATTGGATTTGCGGGATCTACCTCGATCTTTGCGCGCAAGCGCTTGATGTGAACATCTAAGGTCTTGGTATCACCAACATAGTCGCTTCCCCAAACCCGATCAATTAACTGCATGCGAGTTAATACTCGGCCCGAATTTCGCATCAAGAACTCGAGTAGTTCGAACTCTTTGAGCGGTAATGAGATAGATGCGTTATTGACACTTACTTGGTGGCGATCAACATCCATGCGTACTGGACCGGCAACCAGCGACCCGTTATCGTCTGTAGCGTCGCCTAAATCGCCATGTCGGCGCAATACCGCTCGAATTCGAGCAATCAGCTCTCTTGATGAATAAGGCTTAGTTACATAGTCATCTGCACCGAGTTCGAGCCCTACGACTTTATCAATTTCAGCATCTTTAGCGGTCAACATAATGATGGGCACCGCAGAGCGAGAGCGTAATTGCTTGCAAACTTCAGTTCCAGATAAGCCTGGCAACATTAAGTCGAGCAAGACTAAGTCGGCACCATGCTTATCGAAAAGTTCAACTGCCGCTGTACCAGTATCGGCTACAACAACATCGAAGCCTTCTTTACCCAATAAATAGGCCAACGCCTCGGAAAAAGACTCTTCATCCTCGACCACTAATATTCGGGTCATTGTTTTTCCTCCTGGTTGATTGAGAGATTGCTTTCGGTTTCAATAAATTCGGGCAATCTGATGGTGAAAGTGCTTCCGGATCCTTCGTTACTCCAGACCGAAATGTCACCACCGTGATTCGTAGCAACATGCTTAACAATCGAAAGGCCCAAACCGGTTCCGCCAGTTGCGCGCGAACGGGCTGGATCTACTCGATAGAAGCGTTCGAATATTCGCTCTATATCTTTTTCCGGAATTCCAATACCTTGATCGGTGACCGAAATTTCAACTAACTTATCCTTGCAAGTTAAGACAATTGCGACTTGAGTTGAATCTGGGCTGTAGTTAATTGCATTCTCAACTAAATTACTAACTGCCATCTCTAACTGGCTTCGCTCGCCTAAAACTAAGTGATCTGTAGTCGGAATAAACACCAAAGAAATTTTTCGCTTTTCGGCAGTGAGTCGAGATTCATCAATCGCCTGATTAATAAGATCCACCATTGAATAAGGTTGTGCGTTCTTAAGCGGATCACCATCTTGCAAACGCGATAAGTTGATAATTTCCTGAACTAAATCAGTTAACCGCTTAGCTTCGACCTGCATTCGGCCAGCGAATTTTTCAACAGCCTCTTTATCATCGCTAGCTTCAAGCACCGCTTCGCTCAGAATCGATAGCGCCCCGATTGGAGTTTTAAGTTCATGTGAAATGTTTGCTACGAAGTCACGTCGGATTGCATCGAGACGTCTAAATTCACTATCATCGAAAATTAGTGCGACGATTAAACCTTCGGTGCCGACCGGTGAAACACGGACTAATAGATCATGAGTTCCTTGGCCAATCGGGCCGCGTGGTAATTCAACAGTTGCTTCTTGGTAAACATTTGAGCGCCGCACTGCACGTACCAAATTAAGTAGTGGAGTTGAAACCAAGCGACCATCGCGAATCATGGCGAGTGCACCAGTACCAGCGGAAGATGATAGAACTTGCTCACCCGGGGCGAGAATTAAGTACTCGGCATCGAGAATTGCCAATAGTTCAAGCAATGAATCAGGAATTTCCCAGCCGCTTTCGACCGCTACTTCCTTTTCTCGACGCCAGAACATGGCCCTATCGTAGAGAAGAGTTCACTTTCAGAACTACCTAATGAGCCAATTAGACCTCTTTCACCTAAGTATTTACCTCTGATTTGCGACCTGTTCACTTAATAACGCGCATCCGATGTACCGAAGGTCTAAGTTATGCCCATGCGCGATTCCTTCCATGATGACTTAGATGGCATTGGGGTTTCCCTTGTCGAAATGGGCCATCGAGTAAATAAGGCGATGGAGCGAGCCACCTCCGCCCTGCTCACCGCGGACCTTAAAGTTGCTGAAGAAATTATTTCTGAAGATGGCGCAATCGATAACATGCAATATGACATCGAGTCTCGCGCAATTAATTTGATGGCTCGCCAACAGCCGGTTGCCGGTGACCTTCGTACTTTGGTTACCTCGCTTCGCATGAGCGCTGACCTTGAACGTATGGGCGACTTAGCACATCACGTCGCAAAGTTAACCCGCATGCGCTACCCAGCTGCGGCAGTTCCACCTGAACTAGTTTTAACTCTGCAAGAGATGGGCAATGTGACCGCTCGCATCACTCAAAAAGCAATTGGCGTAATTGAATCTCACAATCTTGAAGCTGCACTACAGCTTGAAAAAGATGATGACGAGATGGACATCTTGCACCGTCGTCTTTTCGAAATTTTGCTTGATGATTCTTGGCCATACGGGATTGAAACCGCCATCGATATGACTTTGCTAGGTCGCTATTACGAGCGTTGCTCGGACCATGCTGTGTCGATTGCCCGCCGTGTCTATTACTTAGTCACCGGCGAGTACGCAAATTCTTCCAATAACTAATTACTTCTTACCTTGATTCGCAACTGCCTCAATTGCAGCAGCTGCCGCGGTTGGATCTAAATACTCACCACCACGTTTAATTGGTTTTAGATCTGCATCTAGTTTATAAAGTAGCGGAATTCCAGTTGGAATATTTAATTCAGCGATATCAGATTCGGAAATTCCATCTAGGTGCTTAACCAGCGCACGTAGAGAATTTCCATGTGCAGTAACAAGTACTCGCTTGCCTGCCTTTAGATCAGGGGCGATATTGCCGGTCCAGTAAGGCATCATGCGTGTGACTACATCTTTTAAACATTCAGTGGCTGGCATATCTGCGCCTAAATCAGCGTAGCGAGCGTCGCCGGTTTGGCTATAAGGATCGTTCGCATCAATTGGTGGTGGTGGCACGTCATAAGAACGACGCCAAAGTTTGAATTGTTCTTCGCCATAAGTAGCTAGCGTCTCTTTTTTATCTTTACCTTGAAGTGCACCGTAGTGCCGCTCATTTAAACGCCAAGAGCGATTAACTGGAATCCAATGACGATCACAGGCATCGAGAGCTAGCTGTGATGTATGAATGGCGCGACGAAGCAATGAAGTATGAACTAAATCGGGTAACAAGTTATTTTCTACGAGCAACTTTCCGCCGTGCGCAGCCTCAGCTTCGCCGGCAGCAGAGAGGCGAACATCTACCCAACCAGTGAAGAGATTCTTGGCATTCCATTCGCTTTCGCCATGGCGAAGCAGGATTAATTCAAAGTTGCTCATGTCGCAATCCTAGATGAATTAAATCAAATGTGAAAATGCTTCAAGATTTGCCAGCGATTCGCCGCGCGAAACCCGCCAAGCCCATTCCCGACGTATTGCGCTAGAAAAGCCAATCTCAAGTAATGGATTAAATGATGAATCTGCGACTTGTAACACGCTGCCAATAATTCGATCTATCTCTTGATTGGTAACTGCAGCTAAAGGCAGGCGGCCAACCAAGAAAATATCTCGCAATCCGTTAATAGCAAAAGCAATTCCATAGAGCCCGGCATTCTTCTGTAAACACCATGCGTGCACTTGATCTTCATTTTCATCAGGTTTACGAATCACAAATGCATTAATGCTCAGTGAGTGATCACCAATTACCAAAGCACAATGAGTTTGTTGTTTCTTTTCGCCAGGTAAAGTAATTAGAAAGGTATTTGAGTTGCTCTGCTCAAATGCTAAATCATGTGATTCCAGAAATTCTAAGATAACTTCTGTTGGGCTGAGCGCACTCATTACTTAAGCACCGGCGATTTTTTTACGTGCGATTTCAGAAATAACGCGATCGTAAATATCTAAAGTGCCGCGCGCTGTTGCATCCCAGCCAAAGTGCGATGCATGCTCAACTGCTCCCATTGAGAGCAATACTCGACGTTGCGGTTCACTTAATAAGCGCGCCAAAATAGAGGACCAAGCGCGCGGGTCGTGACCATCAACTAACACGCCAGAAATACCGTCGGCAACGGCAGTTCGTAAGCCGCCAACTGCGGTTGCAACCACAGGTGTGCCGCAGGCTTGTGCTTCAAGAGCCACCAAACCAAAGGACTCGCTATAGCTTGGCACACAGACTAAATCTGCACTGCGATACCAATCGGGCAAGTCATTACGCGGAACTGGTTCGGCAAATTTAATAACATCAGAAATTGCTAGCCAGTTGACTAGCTCTTTCAAGCGTTCTACTTCGGAAGTATTTGAACCAGATGACCCGCCAACGATATTTACAATCAAACCGCTCCGTAAAAGTGGCGAGTGGTTTAGCATTTCTGAGATTGCTCTGATCAAAAGTTCAGGACCTTTATGAGGCTGAATACGACCCACAAAAGTAATTACGTTGGCATTGGCTGGAACGTTTAACCGCTCACGAGCCGCTTTCTTGCCATCGCCCGGGATAAATTTATTAAGATCTACGCCAGGTGAAACTACTCGCACGCTGTCTGGGCAGGCTTCGTAGAGTGATACCAAGCTGGCAGCCTCGGCATCTGTATTAGCAATCAATGCTTGTGCTGCCGCTACGACTTGAGTTTCACCCTGTACCCGAATCATTGGCTCCGGAATTTCACCTTCAGCCAAATTTAAATTCTTAACTCGCGCCATTGTGTGCATCGTGTGCACAAATGGAATATTGAGAGCTTTACTTGCAATCATGGCGACTTTGCCGGAGATCCAATAATGCGAATGAATTAGATCGTATTTGGTTTCAGCCGAAATTTTCTTCTTGAACTCTTCGGCAATATCTGGAATTAATTTGGGTAAAATTTCTTTAGTTACACCATTTAGTGGGCCAACATTTAATTGAATTACGCGAACTCCTGGTGATACTTCAACAATGTCGGCAACTTCTGAGTTAGTACGACGAGTGAAAATATCTACTTCGACGCCCATTGCAGCCATGCGTTCAGCGCTCTCGGCCACATAAATATTCATGCCACCAGCATCGCCAATTCCTGGTTGATCCAGAGGCGAGGTATGCACCATCAAGGTAGCAATTCGGGCGTTCATGGTTAAAGGGTAACGCTGATTAAAACGTAGCGCTAAGTGAGCCGACTACGGTTCCACCGCCAAGCACATCAACAACTTCGCCCTCGATTGTTTTGCCTAATTTAGCAAGCGCGGCTTTCATCATTGGGCCATTTGCGCGATTGGCGCCATCAGAAATCTTCCAAGCAATCGCACTGCCATCAGCCAAAGAAGCCAACATCACGCTTTCGGCACCACCTTTTACGAAGAGCCCAGGGACTGCGCGCATCATGCGAGTATCGAAAGCGCCTTCAGTCAAAATCATTTCCGGATGCTTTAAACATGCGCTAATTACTAGATTAAATACTGGGTCACTTTCAATCCGCATTTTTCGTGCAGCAACAGCTATAGATCGCGTACTCATGGAAAACAGTGGCGCGCCACAACCATCGACACTTGTGCGGTTTATTGATTTGCCAGTTAGTTCTTCAATCTCATTTGCAATTGCGATTTGTAATGGATGGTTTGCATCGCGATAAGTTTTTACATCCCAGCCGTTTACGACGCAGGTTGCCAACATTCCCGCATGTTTGCCACTGCAATTTGCGGCTAATGAAGTTGCTGGGTTAGCTCCAAAAGCAATCCGTGCTTTGCGATCAAGTGGGCGGTCTGGGGTATTTTGTAAATCTGATTCTGATAATCCGGCGCTCTTTAATATTTCAAGAGCAACCGCTTGATGTCTATCGGTCCCACCATGACTTGCACACACCAATGCCAATTGCTCATCGTTAAGTTCTAGCCCAAGACGAACCATCGCTGCGGCTTGTAAAGACTTAATGGCCGAACGTGGATACATCTCAGCATCAACATCGCCAAGAGTTAATTGTTCAGAACCATCAGGGCCAATGATAATTAAATACCCGCTATGAGTTGATTCAACTAACCCACTGCGCACTAATTGCGCTAAAACAACGCTCATGATTAATCTGTTGAGCGAGGGCTAGTTGACCAAATATGTGCCTGAAGTTTTTGCCCTTCAGCAGCCATGTCGTATGCGTAGAAAAGTTCGCCTTCAACTAATCCGTAAAGACGAACGCCAGCAGTAACAATTTTTGCACTAGGCGCGGAATAACCTTGATCCATTGCCAGTTGAATCTTTGGTCCATCAAAATGACCGAGCCAACCTTCGGTTATTCCAGTGTTATGTGAAATTACAACTTCGAGCACATTATTTGGCTTAACTCGCCAAAATCCGGCCTCGCTTGCACCTGGGCGAATGATTTCGCCATCATCATCGACGATCCAGGAACGCGAGAAGTAATTTAGGAATGGGCGACCATCGTGATTAAAAACAGTTTCAGAGATAAATTGAAACGGCTTAATTGTTGGATACTCGCCATGGCCTTTGCCGCGCCAAGTTCCAACTAACCAAGCCAGTGGGTTTAAATCAGGGTGAAGGCCTTCGGGAATTGTAAAAACCATTATCTGCCAGTTCGCTTTCTACGATCTCGGTAGCGAGCACTCTCGGGATCTCTGCGACTAGTAAAAGCAAAGAACAATAATCCGGCGCCGATGACTAAGGAAATCAGGCCAAGGAGAATTGAGGTTAAGAGCTCCATGCCCGAAAGTCTATCGGTTACTTACATCTTTCTTACAGCCCACATGATCGCGAGCCCTGCAACTAAAGTAAGTAATAACTGACCGAGTAATTCCACTAACTAATTACCTGCGACTATCGCTTCTTGCGCGGCAGGAATTCCGGCAACTGAAAGTGTTGCATCTATCGGAGTGTTTCGCTTAACCACCGCGAGTGCGATTGGGCCTAACTCATGGTGTCTAGCCACGGTTCCCAAATAGCCAACTACTACCCCATCGTTTTCTACGGGAGTTCCAACTTTAGGAAAATTAACTTCGGTGCCATCAAGGTGCAACATCACTAAACGACGTGGCGGATTTCCGAGATTATTTATCTTTGCCACAGTTTCTTGACCGCGATAACAGCCCTTATTTAGGTGTACAGCGCTATTTAGAAGTCCCAGCTCATTAGGAATCGATTTATGATCGGTTTCAAAACCGATTCGCGGTAAACCGGCAGCTACTCTCATTGCATCTAGCGACCAAGTTCCGACTTGGGTTGCAACCGAATTAAAAGTTTCAATCATATTTACTAATTCAGCCCGTGGCACAAGTGCGTATGGGCCGCCGATTTCATCCATTTTGCCAGGAGCTCGTAGTACCGCAAATTCGGCAGTGGCATCGTGTATTTCAACTTGTGCGCGAAATTTCATTTTATTTAAATGCGATATTAACTCTGCACTTCGCCCTGGATTAACTATCAGCCAAGTCGTATCACCATCATCGACTAAAAAGAATTGATGTTCGATGTGACCTTTCGGATCTAAAATCAAAGCATGCTGCCATTGACCAGCTAATAAGTTTTCGTGATCTTGAGTAGTTAAAAGATGTAACCAAGTTAAACGTTCTGGCCCAGATAGCGCCACAACTTCGTGGTGTGATAAATCGGCCCAAGCGGTGCCCGCTTCGAGTGCGCGTTGTTCTTTTACTGGATCACCAAAATGCCATACGGCACCTTTGTCGGGGCCGTCCTCAACGAGTACAGCGCTCATTACTTACTTTCGGCAGCAAAACAAACTGAGCAGGTGCCATAAACCGCAAAGTGCGTGACATCAGTTTTAAAACCGTAATCATCGGCTAAAGCATTTACAAAATTAGCCGCTACTTCAATTGGCGCATCTCCAACTGAACCGCAAACCCCACAAACTAAATGTAAGTGGGTTAGCTCTTCAGCTGCGTGATAAGTGGCGCCACCATGACCTAAGTGAGTGTGCTGAACTAAGCCCACATTTTCGAGAGTTTCTAAGTTGCGATACACCGTTGAAAGATTGATACCTGGGTGTGTTTGACGAACTTTCTCGGCAACTTCTTCAGGTGTGGCGTGCCCAAGTTCGCGCACGGCAGATAGAACTAACTCTCGTTGCGGAGTTAAGCGCAAACCTTTATCGCGTAATTCGTGCTGTTCAGCCATGAGTTAATCCTACTTAGATTTTCATAAATGGGTTATCTGGTTAGCCGATTAGCGGCGAGCACGCAGAAGAATTAAGTAAAATTCGCAGCCTAAGCAGTAATTAAAGGCGGCATTTAAGAAAGCCGCTGCCAGAGCAAAGCCGGTTGCGATTGTGAAAACGATAGTGGCGCCAGAAGCCAGCCCAGCAACGGCAATGGCTGCAAATACCAGCCCGACTGCTTGAGCAAATTGTGGTGGTCGCACATCTTCAGGAACGAAATCACTCTTGAGGCGTGGCTTGATCAAACTTTTAAATAGAAATGCATAAGGCGTAAATTGTGGCCCTTTGGTTGCACCAATCAGAAATACCGCCAACTGAAAAGCAATCAAAAGTAGAGACTGTGTTGCAAGGGCGCTAGCTAATACAACTGCTGTGATCGCTGCTGAAAATCTTGGCCCGCGTGCATCAATTACAACTGCGGTATCTTTTTTCTTTAAAGTTGTCATTTATTTCCTGCTTTTCTTGGTTGTGGGTTACTAAAACTGGGATAAATAGAGTTTTAGTTACAACACAACGAGACAGCTAAGCGACCGTAATCAAGTACGCGACGCTTTGTAAAGAAGCTATCGAGGGCCAAAGACATGTAATAAGAATAAAGAGGCTAAGCAGAAAAGCCTAATTGCGAGTTACTTGCAGGTGTCACTTTATAGCTGCGAGTGCAGCCAACACTTGATCACGCTTAGGCGCACCAACAGCACGCCCTACTTCAATGCCTAAACCATTTAAAATCAACGTAGTCGGTGTTGAGCGGATATCTAGCTTTCGAACTAATTCCAAATTTGTCTCAGCGTCGATTTCAACATGGCGCACATCGCTTAACTCGGTCACGACGTTTTCAAGCAAGGTGCGAGTAGCGCGACATGGAGTGCAGAAGGCTGATGAAAATTGCACCAAGGTGGCTCGAGATCCAAGATCGCCGCCAATTACCGACGCTGATAAAGCCTTGCCAGAGATGGCTTTGGCTTGAATCTTTCCGCGCGAGCCTTGGTACCAGAGCCCATACGCAGTTGCCAACCCCAGCACGATAAGAATTGGTAGGAAAGTTTTCACGAGAGTAGTCTGTGCCACTTAACACCTAGAACGCAACTGGAAGCGGGTGAGCGCAAATGGCAAGAGTGTTGCTACTTACAAACACTCTTGGCGCGAGCGCTGAAGTTCTTCCTTCACTAGCTTTGTTGCAGCATCAAGTAAAAATAGTTCCAGCTGAAGCTAGTGTTTTAATTGATGTACCCGAAGCAGACATCTTGTTATTAGATGCTCGTCGCGAAATTCCAGCAGCGAAAAATTTAGCTAAGTTACTTCATGCCACAGGAACTGGTGCGCCAGTGATTGTGATTACTACTGAAGGTGGATTGTCCGCGCTTAGTGCCGAATGGGGCATTGACGATGTAATCCTTGATACTGCCGGTCCTGCCGAAGTTGATGCACGTATTCGAATTGCGATTGGTGAGTTTGCTGCTCACCTTGCTGAAAGTGATCCGACATCTGGAGAAATCAGAACTGGTGAAGTAGCAATCGATGAGAATAGTTACACCGCACGTATTAAAGGTCGCGCACTTGATTTAACATTCAAAGAATTTGAACTACTTAAGTTTTTAGCACAGCATCCGGGTCGCGTCTTTACTCGCGCTCAGTTGTTACAGGAAATTTGGGGTTACGATTATTTCGGCGGTACTCGTACCGTCGATGTGCACATTCGTCGCCTACGTTCCAAGCTTGGTCCAGAGCATGAAGCGATTATCGGTACCGTGCGAAATGTCGGATATCGATTTACCGTATCAAATGCCACGAAAGATGCTCAAGTATCTGAACGGATTTAGTTGTGCGCACAATTCTAAAGTTACACCGTTCTCTGATTGCGCAATTCCCAGAACCAGTTACCGCTACTGAGATAACAACCTTTAAATCTGCAGATGCCGAGGAATGGTTAGCGCTAAATAACAAGATTTTCATTGCCCACCCAGATCAAGGTGATTGGGTGATGCAGGATTTAACTAATCGCATGAAAGAGAGCTGGTTTGATGCCGACGGTTTCTTTCTGGCCCGCGATAAAGGCGAGATCATTGGTTTTTGTTGGACCAAAATCCATCACGACCGGGTAAATGAAGGCGCAATCGGTGAGATTTACGTAATTGGCGTAAACCCAGGCACCCAAAGCTCTGGGTTGGGTAAAGCGTTAATGCTTACCGCTCTGCGCTACTTCCAAACTAAAGAAATCAAGGAATCAATGCTCTACGTAGATGCCGATAACCATGCGGCGCTTATTCTTTATAAGAAATTAGGCTTTAACTAACTCAGCACACATATTACGAAATGCGGCTGAGTGAGCATCGACATCGGCGATCGTAGTGTCAGGACACATCAAGGCCATGTTATGAAATGGCGTAATCAAAAAACCATCATTTAACATGCGCAAATGTATGTACTGCTCTAGTTCAAAATCGCCTGCGTTATTTGCATCGGCGCCTGTAACTGGCGCAACTTTTCCGAAAATGTATTCGCCGCGCGCGCCTAAACGATTGCAGCTCCATGGCAAATCAAATTCGGCAATCGCGGCATCTACGCCATCAGACCAACGATTTCCCAGATCAATCATGCGGTCAAAGTTCTCTTTGGTGAGAACGTTTGTAAGTGTTGCACGCATTGCAGCTAGTGAAAGTGCATTTCCGGCCAGCGTTCCGCCAATTCCGCCAGTATCAATAATTTCTAGTTCAACCATTTTCTTAATTGAATCAGCAATCGCTTGAGTCATGCCGAAAGTTCCGGTCGGAATTCCGCCACCAATTGCTTTACCGATAGTTAAAAAGTCTGGCTTTAATCCGCGGTCTGCCGTCATTCCGCCAGGACCAACTGAAATTGTGTGGGTCTCATCGATAATTAAAATTGTGCCGTACTTCTTTGCCAGTTCTTGCACTGCCTCTAAGTATCCGGCTTGTGGCAAAACAATTCCAACATTAGTCATCGCTGGTTCCATCAAGATTGCTGCAACATCGCCATTAGCTAACGCTTTTTCCATGCCGGCAATATCGTTGAATTCAACCACCCGAGTTGTTTGATCAAGTGCAACTGGTGCGCCAATATTTCCTTCGCGAGCTACGGTATTTCCGGCAGCGTCTAAAGTTGCGAACGTTTCGTCTACTGAGCCGTGATAACAGCGATCAATAACCACGATTTTTGAGCGGCCAGTAAGCAGGCGGGAGTAGCGAATTACATGGCGATTAGCATCTGTTGCAGAGACGGTGAATTGCCAAAGCGGCAGGCCGAATCGGTTGGCTAATTCAGCTGAAACTATTGCGGCATCAGCTGTTGGCAGCATTGCGGTTATTCCCTTACCGGCTTGCTCGCGAATCGCGGCAACTGTTGCATCAGGTGAATGGCCAGTCATAGATCCGGTATCACCTAAACAAAAATCAATATAGGTATTTCCGTCGACATCGGTAAAGCGCGCACCTTTTGCTTGATCGATAAATACTGGGTAATCACCTGGCCATTTTGCCATCCAGGACATCGGAACTCCGCCAGGCATTGAGAGTTTTGCTTTTTCAAAGAGTTCGCCACTTTTTGGGTGAGTCTTTAAAAATCGCTCTTCTTCGTGCGCAGTTAACTCTGCCAGACCTTCACGGTTAATCATTTATCTTCCTATTCCTTTTTTATTCTTCGGTGAAAACAAATAAAGCTTCTATGTAATGCTCGCCAGTAATTCCTAAATTAGCCGCATCTGGTGGCGCCGTTTGTGGTTCGATGCAAACTCCTTCGGCATCTTCGCTGTACACGACCCACCAAGGTGCATCGCATTCAATATCAATACGCGCAACATCCTCCCAGATGATTGCGGGTGTGCCGATAACACCAGTAAACGCGTCATCCCAAGGTTCCGGTGTTGGTTTAATCAATTCGCCAGTAGGTAATCCGTCTGAACCGCGTTGCATCATTTGATTTGCGGAAAAATCAATCACTGCGCTACCACCACGATCTAAGTCACGGGCAAACCAAGGATGTAAACCTAACCAAGCTGGTAAGTCGCAATCACCTGGTTCGTATTCAAGTGACCAGCGAATTGCATCATCTAAAACTTCAATTGTTTGTTCTAAAGTTGCGCCACCATACGGTGCTGGTAAATGCAGCAGCGAACGTCCTGGCCCGATCTCTTGCCAAGATGAAGTAAAGCCATAACCATGTAGCGCATTCGGTGGATCAAAGATTTGTGGCAGTTGATGCACTTGCCCATTTGCGCCGGTAATTAAGCCATCGCGCACCCGGCCAGCCCAAGGCCCCATGCCATACCAACCATAATTTACGGGGGTCCCACGAAAGGGCAGCGTGAACTGCATATCTCGCCAAATTAGCGAGGCAATGCGCGCACCTTGATCTAAATCGATATTTATTTGGAATTCAGCATCATCAATAAATTGCATTCTAGTTCCGCTCGAGTGCTTCGGTAAGTTCGAATGCGCGTGGAGGTTGAGCTCCGGCACGAGAACAAGTAATCGCAGCTGCAACTGCAGCTCGATGTAAAACTTCACGTAGTTTTGAACCAGTTAGATTCAAAATTCCTACCTGGGTCACGGCTTCGACAATTATCGCGCCAACATTATCGCCAGCACCAACGGTATCTACCACTACAACTTTTATACCTGGAACTTCAACTACGCCATCGGCAGTAACACCGATTAAGCCATTTGCCCCTCGGGTGATTACAACTAACTGCACACCATTTTCAATACATACTTTGGCGATTCCGACCGGATCTTCGTTTGGATAAAGTGCCGCAATATCGTCTTCGCTGAATTTTACGACGCTGCTGATTTTGATCCATTTTTCAACTTCGTCGCGATACTTAATTAAATCAGGCATAACACTTGGCCGTATATTTGGATCAAAAACTATTGGCGCAAACTCGCTCACCTTTACCGCCCAGTCATAAAGAACAGAGGCACCAGGTTCAATAATTGTTACCAGAGTTCCAATTTGTAAAACTTCTGGTTTATATCTTTCCGGATCCGGCAACCATTGGTTATCAAAGGCGAAAGTGGCAGTTCCGTTGATTAAGAATTCATAACTAGCTGAACCATCACCACTTAACGAAACAGTTGCGGTACACGTTGGCAAATCACTGTTTAACGCCAGATCAAGTCCGACCCCATCGCGAACTAATTCAGCACGTGCTGATTTTCCGTAAGCATCGCTAGAAATTCCATCAATGAATTGGACCTCATGCCCTAAGCGAGAAAGTGCTTTGGCAGTATTCGCTGGGCCACCGCCAACAACTGCGATGCGTTCAGGTTCGCCAGGCAATAGGTCGATTAAGACCTCACCACAAACCCAAATACTCACTGCTGTTCACCTTTTCGCGCTAGAAATTCGGCAATAACCTCAACCCCAAGCAAATGATCTTGAACCTGAGGCAAACCACTAATCAGTAATACTCCGGCTAATCCTAATCCGTTCACATTAAGTGGCAATCCGCCGCCATGAATTGCATGTAACTCTTCAGATAAATTGTTCTTTAGATACCAATCAAAACCATTTTCTTCAGCAAATACCCGCTCGCGCATTGTTGAATTGCCAGTTGCATGAACAACTCGTGCCTTACGTGCAATCCAATTGTCATTTTCTGGTTTTGTACCAGGTAGCGCTAAATGAAATACCGGCCATTTACTTAATTGCACTTCGATCGTGATAGCTAACCCGCGATCGCGCCCAAGTTGATGAGCAATCTCGCCAATTTCAATTGCTTCACTTTGCGATAGAGATGGCAGCACTAATGTTTCTGCTTCTAGTTGTAGACCCGCGCTTGTAAATCCACCTGTGGTATCGACCATGACCTAATTATGCGGTGGCTGGCCCAATGCTCCAAGCGACGTTCTCATGGCGATCAATCACCCAGGCTGAATACTCGGATAATTCAGGATATGTGAACCAAACTGCGCCGTCGCGACCCGCGACCATAAGTGCAGTTGCTAGTGCATCAACAATTGCGCCGTCGGGGCCAATTACGGTTGCCGATTTAGCACCGATTGCAATCATGCCGGTATGCGGATCATTGATATGAGCTCCCCGCTCATAAGTGCCGCTAGTAGCAATTGCACCGTCGATAATTTCAAAAGTTTGCAAGATTTCTAATCGCTTATCTGGATTTACTACCCCGATTGACCATGGCTGATCGGGTGTGAATCCACCACGCAGCACTAAATCTCCGGCTGCATTAACTTGAATGTGATCTGCCCCAGCTGCGGACAATATTTCAGCACATTTATCGGCTGCCCAACCCTTAACGAGCCCAGATGGATCAAAGCCACCAGCGACTGCCCATGGATCAAATGCACCCGCAGTTAATTCCTTAACGAAAGCGCATAGATTCCAGACTTCAATTACCTCTGGTGGACATTGCTCAATTTCAATCTCGCCCCTGCGTAATTGCGAGATTACCGAGTTCTCTTTATAAGTTGAGAAAACCGCATCGACTTGCTGAACATATTGATTTACTTTAGTTATCGCAGGGTCGATCTCACTGCTACTGGTGACGTCTATAAATACAACGGTTCCCCAAACTTCGATTTCATGTTGGGTTCGCATTTGATTTTAAAGACCAGCTTTAACCATTGCGCCTTGCAAAGATTTGCGCCACCCGTAGGTTGTGTAACTGGCACCAGAAGCACCTTGGATATTTGTTGATTGCGCTGCCAAAGTTTGTTCTTTCAATTTAGGAATCGCCATCCGTGTGTATTTATCATTTTTGCCAGTTGGCGCAATTAACGCTTGTGCATCTGTGATTTTTCCATTTGTAACAGTGATTTGAACCTGAACATTTCCGTAACTCACATCGACAACTGGGCCAGCAAAAGTTCCATTGATTGATTTAACGGTTGGAACTGTAGCCGCAGTCTTTACAGGTGTTGGCGCGACAGTTGCCTGAGTTTGTGATGGAGAGGGTGCAACAGTTTGAGTTGAAGTAGCTGCATTGGTTGGCGTAGTTGCAGTTGGATTACTTGCGCTGGGTTTAGTTGAGTTGGGTTTTGTTGAGTTGGGTTTTGTTGAGTTGGGTTTTGTGGAACTAGTTTTAACTGCACTTTTAGTCGGTGCAGTCGCTGCCGGCGTTTTTTCAACAGCGACAGGAGTTTGGGAAGTCACATCGGGTGTTGCAAGGTTTCCCATATCTAGGCCTAGATCTGTTGAACCTAACTGTGGTGGCGTTATGGAAAGTACTGCACCTAGACCACCGACTGTGCCGGCGGCGATTAGCAAAAAGCGTTTCATGTTAGACCTCGGCTCGTTTATTCGGAGTGGAAAGCAAATGCTTCATCGTGGAATCTATTCTTTGGTACCCCTAAATTTTCTGCCGCCTCACGAACCGCAGCGACAAGTGGCGCTGGACCACAGATATAAATATCAGAGTCTGCAAATCTAGGAACTAGCGCTTCCAGTGATTTAGCGTCCATTGGGTGAATCTTGCGTGAGCCAACTAAATAGTGAACTCGAATTGAACCATCGGATTGAGCTGCTAAATAATCCATTTCCTCGTGTAGAACCAGGTCCTTAGCGCTAGAGGCCCGAACAATCACATCTATCTGAACACTGCCTCGAAATTCCTCTATTAATGCTCGTACTGGTGTGATGCCAACACCGCCACCGATAAGCACTACATGTTTACGAGATGCGCGACCTGCTGTGAATGCACCGTAGGGTCCCTCGACAAAGACGCGGGTTCCGGGTTTTAGATCTGCCACAGATCGAGAATGGTCACCTAAATCTTTAACGGTTATGCGCATGTAATGTGCAGTAGGTGCTGCAGACAGTGAGTAAGGATGTGAAACAAGTGCATGACCTTTTGCTAAAAAGCGCCATCCAAAGAATTGACCACCTTGGGCAGCAAGTGTTTGCAAGTTTCTACCACGCATTATTACTGAGATTATTCCGGGAGCTTCAACAATTACTCGATCGACTCGAAGACCGTGATGTAATGAACGGTAAATTGGAATAACAAATCGCCAATACACAATGCTAAATAACATGGCTGAATATAGAAGTATCCAGAATCCCCGATTAAGCGGATGACCAATAAACATTGGGCCATTTAAAATTTGATGCATAAACGAAAGTGCAATCGCGGCGTAGGTAGAAATGTGAATAAGCCACCAAGTTTCATAACTTAACTTTGCGCGCGCTTTTTTATATGAAGTTACACCTGCAGTTATCATGAAGATAAATCCTGCTAACGCGGCCCACATCCAACTAAAGGTCGTCAGAATGCTCCAAAATTCGCTGATGAGTTTTTCTTGGAATTGACCGGCGTAACCAATTGTGATCATCACTACGTGATAAGCAATTAGATATAGCGACCAAGGACCAAGCTTGCGATGCCAAGTAACTAGGCGATCATGGCCAACTCCTCGCTCGACCCACGGAATTCGTGCGACCAGGAGAATTCCAAGAAGTGCGAAATAAGTTCCGATTAAAGCTGCAAAGCGCGAAAGAGTTTGCAGAATTGGATAGAACGATGAAATATCTGACTTACGCATTGTGGTTATCTCAAGAGCTACCGTGAGCCCTAAACCCAACCCGGTTAGTAGCGCCGCCCAATCAGTACCCGCAGCGCTGAACATACGTACTGATATTCGATTCATGGCTTAACCTAACTCCGTTTTTCTGAGAATTATCTGGATGGTAGGTGAGGGCTAGGTCTGATTATTTTGAGCAGAAAAGTGCTGATTTAGGCGTGGCCCCAGTTAACAAGTAGCGATCTACTGCTGAATCAACACAAATCGAGCCGCGGCCATGACCAGTATGTCCATCGCCGTCGAGAGTAATCAAGATTGAACCATCGAGAACTTTCGCCAAAGATTGCGCCCACTTATATGGAGTCGCTGGATCTCTCGTAGTGCCGATAACCAGAATTGGTTTCGTTTTCAAACTTTCAATTTTAATCTGTTCTACGGTGCTTAACTTTGGAAAGTAACGACAGGCTAATCCGGCGTAGGCCAGATATGGTCCAAATATTGGGGCTTTTTCCGAAAACTCAGCTGCATCTCTTTTAAATACCGAAACTGTTTCTAAATTATTTTGGTCGAGACAACTTATAACTTGTAGTGCATCATTTTCATTACTTGGGTAGCTTCCATTTTCTTGACGGCCGGCATACTGATCTGCCAAGGTAAGAAAACTTTCTCCACTACCAAGAGTTGCTTCCTTGAACGCATCACGCAAGACTGGCCAATCTGATCCGCTGTCATATAGAGCTGATGCAATACCAAGTAGAACTAAACCTTCAGTAACTTCGCGACCAGATTTACTCTTTAGCGGTGTGATCGATGTTTGTTTTAGTAATTCTAGAACTTGATTTCGCGCTGATTGCAGATCGCCGTTGAGCGCACAAGTACTACGCTTCAAGCAATCAGTTATAAATGCGTTGAGTGCAGCTTCAAAACCGATTGCTTGGCCAAGTGCCGTTTCGCGATTATCACTATTGGGATCAACTGCGCCATCTAAAACAAGTCGACCCACATTTTCTGGAAATAACTTGGCATACAGCGTGCCTAGATATGAGCCATAAGATTTTCCTAAGAAATTCAATTTCTCATCGCCCAGGACGGCGCGCAATACATCTAAATCACGGGCACTATTGAGTGTGCTGTAATTTCTCAGATGTTCGGTCTTTTCAGCACACTTAGCAAAATAATCTCGGGCATCGCTGATAAATAGCGCAAACTCAGCTTCATCATCGGGTTTCGGATCTGCGGCAAAACTGGCATCGGTTTCGGCATCGCTTAGACACTTGATTGCAGAACTTTCTCCGACCCCTCGCGGATCAAAACCGACAATATCGAAGCGTTCTAAGATCTCTGGGCTGACTATGTACTCAGCGTTATAGGCGTAATCAACCCCAGATGAGCCTGGCCCGCCTGGGTTTACGATCAACGAGCCGATTCGGCGATCCTGATCTAGCGCTTGATAACGCAATAAAGCCAATGAGAAAGCGCCAACCGTTAGATCAGAATAGTTAATTGGAACCAACAGAGTTGCGCATTGGTAATTTCCATAGCAATCCCGCCACTTAAGTTCTTGAGTTTCATATTGGGAAAGTGAAGGAAGTGGTTCGGGCTCTTTTGCCGCGCAGCTGGTTAAAAATAAAATCGAAGCAAGCGCTACTGCAACTTTTTTTAAAATCATGCTTGCGCTAATTGGCACATGAGCGCCTCTAGCGTGAGCAGAGGAGCTGCGTTATGACTTAAATTCGTGCGAGCCGACATAATGGCATCTATCTTTGCCACAGTTTTGGCCGCCGGAATTCGCTCAGCCAGCTTAGAAATTTCAGCAGCAAATTCTTGATTGATTAGCGCACCTGATGTCCCGGATTGAATAAACATGACATCGCGATACAAAGTTGCAATATCTACCAAAGCACCATCAATTGAATCTCTGATCATTCGAGTAGTTCTAGACTTTTGCTCTTTCTCTAAATCTTTAATTGCTTTAGACCCGCCGGTGGCCATTCCGCGGCCAGTTGCTCCTTTACCCCAAGCTTCAGCTAATTCGGTACTCTCTTTTTCATCGCGAGCACTGGCTGCAACTTCAGCCTCTTCGGTAGCTAAATTTAGAAGTGTTTCTGCCGCCTTAAATGCTGAAGCCACATCATTGATTTGCATTGGCAACTTAATAATTGTATTTCGGCGATTACGAATTGTTTCATCACTTGCTAAATATCTAGCACGACCAATATGTCCTTGCGAAGCTCGGGCTGCATAATCTGCCATCGCAGGTGAAATACCTTCGCGATTAATTAATACGTCGGCGACATCTTTGGCACTTGGAGTTACCAACTGCAGATGGCGACATCTTGATCTAATTGTTGGCAAGACATCGTGCAAAGTTGGTGCGCATAACAACCAAACTGTGCGGTTTCCGGGCTCTTCGATACCTTTGAGAAGTGCGTTGGCTGCTGATTCAGTTAGGCGATCAGCATCTTCCATTACAACTACTCGCCACCCGCCCATTGCTGGTGCCCACGCAACACGGGTAAGTAGTTCGCGAATTTCATCAATCTTGATAGATAAACCTTCAGTTCGAATAATCTCGACATCGGCATGGGTGCCGGCTTTGGCGGCACGGCAATCTACACATGTACCGCATCCGTCATCGCCACAGATTAGTGCTGAAGCAAAAGCAATTGCGGCAGATGATCGGCCGCTTCCGGGTGGACCAGTAAATAGCCAAGCGTGTGTCATTTCTTGTGATTCTTCGCCACTACGAGCAGCCGCTACCGCACCTTCCAGGATTTTAACCAAGTGGCTCTGACCAACTAATTGATCGTAAACCGACATCGCTACTTCTTCTTTACGGTTTTGCGCGCAGTATTTCGAGCTGTTGTGGCAGCACGACGAATTGGTTTCATTAAGCGATTGCCTTGCGCATCGCGAATATTGCGACGTAGTGCAGGAATTTCGCCAACCCGAGCAATGATTTCTTGATGGATTTTTTCAATAGTTTGGCGGCCATCGACAACTAGATAACGCTCTGGGTCAAGAAGGGTAAGTTGCAAATATTCTTGGCGAATTCTCTCGTGAAAATCAATTGGTTCGATTTCAAGCCGATCTTTGCTCTTTAATCGGCTGAGACCAATTTCAGCAGGTTGGTCAATCAAAATAGTTAAGGTTGGAAAGAGTGATTCGGTAGCCCAGCGAGAAATTCGGGCAACTTCACCAGATACCAAAATACGACCAGCTCCTTGATAAGCGATTGAAGAATCAAAGTAGCGATCAGTAATAACAACTTCACCACGTTCTAGTGCTGGGCGAATCTTTGAGTACACATGGTGAGCACGATCTGCGGCATATAAAAGAGCTTCGGCACGAGGTGAAATTTCACCTGTTGAGTGATCAAGCAATATTCGGCGCAGATCCTTACCCATTTCAGTGCCGCCAGGTTCGCGACTAAGAAGTACTTCTTCGCCTTCTTCTTCGAGCCATTCCTTTAGTAATTTACTTTGGGTTGATTTGCCGCTGCCTTCGCCACCTTCAAAAGCAATGAAGATGCCTTTGGTTTGTGCACCAGTAATCGCACCAAGTTCGCCCTTAATTGCATTTGAAATATCACTCCAGATCGAAACATTTGGTCGATCTTTCATCTGATGATACGAAACCGCACCAATTAAAATTGCGAATAAGCCAGCCAATAACAAAGTAATAGCAGCGCCGTTGTAAGCAACTTCGGTATTACGAACTTTAATTCGATACTCACCGATATAGGCCGCGATGATCGGTGAGATAGCCAAAACCGCAACCAGGGTTACCCGAATAATTGACTGCATGAATGCGAAAGTGCGGCCACGAACATCATCGTTTACTTCAAGGCCGAGCATTGTGAACCCGGTTACCCAGCAAACACCAGAAAAAGCGCCCAAAATAATCACGATAAAGACAGCTAGAGTGAAGTTAGGAATCACCGCCAGTAAAACTAAGAATGATCCTGCGACAGTTAAAGATGCGCCAAATAGTCGGCGGCGAGAGAATTGCGCAAATATCTTGGGGCCAAATGCGATGCCAATAGCCAGTCCGGTAAATACCGAACCAAAGAGCACGCCGTAACCTGCATCTCCGCCACCTAGATCACCTACAAAGGTTCGTGCTAAGCCAATAACAGCGCCAGCTGCAATAAATGCGCCAATCATTCCGACAATGAGGCCACGAATAATCTTTGAGCTACTTACTGCTTTGTAACCTTCGATGAGCGATTTGCCTACACTGGAATCAGCTTTCTTTGCTGCCTCGTGGCGTTTAGGAATTTCATGTAAGTGGAAAATCGTCCAAGCGCTAAATGCAAAACTTAAAGCGTTTATATAAAGCGCGATATCAATTGAAGTGCCTTTAAAACTTGGGAAAGCTGAAGCAATTGCGCTACTTAGAAGTGCCAATATTGCAAAGAGTCCAGCTGCAATTGGCGCAGTTCCGTAGGCTGCGAAAAGTGAAACTTGGTTTGCACTTTCGAGTTTCTCTTTTGGAACTAAATTTGGAACGCTCGCATCTTTTGCAGGCGACCAGAAAAGAGAAACACATTCCACCAAAATAGTTGCGGTGTAAAGCCAGAAATAGTTATTTACGATCGGAATAGAAATATAAAGTGCAAAGCGAATTACATCGGCTACAACCATAAGCATTCGTCGATCAAGTCGATCAGCGATAACTCCAGCAATTGGTCCTAGAAAAACAGCTGGAAGCAAACGTGCAATGAACACACCTGCGATTGCAAAGTTAGCTTTGGCATAACTTCCACCTGATAATTGTTGAGCTAGCGCTGTTGTTGCAAGTAGCCCGAGCCAATCGCCAAGTGAGCCAAATGCCATGGCTTGCCAAAGTCGACGAAAAGCTGGAATTGCTAAAACACTTCGAGTCTCATCTGGTGCCGGTGCCGCCGGTCTTGGAAGAGAGTTGCTCACGGCTCAATCGTAGTGGGCTTAGTTTTCGCTTTCCCAGCGGCTGCCTTTTTGGCAACTCGCTTAGTTACCGCTTTTTTTACGGTTTTTTTCGTCAAAGTTGGCGCAGTGGCGGCTGCTTTTTTACGACTTTTCTTAGGTCGTGCGGCTCCGCCATTCTCAGCTTCCCAGGCACGGCGGCCAGCAAGTAATTCCAGTCCACGTTCGATGGTCATCGCTTCGACTGTGTCGCCACGACGAAGAGTTGCATTAGTTTCGCCATCGGTTACATACATTCCAAAACGACCATCTTGAATAATTAAAGGTTTCTGAGTCGTTGGATCGATACCTAACTCTTTCAGCGGTGGCTTGGCAACTCCGCGACGGCGTTCCTTAGGCTTCGAATAAATCTCAAGTGCTTCATCTAAGGTAATTGAAAAGAGCTGTTCTTCGGAAGTTAAAGTGCGCGAGTCTGCGCCAGCTTTTAAGTACGCCCCATAGCGACCATTTTGTACAGTGATCTCATCGCCGGCTGCATTTGTTCCAAGTGTTCGCGGCAAAGATAAAAGTTGTAACGCATCTTCGTAAGTAATTGTGTCAAGCGTCATTGTCGAAAGTAGCGAAGCAGTTTTTGGTTTTGGATCATCAGCTTTTTTGCGCTTCTTCTTGGCGCCTTCAACTACAGGTTCGACCGGGAAAACTTCAGTTACATATGGACCAAAGCGACCACTTTTAGCGATGATCGGTAAATTTGTAGCTGGATCGATGCCTAATTCGCGTTCACCAGAAGGGGCGGCAAGAAGTTCAATTGCTTTTGCCAAAGTTAACTCATCTGGTGCTAATGATTCTGGAACGTTAGCAAGCTTGCGAGTTTCGCCTTCGCCCTCTTGCAGATAAGCACCATATCGACCAACTCGAATTTCAATCTCAGGTGAAAGTCGCATAGTGTTAACTTCGCGCGCGTCAATTGCACCTAAGTCAGCTGATAGTTCATTTAAACCTGGTTCGCCATCGTGGCCATAGAAGAAATCGCGCAACCAGTCAACGCGCTTAGCTTCACCACTTGCGATCTTGTCGAGATCTTCTTCCATGCTGGCAGTGAATTCGTAATCAACTAATTTTGTAAAGTGTGTTTCGAGCAAGCCAGTAACTGAAAAGGCTAAGAAAGTAGGCACGAGAGCTCGCCCGCGCTTTGAAACATAACCGCGATCTTGGATTGTTGCGATAATTGAGGCAAATGTTGACGGGCGACCAATACCAAGTTCTTCTAGCTTCTTAACCAGTGTAGGTTCGGTGTAACGAGCAGGCGGTTTAGTTTCGTGTCCTTCGCAACTGTATTCCTCAACTTTTACGCTCTGGCCAATACTCATTGCCGGCAAACGCTTATCTTCAGACTCTTCGCCCTCTTTTTCATCAACTAAATCATCGTAAGCTGCTAAAAATCCAGGGAAAGTAATTACCGAACCGTTAGCGCGGAAAATAGTTTCGCGGCTATCGCTAGTTTTTGCATCAAAGTCAACGCGCATCTGCATTTTCTTGGCATCAGCCATTTGTGATGCAACTGTGCGTTTCCAGATCAAGTCATAAAGCGCGAACTCGTCACGCGAAAGTTCTGGTGCTAACTCACCCGGAGTTTTAAAACTTTCACCGGCTGGACGAATAGCTTCGTGTGCTTCTTGAGCATTTTTTGTTTTACCAACATAAACTCGTGGTGCGTCTGCAACATGATCGGCGCCATAAAGTGCTTTGGCAGATTCACGCGCAGCACTAATGGCTTGCGCTGAAAGGTTTACTGAGTCAGTACGCATATACGTGATGTAGCCATTTTCATACAAACGTTGTGCAATGCGCATTGTGATCTGCGCGCCCCAACCTAACCGGCTACCGGCATCTTGCTGCATAGTAGAAGTTGTAAATGGCGGCTTTGGACGCTCGGTTCGCGGTGACTCCTCCATCGACTTAACTACTAAAGGTGCTGCTTTTAGCGCTGCGACTAAAGATTTGGCTGCGACTTCATCAAGAAGCAAAATGTTGGCAAGTGATTTTTCTTTTACTGCGCCATCTGCGCCGAAATCAGCAGTTGTTGCAACGCGCTTGCCATCGACACTAAGCAGGCGTGCATTAAAACCTAGTTCACACTTGGCCGTTAAGTCCCACCAAGCTGAAGAAATAAAGGCCATTCGCTCGCGTTCTTTTTCTACAATTAAGCGAGTAGCAACTGATTGCACACGGCCAGCAGAAATACGCGGCATTACTTTTTTCCAGAGCACCGGCGATAAGCGATAGCCAAAGAGTCGATCAAGAACTCGACGAGTTTCCTGCGCATCAATTAAGTCGTAATCAAGATCGCGGGTATTTTCTACTGCGTTTTGAATTGCCTCTTTGGTGATTTCATTGAAAACCATGCGCTTAATCGGAATTTTTGGCTCGAGCACTTCAACTAAGTGCCAAGCAATTGCTTCGCCTTCGCGGTCTTCATCGGTTGCCAGGATTAATTCCTCGGCATCTTTCATTAACGCTTTTAGCTCAGCAACTTTGGCTTTTTTATCGGGATTAATTACATAAAGCGGAGCGAAATCTTCTTCAATATTTACGCCTTCTTTAGCCCAAGCAATCTTTTTATATTCCTTAGGGATATCAGCTGCGCGTTGAGGAAGATCGCGAATATGGCCGACGCTAGCCTCGACGATGTAATCATCGCCAAGGTAGCCGCCAATTTTGCGTGCTTTAGCTGGTGATTCAACGATCACTAGCTTCTTTAATTCACGCGCCATTAAATTCCTAAGTTAGCTCTGGGGAGAAGCTGAAGTTAGCCGAAACGGTATTAGTAAATAATCGAAGTCGATTGACGACGATTACGTACAAGAGCCGCAACGATTACAAGTGTTGCGACAATACCGATCAAAGTGCTGGTGCTTTCGCGACCACCAAGTGCCATACCAACAATTGCTGGTGTGATTAAGAGACCAACTAAGTTCATAACCTTTATCAATGGGTTAATTGCAGGGCCTGCAGTGTCCTTGAATGGATCGCCAACAGTGTCACCAACGATGGTTGCAGTATGTGCATCTGAACCTTTACCGCCGTAATTTCCATCTTCAACCATCTTCTTAGCATTATCCCAAGCTCCGCCTGAGTTAGATAAGAAAACAGCCATCAATGTGCCGGTGCCAATTGCGCCAGCTAAGTAAGCACCAAGCGCTCCAACGCCAAGACCGAAACCAACAGCAATTGGTGCCATAACGGCAAGCAAGCCAGGTGTTGCAAGTTCGCGTAATGAATCGCGAGTACAAATATCAACAACGCGACCGTATTCAGGCTTTTCAGTGCCCTTCATAATTCCTGGGTGTAGTTTGAATTGATTACGAACTTCCATAACTACCGCACCAGCTGCGCGTGATACTGCATTGACAGCTAGACCTGAGAATAGGAATACAACAGCAGCGCCAATAATTAGTCCTACTAGGTTGCGTGGATCTGCAACATCGAGGATGCCTTGGAATTGCAGATTTGTAACTAGATCTACGGTTGTAGAACCAGCTTCAACTACTGCCAACTTAATCGCATCAGTAAAGGCACCGAATAGCGCAGTTGCTGCAAGTACGGCTGTTGCGATCGCGATTCCCTTAGTAATTGCCTTAGTTGTATTTCCGACTGCATCTAGTGAAGTAAGAATCTGTGCGCCTTCGCCCTTAACATCGCCAGACATTTCAGCAATGCCTTGTGCGTTATCTGAGATTGGGCCGAAGGTATCCATTGCCACGATTACACCAACAGTAGTTAGCAAACCAGTTCCGGCCAAAGCGATCGCAAGAAGTGAAAGAACGATTGAACCGCCACCCAACATGAAAGCGCCAAATACTGCAGCTGCAATTAGCAAAGCACTATAAACAGCTGACTCGAAACCAATCGAAATACCAGCCAAAATAACGGTTGCCGCACCTGTTTGTGATGAGGCAGCAACGTCATTTACTGGACGCCTTCCAACTTCAGTGAAGTAGCCAGTTAGTAATTGAATCGCAGCGGCTAAACCGATACCGATTAGAACTGCGCCAATTGCCAAAATGCGAGGGTTGGTGTTTCCGAACTCGCTAATTTTTTCTGGATCTAAACCAAGTAACTTGCTAAAGCTATCTGGCAAATAAGTAAATGTTGCAAGCGCTGTTAGCACGGCGCTGATGATTGCGGATAAGAAGAATGAGCGGTTAATCGCAGTCATTGCGTTCTTATCTGTTGAACGCAAACGAGTTAGGAAGATTCCGATTACTGCAGTGACGATACCAATTGCAGGAACGATCAATGGATAAACCAAACCAGCATTACCAAGCCCAGCTTTTCCAAGGATTAACGCAGCAACAAGTGTTACGGCATATGACTCGAATAAGTCAGCAGCCATACCTGCACAGTCGCCAACATTGTCACCTACGTTATCTGCAATAGTTGCAGGGTTACGTGGGTCATCTTCTGGAATACCTTTTTCAACTTTACCTACTAGGTCAGCTCCGACGTCGGCTGCCTTTGTGAAGATACCGCCACCTACGCGCATAAACATCGCGAGCATTGCAGCACCAAAACCAAAACCTTCAAGAACTGCTGGGGCTTGTTCGCGGTAGATAATCACAACAAGTGATGCGCCTACCAAACCAAGACCAACTGTTGTCATACCAACAACGCCACCAGTGCGGAAAGCGATCTGAACTGCGCGCTCGGCATTCTTCTGGCGAGCAGCTTCAGCAACGCGCACATTTGCACGAACTGCTAGCCACATGCCGTTGTAACCAACTAGTGCACTAAATGCAGCACCTAGTAGGAAGAAGATTGAGCGACCGATACGAATATCAGTTTCTCCTGGGAGTGCAAAAAGTAGAACGAAAACAATCGCTACGAAGTAGGAAAGGGTGCGGAACTGGCGAGCTAAATAAGCCGCGGCTCCTTCTTGAACTGCACCTGCGATTTCCTTCATCTTTTCGGTGCCTTCACCTTGCGCCAAAACTTGAGCACGAAGCGCATAAGCGATTCCGAGTGCGACAAGTGAAATGGCTAGAACTACGTATACGTAGGTGAGGTTGGTTCCGGTTACTTGCACGAGTGAGGCGTTTGCCCGCATCTTGTCTCCTCCGTTGGAGAGTCAGGGGGCGCTATTGCCCACAAAGTTGCCTGAGTTTACGCATAATCCCCTACCAATTGGCAAATACACCTATCTATTAGGGCACTTTTGAGAACATATTGCCTCAGATTCACTCGAGTAGGCGTAACTATTGGAACGAGGGGCACCGAGCGACTAGGGTCTAGCCCTATGAACTTCGGAACCCTTTTTGACGCCAACTCGGTAGTTACTACCTTGGGCTTGATCGGAGTTCTGGGCATTATTTTTATGGAAACTGGCCTCTTAATCGGGCTGATTTTCCCGGGTGGCGAGGTTGTTTTTCTGGCAGGCATGGCAGCCTCGAAAGCTGGCGCAGATATTTTGGGCGAAGCCAAGTTATCTGCACCCCTTCTATTCCTGCTGGCTCCAATTGCCGCGATTGTAGGCGGCGAGGTTGGTTACTGGTTTGGTAAAACGTATGGCCGCAAGTTCTTTGAACGGCCAGATAGCCGATTCTTTAATCAAAAAATGGTCCGCACAGTTGAAAAGTGGCTCAATAATTATGGTCCTCGGAAAGCTTTAGTTTTTGGTCGCTTCATTCCTTTTGCCAGAACTTTGTTAAATCCCATGTGCGGTGTTGTGCAATTAGATCGAAAAACTTTCTCCACCTGGAATGCAATCGGTGGAATTATCTGGACCCAAGTGGCAATGGGGATTGGTTACTTATTAGGTGATGTACTTAGCGAATCAGCGAACTATTACCTTTACGGGGTAGTCGGAATCATTGTTTTAATTTCATTGGTTCCAATGATCGTTGAAATTTTCAGAGAATGGCGCACTAAGCACCACTTGTCATAAACCTAGGTAATTAAAGGCCTAGATCTGTTAACTGGTAAGCCGCACGATATTCAAAACCAGCTTCATCGATCTTTGGTTTTGCGCCACGTTCAACAATTACTGCAACGCCTACGACGATTGCGCCAGCTTCTTGTAGCGCTTCAACTGCAGTTAATACTGAACCGCCGGTAGTCGAAGTATCTTCAACTGCCAATACGCGGCGACCTTTTACATCTGGTCCTTCAATGCGACGTTGTAATCCGTGTGCTTTTTCAGCCTTGCGAACTACAAACGAATCTAATTTGCGACCTTGTTGCGCCGCAACATGCATCATCGCAGTTGCGACTGGGTCAGCACCGAGAGTTAAACCGCCAACTGCTTCGTAATCTAAATCTTTAGTTAGTTCAAGCATCACCGCTCCGACCAGAGGTGCTGCTACTGAATCAAGAGTTACCCGGCGCAAATCAACGTAATAATCAGCCTCTTTGCCCGATGACAAAATCACTTTGCCGTGCACAACAGCCTTGTTCAGGATCTCTTCTCGGAGAATTTCGTGTGAGTTCATGCCAGTACCTTACCTAACTGATTGAAATCACCTACATTTGCCGTTATGGATACCGACCGCTTAGAAATCGCACGGCTTTATCACCGCTTTGGTTTTGGCCCACGCCCTGGTGAATTTAAAGCTGCGCTAAATAACGGGGTTCCGGCAACACGTACCGCTCTATTAACTCCACCTGCGAATGATGCGTCCCTAGCTTCGATACCTGAACCCAAAATTACTGACTTAGGGCAACGCCCGGCACAAAAGACAAATGAATTAATTGAATTCAATATTCAATTACGTCAGCAGGTAAAAGAGTTGCCGCTTTGGTGGCTCGATCGATTGGTGCTTGCCGATCATGGCCTAACCGAACGAATGACTTGGTTTTGGCATGGACACTGGGCAACAGCTGTAGGAAAAATTAATTACGCATATCCGATGTATCTACAGAATCAAACGCTTCGCAAATATGCTTTAGGTAATTTCAATGACATGGCAAATGCGATGTTGATTGATGGCGCATTGCAGTTCTGGTTAGATGGCGGAGATAACACAGCTAAAGCGCCAAATGAAAACTTAGCTCGTGAGCTAATGGAGTTATTTGTTTTAGGTGTTAATCGATATTCCGAGACAGATGTTCGAGAATTAGCTAGAGCACTAACGGGATATCAGATAGTTCGCTCCAATGGAAAAGTCACCTTTAACAGCAAGCGATATGATGCCGGGATTAAAACCGTTCTTGGGTCATCAACTAGTTTCAACGGACCATCTGCGGTAAATCTTTTGGTTTCACAGAGTGACTGTGCAAAATTTATAGTAGAGCGCATTTGGTTCCGATTTATCTCTAGCCAGTTGCCAGTTGAATCTGCTGCCCAACTCGAAGCGGCATTTACTACCCGAGATACTTCTAAATTAATTGCCGCAATCACTGATTCCACGATTTTAAGCAACCCTAACTTCTCAATAGTAAAAGCTCCGGTTGAATGGTTTGCTGGCGTAGCTCGATACTTGAATTTAACGCCTTCTAATTTAAAGACTTCTTCGCAATTATTGGCCTATCTTGATAAGTTGGCACAAGTTCCTTTTAGCCCACCTAATGTTGGTGGTTGGCCAACTGATGAATCTTGGTTGAGTTCAGCTAGCGCGCAATCTCGAATTCAATTTTCAGCTTGGTTGATAAAGCAGGCGGATTTAAGCGCTTTGGCCGCAATCGCGCCAAATACGCGCATTGCTTGGTTGCAAGATGAATTAGGAATTCTGGCATTTAGTAATCGCACCAGACTTGCACTAGATGGCGTAAAAACAAATCCTGCCCAATTACTGCAATTAGCAATTTGCAGTCCGGAATATGTAGTTAGCGCATAGGAGACTGCAAATGGATACATTAACTAGACGTAAGTTCTTACAGCTATCTGGTGCCGCTGCAGTTGGTGCCGCTGCGCCGATGTTAACCATGGAAGATATTGCTCACGCGGCGCAAACCCGACCACTTCCGTTGGGAACACCAATTCTAATTATGGTCACTCTCTACGGTGGCAACGATGGTCTCAACACTGTTGTTCCATATAACGATCCGCTTTACTTCTCAATGCGACCAGATATTTCTTATGCCGCAGATAAAGTTTTAAAACTTGATGATCAATTGGGTTTGAATCCCGCAATGACTGGCATCAAAACTATGTGGGACCAAAAGAAAGTAGCAATTGTTCGTGGTGTTGGTTATCCGAAACCAGATCGTTCACATTTCACTTCGATGGCAATTTGGCAAAGCGGTGCACCGATTACCAAACTAAATAGTGGCTGGTTGGGGCGTTGGGTTGAATCGCAAGAAGTAGATCCAATGTTGGCAATCAGTTTAGGTTCTGTGTTGCCACCACTGTTGGCTGGCGATAAGCGATCAGGTTCTGCGCTGCCATTGGGCGGCTTAGTAATTCCAACTGGCACATTCGCCAAAGATTGTCAGAAGTTAGCTAAAGTTGCAGCAAGTGATAACAAACTTATGGCAGCTGCAGCAACTTCAATGCGCACACTTTTTAGCGTTTCAAATACGATCACACCGGTACTTAAGATGCCAGCACCAGTTGCCGAAGACCTGCCTACCGGAAATGGTGGCAACGCTGGAGGCGAGTCCAATCTTGCTCAACAGTTAGACGTAGTCGCCAAACTCATTGCTGCAGGCTCTCCTACGCGGGTTTGGTCGGTCTCCCTAGGCGGTTTTGATACCCATGCCAACGAAGCAAATGCGCAAGCAGCCCTGCTTGGCACAGTTTCAGCAGCGCTAACTAGATTTGCAAGTCAGATGAAAAACACTCCGCGCGGTAAAGATATTGTCACCATGGTTTATTCAGAATTCGGCCGTCGCGTAAAAGGAAATGCTTCACAAGGAACTGATCACGGAACTGCGGGACCAGTATTTTTAATTGGCGATCGCGTAAAGGGTGGCTTCTATGGAGACCAGCCATCGCTATCAAAGTTAATTAATGGTGATTTAGCTGTTACTACAGATTTCCGAGATATCTATGCCGCAGTTTTGGAAGATGTTTTGAAATCACCAGCTGAAAAAGTTTTGACTGGTTGGAAAACCAAGGGTCAGTACTTCTAACTACTTTTCTTCTTCGTAGAGAATTACTGGTTTCTTTTTGACGTTTAAACCCTTGGGCGGGTTAGCTTCAATGAGTGCATCAACTTCGATTCGTAACTTAGCAACTTCAAGTGCCATGTTAGCCATAGCTGATTCCAGTTCAATTATTCGTTTAATACCCGCATGATTAATTCCTTCGCCTACTAAACGTTGCACCATTCGCAGGGATGCAATATCTCTCAGTGAGTATCTGCGGTTGCGACCACTGGTTCGATCAGGTGAAACTAGACCCATGCGATCATATTGACGTAGTGTCTGCGGATGCATGCCAGATAATTCGGCCGCAACTGAAATTACATAAACACCGGCATCATCATCGGGCAGATTCTTATCATTTTCAATGTTCATGAGTTTGCCTTACTATCAAATTCGGCTCGAACATCTTCGCCTTGCGTTGCGCTGGCAAAGTTCTTAAGCGCTTCTTCACTCTTTGAATCAAGGCGTTTAGGAACTTGCACTTCAACCGTGACCAATAAATCTCCAGTTGTGCCAGCTTTGGTAACTCCGCGACCTTTTACGCGTAAAACCCGGCCATTTGAGGTACCTGGCGCCAAGCGCACAGTTACATCATCGCCAGTAAGAGTTGGAACTTTAATATCTGCACCTAGAGCTGCTTCAGGAAAAGTAACTGGCAAGGTAATTGTTAAGTTCTCACCTTTACGTGCAAATACTGAATGCGGCTTTACATGTAAGAGAATGAATAAATCGCCGGGGCCAGCTTCACCTGGGGCACCTTTGCCTTTAACGCGAATCTTCGCTCCATCATTAACACCAACTGGAACTCGCGCACTTATATTTTGCGCTGGTCCACCATCGGTAGAAAGTCGAAGATCTAACGTGGTACCAAAAATAGATTCTTTAAAAGTAATGGTGGCTTCGGTTTGTAGATCTTGACCTTTACGAGGGCCACGACGCCCACCACCAAAGAGGTTTGCGAAAATATCTTGTGGGTTACCGCCACCAAAAATGTCACCGAAATCGCCACCTTGGAAATTTCCGCCACCCATCGGTGCGCGCATTCCGCCTTTTTCATATAGTGAACGAGCTTCATCATATTCCGCACGTTTTTTATCGTCACCCAGAATGTCATACGCCTCAGAAACAGCTTTGAACTGTTCTTCGAGTTTCACATCGCCTTTATTTTTATCTGGGTGTAATTCGCGAGCAAGAGAGCGATACTTCTTTTTAATCTCATCAGCAGGTGCGTTTTTTGATACGCCTAGGATTTTATAAAAATCCTTCTCGTATAAATCACGCGCTGCCATTGTTTATTCTCCCGCTGGATCTGTCACTGCGACACTTGCGGGACGCAAAATACGCTCTTTGAACTTATAGCCAGATTGCAAAATCTTGCTGGCAGTAGGCACTAAGACATCGGCAGAGGTTTCATGCATTAGAGCATCGTGAATCTGCGGATCAAACTCAGTTCCGGCTTCGCCGAACTTTTCTAGCCCAATTCGTGAGGTAATCGAATTAAGTTGATCGGCAATCGCCTTAAATCCACCAGTTAGTTCTTCGTGCTCAGCTGCTCTATCAAGCCCATCTAATAGGGGTAATAGCTCATTTAGCACTGAGGCAATTGCCACTTCTGAAGCAACGGCACGATCGCGCTCAACTCGTTTGCGGTAATTGGCATACTCAGCTTGTAGGCGTTGTAAGTCAGCAGTCATCACAGCAAGCGGGTCAATTTCTTGACCCGCCTCTGGATGTTCTAAACCAACTTCTTCTTCTAACGGAGGCAGTTCGCTCTCTGTTGTCATTTAGTTACACCAATTCCAATGCTCGACACTTTTGTGTCTCACTCGACAATCTCGGCATCTTCCACACCATCTTCATTAGGTGTTGCAGCACCTTCGGTTGCAGCAGCTGCTGCATAAAGGGCAGCACCTAGAGATTGGCTAACGGTTGCAACTTTTTCAGTTGCCGCCTTGATTGCTTCAAGATCGTTACCTTCAAGAGCGCTCTTTAGAACTGCAAGTTCGGTTTCGGTTTCAGCTTTCTTTTCAGCAGCTTCACCTTCAGTGAACTTATCTTCGTTATCCTTTAAGAACTTTTCAGTTTGGTAAAGAAGTGAGTCTCCGTTGTTGCGGATCTCTGCTTCTTCTTTACGCTTACGATCTTCTTCAGCATGTGATTCGGCATCCTTCATCATGCGATCAATCTCTTCTTTGGAAAGAGATGAACCACCGGTGATAGTCATTTTCTGCTCTTTGCCAGTGCCAAGATCTTTAGCTGATACGTGCACGATGCCGTTAGCATCGATGTCGAATGCAACTTCAATCTGCGGAACTCCGCGTGGTGCAGGTGGTAGACCAGTTAGTTCGAACATGCCAAGCTTCTTGTTATAAGCCGCCATTTCGCGTTCGCCTTGGAATACTTGAATCTGCACAGCTGGTTGATTGTCATCAGCAGTTGTAAAGATTTCGCTGCGTTTTGTCGGAATAGTTGTATTGCGCTCGATCAACTTGGTCATAACGCCACCCTTAGTTTCAATTCCAAGAGATAGTGGTGTCACATCGAGAAGTAGAACGTCCTTAACTTCACCCTTTAAAACACCGGCTTGAAGGGCAGCGCCTACGGCAACTACTTCATCAGGGTTTACGCCCTTATTTGGCTCTTTTCCGCCAGTAAGTTCGCGAACTAGATCAACAACTGCTGGCATACGAGTTGAACCGCCAACAAGAACGACGTGATCGATATCTGCAATTGGAATTCCAGCATCTTTTAGAACCGCTTGGAATGGCTTCTTGCAGCGATCTAGTAGATCAGCAGTTAATGATTGGAACTGTGCGCGAGTAATAGTTTCATCTAAGAACAATGGATTCTTTTCAGCATCAACGGTGATGTAAGGCAAGTTAATTGATGCTTGCTGTGACGATGAAAGTTCGATCTTTGCTTTTTCAGCAGCCTCGCGAACACGTTGCATCGCCATCTTATCTCTTGCTAAATCAATACCTGATTGTGCAGCAAATGTTTTAACTAGGTGTTGCACAAGTGCGTCATCCCAGTCATCGCCACCAAGATTGTTATCGCCGTTAGTTGCTTTAACTTCAACAACGCCGTCGCCAATTTCAAGTAGTGATACGTCGAAAGTTCCGCCACCTAAGTCGAAAACAAGAATTGTTTGTTCTTGATCGCCTTTATCAAGACCATATGCAAGTGCTGCAGATGTTGGCTCGTTGATAATACGAAGCACATTTAGGCCGGCAATTTCGCCAGCTTCTTTGGTTGCTTGGCGCTGTGCGTCGTTGAAGTATGCCGGTACGGTAATAACCGCATCAGTTACGGTTTCGCCAAGATATGCCTCAGCATCGCGCTTTAGCTTTTGTAGAACGCGTGCTGAAATTTCTTGCGCGGTGTATTTCTTACCGTCGATATCAATAGTCCAGTTAGTACCCATGTGACGCTTAACTGAGCGAATGGTGCGATCAACATTTGTTACTGATTGACGCTTTGCAACTTCACCGACTAGTACTTCGCCGTTTTTAGCAAAAGCCACAATCGATGGAGTCGTGCGCGCACCTTCGGCATTGGCGATAACCGCTGGCTCGCCGCCTTCTAGAACGGAAACACAGCTGTTGGTGGTTCCTAGGTCGATTCCTACTGCTCTGGCCATTTTTAGCTCCAATTTCTTCTTATCTATTTACGCTTATTTGGGTCTTGCTCGACCCTTGTTTGTTAAACAGGCTCCGCTTATCAGCGGGACATGAGTCGATCATACCCAAATACTTGAGTCGGGGCGACTCAGGTTTCCATAGGGTGTAACCCACAGCCCTAGAAACTTATTCCCGCGCAATTTTCCCTTTACCCTGATCCACATGACGCTAACGCTCGCTTTAATGATCATTGCCTACGGCATCACGGTCGCAGCCCTGACCCTGCTCGTAATTCGGGTTCGCCAGTTAATGGGCATATTTAAAAAAGGCGCAGCTGACCCAACCCGTAGCGGTAATCGTGGCGCACGTCTTAAGAACACTTTAAAAGAAACGCTTGGCCATACCAAGATGCTTAATTTCACCGGTACTGGAATCGCGCATTGGTTTGTCATGATCGGTTTCGGCGCTTTATTTGGAACGCTGGTTCAGGCTTACTTCTTAATTGTTAATCAACGTTGGGCGCTTCCGGTAATTGGGCACCTTTGGCCATATGAATATTTCGTTGAGTTAATTACTTGGCTTACTGGAATTGGAATTGTGGCGCTAATACTTATCCGCCAATTCACTCGCTTCTTTTATAAAGGCCGCACCTCCCGTTTCTTGGGTTCTGGAAACTGGAAGGCGTACTACGTCGAAGCCACAATTCTGGCAATCGTATTTTGTGTTATCGCATTGCGAGGTCTTGAAGGCGCGCTCTCTGAAGAAACAACGCGCAATCGTCATTACATAACCACTTGGTGGATTGCCGAAATGTTTAAGGAATTATCACTCGGCCAAATTACAACTTCAATTCAAGTAATCGCCGCAGTCAAGATCTTTATCTCAATGCTCTGGTTTGTAGTTATCGCATCGAACTTCACGATGGGTGTTGCTTGGCATCGATTCTTAGCACCAATTAACATTTTCTTTAAGCGCAATGCCGATGGCAAGAACTCACTTGGTCCGTTACCCGAAATGTTGTCGCACGGTAAGCCAGTTAACTTTGAAGATCCAGCCGAAGATGATGTCTTTGGTCTGGGAAATCGCGGCGACATTTCTTGGAAGGGTCTACTCGACATGACTTCATGTACCGAGTGCGGACGTTGCCAATCGCAATGCCCTGCTTGGCACACTGATAAACCGCTATCGCCAAAGCTATTGATTATGGCTATGCGCGATCATGCCATGTCTAAAGTTGTGGAAAATGAAGTATTAGTTGGCGAGAACGCCCCAATTTCACTTGATGTCCTTTGGTCATGTACTACTTGCGGTGCTTGCGTAAATGAGTGTCCAGTAGATATCGAACACGTCGATCACATTGTTAACATGCGCCGCTTCCAAGTTTTGGTCGAATCAGAATTTCCAACTGAACTTGGTGGAACTTTCCGTAATTTAGAAAAGGCGGGCAACCCTTGGGGTGCTAATCGCAACGATCGCGAAGCTTGGATTGCAGAATGTGATTTCCCAATTAAAGTTGTTGAAGGTGTATTACCCGACGAAGTTGAATACTTATTCTGGGTTGGTTGCGCCGGTGCTTACGAAGAACGCGCTAAGAAAACAACGAAGGCCGTTGCCGAATTACTTCACATGGCCGGCGTCAATTTCGCAATTCTAGGAAAACGTGAAACTTGTACCGGCGACCCTGCTCGTCGCAGCGGAAATGAATTCTTATATCAGATTCTTTCGCGCGAAAATATTGATACCTTTAATGAAGTATTTGCTAACCGCGATGTTTCAAAGGGAAACAAAAAGATTGTTGTAACTTGCCCTCATTGCTTTACAACGATTGGTAGAGATTATGCGCAAAGTGGTTTTGAGTTAACGATGATTCACCACACTCAATTGTTGAATCAACTGGTGCGGGAAAAGAAATTGATCCCAGTTAACAAAGCAACTACCTCTCTGACTTATCACGATCCTTGTTACTTAGGTCGTCACAACGAGATTTATCAACCACCACGCGAGTTGCTAAATGCAACTGGTGTGAAGGTAACCGAGATGCCACGTAATCAAGAGCGTTCCTTCTGTTGTGGCGCAGGTGGCGGTCGCATGTGGATGGAAGAAAAGATTGGTGAGCGCATCAATTTGAGCCGCGTCGATGAAGCTATCGCTACAGGCGTCGATGAAGTCGCCGTTGCCTGCCCGTTCTGCCGCGTGATGGTTACCGACGGCATGACTGCCCGCGAATCAGATGTAGAAGTCTTAGATGTCGCCCAGGCCCTTCTGCGAGCGGTAAAGCCACAGCCTCAATCGAGTCTATCCTCAGATAATTCTCAGGTGTCCTAAGGATCCTTCTCTTAAGCCACGTTGGGTGGCCCCGGGAAATATCTAAAAATCCTGGAAATTTAGAGAGGAAGTTATGAGTAAGGGCGAAAGCAATAACCAACGCATTCTCGTAGTTGATGATGAGTCGAGCATTAGCGATTTAATTTCAACCAGTCTTCGTTTTGTTGGTTTTGATGTGCGAACTGCAAGTAATGGTTCACAGGCTCTACTAATTGCCGAGGAATTCAAGCCTCATGCAATGGTGCTCGATGTAATGATGCCAGGCATGGATGGCTTTGAAGTCTGCAAGCGAATTCGCAACGAAGGCCAAAATATTGGCGTCCTTTTCTTAACTGCTAAAGATGGCATGGAAGATAAAGTTGCTGGGTTAACTATCGGCGGCGATGATTACATGACCAAGCCTTTCAGCCTTGAAGAACTTGTGGCGCGTTTACGCTCACTTCTACGTCGCACGGGTGCGACCTCTACCGTTAACGATGAAGAGAAAATTCGTTTTGCTGATCTCGAGTTAGATGAAGCTACCCACGAAGTTCATCGTGCGGGTAACTTAATTGATCTATCCCCTACTGAATTTTTACTGCTTCGCTACCTAATGATCAATGCAGATCGAGTTGTCTCTAAATCTCAAATCCTTGACCATGTTTGGCAATACGATTTCCGTGGCGATGCCGGCATTGTCGAAACATATGTTTCGTACTTACGTAAAAAGATTGATATTTACGAACCAGCTCTAATTCATACTGTGCGTGGCGTTGGCTACCGACTGCGCATTCCACCGAAATAATTACTAGATGCAGAATCGAAACCCATTATCGAGTGCGAGCTTACGAAATCGACTCCTAGTCGGCGTATTGCTTTTATCCGCACTGGGTTTTACGGTTTCAGATTTTGTCACTCAGAATGCAATGCAAAAGTTCCTACTTCAACAAGTAGATCAACAATTACTTAGCGTTGCCGATGGTGCTTTGTTACGGGTTGATCGTGCTGGAATTCAAGGTGATTCCGATGACGATGATGAAAATTCATCAGCGAAAGCAGCTACCGAAACCCCATTACGCAGCGTTCCGAGCTCGGTTTCAATCACTTTGCTTGATCCGTTTGGAAACTATGTTGGTGGCGTAGGTGGCGACCTAAATTCGCAAAAGATTACCGACTACGTAATTGGAACTTTGCCAGCCAGCGCTGCTAAATATGGAGATAGACCATTCACTCTAGAAATTCCAGGTGCTGACTTTCGAGTTTTAGCACGAGTCTTGCCATCTGCGTTGGGTTCTGTCTTTGTGGCTCAATCATTAGCTGGCGTAGATGAAACCGCTGCGCGTTTACGCGGAGTCTTTGTATTAATTGGTCTCATTGCACTTCTCTTAATTGGCTTTGCTTCGCGCATGGTGATCAGAGTCGGTTTGCGGCCATTAGTTGCTGTTGAGGAAACAGCCGAGAAAATTGCAGCCGGTGATTTAGCTGCTCGTTTACCTGATGCCAAACCTGATACTGAAGTTGGTCGATTAGTTACTTCACTTAACGCAATGCTTTCGCGAATTGAAGAATCTTTCGCTGCACGCACTGCTAGTGAAAACAAACTACGCCGTTTCGTAGCAGATGCGAGCCACGAGCTGCGCACACCATTAACTGCAATTCGTGGTTTTGCTGAACTACATCGGCAAGGTGCGGTTAAAGGTGAGGCTGCAACTTCTGAACTTGTGGGTCGAATTGAGAATGAGTCAGTGCGCATGGGTGCATTAGTTGAAGATTTGTTAACTCTTGCCCGGCTAGATCAGTCTCGTGACTTAGTACATGTACCAGTAAATCTCACTGATTTAGTTACCGAGGCAGTTGCGTCAGCAAGAGCGGCTGGTCCTGATCATCCGGTCACTCTTGATTTACCTGATGAAGCATTTGTGTTGGGCGATGCCGGAAAAATTCACCAAGTTGTCGCAAATCTATTGGCTAATGCTCGAATTCATACTCCGATTGGTACGCCAATTGCAGTTTCAATTGAAAGCAATGATGAGGGTACTTCTATCTCGATTGCAGATTCTGGTCCTGGTTTGTCGCAAGAGGATCAAGCCCGTATTTTTGAGCGTTTTTACCGCGCAGATCCATCGCGAAATCGCGCTAAAGAAGAGGGCAGCGGTTTAGGTCTTTCGATCGTAGATGCCGTTATGAAAGCACATGGTGGCAAAGTTTCGGTTACTTCAAAGCTAGGTGAAGGCGCAACTTTTACGGTTTACTTTCCGTTAGCAGCTAGTTAAGCGATTCCATAGCGCGCAGAGTTGCAATGCGCTCTTGAATCGGTGGATGCGAAGCAAACATCTTTGATACTGCCTTGGAATCTAATGGCGATTCAATCCAGATATGTGCAACGGCAGTTGATTTCTGTCGTACTACTGTTGAATCAGCAGCTAGAACTTCAAGTGCGCTTCGTAAACCCGCTGGGTTGCGAGTAAAGGCAACAGCAGTTGCATCAGCTAAAGACTCTCGCTTACGCGAAATTGCCGATTTCAACATCATCGCTGCAATCGGTGCCAAAATTAAAACGACTAGCGATACCACCAACATAATTGGATTGCCATTGCTGTCACGATCGCGACGACCGCCACCAAACCACATCATGCGCATCAAGATGTCACTAATTAGCGCAATAACACCAGCTGTGGTCGCAGCTACTGCTGAAACTAAAGTATCTCGGTTTCCAACATGTGCCATTTCATGTGCGATCACACCTTGTAATTGATCGCGATCCATAGCATCGAGGATTCCGGTAGTAAAAGCTATGAGCGCATGCTCAGGGTTTCGCCCAGTTGCAAACGCGTTTGGTGCACTATCTTCAACGATGGCTACTTTAGGCATTGGTAATCCGCTAGCGATAGTGATCTCTTGTACCAAGCCGAATAATTTTGGATTATCACTCTCTTGAATTAACTTTGCACCAGTCATTGTTAAAACTAATTTGTCCGAACCGTAGTAAGAACCCCAAACTGAAATCAAAGTTATTCCAACTGCAAACGGCACAATCGCAGCGCTACTCTTGCCGAGGTAAGTAAAGATTGAGATTAGAACGAGCCACGTAAGAGCGCCCATTATTCCTAAAAGAAAGAAGGTTTTGCGCTTATTAGAGCTTTGCGCCTCACGAAAAGAAAAGGTTGCCATAGGCCTTTAGAAGCTTACGTTTGGAGCGTTTCGGTTAGTGGCTTCGTCAACTTCGTAGAATTCACGCTCATCTACTTTGGCGAATCCGGCAAAGAAATTGGTTGGAATAGTTTTGACTGCGGTGTTTAACAAGCGCACACTGTCATTGTAGAACTGACGAGAAAATGCGACTTTGTTTTCAGTTGTAGAAAGTTCTTCTTGTAGTGACATGAAGTTAGCTGATGCTTTTAAATCAGGGTATGCCTCGGCAACTGCTAGTAATCCGCGAAGTGCTTGTGTCAACATTCCATCAGCGGCAGATACATCAGCAACAGTTGATGCAGTTGTTGCTTTTGCTCGCGCAGTTATTACAGCATCGAAAGTTGATTGTTCGTGAGTTGCATAACCTTTTACCGTTTCAACTAAATTGGGAATCAAATCAGCGCGACGCTTTAGCTGCACTTCAATTTGCGCGAACGCTTCGTCAACTGCAACATTTAATCTAATTAAGCGGTTGTACTGCGCAATAAAAAAGATTGCGAGTAAAAGAACAATTCCACCGACGATAAGTGTTGTCTTCATTTTGACTCCCTAACTACTGAATTGTGGTTTGGTGAAAGTTGATCCAGGAACGGCTGGCAGTTGGGCCACGTTGTCCTTGATATCTTGAAGCATAAACGGCAGAGCCGTAAGGATGCTCAGCAGGAGATGAGAGTTTGATTAGACAAAGTTGCCCAATTTTCATTCCAGGAAATAGTTTTACTGGCAAATTTGCCACATTTGAAAGTTCTAGAGTGATATGTCCCGAAAAACCTGGGTCAATAAAGCCCGCAGTTGAGTGAGTTAATAAGCCAAGGCGACCTAGCGATGACTTACCTTCGAGGCGGCCAGCAATATCATCAGGCAAAGTGATAATTTCATAAGTCGAAGCCAGTACAAATTCACCTGGGTGCAGAATAAAGTGCTCGTTTGGCTCGACAACAACTTCGCGGGTTAGTTCGGATTGCTCGATCGATGGATCGATTACCGAATACTTGTGATTTTCAAAGACCCGAAAAAAGCGGTCTAGTCGAACATCAACACTGGAAGGCTGAACCATTGATTCGGCGAAAGGTTCAACAGCAACCCGGCCGGTAGCAATTTCAGCTCGTATATCGCGATCGCTTAATAACATGAGCGTGAGCCTATAACTAATTTGAATTAAATTAAGGGATCGCTGGCCCAGAGCCAGATATTTCGATCTTTCGGTTCGCCAGCTGCCACTTCTAGGTTAAAAGGCCCAGGGTTTTGGCGCTGCCAATCATTGGCTGCCAATAGCCTGGATAGACCAGCTAGTGCGATTGGGTCTGCAAGTTCTTCTGGCAGGCCATGAAATTCAACTGGACCGGCATGGTCAAAAACCACGGTGCCAATTGCAATTTTGTTATTCGAGGTCTTAACAATTTCAATTACCCGCGATTGTTGCGGCCAATCAATATGTGAACCTGTTCTAATCTCCCAAAAGAGCGGTGTCCCATCTTCGTCTTTGTGTTGAGTTATTTTGTGATCATGTACATGGCCAGCAAACCAGAGAATCACATTTGGATTATCCGCTAACAGCGATTTAACTTCTAACTCAAGCGCTGGTGCTTCTTCGCCTTCGGGAACATAGCCATTAAACAAGCAATCTAGCGGGTGATGTGAGGTCAAAATTACATACTTATCGGTCGAAGCTTCGAGTAATTCGCGAAGCCAATCAAATTGTTCGCGATGAATACAACCTTGCCAGCCACCGTAACGATTTACGGTATCCAGCGCAATTAAGCGAACTTGCGTATTAATATCCCGATACCAATACGCGGTATCTGGCGTAAATTTCTCCAAGCCATGATCGTGACCACAATTTGTGTGTATCTCAACCCAATTTTCCATTTTAACTAAAGCTCGTTTAGGGTCAGCCGTTACTTCGTTAGTTTCCAAATTATCTAACCCTGGATATAAAGCTGGGCCGACTTCGCCAAAGCCTGCAAATAAAGTTGCTAGGTCGGCGGAATCGCTGAGTCTTGCTAACTTATTTGGCCCTGTTGCTAAATTATTTAAATCTTCAGTTGGCGCAGCTGTTCCTTGCAGAAGCGCATCATGATTTCCGTGAACTGCAAGCCATCTATGTTTTAGGCCTTGCGCAGTAAAAGGTTTCTCGGCTGCAGATAGCGCACCTTTAAAATGTGGAAAATCATGCAGCGTATGTGGTCGATCTGCCGGCAATCCAGTTGGCGGGCCATCGGGGTGGTAATAGTGAATATCGTAAAGATCGGAATTTGATGAATGCGATGCTTCAGAACGTTCTGGGTCACCGCTTTTTGGGTTGACTAAGCCACCATCAAGAATAGTTTTATACCAAGACAATTCGTTGCTCTGGGCGTTATCAGTCACGTCACCAGTAATAACAACGGCATCAATTGGTACGCCGGTCAGTGGTGCTCTCTGAATTTTGTTAGCCGACTCAACCATTGCCTCAAATACTTGAGTTGTAAGAAACTCTTGTGCTCGATAAGTTCCGATGTAAGGAACTAGCGCTGACAACGGATTATCTGGATCAGCAATTCGATCTAGAAACTCTAATCGAGCTGGCGATGCAGCATCACAGATGTGAATGTCGCTTAAATGAATAAAGGTGCAGAGTACTTTCGCATTTATCGGCTCTTCGCCAATAACTGCCTCTCCCTTATCTACTACTAAATCACTCCAATTTGAATCTTGCGAGAACTTCGAACGAACAATTCGGCTTGAGGCAGTACTAGTCATTGGTAACCATAACTTCATTTGTGGAAACTTCTAGATCAACTAGCGTTCCAGGGTGAAAATCACCAGTATCAAGACTTGCCATTAAAGACTGAACGATAGTTCCTTCATGTGTTTGGCAAATAATTGCTGAAGATGCACCTTGGAATGATCTAGTCAAAACACGGGCATTGCCTTGGCTTGAACTCTTCTTAACCGAGATTGTTTCTGGTCTAAGTAAAGCAACAATCTTGCCACTTTCGCTTCCTTTTTTCGAAGCAGTCAAAGACTTGCCAAAAATATTTACTTTACCGTTAGCCAAATCGGCTGGAATTCTATTCATGACACCTACGAAGTTCGCTACGAATGCCGTGGCAGGGGCGTTGTATAAAACATCTGGTGTATCAATTTGTTCTAGAACTCCATGACTCATCACGCCAACTCGATCTGAGATTGACATTGCCTCTTCTTGGTCATGAGTAACAAATACTGTGGTGGTGCCGAGTGAGATTTGCAGTCGACGAATTTCTTCGCGTAAGTTCACTCGAACTTGCGCATCAAGGGCTGAAAGCGGCTCATCCAGTAAAAGTATTTCAGGTGAAAAAGCTAGCGCTCTTGCCAGGGCTACGCGCTGTTGCTGCCCACCTGAGAGTTGATGTGTAAATCGATTGGCATGTGTTGGCAGCCCAACTAGTTCCAGTAACTCATGTGCTCTCTTTAGTCTCAAATGCTTTGAAACTTTGCGCATTTGTAAACCAAAAGCAACGTTTTCTTCAACGGTTAAGTTCGGAAAAAGTGAGTAAGCCTGGAACACCATTCCCATGTTGCGTTTATGGGCCGGGATCTTAGAGATGTCTTTCTCGCCTACTGTGACTTTTCCAGAATCTAGACTTTCTAGACCGGCAATGATTCTTAGCGCAGTCGTCTTGCCACAGCCAGATGGTCCAAGCAAGGCTACTAATTCACCAACCCCCACGTGAAGATTGAAATTATCCAACGCGGTTACAGTTCCAAATCTACGACTCACATTTGTAAGAGTTAGATCTTTGCTGGTCATTATTTCCTCCTCTGTGCTGAACGATCCGGCATTAACAGTGTTATTCCGGTTAACAAAATAAATGGAATGATTAGAGACATCATTGAAATAGCAATTGCGCCCAGAATGTTTTCTTGTGCCACAAAAGTGACCCAGGTCGGGAATGTGTCCCAATGCAGCAAGACCGTTAGTGTGTATTCACCTAACGAGAGCGCAAAAGTCAGAGCGATTGTGCCCATGACTGCGCCTCGAATGACCGGAATAATTACCGAGATAATTGTGCGAGACCAACTAGCACCGGTGCTGCGAGCAGCCTCCGTGATTGTCTTTAGCGGAATTGAGTTAAGCCCAATATCCAACGCTCGATAGGCATAAGGCAACGCCAAAATGAAATATAAGAATGGAAGTTCTAGCACGGTGTTCTGAACAAACTCTGGCAGGCTGATTTGGGCACCAACGGCGAATGCAACCACCGGAATTACCAACGGCAGTAATGAAAGCCCATCAATCAGTGGGCGGAGTTTCGAATCGCTCAGATGCAACCAAGTTACAGTTGGCACCAGGATAACTAAAGTAACTAGCACTGTGAGGGCAGATAGCCAACCTGAACGAAGAATGTAGTACAAGAAATCTTCGTCTGCTACCGCCCATTTGTAATTGGTTAAACCGTATCCACCCTCAACTGGAGTTCGAATGGAATATTCGAAGGCTGAGATCATTGGAACAAACACAAATAGAGCGAGGATCGTTAAAGTAATTAAGAGAGGCAAATCTATCCGTCGCTTCATCTACGTTGCCACCTTGCCGCTTTACGTTGAATAATCAAATATGGAATCACCGCGACTGCCGAAATTAGAATCATTACAACACTTAGCGCCTTACCAAGGTTCAATTGCGAGGCAGAGACATTTCCGTCTAATAGACCGCCGATCTGCAACGGTGTAAGTGGCAAGTTTCCAACAGTTAACGCATTTGCCGTTGCATAGGCTGAAAATCCACTCGCAAATAGCAATAAGAAGGAGGCAATAAAGCTTGGAAAAAGCAAGGGGAAACCAACTCGAAACCAGTAATTGATTTGGCTGGCACCTAGGTTTTTAGCTGCTTCTACCCATTCTCGACGCAACGACATAATCGCTGGTGAAAATACAATAACCATTAAAGGAAGTTGAAAATAGAGATAAACGAGTAAAATTCCAGTGAAAGTACCTAACGAAAATGTGCCGGCGTATATATCAATTCCGAAATACTTTAATACTTTAGTCAACGTACCCTGCATTCCAATTGCAGCCATAAACATAAAAGCAAGCGGTACGCCGCCAGTATTTGCCAAAACTCCGTTCATCATCGCCAGTGAACGTTTCAACTTCGAAGGGCCACGAGTTTCAATAAAGTATGCCGCGAT